>Ga0187875_10000308_pt1 | contig 43681 bp, 40 predicted proteins | sample June2016WEW_17_1_2_FD_132978 | JGI IMG/M metagenome (GOLD analysis project Ga0187875, IMG submission 132978) | Peatland microbial communities from SPRUCE experiment site at the Marcell Experimental Forest, Minnesota, USA - June2016WEW_17_10 | ecosystem: Environmental > Terrestrial > Soil >...
CAGACGAACTAACCTCCGCCCGATTCTCGCGGAGAAGCCGCCAACAAATCGCGCACCCCTTCGATCTCCTGCCGTGAGCTTGTTCTCACGCACACTCGTAGGGGCGAAACAATTTAGCCCAGGCCGGAAGGCCTGGGAACGAATCGCAAATGAATCTTTCCCCCAATTGTTTTAAGCCCCGTAGAGGGGCGACACATCTTTTGAAGTTGTGTGCCGCGAGTATTCGAATACTCCTATTCGAATGCTAACCCATACATACCTATTGACATAGAGTAACCATCTGTGTTAAGCTCTCGCATGAGTCTCGACGAAGGAATCCCATCCGCCACGCGCGGCCCCGCTCCGCATTCCTCCGTGTTCTCTGTGCCCTCTGTGGTGAACATCTTTCTTCTTCCGTGTTTTCTCGGCGAGTCTCCGCGTTCTCTGCCCGTCAGCGTTATCTTTTTCCTCGCCCCGACTCCCGGCGCACCATCCCCAACCGTCAGTTGCAACTTCGTCACCTCCGCAATTCCCATTTGCAACAAGTTGCAACTAGCAGCATTTCCCAGAAGTGTTGATTATAGAGGACTTAAGTCGCACCTAAGCCCCTTTAGAATCAACACTTCCAAGGGCAATAATATACTTGACTAACCAAGGCGTTTCTGGTAGCATTTGGCTTGTGAGGGACGCCATGAAAAAGCCGAGGACTTTACAGCAAGCCATGATGCACTTTGCCAACCCGGAAGTCTGCATTAACACCGTGGCCGCCGCCCGCTGGTCGAACGGGCCAGAGTGCCCTGCCTGTGGTGGCAAAGAGCATTACAGCCTCAAGACTCAGCGGCGCTGGAAGTGCAAAGAGTGCGGGCGGCAATTCTCCGTGAAACTCGGCACGATTTTCGAGGATAGTCCGCTCAGTTTGGACAAGTGGCTCTGCGCAATGTGGCTCGTTGCGAACTGCAAGAACGGCATTAGCTCCTACGAAGTCGGGCGCGACTTGGGAATCACTCAAAAGTCCGCATGGTTCATGCTGCACCGCATCCGACTCGCAATGCAAAACGGCTCACTTATGAAGCTTGGCGGCAAGGGCACCGAAGTTGAAGTGGACGAAACTTTCATTGGTGGCGCTGCCCGTAACATGCACCGCGATAAACACCGTCGCCGGATTACTGAGACCGGAACCAAGGACAAGACCCCCGTTATGGGCATCTTGGAACGTGGCGGCGAAGTGCGCGCAATGATGGTTCCCACTCGGCGCAAACACCACTTACAAGCCGAGATTCGCGCTAACGTGAAAGCCGGAAGCTCAATCTACACCGATGCGCTGATGTCCTATCAGGGATTGAAGCATCAAGACTTTGAGCATCAAGTGATCGACCACGCCGAAAAGTACGTTGACGGCAGGGTTCACACCAACGGACTGGAAAACTTCTGGAGCTTGGTCAAGCGCGGGCTAAAGGGAACCTACGTCAGTGTTGAACCGTTCCACTTGTTCCGCTACTTGGATGAACAATCGTGGCGTTATAACAATCGCGCTACCGACGATAACCCTATGACTGACGCTGATCGTTTTGAAGCAGTTCTTTCGCAGATTGCGGGAAAGCGGCTCACGCTTGCAGAGGTGACTGGAAAGGTGGGACAGGCGAGTAGCTTGCCCAACTAGACTGCCGCGCGGGAAGCGGAAGCCTTAGCTCGTTTCCGCTTCTCAGCATCAAGCTTGGATTTGATTACGGAGTGTGGCACTGACAAAACCTGCTTCAGGACATTCTCAAAGGCAGCGTATTCGCCCGTTGCGTTCTTGGCGGAAGGTTTCGAGCGACGCGCCACTTAGAGCACCTCTCAGAAGAGAGGATGCCGTGCTGCGTTCAAAAAGTCAACTACCCGCCTGTTTTGCTCTGCGCGAAGAAGCTCGCGAAGGATGGAATCACTGTGTGAGCGACAAACTCGTACATCTCCACAAAATCGCTGATGCCGAGGTCATCCCCGGTGGCCTTATCTCCGAATCTCATATCAACCCCCGGGTTTGGATTGAGGCGAATTTTATCTTTCAAGGCCAGCGGGATTTTTATTACAAGGCCATCTTCGAGTTGCTGTGCCCCGACATCGGTGGGGTTGTCAAGCGCGATATGGAACATCCACTCAGTGGAGACTCCGTGAGGCGCGAGATGCCTGTGTTTATCGATGTTGCACAAATCGTTGATTCTCCAGAGGTAGGCGGATTTGTAGGCATCCCCGTACTTATACGGCTGAAACGATTTGATAAGCATGACGGCTGCATCGGGCATTCCGTAGGTGGACTTAGCGATTCGGATTTGAGTATCAACAGAATCTCGCTCGCAAATGGGGAAGCAAATCTCCCGCGTGGGCACGTGTCCGCTCAGGTACGCGAGTTGCCATGCGAGATGATCCAAAGAGGCACGCAAGTTGTGAATAAAATCCGCAGCGATGAGAGCGCACGTGAAAACACGTTCGTCCTGCGAGAAGTGCGCCCTGATGAGATACCACTGACCCTCCAAGTCTTCTTCAGTGGTAATGTGATAGGTGTTCGTTTTTTGGAAAATAGAAATCTCAGATGCGAGAGTGTCGAGGTGTTTCTTCGCCCATTGAAGCTTCAAATCCGCGTTAAAGAGGCTCACGTCGGTCCATTATATCTCAATTCATTTGGTTAGCCATGTATATTATTGCCCTTCCAAGAAAAACGACTTTAAGTTTCCTATAATCAACACTTCCAAAAAACAAGGGGGTGGGGGTGGGGGAGTATCCGAGTGGTTAAGACGACCTGTACGGAGCCAGCTCCGAACCCGTTCGTCTTCCGACTCGGGTTCCGCTCTTGGTGTCCCCCCAAACCTGCCTACCGACCTTCCGTCGGCACGCGATTGGCGAACTCGGAGGCGCCGCGACGCGGACCCCATCCCGGCCTTGTCGCGAGGCCCGCAACAATCACGGTTTTGGTGGCACAGGCACTCCTGCCTGTGCGCCTTCGCACTTTTTCTCCGCGGCGGGAGGGATCTGCTGTTTCGCGCGCCGAACCTAGAACACCGAGCTGAACAAGTGATGCAGCGAGGCGAGGTCCAGGCGCGTGAGGCCGACAGCTACGGCCATTACCAGCACGCCCAACAGCGTCAGAACCATCACCGAAGAGCTGGGCGAGCGGCGGTGCGCCTCGGGCAGCAAATCGGAAGTCGCGGTGTAGAGGAAAAAGCCCGACGCGAGCGCCAGGAAGATGGCCAGCCACTTGGGCGAGGGCAGAAATACCAGCGCAAGCATCGCGCCCACCACCGGCGCAATCGCGTCCATGCCGAGGAAAAGATAATCGGTGCGGCGCGCGGCTTCTCCGCGCGTCACCAGCATCATCGTGTTCAGGCCATCGCTCATATCGTGGGCGATGATCGCCAGCGCCACCGCGGCGCCCACGCGCCAGCTCACCAGCGTGGCCGCCCCGATCGCCGCGCCATCGAGCGTGCTGTGCACGATCAGTCCGATCGAGCTCAACCGGCCCAGGCGGCGATGGGCTTCATTGGCGCAATCGTCTTCCACGCAGGAGTGCAGAATCAGGACGCGCTCGGCGACGTAAAAGCCCAGGAAGCCGATCACCAGCACAACGAACATTTCGCGCGCGCCCCAGCCCTGCGATTGCGCCGCTTCCACCGATTCCGGCAGCAGATCGAAGAACGTCGCGCCAAGCAACATCCCCGCGCCCACGCCAAACAGCAGATGCGCGCGCTTCTGCCCATACACCGCCACCAATCCACCGCCGACGGTGGAGATCATCGCGCACACGCTCAGAAGCAGCGCCGTGAGTTCAATGCTCGTTGTTCGCGCGCCGATCACTTCCGCGAATGCAATCATGTGGGAGAGAGGATACCACCGCAGAGGCGAGGAAGGGATAACGCCTGCCTGTCGGCAGGCAGGGCGAGGCACAGAAAATGCGCGCACCACAGAGAACACAGAGAGCACAGAGAAATGCGGAGACGCCCGACGGCGATGACAACACCCAACTGGCCTCGCGTGCGTGAAGTTACGGTTGCGCCGCTGTCGGTGTGGCCTGTGTGTGGCCTATCGTGCGTGAAGTTACCGTTACAGCTTCTTTCCTACCGCAACGCACAAACGAAAGTCATTCTGAGCGACCAGCGGGGAGCGAAGAATCCCTCTTTCTTGGCCTTTGGTTTTTGCCGTCGCCGTTTCCTCCCCACCACCGCAGCCGCGATCGAGAAATGGAATCCCAGAAAACCGCCATGGGCTACGCGACGGTTCGCGATCAAGCGCTGGACACGGAATTCATTCAACGTTCATTTAACGCGGCGGGCGCGGTCGCGGCGAGTGTGCTAGGGTTATGGCCACTATGTCGCTACTACACGTGATTATTTTGGCTGTGGTGCAAGGCTTGACGGAATTGCTGCCGGTCTCTAGCTCGGCGCACGTCGTTGTGGCCGAAAAGCTGATGGGCATGGATCCATCGTCGCCGGCGATGACGCTGCTGCTGATCATGCTGCACACCGGCACGATGTTTGCCGTGATCGTCTATTTCTGGAAGCAGTGGCGCGACACGTATTTCGCGAGCGTCGAATCGTTCTTGCAATCCGCGTGGCTGGTGATCCTCGCCACAACGATTACCGGCTTCATCGGCGGGGGATTAGTGAAGCTGATCGAGCATGTGACGCACGCGGACGTCGAACAATTGTTCGATCATTTGGAATTGATCGCGCCGGCGCTCGCGGCGGTCGGCGTGCTGATCTTGATTGCGGGCAGCGTTGAAAAGCGGCTGCCGCGCGCGGACTCGTCGGACGGAATTGGCCTGAATGGCGGAAAAGCGGCGCTGATCGGTGCGGTCCAGGGTTTCACGCTGCCGTTTCGCGGATTTTCGCGCTCCGGTGCGACGATTTCGACCGGCATGCTCGCCGGCGTGGCCAAAGCGCGCGCGGAAACGTTCAGCTTCGCGCTGGCCGTGCTGGTCACTCCGCCGGTGATCGCGCGCGAAGCCTTGCGCCTGCTGAAGGCGGAGCACGCCGCCGGCGGCGTGACGCTCGGCGCAACGATGCTGCCGATTTGCGTGGGATCGGTGTGCGCGTTTCTCGCCGGTCTGCTCGCGCTGAAATGGCTCAGCAAGTGGCTCGAGGGCGGCCGCTGGTACTTGTTTGGGATTTATTGCCTGATCGCGGCGGCTGCGGTGATGTGGTTGCACCACGCCGGCTTCTAATATTCAGTTGCGCGGCGTTGCCCCCGGCGGTGGCTGTGGCGGTACCACCCGCGGAGGATGCGTTTCCGTAAGAACTCCAAATCCATAAACCCTTGTTGGATTATCCACCAAAATTATTTTGCGCACGGCGGCGTCTGGCGCCCACTTCGCGAACTGATTGAACAGCAGGCCATCGTCGATTTGGAATAGCGGCGCGATGTCGGCAGCGGCGCGGCCCGGCTTGGACGATGAATCGGGATGCGGCCAATCGGTGCCCCACAAAATGCGCTCTGGATTCGCGGTGATCAGCGCTTTGGCCAGCGGCGCAACGTCCGCATAATCCGGCGCTTCACTTGACGCGCGATACGCGCCGGAGAGTTTTACGTAGGCTTTTCCGGCGCGCACCAGACTCAACAATGTGTCAAAGCCAGGCTGCGCGACGCCGAGCGACGCCTGCGCTCCGCCGAAATGATCGAGGACGATCGGCACCGGCGCAACCATGATCCGGTCGGCGAGCGTTTCGATCACGTCGAGGCGCGCATAGATTTGCACGTGAAGGTTGTGAGCGCTCGCGCGGTGCACAACCACTCTGAAGTAGCTGCGGGCTAGGTCGGGATTTGCCGGGCCGCCGGTCTGGAAGTTGATGCGCAGGCCACTAACGCCGGCAACCAACATGGCGTCGAGATCGGCGTCGGTGGTGTTGCCATCAACCACCGCGACGCCCCGCGCGCTTGCACCGAGTTGCTTGAGCGCATCGAGCAAGCACGAATTGTCCGCGCCATACACGCTGGGCTGCACCACCACCACGCGATCGACGTGCAGCGCGCGATGCATGGCGAGCAATTCCGCGATCGAGGCTGGCTCCGGCGTGTAGTTTCGCGCGGCCGCGAAAGGGAAGCGCGCAGGATCGAAGATATGCGTGTGGCAATCCCACGCGTCGCGCGGCACGTCGAAATCTACGGGAGTGGAGGGCTGCGAAGCCTTCGCGTATGTGGCGCCACCGCGCCGGGCAAGCTCGCCACGGCGAGCAAGCGTGGCATGGGTGGCGGGCCCAACAAGCGCAGCAGCACCCGCGATTGCCGCGCGCTTCAGAATGTCTCGCCGGGAAATCATCCGGGACGGCTAGGCTGTCTCGGGTGGTTTCTGGTCGGGAGGTTTCTGGGCGATGCGCGCAGTAGTTTGATTGAAAGCCTGAACCTTCGGCTTTTCTTTCTTCGGCTTCTTCTTTTCTCGACCGCCTCTATCCTTGTTTCCCATACTCACAGCTTGCCACATTTGGCGTGAAAATGGCTAGGGCTCGAAGGATTTTACAGCGGGCGACACCTAGCGGAGTCTATGCAAGCCATTGCGTCCAGGACGTCGCACCAGCGATTACGTCTCCGCGTGATACTCACTCCGATCGCCAGTACTAACTCTACCAGTACCGGCTGTTGTATGACTACCCAGCTTTATTAAGTCTCTCGGCCATTTCCATCGGAATTAAGTATTTGACATTGAAAGTTACCGCTTCTATATTTACGCGCAGTTCCCGCTTCTTGCATGCATTCACTTTCAGAAGAAAGAGAGTTGACGAATGAAAAGTATATTTGCAGCAACCGCATTGCTAGCGGCCATTACGATTTGTCCGGCTGCGTTCGCTGATAGCTTGTGCCCCAGTTCGGCAGGCCAGAACGGATCGGGCAGCTACACTTTCACCCCGGGTTCCGGATGTTCCGAAACCATATCCCTTCCCAACTCGACAGACTACGCCCGTCTGGCATGGGTTCCCGGGGATACAGGCTATCCCGCCGATCTAACGATTGGGAATCTTGGCGGTATCACCGCATCTGTGGCATTCACTGCCGGCACCGACGAGCCGTTCTACATGCTTGCCTTCACAGACTCGGGCGATTCCTTCCTGAACACGACAACCGGCGACCAAATCCTGTTGATTGAGTTTCAGGGCTCCACTCTCTCCGGCGCCGGCGACGGCACCATGGTGCTTGACCCTACCACGACGCAGTTCAATCTCTACGACAACACCCTCGGCCAGTATCTTGAGTCAGGACAATCGGACACAAATAGTCTGGACGGCTGGATTGCGCTGGACCCGAACTTGAGCAGCGACGACGTCCAACAGATTCGTTTGGGATTGGGTCTGTCTGGGGGGAGTGGCCCGGCTGAAAGCTTGACGGTTAATTCCGCAGACGTCACTGAGGCCACCGCCACGCCCGAGCCGTCCTGCCTGCTTCTCCTCGGTGCCGGACTCTTCGGCATTGCAGGACTTCTTTTGTGGAAGGGCAGAAAGGATTCCTCACGGCCCGGTCTCATTGCTTCGTGCTGACTTCAGGTCCTCTCTCATTCGGAGGAGGACATGTGACCTTCTGTCCTCCTCTTTTTTATTCGCGTTGTGCCTTCCAGTCGCTGGGAATCCATTTCTCTTGACATCCCTTTTTATAGAGCGCGCAAGTCAGAAACTGGCGATTTCGTGTCTCGCGCAACATCCATTTTTTCACGCCGCGCATTCCCGAGCAAAGGATCCACGGATGTCCCCTCCGACCCGCCGAACTCCAAGCGCCCTGCGCCATTTGCTCCCGTCAGGCCACGGCCGCCTGACGCTGAGCGCCGAGGAAGCTATCGATACACTGCTTTAGTTGCGCGTCCACTTCGTCCGCAATGAGCATCACGTCGGGCAAAACCAAACTGAAATCCACGTTGACCAAGCTGCGTTGGATCGTCTCGAAGATGCATACCTGCAGGATGCGTGACTCCTCGACGATCAGCGGCGCGGTGTAGCCTTGACGATAGCGGATCTGCCCGTGCGCCGCCGCTGCTGCAGAAGGCTTAGCAACGGCTACCAGTTCTCGGGTTCCGCGCAGGCGGGCGATGATGTTTCTCAGAATCTCGGGAAGATGGCTGGTGCGCTCTTGATCGGGCAGCGCGATGGCCGTCAATTCCTCGACCTTTGCCACTCGCGTCACCCAATGTTCGATCGTAGCGGCAGCGTCGCGCTCCAGAATGGTCGCGACGGTCTGCTTTTTTAGGTTCGATGGATGTTGAACGTCCCTTTTCTTTTGAATGAGGTCAGTGAGGTTTGTGAAGTCGAAGGGTTTCGCGAGAATTTCGTCCGCTTGCAGAAGTATGGCGGCCATCGCCGCATTCGTGTCCGGAAATCCGCTGATCACAATCGTCAGGGCGTCGGGCTGAGAATGACGCATGGCGGAGACGACTGTGAAACCGTCTCCTGGCAACGGCATCTGAAGGTCGGTGAGCAGAACATCGAACTTCTGTACGACAATCTGCTCGAGAGCCTCGTTAACGCTGCCTACCGCAACGACTTCAAAACCTTTGGCTTCCAGGCGTCCTTGCATCATTTCTCGAACAGCATCATCGTCATCAGCCAGTAGAATCTTTGTGACACTCAATGGTTGACCTCAGCTTTCTTTTCATTCGTCAGAATGGCGAGCCAGCGCCGAGCGCGATCTTGGTGCGAGCAACGAACATCAAACGTGTCAGTTGTGTTCCGCATTGCGTACGCGCGAGCCGGGCCGTCTGGCACGCATTTGGATTGCATTGCACGAACCCGGCCAAAGCCAGGGCGACAGATTCTCCGTTAATTGCCGGGGCTCAGGCATTTACCGGTGCTGACAAGATTTGAAGTCGATGTGGCGGGCCTTCCGGTTTCAGAAAGGCACACTTGGGACCGAAATGATATTCTTTGGAACAATTCTGGAGGCCGCTCATCGCGGCGAAGCGCTTATGTGACATGCTCGTCGGCGGAAGCTGGCGCGCCGCAATTGTCGGCGAGCGTTTGACTTTTTTCGCCGCGCACTCTAGCATCATAGGTTCCACAGTTAGCCCGCGCGACCCGCTGTACCCCAAGCGCGCCAATTTTCCAGGAGGCAAGGAATGCCTATAAAGGTTGGTATCAACGGCTTCGGCCGAATCGGCCGGAACATTCTGCGCGCGTCGCTGGGCGACGCGGCAATCGACATTGTGGCCGTGAACGACATCACGGACCCGAGGACGCTGGCGTATTTGTTGAAGCACGATTCGACGCTGGGCAATTTGTCGCAGTCCGTAACGTACACGGACGATTCCATCTCCGTGGCCGGCAAGCCATTCAAAGTTTTCAAGGTGAAGGACCCGGCCGAGTTGGACTGGGCTTCGGTAGGCGCGGAGATCGTGGTGGAGTCCACGGGATTGTTCACGAAGGGTCCCGACGCGAGGAAGCACATCCGCGGCCCGGTGAAGAAAGTAATCATCTCGGCGCCAGCCAGCGGCGAGGATCAGACGATCGTGCTGGGCGTGAACGACAACGTGTACGACCCCGCGAAGCATCACGTGATTTCCAACGCATCGTGCACGACGAATTGTTTGGCGCCAGTGGCCAAGGTGCTGCTGGACAATTTTGGGATCGTGCACGGCCTGATGACGACCATTCATTCCTATACAAACGACCAGAGACTGCTGGACCTGCCGCACAAGGACCTGCGGCGATCGCGCGCTGCGGCGCTATCCATGATCCCGACGACGACCGGCGCGGCCAAGGCGCTCAGCCTGGTGATTCCGGCGCTGAAGGGCAAGCTCGATGGCTACTCGATGCGCGTGCCGACGCCGAACGTGAGCGTCGTCGACCTGACCGTGACCACGGAGAAACCGGTGACGGTGGAAGGCATCAACGCCGCGCTGAAGAAAGCGGCTGAGGGCCCGATGAAGGGCATCCTGGCATACACCGAAGAAGAATTGGTCTCGATCGACTTCCGTGCGAATCCGAATTCGGCGATCGTGGATGCGGGCTACACGCGCGTGGTCGATGGGACCTGCGCCAAGGTGCTGGCGTGGTACGACAACGAATGGGGCTATTCGTGCCGCGTGGTCGACCTGATCAAGTTCCTGGCGGCGAAGCTGTAATCACCGCGAGCGATTTCAGCCGGCGTGCGGGCGCCGAAACGTCCGCGCGCCGGTGCTGTGCCTAACTCCATCTCAGAATGAAGGCAATATGAGCAAACTTTCGATCCGCGATCTAGAAATGTCCGGTAAGCGTGTGTTCATACGCGTGGATTTCAACGTACCGCTCGATGGCGGCAAGATTTCCGACGACACGCGCATCCGCGAAACGCTGCCGACGCTCGAGCTAGCGATCTCCAAGGGCGCGCGACTGGTGCTGGCTTCGCATTTGGGCCGGCCTAAGGGAACGCCCAATCCGAAATATAGCTTGAAGCCAGTGGCCGAGCATTTGAGCGAATTGCTGGGGCGGCGCGTGGAATTTGCTTCCGACTGCGTGGGCGACGAGGCGGAAGCGAAGAGTAAAGCGTTGGCGAATGGCGGCGTGCTGTTGCTGGAAAATGTGCGCTATCACCCCGAAGAAGAGAAGAACGACGAAAATTTCTCGCGCCGCTTGGCGGCGCTGTGCGATGGGCTTTTCGTTTGCGATGCATTCGGCTCGGCGCATCGCGCGCACGCGTCGGTGGTGGGGATCACGCGTTTCGTCCAGAAAGCCGCGGCGGGTCTGCTGATGGAGCGCGAGCTTGCATTTCTCGGCAAAGCGATCACCAATCCGGATCGGCCGTTCGTGGCCATTCTGGGCGGCGCGAAAGTTTCGGACAAAATCGAAGTGGTCGAAAATTTGATGCGCATCGCCGATGCCATGCTGATTGGCGGCGGAATGGCGTACACGTTTCTGAAGGCGCAGGGGTTGCCGATCGGCGCGTCAATGGTGGAAGCCGACAAGGTCGATTTGGCGAGGCGATCGATCTCCGACGCGCGCGCGCGAAATTTCCGGCTGGTGTTGCCGGTGGATCACGTTGTGGCCGCGGCGTTCAAAGCCGACGCGGAGAAGAAAACGACGTCGATCGCGAACACGCCGGAAACTTGGATGGGATTGGATATCGGGCCCGAGACCGCGGCGCGCTTCGCGGATGAAATCGCTTCGGCGAAGACGATTGTGTGGAATGGACCGATGGGCGTGTTTGAAATGCCGGCGTTCGCGCAGGGCACGCTGGCTGTGGCGCGCGCGGTGGCTAAGGCCACGGCGGCCGGCGCGACTTCGATCGTGGGCGGCGGCGATTCCGTCGCCGCGGTGCATCAGGCCGGGGTGGCCGATCAGATCTCGCACATTTCGACCGGGGGCGGGGCTTCGCTGGAATTTTTGGCGGGAGCCAAGCTGCCGGGCGTGGAAGCTTTGACGGATCGTTAAGCGAACGCAAGCGAAAGGCAAGGGGAACACATGGCGCGGAAACCGGTGATCGCCGGGAATTGGAAAATGTACAAGACGCAGGCCGATGCGCGCGCGTTCTTCGCGGCGTTCGCGCCGTTGGTGTCCGGCGCGAAGCATTGCGAAATCGTGATTGCGCCGCCGTTCACGGCGCTCGGCGCAGCGGTGGAAGTTACGCGCGGCACGAACATCCGCATCGCTGCTCAGAATTTGCATTGGCAAAGCGAAGGCGCGTTCACCGGCGAAGTGTCCGCTCCAATGCTGGTGGAAGCCGGATGCTTCGGCGTGCTGATCGCGCACTCCGAGCGCCGGCAATTTTTCGGCGAGACCGACGAGAGCGCCAACAAGAAAGTGAAGTCCGCGCTGAACGCGGGCCTGACGCCGATTTTGTGCGTCGGCGAGACGCTGAAGGAGCGCGAAGCCAACGAAACCGAGAGTGTGCTGGAAAGGCAATTCCGCGGCGGCGTGGCCGCGTTGACCACCGAACAGTTCTCGCGTATTCTTCTAGCTTACGAGCCGGTGTGGGCCATCGGTACGGGCCGCACGGCGACGCCCGAGCAGGCCTCCGACGCGCATCGTTTCCTCCGGCAGTTGGCCGCAAGCGTCATTTCGCCCGGCGAAGCCGCCGGGGTGCGGATTTTGTACGGCGGCAGCGTGAAGCCCGACAACATCAAGGGGCTGATGGCGCATCCGGATATCGATGGAGCGCTGGTGGGCGGCGCGAGTTTGGACGCGAAATCGTTCGCGGCCATCGTGAGTTTTTAGGGCGCGAATTTTTAGGCGTGGAGTTCTAGGGAGCGCGGCGAATGCCGAGAGAATTAAAGTGGGCGATCTCGTTCGTGGTCGGCGCCGGGCTGCTCTGGCTTGGATGGCGGATGTACGTCTTCCTTGTGACGCTGCACATCATCGTTTGCCTCACGCTGATGCTGGTGGTGCTGCTGCAAAGCGGCGAAGCGGCGGATTTGGCCGGCGCATTCGGCGGGGCCGGCAGCCAGACCGCCTTCGGCCCGCGTGGCGCAGCGACATTCCTGACCAAAGCCACCACGTGGTGCGCCGTGATGTTCTTGTTCACGTCGATGGCGCTGACAATGCACGTCAGCACGCGCGGCGGTGGTGGCGGCGCGCGCTCAATCCTTCAGCAATTCTCGAAGCCGGTAACGCAGCAGAAAGCGCCCGCGCCGACGGTTCCCGCGCCTTCGCCATTTCCGCTGACGCCGTCGCAGCCCGTCGCGCCTCCTCCATCGAAATAGTAAGCGATTCAATCGGCGCGCCGCGCTTGCCGCCATCGAAGCGCCCGGCTACAATCTTGACGCAAACTTTGTCTTCACTCTCCTCGTGCGGAAGTGGCGGAACTGGCAGACGCACCATCTTGAGGGGGTGGCGCCGTGAGGCGTGAGGGTTCGAATCCCTCCTTCCGCACCAACTTTTCCTGCCGCAAGTAGCTGCTGCTTTTCTATCCGTTCGTCCGCAGCCAGCGACGAATCCCTGGCGCGATCGCGCCCGGCCCGCCACGAATCGTCAACAAAACATCAATTTGTTCGCATCCGATGCCTGCCATCGAGCATCGCATCGGATTGGCGCCATGGGTTTTATCTCGAAAGCTTCTTGAAATTTATCGGCGGTCGGATATGATACCCCCCTTTGACTTTGGGGGCTCCAGGAAGCCCCGAAGCGGAGGACGGAGCGCAGGATGAAGAAGCCGAGAATGGACGGGCGGGCTCGAGAAAAGGGCTCGACCGCAGCCGCCGCAATGCTGGCATTGCTGATTGTGGCGATCACAGCGATCACGGTTTACATTTTCGTCGCGAAAATCTGGTGGTTCCCGCCCTCGATTACCGATGAGGGCCATCAATTCGACGCGCAATTCTTCCGCACGCTGTTGATCACCGGCATTATTTTCGTCGCCGCGCAATTGGGACTGGCGCTGGTGATTTTCCGCTCTCGAGATCGCGGACAGCGCGTGCACTACTTCGAGGGTCACAATGGAATGGAGATCCTCTGGACCACCGCGACGCTAATTCTTTTCGTCGGGTTGGGGATTTACGCCGAGAAGGCCTGGGCTGAGGTGCACTTCATCGGCGCTGAGCCCGGAGCGCTGCCGATCGAAGTGACCGGGCAGCAATTCGCTTGGAATTTCCGCTACGCGGGGCCGGATGGAGTCTTCGGCCGCACGCGTCCGGATTTGGTGAGCGCATCGACGGGCAATGCCGTCGGCGTAGATCCCACCGATCCTGCCGGCAAAGACGACATTATTTCGCCCGGCGAAATCGCCGTGCCCGCGGGCCGCGAAGTGGATTTGGTCATCAAGTCTCTCGACGTAACCCACAGCTTTTTCGTGCGCGAGTTGCGACTGAAGCAGGACGCCGTGCCGGGCATGACCATCCATCTGCATTTCACGGCGAATACCCCGGGCACATACGAAATCGCGTGCGCCGAATTGTGCGGACTGGGCCATTACAAAATGCGCGCGACGATGATCGTGATGAACGAACCCGATTTCGAGAAATGGCTGCAGCAGCAGGAAGCCGCGAACCAGTAGCTTCCCGGGCGCGTCCCGGGCCGGGCGCGGCCTCCGATTGGAGCCCGCCCACACGAGGAGGAAGTTGATGGCCGAGCACGAAGGTAGCGGCGCACACGCTCACACTGCGCCGACCGGCTTTCTGTGGAAATACGTTTTCAGCCTCGATCATAAGGTGATCGGCATTCAGTACTACTTCCTGGCGCTATTTTCCGTGTTCGTCGGGATGGCGCTCTCGCTGCTGATGCGATTCCACTTGGTGTGGCCGGCCGCGCATGTGCCATTGATCGCCGGCGGCGTGATGAAGCCGGAACAATATCTGGCGCTGGTGACGATGCACGGCACGATCATGGTCTTCATGGTGCTGACCACCGCGCCGCAATCGGGATTCGGAAATTATCTTTTGCCCATCCAGATCGGCGCCGAAGACATGGCGTTTCCGGTGCTGAACATGTTGTCGTTCTGGACGACGTTCGTTTCGTTGCTGGTGATCCTCGCGGCGTTTTTCGTGGAAGGCGGCGCGCCGATCGCGGGTTGGACTTCGTATCCGCCGCTCAGCGCCGTCGGCGATATGTCGGGACCCGGCGAGGGCTTGGGGCAAACGCTGTGGGTGATCGGCCTGGCAATCTTTTGCCTCGCGTCGCTGATTGGCGCGCTGAATTTTATTACCACCACCGTCGATCTGCGCGCCAAGGGAATGTCGCTGATGCGCATGCCGCTCACGGTGTGGGCGTGGCTGATCACGGCGATTCTGGGATTGCTGGCGTTCGGCGTGCTGCTGGCGGCGTGCGCGCTGCTGCTGCTCGATCGTATGGCGGGAACGAGCTTCTTCATTCCTGGCGGCTTGGTGTTCACGGATACAGTGCTCGCGGCGCATGAAGGCGGCTCGCCGCTGCTGTGGCAGCATTTGTTTTGGTTCTTCGGCCATCCCGAGGTGTACATCGCGATTTTGCCGGGCATGGGCGTGACGTCGCACGTCCTTTCCAATTTTTCGCGCAAGCCGGTGTTCGGTTACCGCGCGATGGTCGGCGCGATGCTGGCGATCGGCTTCCTCGGCTTTTGCGTTTGGGGCCATCACATGTTCGTCAGCGGCATGAGTCCGTATTCGGCTTTTGCATTTTCGCTGCTGACGATGACCATCGGCGTGCCCTCCGCGATCAAGACTTTCAATTGGCTGGGAACGCTGTGGGGCGGGAAAATTCAATTCACGTGCGCGATGCTGTTTGCGCTGGGTTTTGTTTCGCTGTTCGTCACCGGCGGACTTTCGGGCTTGTTCCTGGCGCAGCCAACGCTCGATCTTTATTTCCATGACACTTTCTTCGTCGTCGCGCACTTCCATTTCGTGATGGGCGTAGCGGCGATATTCGGCATCTTCGCCGCGACGTACTTTTGGTATCCGAAAATGTTTGGCCGCATGCTGAATGAGACGGTGGGGAAGGTCCATTTCTGGCTGACCTTCATTGGCGTGTACTGCATCTTCATGCCCATGCACTTTTTGGGAATGGTCGGCCGTCCGCGGCGTTATGCGGATTTGACCGGCGTCAATTTCCTCGGACCGTTGCACTCCGTCGAATTTTTCATTTCGATCGCGGCCATTTTCACGATCGCCGCGCAATTTATTTTCCTGTTCAATTTCCTTTATTGCCTGAAGTGGGGCAAGAAGGCGGAATCGAATCCATGGCACGGCACCACTCTCGAGTGGAGCATTCCTTCGCCGCCGCCATTCGACAATTTCGCGGGGCGCCACGTGCAGGTCTATCGCGGCGCGTATGAATTCAGCGTGCCCGGCGAGGCTCAGGACTTCATTCCGCAGGACCTTGCACCGGAAAAAGTTGGCAAAGCCAATTAGGGAACAAGGAACGACATGACGAGACCCGCGACTACTGAAGAACTCGAGCTGATCGATCACGGCGACGGCGGAGGCGTGCTTCCGCCGCCCGATGGCGGCGGAGACGACGGCCGGCGCCCGTGGCCGAGGCCGGAAGTCTCGCGGCGCGCGTTCTTCACGCTGATTCAACTTTCGCTTGCGGCGATCGTGATGTTTTTCATGTCGCTGACGAGCGCCTACATCGTGCGCAAGGGCCTCGGCGGCGATTGGCAGGCCACGCCGATTCCGCGCGTGCTGTGGCTGAATACGCTGCTGCTGCTGGCCAGCAGCCTGACGATCGAGCTTGCGCGGCGCAAACATAGCGGCGATGCCGCCGCGAATCCGCTGGCCGCGGAAGCGCGCAATGCGCGATTTTCGCAATGGTGGACGATCACGATCGCGCTCGGCCTGCTGTTTCTGGCGGGGCAGCTTTTCGCCTGGCGGCAATTGTCCGCGGCGGGAATGTTTCTGGATACCAATCCGAGCAGCAGCTTTTTCTACGTGCTGACGGCGGCGCACGGCGCGCATTTGGCCGGCGGGATTTTCGCGTTGTTCTATGTGGCGTTTCGCAATTGGAAGCGCTCGCGCATCACGCAGGAAACCGCCGCCGATCTTGCGGCGCTGTACTGGCATTTTATGGACGGGCTTTGGCTGTTTCTATTCGCACTCCTCACAGTGGGACGGTGATCCGTGCACGAAATGATTGCTGACGAGTCGACATCGGTTTGGTCCGGCGGGACGCGGCCATTCGGTACGGGCTCGAAAAAACTGGGAATGTGGCTGTTCATCGTCTCCGATTCGCTGACGTTCGGCGCGCTGCTGCTGGCGTATAGCTATGAGCGCCTGGCGAATCCGGATTGGCCGCGCCCGTTTGAAATGTATCCGGGCATCGCCAAATCCACCGGGATGACGGTGATTCTGCTGCTGAGCAGCTTGACGATGGTGTTCGGCGTGGTGGCGGCCAATCGCAACAATCGCAAGGCAGCGGTGAAGTGGCTGCTGGCCACGATGGTGCTTGGTGCGTCATTCGTCGCGATCCACATGACGGAATGGTTCACGCTGTTCAAGGAGGGCGTTACGCCGTGGTCCAATCCGTGGGGCGTGCCGCTGTTCGGCGCCACATTTTTCGGGATCACCGGGCTGCACATGCTGCACGTTTCGATCGGCGTGATTTATCTGGGCGTGATCGCGGGCGCGTTCGGCAGGGGCCGTCTAGCGCCGGAGGATGTGGAAGTCAGCGGACTTTACTGGCACTTCGTGGACTTGGTTTGGATGTTCGTCTTCCCGATGCTTTATTTGATGTCCGTGGCAGTGAAGTAGGGCGACAGCGAAAGGAGCGCGCATGTCGGCTGAAGCGCACGAAATCGATCACCACACAGCGGGATCGACGCACTTGTTTCTGACGGTGTGGATCTCGCTGGTAGCCATCACGGCGGGCGAAGTACTTCTCGCGTATCTGGAATATATGCGCACGCATCCCGCGGTGATGCTCACGCTGCTGGTGGGATTGTCGATCATCAAGGCGGCGCTGATCATGTCCTATTTCATGCACCTGCGCTTTGAGAAGCTGGCGCTGTCGCTCGTTTTGGTGTCGTCGATGGTTTTTTGTCTTTGCATGATCATCATTTTCTTTATGCCTGACGGCAATCGGCTGCTGCAAATGCGATTGATGCACTAGAGAGTCGTGAGGAATCGGAGAGCGGGATGAGACGCGCGGTGGGGGAGATGGACGGCAAATCAAAGGATAACGCCCGCCACGGCGGGCAGGCACCGGCGCGGAGAACGCGGAGGTTCGCGGAGACTTGGGTGCTGCGGCTGGGCGCCGCGATGCTGGCTGGCGTTCTGGGATTCGCGCCCCGCGCCGCGGCGCAAAGTTGCGCGCTGTGCTACACCACGGCTTCCGCGGCCGGCTCGGCGGGCATTCGTGCGTTGCATGTAGGGATTCTGGCGCTGCTGATTCCGGCGCTGGGTTTGTTTCTGGGAATTCTGTATCTGGTGATCCGCAGGGCGGCGCTGGCCGAAGTCTAAACTTTCCTGCCTGCTTTTTTCTCGCTCAACTTCCTACTGCTTCTTTCAGCGCGTTCGCCACGCGTTCGATCTGCGCCTCGGTCAGCCCGGGATAGATCGGCAGAGACAGAACTTCGTCGGCGGCGCGTTCCGAGTGTGGCAGCGCGCCGCGCTTCACGCCCGCGGCTGCGTAGAGCGGTTGCAGGTGCAGCGGCACGGGATAATACACTACGCTTGAAATGCCGCGGCCTGCGAGATGTTGGCGGACGCGATCGCGGCGCTCCGAGCCCCCTTCCACGCGGATGGTGTACACCGAATACACGTGCTCGCAGCCTTCGCGCCCTTTCGGCGTGCGAATTCCTGGCAATCCGGAGAGCAGGGAATCGTAGGCGCGCGCGACGCGCTGTCGCGCAGCCGTCCATTGCGCCAGGTGACGCAGCTTGACGCGCAGCACCGCGGCTTGAATTTCGTCCAGGCGGCTATTCCAGCCGCGCTCCGTGCTGATGTAGCGCGTCGTCTCGCCGTGATTGCGCAGCGCGCGCAGGCGCTCGGCGGCGGACTGCGACGCCGTCAGGATCATTCCCGCATCGCCGTAGGCGCCCAGGATTTTGCTGGGATAAAAACTGACGCATCCGAACGCGCCGAGTGAACCCGTTGCACGACCGCGATATTTTGCGGCAAGCGATTGGGCATTGTCCTCGATCACGGCGATCCCGCGCCGCGCGCCCAACGCCAGAATCGGGTCCATCTCCGCGGACAAGCCGAACAGATGCACTGGGATGATCGCTCGCGTGCGCGGCGTCAATCCCTGCTCGATTCCCGCGGGATCGATGGCGAAAGTTTCCGGCTCGATATCGGCGAACACCGGCCGCGCGCCCAGCGCGCTCACCGCGCTGGCCGTGGCGACGAATGTGAATGCGGGGATGATGACGTCGTCGCCGGCGCCCACGCCCGCGGCGTGCAGAGAAAGCATCAGCGCGTCCGTGCCTGACGCTACGCCGACAGCACAGGGCACGCCACATAGTTGGGCAATCTCCCGCTCGAGCGCTTGGCCCTCCGGCCCCAGAATCCAATGTTGCGAAGAGAAAACGCCGTCGAGCGCGGAGCGAATTTCCGCTCCGATCGCGGACCATTCTCCGCGCAGATCAAGCAGCGGAATCGGCGCGTCGTTTTTAGGAGCGGCTGGCAAGCTCATGTGTGGCGAGTCACTATCTTCGGCCGATCAGTGTGCGCCCCGGCCGCCCGCCACGGAGCCGGTGACGCTGGCGGAAGGCGGCGCGCATTGGTGCGGTTCGCAGCGCGGCGGCGCGCCGGGCAAACTGTAGCGATTCCGCGCGATCCAGCGATAGACGCCGGGCCCCATCCAGCGAAACGGCGGCGCGCCGAGCAGCCATCCGAGCCACGCAAGGCGCGGCATGGTGCGCAGCAGCACGACCCACGCGGCAAATCCGGCAATCCACGCGCCGCCGGGCGTGCGCACGTGCATTTCGCGTTCGAGTTCTTCGATGGAAAATGGCGCGCGCGCCGCGACGTCGGGATCGTTGTAGTCCACGAACAAGATGCGGTGTGCCGTGTCGAATGGTTCCACGCGCGCACGAATCCACTGGCAGAACGGGCAGGCGCCGTCGTTGAAGACTTCGTATTGCCCGGATTGTGGCATCGCGCTCATTGCGGTAAGCCCGCGGCCCGAATCGTTCGCACCTCGATTCATTATATCCCGTATAGCTCACCGGGGTGCGCGGAGCGCGTGGCACGGTCGATCTCACAACGTGGCATCGCGGAATGCGGTCGGAAAATCGCGCTTTGCGCTCGATTAGCGCGGGCGGCCCGGCGGGTCGGTGGTTTCGGGGATGTGCGGGTGCGCGGGAGGCGCGGCTGTGCTCGGAGAGATCTTCGAGGGCGCCGGCTGCGGGATGCCGACGCCGGCATTCATTTCCAGGTGCTCTTTGGCGCAGCGCGGGCAGTAGGCTTTGCCCGTATCTTCGTCGCGCAAGCTCGCCAATTCGTAGCAGCCGTGGATGCAATCGCAATAGCCGGTTGTGGAAGCCGTTTTGATGGGCACGAGTGCCATCGGTCGAAAATCCTCCGTTCGGGATAGTAACCGCGGGAATCGTGTTTCGCAAGACGCGCGATTGGCGTCAGATGCTTTGCAGCGCAGAGAGCCGGTAGGGTGTGCCGATATTTTCGCGCAACTCGCTCCAGAGCGTATCCGGCAGCGCGAGAAAAACTTCAACCACGGCGGGATCGAATTGCGTGCCCGAGCAGCGCTTGATTTCGCCGCGCGCGTGCGCGACGGAGAGCGCTTTGCGGTACGGCCGGTCGGAGATCATGGCGTCAAGCGCGTCGGCCACGGCGAATATCCGCGCCCCGAGCGGAATTTCCTCGCCTTTGAGGCCTCGCGGATATCCGGTGCCGTCGAAGTATTCTTGGTGCGCGAGTACGATTTGCGCCGCTTCCCGCAGAAATGGGATGCGCGTCACCATGTTGTAGCCAATGTCGCAGTGCGTGCGCATCACCTTTCTTTCGTCGTCGTTCAAAGGGCCGGGCTTGCGCAGCACGCTGTCGGGAATGGCCATTTTCCCGATGTCGTGCAGGAACGCGGCGCGCGCGATCACCGGCAAATCCAGTGGAGAAACCTTCATGGCCTTGGCGATCGCGATGGTGAACGCGGTCACGCGCCGGCAATGTCCTTCGGTTTCGGCGTCTTTCAAGTCCAGCGCGCCGCCCAGAGCTTCCAGCGTGTCGTCGTAGGATTGTTCGAGCTGTTGCAGCGTACCTTTCAGTTGGCCGGTGCGCTCCTCGACCACTCGTTCGAGGTCGCTCTGGTATTTTTGGTTTTCGAGTACCAGCCGGCGGTGGTCCAGGGCGCGCCGCACGCTCAGAAAAAGCTGGTCTCGCTCGAATGGCTTCAGGATGTAATCGTAGGCCCCGCGGCGAATGGCTTCGAGCGCGGTCGCCAGGTCGTGCATCGCGGTGACGATGATCACCGGAATATCCGGATTGTGCCCGTGCACCCATTCGAGCAGCCGGATGCCGTCCATTTCCGGCATCACCATGTCGCTCAGCACCAGGTCGGGAGTGTGCCGCTCGAGATACGCCTGCGCCAGTCGTCCGTTCTCCGCCGTGGCGCACTCGAATCCCTGCGCCTCAAGCATCGTCGAGACAACCTCGCGGATCGCTTCCTCGTCGTCAACGACCAGAATTTTGCCCTTGCTCACGTGCCACCCTCTGGCTGCAATTATAGGGTAGGCGGCAATCGGCGCCGTCAGATCCCTCTGTCAGGTTGTTCGGATTGATACCGGCAAGTGAAGAAACCGCGCCGCGGCTTGGAGAGACGGGCAAATCTTGCGGGGAGGGCCAATGCTCGCGCCGACGTTGCGTCAGGCGCCCAGATCCGCGCTGGCTTGCGGCGGAGCCGGTTCAACCAAGCTCGCCATCGAGGCTTCCAGGCGCGCAGCCAGGCTGCCAAGCATTTGCGTCATGTGCTCGAAGGCCGGCACCGGCACTTGTCCGAGAGCCAAACGCATCGAGACCATCGCGTACGTCATGCGAAAACGCGCGCCGATGCGTACGCGTTGCGCTTCCAGGCGCGCATCGACTTTCGGCGAATGCGCCGCCACCAACCGCCCGAAGCGCTCGAGGCGCAGATAATCCTCGCGCAAGCCTTCCAGGTAGCGCCGCGCCACTTTGTGCCGTTCGCGGCGCACCCTGCGACGTGTGCTGCGCGGGACGCGCTCGCCGAAATCGGCCAGGTCCGCGCCAGTCAGCGCCTGCCGCACCAGGGGGAAATATTTCGCATGCTGAAGCACCAGATCTTCCGGCGAAAGCATCGCAATCGCGCCGCGGTCCGCGCGCTTCGCGCCTCGCGGCCAGAACAGCGCGGCCACCACCGCCAGCGCGGCTAACCCGAACGCGATGATCAGAAGGGTTTGGTTCACGGCTTCAACAACTCCAGCAAGCGCGCATTAAAGGCTCGCAGCCTCAAGTTAACAGCCGGAGCGAGTTCCCGATAAGCAGAGGCTGGCAGCAGGGCGGGAGCGGGGCGGGTGGCCGGAATCGGTTGCGCTAGGGTCACGGCCCACACGCTTAGGATGCCCACGGACGGCAGGGCTCGAGCCACATTCCACCATGCCTGCGACTGTTGCGCCCAAGCCTGGTAGCCAATCCAGCCCGGAAGATGCGTCGCCACGGTGTGGACCATCACGGCGCTTGTAATCATGTCTACTACCGCATAGAGGCATAGCCCGGCGGCGATCCTTCGCTCCAAGCGATCGAGTTCGAGTTCGTAATATCGGCCGATCAGCAGGAGGGTGATCAAGACAGCGATGGCCGCAAGCCGAAGGTCCCGGTCGAGGGCCAGGACGAACGTATCCAGCCAATACGCATGCGATGCCGACTCGATAGCGGCGTTAAGCATGAACGCAGCCGACACGAACAAGAGGGCCCGCCAAGCCAGCGCCCAAACGCCCGGGTAAGCACGGAGCAAGCGATGGCATAATTCGCCGATCAGCAGGGCTTGCGCGACCATGGTGACGGCATTGCTGATCCACGAAGCGTCGTAAGCCGCCCACGATCCAAAACCGAACTGTTGGTAGATGACCCACTGAATGCCTGTTTTGACCACATGAGCCGTCAGGTACGCGGTGAAAAAGGGGAGCGTGCGGTGCAATCCGCGCCAGTAGGCCAGCGCGCACACCAGAATCTCGAGCAATGTTCCGGCAATCCAGATCGCGTAACTCAGAGGGCTGATATGCATCGGCGACGGGGCTCATAGTACCACAAGTTACTTCGCAGTACCGATGGTACCGATGAACTATGAGCCCTGTCGCTCGGATGCAACTGTGACGCTGGCCGCGCCCGCGGCGGTGTTCAGACGGCGTGCGGCGGAACCGGCGGCGCCGGGTCTGGGTCATCCGCGGTTAGGACGCGATTACTGGATGGGTGGTTGACGTGCGAAGCAACAGGGAGTACGATGACCGTGCTCAATGCGACGGCTAGGAACAGCGCTGCGAGTCGTTTCATGGGTTTGAACCCTCCTGGGCGTGCGATTTTGGCGCAGCTCCTTGGAGGCCGCCCGGAACGCTCGAAAAAGTTCAGAAAACGGAACGGAGGGGGAGATGGAGACGCTCGAACGATTCCAGCAGAGCAGCAGGGTCGTCGAGGACTTCACGCGCCGGTCACTTGCGGCGATCCCCAGCGCCTTCGGCCGGCTGATCTACGTCAGCTCGCTTCGCGGAAGCGACGGCCGCTATCGCCACGACGGACTGGCGGCGCTTTACGCCGATGCGGCCGTGCAGCTCGCTCTGGAGGACTGCCACGAGGAATTGTTCGCGCGCGTTCTGGAAACGCCGCTTTCCGAACAGGAATGGGACTTGCGAATATCTCTAGCGGCTCTGGAGGGGGGAATCGAAGGGAATCTTGCGCGGTGGAGCAAGCGCGAGCGCTACGAGGAACTCGAACCGCGCGGCTTGCCGGACTACCTTTACGGTTTATTTGCCTCGAATCTCAGGCTGCTCCTTGAAGTGGTCGGCTCGGAAGTCACCTTGCGTAGAGCCGCTTAACCACTCCGACGACTTGGCCCACGATATCGGCTTCCTGAGGCAGGCGCCGCACCTCCGGTTTGCACGGCGATAGCGGGTGCGGTTGCAGGCTCAGCGACCCGCCGTCTCGCAAACACCAGCAGCAGCGGTAACCGTCTCTCACATCAATAAAATACAGCGGACGCTCGTACTCGTTGTTCCAGCCGGAATCCCGCACTTGCCGCAGCCCCGGATCGACCAGCACCAGGCTGCCCGGCTTCAGCAGGGGGTCCATCATGCGGTCCTCCATGCCAATGTAGCCGTAGAAATACCTGCCGTGGCCGTTGAAAAGGACGCCTTCGAGTTCTCCCCATCGCTCCACCATCCGCGTAAGGTGGTCGGTGCGCCGCGGGTCGAATCCGGGATCGAATCGCAGCGGCATACGCATCGAGCTCGGCGGAGCCGCGAGATGCGTGCGCGGCGCCTCCATGTGCGTACTGTCCGCGAAGTGCTTATCGAACGGCACGTCGTACCAGCGGCAAATCTCGCGCGGATCGAGATGATAGATGGCCGCTAAAGCATAGAGTTTGAAGAGGCTGGGCGTGACTTCGTGATTTTCGATGTCCGCCAAACGGCTTATGTGGACGATGAATTCTGGCCGTCCGCGTTGCGCCGCGAGGTCATAACTGGCGCGCTCCACATCGCGGTACGTCAGGCCCAACTGCTCGCGCGCCTTACGAAGAGCCGTACCCGCGTGCATTGCGTTTCCTCGACGACGATTCGAATCCTTTCACGATTATATCAGCTAACCATTCTGTTACGAATTCGGAACAGAATCCCAGCCGCGCGGGTGGGTGACGCGCGTGGCGGCGTTCGCCAGCCCGATTTGCCCAGAGAGCGCCGTGTGTAATACAGTTGTTTTCGTGAAACGCGCGCTCATCGCATTACCCGTGTTACTGTCTCTCATGCTCAGCCACGCGATCGTGGCTCGGGCGCAGGACGAGAAAACCACCGAAGATTTCCAACGCATGGCCGCGAAATTGGCCGGCGATCGCGAGGGCGGAGAGATCGGGCAGGCCGCGGACGCGGGCGCCCCGGCGCTCGAAGAAAAAGCCCTCGAATCACTCGATGCGATTGTGTTGAAAGCGCTCAATGCGGACGGAGCGCTGGACCTCGCGGTGCTAAACAAATCCCTGACATCGCTGGTGACGCACGAGAATCCGACCGGCGAAGATTACCAGGTCGTGCGTTTGCCTGGGGCGTTTCCCGTGTATGCGCTGGTCGCCAATTTCGGGCTCGCCGGGCCCTCTGCCGTGCGCATCTATGCGGGACCTGCCGGACACATGGCATTGGCGGGCCAAATCGATTGCTATCACCCCGAGAAGTTCTTCGATGAATATGTGGAACTCGTGCCCGTTGGCGTTCCCGAAATTGTGTTCGTGACGGTCGCCGGGCGAACCGACGATTTGCAGACCGGCATTTTCACCGCGTGGCATTTCGATGGCCAAGCACTCCACCAGGCTTGGGCTTCCGACTTGCTGGAACAAAGCAACTACAAGACCGACGGCCCAAATTTTCAACTGACCTACTGCGCCAACCCGGATGAGAACCATCTCGGCCAGTGCTTGAAGATGGTTCGCGACACCTACTCGTACCAGCTAGGCGCGTGGAAACTGCTTGAGACCAAAGATCTCGGCGCGGCAGTCGCCACCCCGCAGTAGCCTCCCCGATGCGCCGACCCCTGGCAATCCTGTGCGCCGCGGTGTTGTTGTTCACGACGCTATCGCTGTTCCCGGCGGCGTCGGCCCAGCAAACCCCAAGCACCGCGCCGCCCGCCGCGCCGTCCACTCCCGCGGCGCCCGCGCCTTCTCAGCCTGCCGTCACCGCGCCCAATGCCGATTTCTTCCAGGCGGCGGACAACGTTCTGGCCGAGATGAGCAAGTTGCTTTCATTGCCCATCCTCCATCCGGTGAAAAAAACGTTGAAATCGCGCGACCAGATTCGCGCCTACCTGTTGGCGGAAGAGAAAAAGGAAAAGGATTCCGCGAAGGACTACGCCGATCAGCGAACCATGGAAATGTTCGGCCTGCTTCCCAAGGATTTTCCGCTCGAACAAACGCTCAACGATATTCTCACCGAGCAGATCGCCGGCCTTTACGATCCCGATAGCCAGGAATTTTTCATTTCGGATTGGACGGAACCCGCCGAAATGCGAATGATCATGGCCCACGAGCTGACGCACGCCTTGCAGGATCAGCACTACCACATTGACACGTGGCGCGACGCCGCCAAGCCCAACGACGACGCTGAACTCGCGCGCGATTCCGTGCTCGAAGGCGCGGCCGTCGCGGCGATGCTTGATTACATGTTGCGCGATCAGGGCAAAGGCGTGCGCGATTTGCCTGCGATCGATCCCTCCCTGGTGCTGGGCGACACTGCCGACAGTCCGCTGCTGGCGAAAGCGCCCACCGTGATTCGCGACGAACTGCTGTTTCCATACGTCGCGGGGATGTCGTTCGCGCAAGCGATTCTGAAAGCCACCAACGGCTGGCCGGATTTCGGCCGCGTCTTCGCCAATCCGCCGGCATCGACGCAGCAGATCATGCATCCTGATTTGTATCTTCGCGGCGTCACGCGCGCGCCGGTGACGCTGCCGGATTTTTCCACGCTACTGCCCGCGGAGTGGAAGAAGCTCGATGAAAATTTGATGGGGGAATTCGGATTGCAGGAAATTCTGAAGCAGTTCCAGGCCGAACCGGTGGCCCTAAGCGTCGCGCCCACCTGGGCCGGAGACCGCTACGCGATTTTCGAGAATCAGAAAACCAAACAGGACATGCTGGTTTTCCGCTTGCGCCTCGCGAGCGACGCCGACGCGGCGCACTTCTTCGAAATTTACAGCGACGTCCTGGAAGCCAAGGACTCCACGCGCACGCACTTCTATCGCCGCCCGAATTTCTTCTCTTTCGATACGCCCGCGGGCGGCGTCTTCCTGCGCTGCGTTGCAAGCGAGTGCCTATCCGCGGATGGCGCCACGCGCGACGATTTCGATCGCATCTCCCACGCTATCGGCTGGCCCGCTTGGTCTGACGCGCCTCAGCCCGCATTCCCCGCGGCGCCCGCGGATAGCGCGCCCACGCGCATCACCTTTGTTCCGCCGGTTTCGACTACTTCGTCATTCGCCGCGTCGCCTCGGTAACTTCCGCCGCCCGCGCCGCGGCGCGCCATCACGAATCGAGCGCCAGCCGCGCGTTCTTCCGCTCCAGGCGTATTCGCCGATGGCCCAATCGCGCTTCCAGGCGCCGCGCGCGCGCCGGCTCCACGCTCGTCGCGGCGCGCAGTTGCCGCAGCGCCGTCTCCGTCCATTCCGCCGCGCGCTGGGGCTGCCGGGCGCGATGCTCGAAATGAATCGCCAATTGCTCGCAAGCTTCGATCGCCGATTCGGCCGCGCTGGCGCCGCGTGCGCGGGCCAGTTGCTCCCAGATGGCCGCGGCGCGCGCGTAGTCGCGCTGGCGCTTAGCCATATTCGCAAGCTCGCGCTGCGCCATGCGCTCGATGCCCGCGGGCAAGCCCGTATCGATCGCCATCTCGCAGGCGGGCTGCGCCCGCGCATCGCGCCGGCGACTTAGCAATCGCGCCATGCCGTAAAGATCGATCGCACGCTCCGGCGAGCGATCCGCCGGCGCTTCCGGATCGCCGCCGAGCAGCCCGCAGATCCGCCCCGCCAGCATTGCCAGCGCGCGCAGATCCATTTCGTTGTGCCGGAAAACGCCGGCCAGCGGAGCCGACCCCGCGCCGCTCAAATGATCGAAGTAAAGCTGTGGAATCAGCGCGGAATCCAGATCGTCGCGCCGCGTCCACGCAAGCGGCCCCGCTTCGGACAGCACGTGCCGCTCAAGATCGGTCAGTCGTACAGACGGCAATCGCAACCGCCAAAGTTGCCGCGCGGGATGCAGCAAATCGAGATGCGCGGCAAGCGTCGGCGGCCGAATCGCGCGCGTCATGCGATAGCGCGTTTCCAGCAACGGCCAATCGAAACTCTTTCCGTTAAATGTCACCAGCACCGGCCGCTCGGCCATGCGCGCCGCGAGTTCCAGCAGCACGGAATGCTCCTCGGTGTAATCGCGCATGAAGAACTGCTCGACTTGCAGCCCGCCGGAATCCCACCACGCGATGCCCACCAAAAATGCGTACGTGCCCGTGCCGCCGGCCAGGCCGGTGGTTTCAGTATCGAGAAAAAGCCATCGCTTCGGATCTTCGGCGATGCGTGCGCCGCTGTCATCGGCGGCAAGCGCGGCGGGCAACAAGAGCGCGAGCGCTCGCGCCGCCGGCGCGCATTCTTCGGGGCGGGCGTGCCATCGCCGCACCGCCAAATGCTCGCCATGGCGATTGCGCGCGACCGTGGCGCCGACAGCCTCGGCCAGCTCGGCCCATTCCGCGATCACATCGCGGCGAGAGTGCGGGCTTTCGCGCTCGTCCGTGAGCACGCTGCCACGCGTGCGGCGCGCCGGCCGCAACGCCGCCAATCGCGACAATTTTTCGTCGAACAATTCGCTCACAGACGCATCCTCTCCACGCTTTTTCTTTCGCTCAGGCGCCGAGGCGGCTCAAAATCGCCAGCGCCGCTTCTTTGGCTTTCTCGCCGCGCTCGCCGGCAGGCCCAACGCACGAAGGGCAGCCCGCTTCGCATTCGCAGCTTTCAATCAGCGCGCGCGTTCGCGCCAGCAGCAGATCGCAAACGCGGAATAGCGGCTCGGAAAATCCAATGCCGCCGGGATATGCGTCGTACAGATACAAATTGGGCTCAAAGAATTCGGTGTCAGCCATCGCGCCGGCGCCGGAATCGGAAAGATGCTCGGACACAACATCTGCCGCGGGCGCGGCCGGTTTGTAATCGCGCAATTCCTCTTCATCCTCGCCCGGCTCGCGATATTCGCCCGGCGCAGGAGCCCGCTCGCCGATCGCCGTGCCCAGATCGCGCCGGTCGCACATCAGCAGCAGCGTCGCCACCGATTCCAGCGCGTAAAGCAATCCGAACATTCCGTTTTGCCGCTCGCGAATGGGGAAGGGCAGCGATTCCACCAGCGCGCGCTCGAGCGTCAGCCAAAATGCCGTGGTGTGCATTTCGTTTTCCGGCAATTCCAGCTTCCCCGAGCCGACATTTTCGTTGGTGAAAAATTTAATTTTCTTGAAGCCCACCACTTGCGAGCGCACCTGCACGTCTCCGTGTGAGCGCGTGGCGTCGCGGTCGGCGCCGGAATCTCGATCGTTCAGCCGCGCTTCGGCCGCCGATTCCAGCACGCGCACTTGCGTATAGCGAATCGCGTCGGTGTAGTAATCCGCGTCCACGCGCTTCACGTAGGCCTTGCGCTCGTCGAAATCGAGGCGCTCCACGTGATATTGCTGGCCCTGGTGCAGATAGATGGCCTTGGGATGCACGGTCGCGAGCGCGCTCGGAAAATCCACTTCGCCGATCACTTCGGCCTCGCCCGTCGTGTCCACGATCACGAAATTGTCGGAGCTCACCGAGCGCAGGCTGATCGTGTCCGCCGGATACGCGTCGCTCGACCAATGCCAATGCTCGCCTGAGCGGTGCAGAAAGCCGGCCTGCTCGAGGCGCTCGCACAGCGCGGGCAAATCGACCGAGCCGAAATGTTCCTCCGGCGAAAGCGGCAGCTCGAACGCCGCACATTTCAAATGGTTCACCAAAATTTCCAAATTGTCCGGCTGCACGTAAGCGCTTTCCGGCGGCCGGCCGAAAAAATAATCCGGATTCTTCACGATGAATTGATCCAGCGGCGCCGACGATGCCACCAGCACGGCGCACGAATTGCCTTTGCGCCGCCCGGCGCGCCCCGCGCGCTGCCACGTGGAAGCAATCGTGCCCGCGTAGCCCGCCATCACGGATGCGTCCAGCGAGCCGACGTCGATGCCCAACTCGAGCGCGCTGGTTGAAACCACGCCGCGAATTCTCCCATCGCGCAGGCCGCGCTCGATTTCGCGCCGTTCGCCCGGCAAATATCCGCCGCGGTAGCCGCGAATCGGCTCGGGTTCCGCGACGCCCGCGGGATTGGCGTGCCGCAGATACGTGAGCAGCACTTCGGTGTGCAGCCGGCTATTGGCGAAGACGATGGTTTGCAATCCGCGCTTCAGAAATTCCTGCGCCACTCGCGACGATTCGTTCACGTAGCTGCGCCGAATTCCCAGATGTTTGTTGATCACCGGCGGATTGTAGAAGACGAAGGTTTTCGCCGCAGCCGGCGCGCCATTTTCTTCGATGCCCTCGAATGGCGCTTCCGTCAGGCGCGAGGCCAGCTCCACCGGATTCGCGATCGTCGCCGACGACGCGATGAATTGCAGCTCCGAGCCGTAAAACCGCGCGACGCGCGCCAGGCGCCGCAGCACGTTGGCCAAATGGCTTCCGAACACGCCGCGATACGTGTGCAACTCGTCGAGCACGACGTAGCGCAAATTCTCAAATAGGCGCGTCCACTTCGTGTGGTGCGGCAAAATTCCCGTGTGCAGCATGTCGGGATTGGAAAGCACGATGTGCCCGCGCTCGCGGATCGCGCGCCGCGCGTCGGCCGGCGTATCGCCGTCGTAGGTGAACACGCCGAATCGATCTTCCAGACGCGCCGCCAGATCGTGCAGCTCGGCCAGCTGATCCTGCGCCAGCGCCTTTGTCGGGAAAAGATACAGCGCGCGTGTATCCGGATTTTCCAGCACCGCGTTCAGCACCGGCAAGTTGTAGCAGATCGTCTTGCCCGAAGCCGTCGGCGTCACCACCACCACATTTTTCCCGCCGCGCACCGCTTCAGCCGCCGCGGCTTGATGCGTATAAAGCTGCGCGATGCCCTTCGCCGCGTATGCCGCGGCCAGCTCGCTCCGCACCCACGGCGGCATCGGCGCATACTGCGCCTCGCGCGCCGGAATTTGCCGCACCGCCGTCAGCACTTCGCCCGAGCGGTCGCGCTCCGCAAGCGACGCCACGATTTCTTCGACTGTAGCCAACGAATCGCTGCGCGCCGCGCGCACAGCTAGAGCATCGCGCATAAAATCCCCCTGACTGCGACTTCGCTTTTTGTTCGCTAACGGTATCACGGCGCAAAAGCCGGGGCAAGCGCGATTGAATTCGGACGCGGAGTATCGAAGACGGTACTAATCCTTGGGAACCCTGGCGCAACGCTCAAGTTGCGCTGGTGTACGATTAAGCTGTGTCCCACATCGAGAAGTAATTTCCGCTCGCAATCCAACGGAAGAAAACCGAGGCCCAATCATGGGTAAGACGTTTGTTCCATTTGCGCTTTTGCTGGCGCTTGTTGCCGGCGTGGCCGGCATTTCGGCCAAGGATACGCAGTCGCCGAAGTACAAGAACGTGGAGGTGAAGCATTTCGTCGTCGCGGACGGAGTGGCGCTTACGCAGAATTTCGTCAACGTGTTTTATGACGCTCTGCGCGACCAACTGCAGAAGGACGCAATCGCGGGCCAAGTTGTCGAAGAGGGAACCGCGATTCCCGACGCCGACGCCGCAGATTCGATCGTTGTGGAAGGCAAGTTCACGCTGTTCAAGCCAGCCGGCCGCAGTATGTCGTCGCCGGGAAAAGTGGACTGGGAAATCGATGTGTATCGCAAGAGCGATCACTCGCTGATCACAACACTCACAAGAGATCTCTCGACACCCGGCTGGAAAGAAGATGCCCTAGCTAAGGCTTGTGGACAGCAGGCTGCGCACGACATCAAGAAGGGCCTGAAGTAGCAGCCTGTCGACCGAATCTTTGCGGCGCGCGGGAGTTGAGCGCAACCTTCTGACTTGCCTCCCGCGCGTGCGCGGCTACATCGTCTCCGCGGTTTCGAGCGTTTCCGCACGCGGAACGGCGTGCGCCGCAGCGCGCCGCGTTCGATCCTTAATCCACGCGCCGATCCGATACGCGAGCAGCAGACCGACCAGCGTTCCGTAAAAGATCGGCTTGCGTTCGTCCGATTTCACCAGCCACGCATAATGAATCACACCCAGAATCGCAATCACATAAATCAATTGATGCAGCCTTTGCCAGCGCCGTCCGCCCAGGCGCCGTATCCACCCCGCCGTCGAGGTGATCGCCAGCGGAATCATCAGCACAAATGCTGAAAATCCCACGGTGATGAAGCGCCGCTTCAAAACGTCCTTCCACATTTCCGGCCAAGCGAAAAAGTGATCGAGGCCAATCCACGTGGAAAAGTGCAAGAACACGTAGAAGAACGCAAACAGGCCCACCATCCGCCGAAAGCGAATCAGTTGCGGGAGATGCAGAATCTTGCGCAGCGGCGTGATCGCCAGCGTGACGATCACGAATCGAATGGTCCAATCGCCGGTGCGGTGCGTGATGAAGGCGATCGGATCGGCCTGCGCTGTCGGATTTGTGAATAAGCCCCAGGCGATGAAGCCCACCGGCGCGAGACACAGCACAAAAACGAAAACTTTCGTCCACTTGCTGGTCAGAATGGAATTTGCGACGCTCACGCCGGCGCTCTCCTAATAATTCACTCGCAGGTCCATGCCGTTGTACATGCTCGCCACTTGATCCCCGTACCCGTTGAACATCAGCGTTTTGCGGCGAAAGAAATCGCCCAAGCGGCGCTCCGTCGCCTGGCTCCATCGCGGATGATCCACGTTCGGATTCACGTTGGAATAGAATCCGTACTCGTGCGCATTCTCCATATTCCACGCCGTCGGCGGATGATTTTTCACGAACGAAATCTTCACCAGCGACTTGGCGCTCTTGAATCCGTATTTCCATGGCAACACGATGCGCACCGGCGCGCCATCTTGATTCGGCAGCGTCTCGCCGTACATTCCAAACGTCAGCAGCGCCAGTGGATTCATCGCTTCGTCCAGACGCAATCCTTCAAGATACGGCAGCTGAATCCCCGAATACGGCCCGCGCGGCATCTGCCGCTGATCGTAGTAACTTTCGAAAGCCACAAATTTCGCTTTCGGCGTCGGCTGCACCTGATTCGCCAGCACGCTCAGCGGAAATCCGATCCACGGCACCACGATCGACCACCCTTCCACGCAGCGATGCCGGTAAATCCGTTCCTCGAGCGGCGCGAGCTTCATCAGCTCGTCCAACGTAAAGCTGCGCGGCTTGGCGACTTCGCCATCCACGCGCACGCTCCATCCCGACGTATTGAAATTCTGTGCGTTGTTCGCCGGATCGGCCTTGTCTGTGCCGAATTCATAAAAATTGTTGTAGTGCGTGACGGTGTCTTCCTTCGTCTCCGCTTCCGTCGTGCTGTAAGGCCATTTCACGAACTGCAGCGGCGCCGGCCCGGACGCCAACACGCGCCGCGGCGCCAGCGCTTCGATCCCTTTCCACGCCGCGAGCGCGCCGGTGGCCCCGAGCATTCCCAATAGAAAGCTGCGCCGCCCCTGATATAGCCGCTTCGGCGTGACGTCGGAATACTTCAGCTCCTGCTCCGGCTTAATCAGCATCGTGCGCAACCTCCTCAGAACCGCAGTCCGCTCTCACGCGAACGCGCCGCCGCGCCCTTCGCGCCGCATCGGTCGCATCATAATACGCGTCCCGCGGCAATTTGGATGCGCAAATCCGCCGGCGGATCATCAATAGTGGAAGCGGTAGCGGAACTCCACATAGATTTGCCGCGGATCGTTGAAGTGGAATCCGCCGAACGTGAGGCTGTTGTCCAGCAACACGCGCCGATTCGCCACGTTCAGCCCGCTGACCGAAACCGAGTATTTTTCCCCGAAATTCTTGCCGAGCGACAGGTCGAACGTAGTGTGCTGCGGCAAATAATCTCCGGGATATTGCGCATCCGGCATTCCGTTGGTGAAACCGGAGCCGTAGTACACATTCGTCGCTGCGAACGCGTGCCAGGGAAGCGTGACGTTGAAGCCCACGTTCAGAGTGTTTCTCTGATCGTGATCGACGGGTGAATATATCGGCGGAGGCTGGCAATCGGGGTCGGCCGGGTCGGCGCAGATCAAGCCGCCGGTGAACGGTCCCCGCGCCTGCGCGATTTGATTCGCATAGGCCAAATGGAATTGGCCGCGATTCCAGAGTCGCGGAGAGCTGATCGTCATCTCCCAGGTTTGGATCAAAGCGCCGGCCCACGTGAGCGGCCAGAAAAGGTTCGACTCGCCGATATTGCTGTGGTCGAGCCAATTTCGCGCGCGCGTCTGGTACGTGTCCGCGTCGAAACTCCAGCGCCGCAACGGAATCGTTACTCCGAATTGGTGCTCTTCATCGCGCTCGCCGAAGAGAGGGCCGAACGAAAGACTTTGGCTGTTGGCCAGAGCGAGAAGGGGGCCCGTGGCGGTCAACAGCGGCGGGGCTTGATAAAAATCGCCATAGAAGGCGTGAAAGACCCAGTTCAAACGCGGGACCCTGAGAGCCACGCCCACGCGGGGATCCGTCGCGTTCTCCACCTCGAAATGCGATTGCCGCAGGCCGCCGATAATCGTAAACCACGAGGTCGGTTTAAATTTGTCAGTAATGAATTCTTCCCATAGGCCGCCGGTCACCGCGGCCGAAGACGCGGGAAAATTCTCGCTGCCGTCGGTGAAGGTGTTGTCGAAATAATTGCTCTGGCGCTGCTCGAATCCGTACATCCCGGCTTCGACGTCGTTTTTCGCGACGTGCGCGTTGATGGCCGCCTGCAATCCACCATAGTTGGAGGTCTGATCGGCATCGGTGATCACCGGAAAATCGTTCTGCGAACCAATGTAATTCGCTTTGTTGTAGTGGTAGAAGGGCGAAACCGTAAGCACAAGATCCTGATCGAACGTGTGCGTCCACGTGAAGGCGATATATCCGTCGCTTTCCCGCTGGGCGTCGCGAAGTTGGCTGGTGTCGTAGACCTGGTTCTCCGCGGAGTTCGGATCTGGATCGTACGGAATCTGGTAGTAATCTCCGCGCACGGAGCCGACCAGCCGGAGTTGATCTTTCGGATTCGGATTGAAGATCAGAGACACGAATCCGCCGCCGCCATTTTCCGCGTCGTGAAACACCTGGCCGATCGGCGTTTGCAGCCCGTAATTGCTGCGATTTCCGTTGACGCTCACATAGTAGGCAAAGCGCTCCGTGTGGCTTCCGAAATTCAGTTGATCGTTGGTTTGAAACCAGTTGCCGAACGTGGTGACCAGTTCGGCTTCGTTATCGCTCTCGAAGCCGTTGCGCGGCACGATGTTGAAGATTCCGTAGGTGCGGTCGCCGTAATCGGCGTCGTAGCTGCCGCGCTGTATCTCAAGATAATCGATGTCCTTCGGATCGATTACCGGACCCAAATTCGTGGCGATGTTCGTATTCGGAATGGGCACGCCGTCGATCAGCCAATCCACTTGGTGGCCGCCGCGCATGTGCAGCATGTCATGTGTCACGTAGGCTGCCGGCACGTAGTCCGTGATCATCTCCAATCCATTGCTGCGGTCGGCGCCGGGCGTTTCGGCGACGTCTTCGCGGTCCACCAGCGTTGTCGGCGTCGCCGTCTGCACGCTGGCCGTTTCCGCACTGGCGGTGACGGTGGCCGTTTGATTCACCGACGCAATGTTCAACATCACGTGCAGAATCGGCGCCGTCGCGGATGCCACAGTGAGCGTCTCGCTGGCGGTTTCAAATCCGCTCTGGCTGACGGTCACTTTGTAATCGCCGAGCGGCACGGGATTGAACGTGAATTCGCCGTCCTGATTGCTCTGTGTCGTCAGCGAGTAACTCGACGTCGCCGACGCCAGCACAACTTTCGCCCCGGCGATCGGCCTGTGCTGCGGATCGTGCACGATTCCGCGCACAGCTCCGAAAATATCCGCGCGCACGACCGCCGCGCCCGCGGACACCAACACCGGTAGCAGCAGTACGCAAAAAATAGCCCTCCTCGACATCCTTCACCTCGCGTGCGGAAAGGGTGCGGCCGCATCTCGTCGGTGCCGCGCATAGCGGAGCTATGGCCATGGTATCGAAAGATGCGTGCCGGTAACGCTTAGCTTTTGTTTACGCGAGGATGGTTTTAGGAGGCGGAGGCGTCACTTCACGCGCGGCACTTAGCAGGGAAATGGATTGCAGCAGGAATTCGACGGCGCGTATTGCCGGCGCGAAAATACTGTTCGGCGCAGTCAATACAAACGGAGTGCCGCTCAGCGCGTGCATCGATTGCGGCTGGCAGCATTCCATGTTGCACGGGCCAGCCTGGCTCAGCGGATGCGATGAGCACAGCGGACGGCCGGAAGACTCTGCCGAGCGATGCATCGGACAAAGTTTTGATTGGCAGCAAGCGCAGCACGGGGGCATCGCCAGCAGCGCGCTGGTGAGGTCCGGAATCGCGCCCAACAGCAGTGCGGAGAGCGCAAGAATCGCAATCGCTTTGTGTCGCAACTGGCTTTTCACCCCGCGAACCGAGAATAACCTGTATTCCAGTTGAAACTCAATCTCAATTAGTTGCGCTGCTGAATCTGATTTTCGAGTGAAATCGGAGTGTGGGAATTGGCTGCATTGGCTGCGTCAGCGCGTATGCAGATACGCGATCAGCGCGTCCATTTCGTCCGGCTGGAGCACAGGCCCGAACGGCGGCATGATGCCACGGCCTTCTGTGATCGTCTTGCGCACTTGCGCGTCGGTGGCAGGCGCTCCGCTCGGTAGGTTTGGCTTGCTAAATAGGCCATCTAACTTCGGGGGTTGCGTTGGCAACGAAATGGCATTCGATTCGTGGCACAGCGCGCAGTTCGTCGTGTAGATTGCCTTGCCGCGGCTGATTTCCTCAGAGGATGGGTGGCGGGAGCACGCTGTCAAGCCTAGCGCCGATAAAACCGTGGCGAAAAATACCAGGGAGCTAAGTTTTCCGGCCACCCTATTGGCCCTTGGGCTTCACGTGCCCGGTGACCTTGATGTTTTCCAGATGCGCGTCGTCGCCTTGCTCCACGATATCGGCGCGAATGACATCGCCAACCGTCAGGGCCTTCAGCGCCTTTTCATCCGGCACGCTGTAGGGCATGGACATCGCGTCCATGTACCCAGGCACTGCGTCGCCATCGACGACCACCTGGTGATTCGGCACATCGATCGACTGCACTGTGCCCGTCAGGACGTATCGCTGCGTTTTCGTTTGCTGACCTTGACCGGACTGCGCGACTCGCGCTGCGCGCGGTGATGGTCCGCCTGCGAGAACAATAATCGCGGCAAGGCCAATCAGGGCGCAAATCAACTTCGGTCGTGGCATCGTGCGTCTCCCCCGAATTATTTAGTCTGCGCGGTCGCCTGCGAAATCGCCGATAGCATGTCCGGCGTCGTCCAGTCGTTGTCGGTCCAGGTGCGCGCCACGGTTCCATCCGGAGCAAGCAGAATCGTGGCCATGCTGTGCACGATCTGATTGTCCTGTTGGTAGTACACCAGATCGAACGCGCTGGCGAGCTGCTTCAAATCATCCGCCGAAGGCACAGCGAATTCCCAATGCGCGAAGCCGGAGGCGTCGCCGCCCATGTACGCCAGCCCGTATTTCCGCATCACAGCCGGCGTATCGAAAGCGGGATCGATGCTGATCGTTAGCAATTGGGTGCGCGCGAATTCCGCCGGCGACTGCGCCAACTGTTTTTCGATGGCGGCGAATTGCCCGCTTACACGCGGGCAATAATCTGGATTGGGGCAGCGCGTGTAAATGAAAGTCAGCAGCACGGCCTTGCCTTTGAAGTTGGAGAGATGAATCGTTCTTCCGTCCTGATTCACCAGCGGCACATCGGGGACCGCTGCGCCGGCCGCAAGCGGCGCCGTGGTTTCGCCGGGCAGCGGTTTTCCGCGGCCACTCTGATCGGTGATCAGGATGTGCTCGAGCCAATAGTCGCTGCTCGATTCCACCACGACATCCGCTACGATTCGATCGCCGGGTTGCACTTCCCCCAAGCCGTGCGGATCGCGCACCGCATATGGCATCGTCATCGCCGCCATGAATCCGGGTATGTTGTCGTGCGCCACCACGATCTGCTGCGTATCGACGCTCTTCGAGATCACCACGCCGGTGAGCTGATAGTGTTTTGGCTTTGGCGGGCAGCCGCCCACGGCCAGCGCCAAAGACAGCGCCGCAAACGCAGTGAGCGCGCGCGGTGCACGGCCGAGTGCTGCGGCGGCGCGGCTGCGAATATTGTGCGGAGGCTTCGATCTCACGGAATTCTTCGCGATCTCCCGCAACTATTCTGCTTCGCCGCAGGATGAAGTGCAACCCCGCTCCGCGGGCGCAATTGGCCGTGCGGCTTGACAGTTTCGACGCCGGACCGCTATACAACATGTATGGCACAAACATATTTAATTTTCGATTTCGGCACGGACGAGGAAGCGGCGCAAAAAGCGCGTCACCGCACCGACGGTTGGAAGCAAGCTTTTCACCTGGACCGCAAAATGTTGGTGAGATTCGAGCGCGAAGCGCCGGAGCCGGCGGACGCAAGCAAAACAGACGGCAAAGCTGCCAAGAAATCTAAGAAGGCTGCGGAGACCGCTGAGACCGCCGACGCTGCCGGCGGCCAAGTGCGTGTGCTAGTGCGCCTGGATTTTTCCGATCACGAGAAACTTTCCCACCAGCGTTGGATCGATCGGATTCCCGCCGACGATGCGTTCAAGGCCGCCAAGCATGAAGTGATCGCTCACAGCGATGCGAATTTCGAGACCACTGCGAAGCGCTTTGAGGAACTCGAGTCCGAGCCCACGCCGCCCCGCGCCCGCTAAACAAAGCTACGTGCGCGACGCGCCCTTTGCGGTCTGAGCCATCGCGCTGAACGCGACGGCCGCGACCTCCTCTGTGTTTACCGCTTGAACTCGGCACGCCCCTTCGGTTCAGTCCCGCCCGCTGTCCCTTAAATGACCATATGTACAGGAGTCTCGCCCGCCGCCAACCCGTAGCCTCCTCCTAGAAGCCGGCTTCAGGCTTCAGGAGGCTCGGTGATGCGCAAGTGGGCGATCGGTTCAGGGCGATGCTGCGGGGCACTTCTGGCTCTCGTGTTGGCGGTAGCTATAAGCGCGAAGGCCCAAGACTGGCGGCCAGTCGGCCCACAGGGCGGAGATGTCGAGTCCCTGGCGGCGGTGCCGGGCGGCACGCAGGTCCTGTTCATCGGCACTTCCGATGGCCACGTGTTTCGCTCCGATGACGGCGGCGAGCATTGGCTGATGGCCGGCCGCGTTGGGCCTGGACACGATCATGTTGTCACCGCCATCGTTGTGGATCCGCGCGCGCATGACACTCTTTTGGCCAGCAGTTGGACGCTGAGCGGCAACGGCGGCGGCGTTTGGCGCAGCCGCGATGGCGGCCGCACTTGGGAATCGGCCGGACTGGAAGGCCACGCGGTACGCGCGCTGGCTGCGGCTCCATCGAATCCCGATCTTCTGATCGCCGGCGCAGTGGATGGCGTCTTCCGTTCGCGCGACGCCGGCAGCACATGGGAGCGAATTTCTCCCGAGGGCCGCGACGATCTTGTGAATTTCGATTCCATCGCCATCGATCCGCGCGATCCGGACACAATCTACGCTGGAACATTTCATCTTCCGTGGAAGACGATCGACGGCGGCCGCAGCTGGACTCCGATTCACACCGGCATGGTGGAAGATTCCGACGTGATGAGTCTGAGCGTCGATCCGCGAGATCCCGACCACGTTTTCGCCAGCGCCTGCTCGGGAATTTATTCCAGCCACAACGGCGGATTGAATTGGGTGAAGTTCAAGGGAATCCCCAACACTTCGCGGCGCACGGTGCATCTGCTGCAAGATCCGCAGAATTCGCTGACGGTTTACGCCGCGACCACGCAAGGCCTATGGAAAACGACCGACGACGGCGGCGCGTGGCATCTGGTGACGCCCGATACTTGGAGCATTCTTTCGATCGTGATCGATCCCACGCACTCGGAGCGCGTGATTCTCGGCACCGAACGCATGGGCGTTGAAATCAGCGCGGATGGCGGCAAAACGTATCGCGCCGCAAACGATGGGTTCTCTCATCGGCGCATCGCCGATCTCGCCACCGATCCTGCGCATCCCGGTTGGGCGCTCGTGGTGCTGACGAACGCCGTCGAACCCGTGCTGGAAACGCGCGACTCTGGGCACACATGGTTACCGCTGGCCGCCGGTTTGAAGTTCGGACCGCCGCGCCGCGTGTTTTCTTCGCCCGACGGTTGGTTGGCCGCGCCTGCGCCGGGAGGATTGCTGCGATTCGACGAAGCACACGGCGCGTGGATCGCCGCCAATGAAGTGATCGAAAGATCCGCCGCGCCGGCACGGACCGCCCCGCGAGCAGCGGGCGCGTCCGCGCGCTCAACTTCGCGGACCTCAGCGAGCGCAAAATCGGCAACGATCCGCACAATCGCGCCGTTCAACGCCGTCGTAAACGATGTCGCATTTTCAAACGACGCGTGGTACGCCGCGACAGAAGTTGGTCTATACGTTTCGCACGATCGCGGCGCGACGTGGATGGCGATGCCGCTGCCGAGTGAGGCTGCCGGCGCGGCGCGCGCCGTGCGCGTTCGCGATGGTTTTCTGTTTGTCGTGACGCCGCACACGCTGGAAATATCTTCCGACGCAGGCAAAACCTGGGTGCCGCGCGCGCTCCCGATTGAAGCGCGAACGGACACGCATCTGGAAATGGCCGCGATCGGTGCGGTGTATTTGGCGAGCGATCGCGGGCTGTTCGTTTCGCGTGACGCCGGATTTTCCTGGCGCCAAGCGAAGCTGCCGGAATTGGTGATGGAAGATTTGATCGTGACGCCGAGCGCCGTTGTCGTCACGACGCCTTCCGGACTTTACGCTTCACGCGATGCGGGGCTCACTTGGACGCGCGTCGAAGCTCCCGGTTCCGATTCGGAATCTTCGCTCGTTCGATCTGTCGGCAGCGGAGCGGAATTGCTGGCCGCGTCTCCGACGGAAGGGTTGTACGTCGCCGCGGTGACGACTATAGCAGCGCCAGTTTCCGCGAGCCGCGATTCGGAAATGTCCGAGCCGCAAAAATAAATTTGTAGGAACGGCGCTCCTGATTTTCACCCAGCTGAAATCTGGAAGTTAGAGCTGGAAGTGGATAATCACCGTGATGTGCGCGGGCGTCGGCTTGCCGTCGAGCAGCGCCGGGGCGTACTTGCGCTTGCGGAGCGCATCGACGGCGGCTTGCCGCAGCATCGTTGGGCCGGAAATCACCGCGGCACTTGCCACTTTACCGGTCTCGTCAATCAGCAGGTCCACAGAAACGTCTCCTTCGACTTTTTCCGCGCGCGCTGAAATTGGGTAGAGCGGCGCGGGCGCCGAAAGCAGGCGCGGCTGTATCACGCCCGTCGATTTCCGCACAGCCGGAGGCGCCGGCGGAGCGTTGGGTTGCGGCGTGTCCGCGAGGATGCTGTTGGCGGAAGCGGCCTGGACGGCGCCGGACAAATCAGGCGTGACGGCAGGCGCCGATTGATTCGTCGAGTGAGCTGCCACCGTGGGAGCGGACATCGATAGCTCCGCGACGGGCGCTCCACGCAGAGGCGCCGGAGCTGGGGTGCGCGGATTCGTCGCAACCGGCGTCACATTCGCGATAGCGGCGGATTGCGTGGCGCCGCGTGAATTTTTCGGCGTGGCCGGCTTCGCGGGCGCGGAGGCAGTGCTGGTTGCGGCCGGGGCCGCGCCGGTAATCGGTGACGCTTCAGACGTTGCCGCACTGGACGCAGCGGATGGGGCGGACGCCGGCGCGCTGGCGGAAGAAGCGGGTTCGGTGGCGGCGCTGAGCCCTGTGTTGGTTTCGGTCCTTTTCTCCCAACGATACAGCGATGGTCCCTCAGCAATTCCCACGCCGACAATCGCAGCGGCTACGATGATCCACACTAACGTCGACCAGACCTTTTTCCCCTTGGTCGGCCCCGCATCCCAACTGAGCAGGTGACCACCGGACAAGACCGGAGAGGCGGACGTCACGGGCTTGCCCGCAGACGTCATTGCGCCAGACAAGATCGCCCCGCGAGGCGCCGGCTTCCCGCTGATCGCTGAAGCCTTGGCGGACAACGGTTTCGCGGCGGAGAACGAGGGCCTTGCAGGCAGCGGCGGCGCGATGATCGGGACGGCTCTCGGCTCGATAGGCGTCGGCGCAGTTGTTGCGACGGGCGCGGGCTGAGGCGGGGCGGGCGTCGATGCGGCGCTCGCAGGCGCGGCTTCCGCGACGATGACAGGCTCCGGCGCAGGCTCCGGTGCATGCGCTGGCGTGATCTCTGGCTCCGCGGCGATCGGAGCAGGCTGTTCGACGATTGGCGCTGCGGCAACCTCAGCGATGACGGGTTCTGCGGCGGCTAAGGGCTCGAGTGTCGGCTTGGCCTCGACGGGCGCTTCGGATGCGGGCGCGGCGAGAACGGGCGCGGGCGGTTCAGGCTCGGGCGGCGCGGGCTCGGGCGGTGCGGGCTGAAGCGGAGCGGCGTGGGGCGCCGCGCTCGGTGGTTCCTCGTGGACGATCGTTTGATCGTTCACAATCGAAGCATGCAGCATGGTGAAGAAAGGATGGCGCGATTCCGCCGCGGGCGCGTTCGTTGTGGAGTGTGTTGCCGGAGCGGGGGCATCCGCGATGGGAACGGGCGTCACGCGCGTTGGGCTGGCGGAAACGTCCGGGCCCTTCGGTGCGCGCTCTTTGTGAACCAGAGATGGCCTGAGAGATTTGCCGATTCCCGCAGCCGGGAATTCCATTCCCCAGAAACTAGGCGCCGGTTTCACAAATTCAAGTTCGACGTAATTCTTCGCTCCGGGCTTGGATTTGACCCCGATCACGCGGCAGGCCGCCGCGTGGCTTGAGTTGAGGCGCCGGAGGTTAAGGATTTGTCCGGTCTCGACAGGTTGAGACAGCCGCACGACCGCGCCTTCAGCAAAGACGATCACGGTGGCGGTTTCTTCGACGAACGGATCCGGAGCGGGAGACAGTCGCTGGATCGAGACTCCGATTTCAGCTTGCAGGAAATGCGGATCGAGTTCCGAAACCTTTACCGCAAGCGTGTGTGGCGCCGAGCGGACCTTCACCGCCACGCTCATGCGCATGTGCGTTTCGGCGCCCGTCGCGACAACGATGCGGTCCATTTCGATGGGCTGATCGAGATTCAATTCGAGTTCGTCTCTCAGCAGCGGCATCATGACGGCGAGCGCGATCTTGCCTTGCTTGATCGCATAGACGCCCACAGGGGCAGAGTCGTCCGTGAGATCGCCGGAGAGTTCGACATCCAGGGGAAACTTCAAGAACTCACCGAAGTTTCCGTGCGGGCGCACGTCAATGTTTAAGGAGATTTCGAGACTGTGATCGCCGGGGTACTCGATGTCGCCGCTACTCCAAAAACCGAAGCCCTTGTCGTTGCGTCCCCAGGCAGCGGCGGCGTCAGCGCCGGCTTTCACCCACAGCGGATCGTTGCGCGCGATGGAGACGGCCAGAGACATTTCAAATCCTTGCAAACCCTTTCGCGATCCCGCCGCGCGTGGAGGTTGGCGCGTTCAGCGTGAACTCGTTCGCCGGCCGGTGGAAAAAAGGAACCGATCCGGCGGTCGATCGATCCGAACTCCTGCGGAGCAAAATACCGGGCGGGGCTTCCCGGTCGAACGCTAAGGTACCGCGTGTCGTATCGGGATGCAATGCGTCCTTCAGTTTGTGTGGTGGTGCCGGGTTAGGTTATCCTGCGTTCGCCTCCGGCCTTCGGCGGCTTCGGCGCGGCAAGCCGTCGAGGGGTACCCACACCCCCGGTGTGTTTTGCGTAAGAGTGGCAAATACAGGACTTACGGGAGAAGAGTGCGCATGAGTGTGAAAAGAAGCGGGTTGATATCGTGTGTTTTCAATGAGTTGTACACCCTGTTGTAATCGATTGAAAATAGATGCGTTGCGAGGGCGCTTTTGTGCACGTTTGCGCGTTTCAATTGAATTGCGGCGATGGAATTTTATGCGGCGGGTGCGATGACGCAGGGAAGGTCTCGTCCCAGCGACGTGAGAGTTTTCCGCGGACACTCCGGCAAGCAGGTGCAGTTGTGAAGAGAGAGTGTTGTGCGAGTGCGGCGCAGGACGCGTTTTAGGCGGCTTGCGACGGTGCAACGAGGCGGGCGAGGATGTGCGCTCGCGAGTCATACACAAGCGTAACATGCAGAGTACTATAATGTCAACAGATATCTATAGACTATTCGAACGGAATGGGTAGATATTATCCGGGGTGCGTTGCCTGAGTGTCTCTTCGAAAACAAAATGCAGAAGGATTGTGTCGCCGCCTACGGGGCTTAGTTCTTCGTGCGATTGTACCCAGGACTTCCCTGCCTGTCCCTGCCTGCCGGCAGGCAGGGACAGGCAGGCGTCCTGGGCTAGTTTATGTCGCCCCTACGAGTGTGCGTGAGAACAAGCTCACGGCAGGAGATCGAAGGGGTGCGCGATTTGTTGGCGGCTTCTCCGCGAGAATCGGGCGGAGGTTAGTTCGTCTGGTGGTAGAGGCGGC
>Ga0187875_10000309_pt1 | contig 43568 bp, 36 predicted proteins | sample June2016WEW_17_1_2_FD_132978 | JGI IMG/M metagenome (GOLD analysis project Ga0187875, IMG submission 132978) | Peatland microbial communities from SPRUCE experiment site at the Marcell Experimental Forest, Minnesota, USA - June2016WEW_17_10 | ecosystem: Environmental > Terrestrial > Soil >...
CAATCAGTCGCTCTCTCGCTTTCAGACTTATCGGCACGTTTTCTGACCGCGCGAAACTGCATGTCGCTCATTCTAAAAGATGAAACCAGTGCCGAGAGTGGGTTACGAGTAGACCATAAAATCGCCGTAACTTACTGATTATAAATAATTTGGCGGAGAGAGTGGGATTCGAACCCACGTTACCCTTTCGAGTAAACACGCTTTCCAAGCGTGCGCCTTCAGCCACTCGGCCATCTCTCCGGCGAAGTCTGGGACGCTCTTCTCCCCGGGAAGTTGCTGCGCAAACCGGAAACGAAAGTTGCGTCGCCTCGGCTTGACTCATTCTAGGGGCACAGAGGCGCCGCGCGCAAATCGGAAGAGACAATTGAACAGAATACTGCGCTCAGGAGTTTTTTGGCGGCTCGGAAGGAGAGATCGTGGGTGGACTGGGAAGAGCGGACACCCTCGAAATGCTCGCACTAGCGGAAGTTCCGGCTGCGGCAGCGCTTGACAAAGGACCTGCTATGGCCGCGACTGGAGTTTCTGGAAGCGGTGCGGCCACCGGAATTGGCGGGGGCTTCACGCCGTCGACGACGTGATGGCTGAGGCAATAGAGAGCCAATTCGAGGCGATCGGCCACCCCAAGTTTGTCGTACACTTTACGCAGGTAGTTCTTTACAACCTGCTCGGTGGTTCCCACCCGAATCGCAATCTCTTTATTCTTCATACCCTGAGTAACGCAGGACACAATCAGCGTTTCCTTGGGCGTGAGTTGGACTTTGGGGCGCGCTCCAGATGGACGCAGGCTATGGCCGCGAAATGCTTCCATGACCCAATGAACGGCTTGGTTCTCTAGCCAGGGTTCGCCCGCTGCAACTTTGCGCAGACAATCGATCAGGATCTCCGGCTCCACTTCGCGCGACAGAATGCCATGCGCTCCGCGGCGGAAAAGATCGAGAGTAAGTTGTTCATCCGAAGCGGCCGTTACCACCACAACTTTGAGCTGCGGCGCCTGACGCAGGAGTTCGGTCACCGTCTCGACAGGATTTTGAGCCAACGCCGCTTCGAAAATGACGACGTCCGCCGAGAATTTTATCACTGCGGATTGTGTCTGCTGCAGGGTCTCGGCCTGAGCGACAACGCGGATATCGTCTTCCAGGGCAAATATTTTTCGCAGACCAGCGCGAAAGATTGCCTGGGTATCGGCCAGGATCACGCGGATCAAAGGCGTCGAGCCGCCAACCTCGTGAACACCGTTACTCTCGCCGATGCTGAACGTGCTCGCCATTAGTTTCTCAGAACCCTATGCTCGCTCGAAATGGTACTCGTCAATCACCACGCCCACGCCTCGACGGCCCCGGTCCTCGAAGCTGCGGACCACACGGCCGTGGCAGTCAATCTGGATATCAGAACGTGAGCCCACAACATCGCCCGGAAGCAGGATCGTAAAATCCACCATCGAACCCACGGGAACGTCGCGATCCATTGCGAAGAGGACTCCATTGGCGGAGATATTCTGGGTTTCGGCCAGGCAATCCCCGCTTTGCGATTTCAGTTCGACGGGAAGATGCAGAGGAAAGCGCGGAGCACTCTGCATTTCGGCATAGTGCCTGATCACAGTCTGCTGCTGCGATTCCGACGTCAGTTGCTGCTCTGCTGCTTCGCTGGACACCGTTTCTGACGAACCTTCCTTCCGCAGCGCGCTTTGCGCTTCCGGATTTCCTGGAGCCATTTTGACGAGCTTAAGGGCAGCGTACACCCGGGAATCAGGCTCGCAAAGTTACGGAAGTCATGGAACGGCAGAGCGTTAAATGCTTGAGTATGAGAGGATTACAACGAATCGACGATCGGTCACTTACGACGCAGGTGGGACCGATTCATGCCTAGAATTTGGTGACTTCAGTGAAGTTGAAATCGCGGATCTTCATTGCGGGCACGACCATGTCGAACGACTCCTCGCCGCAAGAGCGAACGGGCACGCTCATGGACTCCACGCTCGAGAGCATGTGGATGAGGCTCTGGTTGAAGCGGAAATTACGCACGCCTTTCCGCAGGCGGCCATCCTCGATGAGAAATGTGCCGTCACGAGTCATGCCGGTGACAATTTTTTCGTACGGATCAACCTCCCGGATATACCACAGCCGGGTCACGAGAATGCCACGCTCGGTGGAGGCAATCATGTTTGCGAGGGTCTGTGGATTTTGCGGCGCAGCGAAAACAATGTTGAGCGGCATCTCCCCCATTTCGTTGGGCAGCGCAAAACCATGGCCGGTTGGCGCGACGGGTCCAACTTTATCTTTCTGTTCCGAACGTTTCATGCGCTCGGCGGTGGCGCGCGCGTAGACGACTTGCTGAACGATTCCGTTTTCAACCAGTCGCACCTTCTCTCGTCGCATGCCTTCGCCGTCAAATGGTGAGCCAGTTTGCAAAGGATGCCCAACGTCATCCCAAATGGAAATATTCTCGCCGAAAAGTTTGCTACCGATGCGGCCCGTGAGAAAGGAACGCTGGTCGAGGATCGCCATGCCGGAGTAATCCCAGAACATAAAGCCGACGATATCGAGCACGGCGGCAGGCTCCAGAATTACGGTGTACTTCCCTGCCGCAACCTTGTCAGGATGGGCAGAGGCGATCGCTTTCATGGCGGCGGTTTCGGCTAAGAACTGAGGGGCGACATTGGTCACGTCGGGCGAGTTGGCTTTCTGCCATCCCGAGGAATCGCCCGCCAGCATGGTGTTGGAAACTTCCGCCAGAGTTTGCCTGTGCCATTTGCTGAGACCACGCGAATTAAAAATTCCTTCGACGGACTCGCCACTGGAAAAAATTCCAGCAGTTGTGAGTTTGTGCTTCTTTGCGACACCAACAATTTCCTTAACAGCGTCCGCGCGAAGCTGAGGAGTAATGGCTGCGGTCTGAGCAAAATGCCGCGATGGTACAGCGCGCGCGGGGTCGGGCGCATCGCCCATTCTGCCAGCATCTTCGCGAGCGTCGGGTACGGGCAACAAATCAGGATCCGGATGCTGCACTTTGGCCAGCGCCTCCGAAGACTGAACTACGCGGCGCAAACTGTCATCGTCAAACTTGTTGGTGAAGGCGCGAGCAGTGCGTCCGCCGAATACAGTGCGCACCGAGACGACATGATTTTCGTCTTCGACGTTCTGATGAATCGTATTGTTCGCAAAGCGCGTAAGGGCGAGTCTTCCGCCAGAAAAAAAGACTTCGACCTCGTCGGCAGAGGAGAACTTCGTTAAGCGGTCGAAGATGTCGGCGGCTTGTTCCTGGGTTAACATCGGTCGGTTATTGCGCCTCTGGGTCTGCGGTAAACTAGCTTCCTTTGTAAGCGCTTCCTACCTTGATCTTCCGAAATCGCGATGGCGCCGCGCCGTGGCCCGTTCCCATCACCTGCTGCGGTTGGCCTTTGCCGCAATTTGGTGTTCCCCAAAGTGTCCATTCATCACGGGAACAGATAGCGTCCAGCGAGTTCCAGAACTCAGTCGTGATGCCGGAATACGAGGGGTTCTTCAGCATGCGCAGGCGTTTGCCGTGCTTGATCTCCCATCCAATCTCGCAGCCGAATTGGAAGTTGTAACGCTTATCGTCAATCGACCAGGAGCGATTGGTCTGCATCAGGACACCGTGGTCGGTGGAGGCGATCAGTTGTTCCAGGCTCAATGGCTTCTCCCCGGGCAACAGGCTGACGTTCGTCATGCGAATCATGGGCAGACGATTCCAGCCTTCGGCTCGAAGGGTCCCTCCGGAACGATTTTCGCCGATGGTGTGCGCAGTCTCGCGTGAGCTGAGATAGCCGATGAACAATCCGTTAGTGATGATCGGCGTACATTGGGCGGGGACACCTTCGTCGTCGAATCCAAAAGTCCCGAGGCCCGGTCCATGCTCCTGGCGCGCGTCGGCGACCACATTTACCATTTCGCTGCCGTAGCGCAAGGTGCGCAGTTTATCGAGCGTGAGGAACGAAGTACCGGCGAAATTTGCCTCCATGCCCAGCACTCGATCGAGTTCGATGGGATGCCCGATCGATTCGTGAATCTGCAACCCAAGCTGTGAACTGTCAAGAATGATGTCAAACGTGCCCTCCGGGCACTGCTCCGCATGGTGCAGGGCAACTCCCTCTTCCGCGATGCGGCGGGCGTTCTGCACGAGCTGCAATTCCTCGATCAGCTCATAACCTTTATTCTGCCACTGCCCGCCGTACGAATTGGGATACGAGCGTTTCTGAATTTCGTTTCCAGCGAATGCATACGCCGTGTAGCCGGCGCCGGCAGAATATTTGGTTTGATGAATGTCAGTTCCTTCCGAAGATACAAACCACTGCTCCTCGCGATTGAAGTTGAGGTTGCCCTCGGCGAGTGTGATGCCGGCAACCGCGCGCAGTTCAGAATCGATATTTAGCAAGAGGGCAATGTTTTGTTCGACCGAGATTGAGAATGGATCGATTACGTAAGGAGTGACCCACTCGGCGGTCACCGGCGTTTCCGGAGCGAGACGGACATCTTGCTCCTTCACTTGGGCCGATGCGCGGGCAATCTCAAAGGCGCGGGCAGCTGTGGCTTCAACGCGGGGGCGAGAGAGCTCTTCGGAAGCCGCGAATCCCCATGCGCCGTCGACCAGCATACGCACGCTCATTCCCAGGGACTCGGCGTCTGACGCGCTGCCGACCTTGCCGTTCTTGGTGGTGAGCGCGCGGTTTCTTTGGCTGACAATGCGCACGTCAGCATAAGTTGCACCGCGCATGGTCGCGAGGTTCAAAGCCCAGTTGGCGATTTGCTTCATGCGAAATTCAAATTTAACACGGAGACACGGAGAAAGGCAGATGGCAGCGAACTACGGTGTGGCATGTGCCACATCCAGCGCTTTCCTCACCGCCAGCAGTTCCTTCAACACTTCCCGCAACTTGGTAGATTCGAGGGCATTCGCTCCATCAGACTTCGCGACTTTGGGGTTGTCGTGCACTTCCAGGAAGACGCCATCGACGCCGGCAGCCACAGCCGCACGCGCCAGTACCGGGATGAATTCTGGTTGGCCGCCGCTGACCGCGGGACCACGCTCGTCCGCTCGAGAAGAAGGAAGTTGAACGGAGTGCGTCGCATCGAATACCACCGGCGCGAACTTGCGCATGATGGAGAGCGAGCGCATGTCTACGACGAGGTTGTTGTATCCGAAACTGCTGCCGCGCTCGGTGAGAACAACTTGCGAGTTTCCTGCCTCTCGGCACTTCTCGACCGCGTGGCGCATGTCCCAGGGCGAAACGAATTGTCCTTTTTTGATGTTGACCGGCCGGCCGCTGAGCGCCGCCGCGACAACGAGATCGGTTTGGCGGCACAGAAATGCGGGAATCTGAAGCACATCTACAACTTCTGCCACTTTGGCGACGTCCGCCACTTCGTGGATATCAGTCAGCACCGGAACCTGAAGTTGGTCCTTGATTTTCTTGAGAATGTGCAGGCCTTCCTTTATTCCCGGCCCGCGAAAGCTGCGAATCGATGTGCGGTTGGCCTTGTCGTAGCTAGCTTTGAAGATGAAGGGAAACCCGAGCGCCCGGGTCACACCTTTAATGATCTCGGCCATGCGGATGGCGTGTTCTTCGCTCTCGATCACGCACGGACCGGCGATGAGGAAAAGATTCCCCGAGCCGATGGAGACGTCGCCGACCTGGAAGGAAGAAATCAAAAGTGAAACCTTTATACCGCCAAGCACGCGGAGAACACCTAAGAACAATCAACCACCAAGAAGCAGTCCGAAAATCAGTTTTCCTAAAAGTCTCCTAGAGTGTTGGGCGATCTCGGCGGAAAAGCTTTTCTCTATCGCCGCGAAACTTTTTCCGGGCGGTGAAACATCTCTACCGCAACCACTTCTTTTTCCGCCCGACGCTTAGAGCCGTATTCATAGGCCGCCGCGATGAATGTGCTGAACAGCGGATGGGGCTCCAGTGGCTTCGATTTGAACTCGGGATGAAACTGGCATCCGATAAAATGAGGATGATCCGGCAACTCCACCATCTCGACGTACGTGCCATCGGGAGTTGACCCAGAAATTCCCAGTCCGGCAGCTACCATCGGTTCTTCGTATTCGCGGTTGAATTCGTAACGATGGCGGTGGCGCTCACTGATCTCGAGTTTGCCGTAGATCTTATGCGCCAGAGTGCCGGGTTCAATCTTGCAAGTCCACGCGCCCAAACGCATCGTGCCCCCAAGTTCTTCCACGCCTCGTAACTCGCGCAGCTTGTAGATCACGCGATGCGGCGTCGCCTGATCGAATTCGCTGGAGTTGGCTTCGGCTAATCCAACCACGTTCCGGGCAAACTCTACACATGCCGTTTGCATTCCAAGGCAAATCCCGAAGTAAGGAACTTTTTTCTCGCGGGCGTAGCGAATCGCGATCAGCATCCCTTCAATGCCCCGCTTGCCAAAACCGCCCGGAACCAGAATTCCGTCGTAACCTTCAAGCTGCGCATCGTTGCTGCTGTTCTGATCGCCGACTTCCAGTCCCTCGGCCTCAATCCAGTTCAGCTGGAGCTTGAGATTATGCGCAAGCGCGCCGTGGACTAGCGCCTCTTTCAGTGACTTGTACGAGTCTTCATACTCAACATATTTTCCAACAATTCCGATCGTGACCGTATCCTTCGGGTTGTATACGCGATGCACAATGTCTTCCCACTTGGAAAGGTCGCGGTCTTTCTCTTTGATGCGCAGATACTTCAAGACCAAAGTATCAACGCCTTCGTTCGCGAACACGAGCGGCACTTCGTACACGGAAGCCACGTCCTTGGCCGTGATTACGGCTTCTTCCTGCACGTTGCAGAAAAGCGCAATCTTAGACTTCAAATCCTTCGCGAGGAAACGGTCCGTGCGACAGAGCAAAATGTCAGGTTGAATTCCAATGCTGAGCAGCTCCTTCACGGAGTGCTGCGTGGGTTTGGTCTTTAGCTCCTGTGCAGCGGCGATGAACGGAACAAGCGTCACATGCACGAACAACGTATCATCGCGGCCAAGTTCCTGGCGCATCTGGCGGATCGCTTCCATGAACGGCAATGACTCGATGTCGCCCACGGTGCCGCCAATTTCCACAATCGCGACATCCACGTCCTGTGCGACCTTCTTCATTGCCGCTTTAATTTCATTTGTGACGTGAGGAATGACCTGCACCGTCTTACCCAAATAATCGCCGCGACGCTCTTTGGCAATGATCTGTTCGTAGAGACGGCCGGTGGTCCAGTTGTTGTCGCGAGAAAGTTTAGCGTGGGTAAAACGTTCGTAGTGGCCGAGGTCGAGATCGGTTTCGGCACCGTCGTCGGTCACGAAGACTTCACCGTGCTGAAACGGCGACATCGTACCTGGATCGACGTTGAGATAAGGATCAAACTTCATCAGGTTGACTTTCAACCCGCGGCTCTCCAGCAGGCATCCGATCGAAGCTGCGGCCAATCCCTTGCCTAGAGAAGACACAACTCCGCCCGTTACAAAGATGTACTTCGCTGGCATCTCTTCCTCGCTCTGAATTGTGATGGAAAAATGGTGCAGGTGGGGTGCACGATCAATTATGGCAGAAGATCCCCGTGGAAGGAAATAGAAGAATCGGACATTGTTTCAGTTTGGCCGGAGGCCGATTGAGAAACCACCTGGCGGCGGTGGGCGTCGGTATTTGCTTTGGAGGTGTGCTCGGACTGCTGCTTCATAACCTCCTGATCGGAATCTGCATCGGAACAGCTCTGGGCGCAGCCTCCGAAAGAAGGCACCGAAATTCAAACGGAGATACTAGGACGAGTCCGACGAGTCGCCTCGCGTTGACTATCGCGGCAATGTGGGCGAAAATGAATTCGGTACCTCCCTCGATCCCGACCCGTCGGGCTTCGGCTTTTCTGCTTCAATCGTGGGCCTGTGGCGCAGCTGGGAGCGCGCTTCCATGGCATGGAAGAGGTCGTCGGTTCGATCCCGACCAGGTCCACCATATTTTCAACTACTTGCAGATACCCCGCTTTTCAGTTTGGTAGCATTTGGTAGCAAAACGCTCGTCTCGCGCGTGACCAAATTAGGAAGGAGTCGAAGCTCGGCACTGATGGCGTCGACTGTCTTCTGCACGCTCTCCGGAATCTCCTGCACGTAAACGTCAGTTGTCGTTGCGATGCGGGAGTGCCTGAGCACGCCTTGGATGTCCTTCACTGTCCCCTTCTTTTGCGCCAGCGTCGCAATCGTCCGCCGGATCACTTGGAAGGTCAGCTTGGGCAACTCAAGTTCCTGCACCAATCCGTGCAGAACCCGATTCCGGTGGTTGTTGCTGTCCATGAACCCGCCTTTTTTGTTCGGGAAGATGAAAGCGTCCGGAGACGGGTTGGGGCATCGCTGCTTCCAGAGCCACAGATCGTCAGCCAGTTCTTTTGGAACGTGCACAGATCCCAAGCTCTTTCGAGTCTTACCCCAGGATCGGATTTTGCCTTTGTATTCGGTTTCCACGAGCTGCATGGTGCATTCGGTGTGGCTGAAACACTGCCAGCGAAGCGCGAACAGTTCGCCGGGACGGAGTGCATTCGTGCGTAGTTCTGCTGCGACCACCTATGAGATGTATCTCTGAATGGGCTATCCAACCGCGCTTAAGCGTTCCCACAGCGCCTGCTCTCGCTGATGGGGATCGTGGGCCAGCATCCGCTCGTCGTCGGTCAGGTATGCGAGACACCCAAAACCCCGAACGCAATCGGCTGTGATCCGGTTACGGTCGATGCTGATGGTGCGACGCAGGAGCTGTCCCAGATCGTCCCAGTCGAACCCTCTAGCAGTGAGTGCAGTTTTTGGCACGGCGCCCAGCTTGTCTTCGCTCAGGGAGCGGCGTGCGCTTGTCGTCGAGCGACATGCCGTCCGCTTCCACGTCATAAAACTAAACCTGATTGGTGCCGCCGGAGTTGGTCTTAGTAAAGAGCAGGATGGCGGTGGAGACTCCCGCATAGGGCTTGAAGACGCCGCCGGGCAGCGAGATCACTCCGTCGAGCTTCTGGTCCTCGATCAGCATACGGCGCAGGCTCTTGTGCGCGTTGCTTGATCCGAAGAGAACGCCGTCCGGCACGATAACGGCGGCTCGTCCGCCAGGCTTGAGCAGCCGGAGAAATAGCGCCAGAAAAACAGCTCGGTCTTTTTGGTTTTGACCACCCGCTGCCAATCTTTCGCGCAGCTCTCATAATCGAGCGACCCGGCAAACGGCGGATTGGCCAGTACCAGCGTGTACTTCTCTTCTTCCCCGGCATGGTCCTGAGCGAGCGAGTCGCGATAAGTGATGTCCGGGTTCTCCACTCCATGCAGCACCTTCGGGATGCCGCTCGCGCAGCGATTCGCCGACGGCCACCAGAAACCCGCAAGTTCCGCACGCCGGATCGCAGACAATGTCGGTGGGCTTGGGCTCCACCATCTCCACCATGAGCCGGATGATGTGGCGCGGCGTGCGGAACTGGCCGTTTTGACCAGCGCTGGCAATCTTGCCCAGCATGTATTCGTGGAGATCGCCCTTGGTGTCCCGATCTTCCATCGGCACTTTGTCGATCATGTCCTCTACCTTGGCCAGCAGCGCAGGCGTGGGAATGGTGAAGCGTGCGCCCTCCATGTGCTTGGAGTAGGTTGTGCCGTTGCCGCCGAAAGTGCGTAGCCAAGACAAGACGTGCTCGCTAACGACGGTGTACATGTCGCGCGGATCGGAGTTCTTGAAGCGGTTCCAGCGGTACTCCTGATTGGAACGTTCTTGCTGTCCGTACCTTCGGGAAGGAAGCGCTTTTCTATCGTTTTCTTGGTTTGGATGGCCTTCAATTCCTCAGCGGTTTCCAGATCATGAGGCGCTTGAAAAAAAGCAGGTAAGTGATCTGCTCAATGACCTCGAGCGGGTTGGAAATGCCGCCCGTCCAGAAGGCATTCCAGATTTAATCGATTTGACTGCGAATTTCGCCGGTTAGCATAGCCTCGTCAAGACTCCCACTGAAAGCTCCTCCGTTGCACGCGGATTTTTCCCCGGCGTGCGGGGCTAAGTTTCCTCATGACCCCGCTCGGATTTTCATCTGTATCTGTGGCCCAAAGTTCTGGGCTCTATGCCAACCCATACCAGGCGCCGCGAGGCCGTGCATCACCAAGTGTCCCTTTTCCAGAAGCTGGCGGAAGTGCTGCTTGAGCGTGTTCCGACTCGTGCCGGTCAGCGTAACTATATCGCCGATGGTGACGCGTCCGTGGCCATCTGCAGATCTTCTACTCCGCGAAGATTCTAACGATGCGAACGGAGACATGAATCTTCCGAGTTGGTCTAGCGGAACAGGCTATTGTGGAAATTGTGGAAAGCGAGATATTCACGCGAGGGCACGCTGTTGCTTTCGCGCGGCAGGCCTATGGCTCTACCGTGCAATTGATAATAGTCTCGCCCGTTCTCAAACTCCTCTCGAATGCGATTGCTGATCACCACCTTCAGTTGATCAGCGTCAACACGCGTATCCCTGATCAAACAAAGTGTGCAGATCGCTCCGCAAGAGGAGACCACAGATCATCAAACCAGTCTTCTCGACTTCCCACGACCTGCGTTTGCGCTTTATAGGTCCAACTATATGATCGAGTGCCTTCCATGCTTCATATGCGAGCATGTCGGCAATCTCTACTCGGGCTGATTCGCGCCAAGGAACAAACCAGATGTTGGGATGAAGCCACTTGAGAGTTCCGAGTCCGCTTCCCGCATGGTCTTGTAAAGCAGCGCGGCGTTGTATTCGTTTTCCGCACTTATGTCGAAAGCAAATTCCGCGATTTCACCCACGTCGCTAGCAAGCTCTCCGACATTCATGAGACATTCATCAAAGGCTCTGTAATAGGCGAGCACGAGAGAATTGGGAAACACTTTTCTTTGAGCAGTGAGGTCAAAAGAGCGAATCCGCCCACGTTACTTTCAGCGAGGATCGTCGCTAGATCGCGGTACGGCGTTTTATTCTCCTCTGGAGGAAAGTGCTTGTCGTCGCCGTGCTTGCTTTCGCAATCCGTCGCACCAAACGAAATCGGTCCGCATCTCTGTATCCACTTTGCTTTCAACTTCTTGCCGGATTTCGTTTCTGAGCCTTGCGGCTTCGAAGAGTATCCTGCAGAATCGTTCTTTGGGGATTGCGATTCACCTTCCCCGATTCTTGACTCCCTAGGCCGCACCGGCCAATTCGACCGCGTCGATGGTTAGGTGAACATTGCCGCTTTTGTATCACTCGGGTTCTATACGGGAAGCTTCGGCGCTCCCGACATCAGCTCTTGATGGTCTTCGAGGCATCGTCCCACGACACCGCGGTCTTGCGAAAATAAGATTCATTCGCCATGTGGCAGGCCAGCGCCGCATGGTGGCCGAAGATTGCATCTTCCACGACCGGCTTTCGGAAACGCACGGCCTCGAAAAACTTCCACAGGTGTGGCTTCATGTCGTCGTAGTCCGGACCGCGGAAAGCCACCGTCTCAAGCATTGGCTCATGGCCGATCTTCGGATCGTTCTCCGCGTGCCATTGTTTCTCATAGGCGGTGCGCATCGCACGGGGAAATCCCGCGTCGTAATAGCTGGGCCCGGAGTCCTTGCCGGGCTGGGGGGTGAAACTGAGACCGAATTCCGTGACCTCGAGAATTCCCTTCGAGCCCTGAATGCGGTAGGTCTCCGGCATTTCCGTGCCCTGATTGAGCCGCATGTAAACAGGGATGTCACCGTAATAAAAGAGGGTGGCATGGACATCGGGCATGTTGCGTCCGTCTTTCCAGCGGCGGATGCCGCCCATGGCCATGGCTTGCCGCGGAGCTTCATTGATATCCAACATAAACATCATGCCGCTGATCAGATGAACCAAAAGATCGCCCGCCACACCGGTGCCATATTCTCTCCAGCAACGCCACCGCGAGAAAATGTTGGGATCGAACGCTCGCTTCGGAACATTTCCCTGCCACGTGTCCCAGTCAACAGTGGCCGGAGATAGATCGGTCGGCGGCGGATATTCCCAAGCTCCCGTTGGATCGTTGCGACCTAACCATCCCTCCACCAACATCAGGTCTCCCAACGATCCCTGAGAAACTATTTCCTTTGCCTTGGCGCAGATTAACGAACTGACGCGTTGCGAACCGATCTGGACGATCCGCCTGGTTTTCTGGGTCGCATCAACCATTGCGATGCCATCGGCCACACTGTGCGACATGGGCTTTTCGCAGTAGATATCCTTGCCCGCGCTCACCGCGTCCACCACAACCTGCTTGTGCCAGTGATCCGGAACCGCCGCCACAATACAATCGATGTCTTTATTGGCGAGGAGTTCCTGATAGCGGCGAGTTGCGGGAAGGTTCGGTTTATCCGTAATCTCTCGAGCCAGCGTGTGGCGTCCATCATAGAGATCGCAAGCGGCGACGCACTCCACCCCTGGCAACTCGATCGACTGTGCGAGCAACTGTGATCCCTGCATGCCGATGCCGATCATGCCGAAGCGGATCCGATCGCTGGCAGGAACTGGACGCGGCGAAGCCAGCAGTTGTTCAGGACTCAGCCAGCTGGTGTTCGCAGCGAATGACGCGCCTGCAGCGGCCGCACCGATTTCCAGAAATCTACGGCGGGAGAACCTGCTCATAATCTCTGCTCCTCGCTTCTTGTATGTCGAGCTCTTATTTCTTCAGTTTCTGGACCGCGACTTCCTTGAAAAAAACAATGTCGTTGTCGCTGTGATTTTGCAGGCCGACGTAGCCTTCGAGAGGCCGTAGCCCACGCCATGGCTCGTAGTCAAATTTCTTCTCCGGCACAGGATCTCCTTCGGCGTAGTCTGTGACTTTCACTCCATTCAAGACGACGACGGTGTGTGGACCATCCAGAGTGATCTCCATGGTGTTCCACTCCGGACCCGGCTTGCCGGGTTTGGCCAAGGGTTTGGTAAGTGAATACAGCGTGCCGGTAATGTGGTACTCATCTTCCCCGGACGTTTCCGGATGGTTATCGATCTGCACCTCGTAACCATAGTGAACGGGCATCCATTCTTCGCGGGGCTCAATGGGAATACGAATAAAGACGCCGGAGTTGTCGTTGTTGTCGCGCATTTTGTACACCACGCGAATCACGCAGTTTCCCAGCTTGCCGCCGGTCCAGTAGAGAAGCCCCATGCCACCGTGAGTGCGGATCAGGCCGTCCTCCACAGTATCGCCGCCTGGACCAACATGCTTCCATCCTGTCAGGTCTTTGCCATTGAACAGTTGTTGCCATTCGTCCGACTGGGCTCGCAGCGCGATAGGCAACAGGGCAAGCAATAAAAACACGAACGTGCATGATTTTTTCATAAGCCTTTTTAACACACAGTCTGTGATCCGCAGCTCATTGAAGGTGATGGCAGCGCTCGCAGTTTAAACTGCGGCAACTTTCCCACAGGTGTATTGGGAAATTCCAAGAAAAATTTCTCCGCAAATCATGAAATCAGGTCTTGCTCGTCCTTAACTCGGTGATCGCACGATACGCCTGATCGATCGCGGCATCGGTGTATGCCGATGCACCAGCGTCTGAATTCGCGATTGCAATCTGCCCGAAGAGTTTGCGACCGACCACCCATGGCTGTTCCGCCTCCGTCCAATCCGGATCGAACAGCGGATTGTAGGAGTAGGCATAACCGTGTGCCCACCGATTGACCGTGAGGGCATCGATGTCGCGTGCGGGATCGAAACCGGCGGCGCCCAGCATCCGTCCCAACTGATCACGCACATTGCGCTCGAAGGTGGAAAACGGTGTACCTAACAATTCTGCGCGGCCTGCACGATGTTGATCGCGCATCGGGAGGCCCGGCTGGCAGGGCGTTTTCAGCATAAAAAGAACCATAGGATCGTCAGGCTTTTCGGGAAATGCATAATCCCCCAGGCTCACCGGAAAATCTAGCGCGGTGTATATGTGATAACTTCCCGGCGACTCGATGTGCCTCACCCCCAGCTTTTCAAACGGTTTCCAGTTGCGGATCGCGACGTGAGTGTAGACCAGCGGAGCCTTCACCAGATATGCGAGCGCTTCCTTCTGCTTTTCCGGCAGTTCCGGACAAAGATAAGGAATCATTCCGTTGTAGCAGGCGAGCACACACTGCTTGGCTCTGACTGCTTGCAATTTATTTCCGCGAACATACGCGACGTCAACTTCTTTCGCCGTTCCGGCCGTTGTGTGCTTTAGGTTCACGACCGTGCTGTTGAGGCGAATGCGCACGGCTGATCCGTCGAGGTCCAGGCGACTATAGTCCGCGCGCGCCGTGACCACATCCTCCATGGTATGTCCGGGGATTGATCCCGGAATCAGGGCCCGCACCAACAAGCGCGCGATCGAAGCATTTCCATCTGGGAAGTGAAATATGTAGGGTTCTTCCTTTTCGTCGTCCCCCAGGTTCATTGCCTGGAAGCCGGCATAAGTGATGCCGCCGTAGTCGTCACCCACCATGTAGCACTCAATCGCCGGTACCGCATCGATCCCCACCGCAAACATGTCATGCGTGTAACTCTGAAAAAATTTCAGAGCCTCTGGATGGACATCGCAGATCTTGGTCAGGAAATCGGAGTAGCTGGTCTTCGATAGCTTTGCGATCTTCTGCTCCCGGGAAAGCCCGGGAAGGTAGTCCACCTTTGCGGTATAGACCCGCGCGATATCGCGCCGCACTTCGTCGCTGAGCGGCGTCTTCGCCAGCCACTCCGGCCAGGGGGTGGTTCCCAAACCTGGGACCAGCCGGTCTTCTCCGAACGTTTCCTTATCAAAAAAAAACCCTGTGCCCATTTTTCGCGATGCGTACAACTTCTGGTCGTAAGCTTTGAAAAACTTCTGTGTATTGATTCCCAGTTCGACCAGCAGGGCTTTCGCCGGGGCGCTGTATTTTCCCGGGCTTTCGATTGACTGCGTCCCTCCATAGCCGAGTAACATCCGGCCACCCGAGTGGAACTCGTTGCGCTTGGCATGTCCGCCGAAATCGTCGTGATTGTCGATCACGAGAATACGCGCTTTCTTGCCTGCGCTCTGTCGAAAGAAATAAGCTGCCGCGAGGCCGCTGATGCCGCCCCCGACCACCACCAAATCATAGGTCTCAGCCGTCGACTGCGGTCCGCCATCGGCGTCCCAAGCCTGGCCATCGCGCAGGCGGTGGGCGTAAGTGAACGTGCCGTCATGGTTCCCGCGCATTCCGGTGAGCGCGGGAGGATAGTAATCCGCAGCCGTCTCCGGTGCGAACGGCACCGCATTCGTCTGCAGCGCGAACTCGGACGGTGCCAGCGCCGCCAGTGCACTGTGACTCGCCAGCACTCCGCCAATGCCGACCACCGCGCCGTTCAGGAAATCTCGCCGTGAAATCGGACATCTCATGCCCAATTCGCGGTCTCGCTTTTCGTCAGCCATTCGAGAGCACCCCCGGAAAGAAAACAATTATAAGGAAAAAGTCCGCTTACGAACGATGAGGGCACGCGCGCGAAGAATGTCGGACACAAAGCCAGGATCGCCACTTACACTCACGATCTTGCGCGCTTCGGCTTCGCGGGGCCGACCTTGTCTAACGCCTGACGCAGATCGGCGATCAGATCCTCAGTGTCTTCAATCCCCACTGAATAGCGAATGAGCGCCTCCGGAATGCCGGCCGCCGCACGTTCTTCCCTCGTGGACTCGACATGGCTGGTGGTTGAGGGTGGACCTGCGACCGTTTCCACGGCACCCAGATTTGCCGCCAAGTTCGCGTAACGTAAACGCGGAAGAAAGGTTTTAACCGCTTCGAAGCCGCCCTGGATGGAGAAGCTGAGCACGCCTCCAAAACCCTGCATCTGCCGGCGAGCAACTTCATGGTGCTCATGGGATTCCAGCCCCGGATAAAAAACCTTCACCACTTTAGGATGCGATTCCAGGAATCGCGCAATCCTCAGGGCGCTCTCGTTCTGTCGCGCAATCCGAAGAGGAAGCGTTTTCATTCCTCGAAGCAGGAGGTAAGAGGCCATAGGGTCAAGACATGCCCCGGTGATTTCACGGAAGTGATAAATCTTCGCGATCAGGTCGGCGGCGCCGCAAGCTACGCCGCCGAGCGCATCGGCATGTCCGCCGAGGAACTTGGTTGCGCTGTGAATGACGAGATCGGCGCCGAGTTTCAAAGGCTGTTGATTGACCGGCGTGGCCAGTGTGTTGTCTACAATCACCAGCGCACCCTTGCGATGGGCTACGACAGCCAAACGACTGAGATCGACCACTTTGACGGTAGGGTTGGTTGGACTCTCGAGATAGACGGCCTTGCATGCTTCCGTGATGGCGGTTTCTATCGCTTTGTGATCGTTGGTTTCACAGAGCACCACGTCGATGCCGAAGCGTGGCAGAAACTCGACAAAGATTTTATTCGTTCCGCCGTAAGTGTCCTTGATAGAAACGACTCGGTCGCCGGGGGACAGGAGCGCGAAAAGCGTGTTGCTGATCGCGGCCATCCCGCTCGAAAAACTAGTGGCCGCCTGAGCCGTCTCCAGGTCTCGCACCTTCTCTTCGAAGGCGGCGACCGTTGGATTCGTATTCCGGCCATAAATGTGACCGGCGGTTTTGCCTTGCGCGACATCAAGCCATTGGTTCACATCTTTGTAGCCAAATGAGACGCTGAGAGCCACCGGGATTTGCGTTGCGCCCTCCCAATACTGGCCGCTTTCCCCAGCCCACACTGCCCGGGTTCCAACTCCTGCGTGACTTTGGCTCTTCCTGCTTCGGCCGACCAATTAGATCTCCTCAAGTTCCTTGGTGAGTGTTCAAACCACAAGCCGCATCATATGCATGGGGATTATAGATGGCGGAACCCAAAGGAATGCTAGGCTAGTAGAGTGAAGCAGCGGATCGCTCATCTTGCCCTCAGGCGAATTCCCCTCACCCGAATTCCCTTCCTCCGAATCGTGCTCTCGCTCCTGGTCTGCACTATTTTCAACCCGGTCCTTCCAGCCTCTGCCGCAAACTGGACGGTGCGATCCCAGCCCTCGCGGATGGTCAATGGTGGTCCGGTGTTGTTTCAGGTGAAGCCACCTTCGCGTCTTCAGTCGCTCAGCGGAACCTGGCTGGGGCACGACCTTGTCTTCAGCTACGATGCAGCAAGCAAATCCTGGTTCGCATTGGCAGGCGTAAGTCTGGAGACCGCTCCCGGCAGTTATGCGCTTGCGCTCACGGGTGGAACCACCTCCGGCAACGGGCCCGGCACAAAGACTTTATTCAGCCGCAAGTTCGCCATCTCCCGCGCGAAGTATCCTAAGATCGCAGTCAAGCTCAGCGTCGAAGGCAAGTTCACCGAGCCCACTCCCGAACAGCAACAACAAATTGCAGAGGGCCAGCAGGTCAAAAAGAGTTACCTGAACCGAGTCACGCCGGAGCGCGAGTGGTCGGGAGATTTCACTGCGCCGGCGGACGCGGGTATCTCTGACGTCTTCGGCTCGCAACGCGTTTTCAATGGCAAGACATCGAGTCCTCACTTGGGATTGGATTTCCGGGTCCCCAGCGGCACTCCCGTTGCCGCCATGAATGGCGGTACTGTGCTGCTTGCGCGTCCGCTGTATTTCGAAGGCAATTTCGTGGTCTTAGACCACGGGCAGGGGTTGCTAACGCTGTATCTGCATCTGTCTGAATTCAAAGTAAAGGAAGGCGATCAGGTGAACCGCGGACAGACCATCGGACTGAGTGGAGGGACGGGCCGCGCCACGGGCCCGCATCTCCACGTTGCGGTGCGATGGCAGGGCACGTATCTGGATCCCGCTCGCCTGTTTAGCTTGCAACTGCCGTCACGAGGCAATTAGCCATCGGCAAATAGCAATTCGAGTTCACCTTCGTTTGAGTTGGCCTAGCTCCGAACGCAACTAGGCGTTGCCCCGTGAAATTCCGCTCAGTCCTCGCGCAGAAACATCCCGCAACGTATCCTTCACAGTATCTTTTAACTCCAGGTTACGAATCAAACGGTGCAAATAATTGGGATGCACCCCGAGCAGCCGGGCTGCGTCGGCATACCGGCCTTGGGTCTGCTCTATCGCGTCGCGAATGAGTTGCTTCTTCCGCTCCTTGACCGCCTTGTGGTATTTGGCTTCCGTCATCTCTGGCAGAGGAGTCCGCTCCAGCAGCGATTCCGGCAGATCCTCGGGCAAAATCATGTCGGGTGATCCCAATACGAGTGCCCGTTCGATGGCATTTTCCAGCTCCCGCGCATTGCCCGGCCAATCGTAGTTGACCATGCAGGATAGGGCTTCGCGGGAAATCGGACGGGGCTTCACTTTGCACTGTTTGGCATGTTTCTGCACGAAGTGGCGCGCCAGCATGGGAATGTCCTCAGCGCGCTCCCGTAGCGAGGGCATGGTCAACTTCAACACGGCCAGACGGTAATAAAGATCTTTGCGAAATAGGCCGTGGCACACCGCCTGCTCCAGGTCGCTGCTTGTCGCGGAAATAATGCGGATGTCGACCTTGATGGGATGAGTTCCACCAACGCGATCCAACTCACGCTCCTGCAGCACGCGCAGCAGTTTGACTTGCAACGCCGGAGCTAGTTCGCTGATTTCGTCGAGGAAGACCACACCCGAGTCGGCTAGTTCGAGTCTGCCTTTCTTGAGGGCCGCCGCTCCGGTGAAGGCTCCGCGCTCGTGGCCGAACAGGTCACTTTCGAGCAACGCCGCCGGTATCGCGGCGCAATTGATGGCCACAAACGGCTTATTGGCGCGAGGACTGTTGCGGTGCAAGGCTCGTGCAGCCAGTTCCTTCCCAGTTCCGCTCTCGCCCTGAATCAAGACGGTCGAATCGGTGGCCGCCACGCGCTTAAGAAACTGGTACACCTCCCTCATGCGGACGCCCTCGCCCACCAGACTCCGATCTTGACTGACTTCGACCGTCAGTCGCTCATTTTCTTTTTCCAGCCATTGCAGGCGGCGCGCGTTCTCCAGCGCGATGGCAGAGATACCGGCAATCGCGGTCACAAGTTGTAGATGCCTCTCCTCAAGACGGCTGCCGAGACCGTTGCTGTCGAGATAAATGCACCCAATGACCCGTTGAAAGACTGTGAGAGGTACGCATAACAGCGAGCGGACTTGCGAAGCTACCAGGCTTTCTACTCGCCGCAAATCGCCGCTGCTCGGAACATCGGAGCCGAGAATCGCAATCCCCTGCTCCAGCACCTGCCGCGCGACCGTACGACTCACCGTCAGCGATGGAACCTGCCCTACCTGCCGCATGCGGGCGAACGTGGAATTGAACTGATGGCCTTCCTCGTCTGCCAGCAGGATAGCGCCTCGTCCGGCGGGCACCACCTCGAAGATCAAATCGAGCAGTTGCCCTTGCAGTTCGTCGAGATCGCGTATGGCATGCACGATCCGGCTGATTTTCAACAACGCGTTCAGGTCGCGCGCGACTTGAGAAGTAGCCGGCAATTCGCGCAGGAGTCGCTCTGGCTGCAGGTAGACAACGTCCTTCGGATGAAGAATCGTGGTTTCGGCGGTCGGCGAAGTCTCTTCAAACTCGACTCCGGGGGTGGCGGAAGCCGCCTGTTCATCCTCCAGCAGGAACAGGAAAGAAGAATCTCCAGCGGCGATCTCATCGCCATGTTTCAGCCCACGTTCCTGTATGGCGTCTCCATTTACGAGCGTGCCGTTGCGGCTGCCGAGGTCTCGCACCTGAACTATCCCTTGTTCATTCCGGACCACGCAATGTTTGCGCGAAACTGAGGGATCGGTGACTGCAATGCCGTTCGACGTTTCCCGCCCAACTGTGATTTCGCCGTCAGGCAATGGAATCGTAGAGTCTTTCAGCGGCCCGGAAAGCACGACGAGTCTTGGACGCAAGGTTGCACACCCCCGCCCCTTCTTATCACACTTTTGTGGAAATTTGATCTTCCTGCTAAGACTGTTCCATTATCCGAACAGATAGGGACGCTATCCATTTAGATAGCGATTGCACGACGGCGTACATCAAAATGTCGCAGCCCGATCTCCTTTTTAAATTCCTAACCTGTTGTATAACAGTAACTTATAAAGAACTACAGAAAACACGGAAGTCCGAGAATGTCTGGCATGCGGAATGCACTATTACAGTCGCGCCACCGCTCGGCAAAAAGCGATGGGGGAAGCGCTTTTTGAAGGTTCTTGCCGGGCTGCGCACATCAGGGATCCGAAGGGCCCCCTCATCGGATCCCTGATTCTTTAGTACCGGGCTCTTGAGACTGCGAAGAAGCATTGCCCACTAACTGGCCGCAGCCTGGTTCCCTGGGGAAGCCGCAAGCGCCGATAATCCCACTGCGGCTCCAGTTCGATAAGTTACGCGATTCCCCGAAATGGCGGGCACGCGATCCCCTGGAACCAGAATTCCAACCAGGTTCAGCGGATCCGCAGCCGACAGTGTGATCGTCGCCTGTGAGGAATCGACTCTGCGCATGGCACGAACCGACTCTACAGCCACCGGCAAGGCAAACTGCTCGCCAAGAAATCCATCCACAAATCGACCACCGCGAATCTCGCCGCGGTCCTCAAGTCTGCGGAAGGCCATCAGCAATTCGCGCCACGGCGGCAGGTTGGCCTCTCGCACCAACCCGTCCCGGATCACTATGCCGTAACGCCGTAACAACATCCAGCAGGCTGCTTCCACCGCTCGCGATCTCTCGACAACTTCGTCGGCATGCAGGATCGCCCACCGGCCTGCATTATGCCGGGGACGCGCCGTGCGTCCGTTTCCCTGTCCCGCCCTCCGCTTGGGATCGATGAGCGACCGCAGGTTGTCGAAGCCGTCGGCGGTCACCAGCCCGGCGGCCACCAGTTCCCAAAGAGCGGTCTCGACCTCCGCTTTCAACTTTTCCGCGCCCCGCACGATGTCTGCAAAAAACGAAGCCCCGCGCTGCCGCAGAAAATCGAGCACAAGCTGCGCTCCCTGGCTTAGGCCGTTATTGTTCGAATGGTCCGCACCCGGGTGCCGAGGCGTCATCCAGTCGGCATCCTCGCGGATGAAAAAGGTAATGGGGGCAACGCTGGTTGGAATCACGCGACGCTGCCGGCGAGCCACACCTGATTCCTTCTCAGTTCCGCCGTTCGCAGAATGGCTCCCGTTTGCGTAGTCGAGGGTAGCCGGGTGGGGAGATAATCTTCCCCAACCCACCGCCCCGGTGAGGCAAAGCTGGTCAAGCCATTTCGGGTCGTAATCCGCAATGCGGCAAGCCAGGACTTGCCGCTCCCAGGCGTTCGCCGGAATCTCAAAACCTTGCAATTGCCGCAAAACCTCCAGCGTGCCCCGCTCGCCCGAAACTTGCGTCCCCAAGGCTACGTGCTGCCACTGCAGCAACCACTGCATGAATTGAGCCGCAGTCACCGGCTCGATCTGCTTGCGTAGAGTTGCGACGGTCAGCCGGTGAATCCGCGCCAGCAGCCTTCTCTCGCACCATTCGATTTCCGTAGCCTGTGTGGGGACAGCCACCCCCGGCTTTCTGGTCGAGCTGGGCTCGACCGAATCGCCAGTGAAGTTTCCCCGGAGGATCGTCCCACTCGCTTCCATCCGAAGAAGAGCTCCCCCTAGATCGGCCGCCGGTATTCCCAAGCTCTCACCTAATGCAGTCGCGGTGGCCGGTCCCAGATGGCACATCCATCCTGTAACCAGCGTCAACAATGCATCATCGCGGGTAGGAACGTTGGTTTCGACATCCGCCAACTCCGGCTCAAATCGCGCTTCGGGAAACAAAACTGAAAAAGACTTGACGCGCTCCGCCGGCACCCAATAGCGCCGCCCCTTGAACAAAGCTGTTCCTGCCCGCCCTTCATTCACTAGTCTCTCGAAGTGCGGCAGCCAGTCGTGCGCGACACTACCTCTGGGGGGACGGCCGCCATCGGCTGTCCGGTCGAGTGAAGCTCGACCTGCCGTTGCGTCGATCGGCACGTCCCCAGTCTTCAGCGAGATCGGTCCAGTTACGCTGAACCGGACAGCCGACGGCGGCCGCCCCCCCACAGGTAACCCGGCCTCGGGCAGAGCCACCAGCGTGTGCAGCACGTCATGCAATTCGTCCGCATCGCGCACGTCCGGCCAAGCCTCTTCGCGCACCTGCTGAATGGCTGCCGGCTCAAGTCCTCCGACTTCCTCGAGCAACGACTCCGGCAACATGCGCCGCATCTGGACAGCGCGCGCCCGCCGCTCCTCTAATGGAGCGTCGTCAAGAAATGCATAGGGATTTGCATTCAGAATCTCGTGCGAAAATTGCGATGGGATCGGAGTATCGACCGCGAGACAACGAATGCGTCCGTCGGCCAGCCCGCTCAGCAAACACTTCAGCCCTTCAACATCCATCGCCTCCGTGAGCACATCTTTCATCACTTCACCCACCAGCGGATGATCGGGGATCTTGCGCTCGCCTACGATATTTTCGAAGCACGCAGCCGCATCCGGAAACACCGAGGCCAGCAAATCGGCGGAGCGCATGCGTTGAATCTGCGGCGGGACTTTCTTGCCGTTCTGAAAACGCAACAGCGCCAGTGCACGGTTCGCATCCCAGCGCCAGCGCGTGGCGAAGATGGGAGAATCGAGGGCCGCCTGCTCCAGAATCGGCTGCACCGTTGCCGCTTGCAGAAAATTGAAAACGTCTGCGAGAGGAAAACTGTGCTGCTCGGCCAGCGCAATATTCAGACCGTTGTCGGTGGCTGCAGCTTGTAACTCAAAATTGAAGCCGACGCAGAAGCGCTTGCGCAGAGCCAGTCCCCAAGCCTTGTTGATGCGACCGCCGAACGGTGCGTGGATTACGAGTTGCATGCCGCCGCCTTCATCAAAAAAGCGTTCCGCAATCACCGTCGTCTGCGTAGGGACAGCGCCCAGAACTGCCCGGCCTTGCAGCACATATTCAATTGCCTGCTCCGCACCGGAATCATCCAGCCCGCACTCATCCTTTAGCCACGAAACTGCGGCCGCTACGTCGGGCTGCGTCGCCGAGAAACCTACCGGTGAAGTATGCGGCAGCATCTCGCTGATCTTTTGCCGCAGCGTTCCAATATGTTCTGAAAGTTCTTTCGTCCGCGCCGGAGCTTCGCCTCGCCAGAAAGGAACGCTGGGTGGCGCGCCGTGCGCATCCTGCACCAGCACTCGGCCGGCGTTGGTCTCGATCCGCCGGATCATCCACGACGTATTTCCCAGCAGCATGATGTCGCCGCGGTTGCTCTCTACGGCGAAGTCTTCATCCACTGTGCCTACGACAAGACCATCGGGTTCGGCCACCACGGCGTAAAGGGAGTTGTCCGGAATCGCTCCTCCGCTGGTGATAGCAGCCAGCCGGGCTCCGCGCCGGGCGCGCAGTTTGCCGTTCACGCGATCCCGATGCAGATAGGCGCCATAGCGCCCGCGGCGCGCCGCAATGCCCTCGGCCAACATCTCCAGAATCGAGTCGAAGGTCGCTCGCGTCAAATTGCGGTACGGATACGCGCGCCGCACCAGCGCAAACATCTCATCTTCGCCGCACTCTTCGGCGGAGCAGGCCGCCACAAGTTGCTGCGCCAGCACGTCCAGCGGCGATTCCGGAATCATCAGGCGATCCAGATCGCCCTGCCGAATGGCGCGCACCAACGCCGCGCACTCCAGCAAATCATCCCGCGTCGTCGCGAACAGCCGTCCCTTGGGAATTGCGCCGCGCCAGTGTCCGGAGCGTCCCACGCGCTGCAACGTGCACGCGATTGCGCGCGGAGAGTTAATTTGCACGACTAAGTCAACCGTGCCCACGTCGATTCCGAGTTCCAGCGACGCCGTTGCCACCAGCACCCGAACCTGGCCTTCTTTCAACTTCTTTTCCGCCGCAAGTCGGAGCTTGCGCGAAAGACTGCCGTGGTGCGCGGCGACATTGTCTTCTCCAATGCGCTCGCCGAGATGATGCGCAACCCGCTCCGCCATTCGACGAGTGTTCACAAACACCAGCGTAGAGCGGTGCTGCTCCACCAGCGACACAAGCCGGTGGTAGACCTCGTCCCACATCTCGTTCGACGCAACCGGACCGAGCGGCATGGGCGGGACTTCCACCGCCACATCGAGCTTGCGCCTGTGCCCGATATCCACAATCACTGGGTCGGGACGGCCACTGCCAGTCAAAAAGTGCGCAACCTGCTCGATGGGCTTCTGGGTCGCAGAGAGTCCGATACGTAACGGCGATTTGTAAGTGAGGGCCTCAAGCCTTTCCAATGACAGCGTCAAATGTGCGCCCCGCTTGTCATCGGCGACGGCATGAATTTCATCGACAATCAGGGTTTCCACATCGCGGAGAATTGCGCGGCTCTTGTCGGCCGTAAGCAAAATGTAAAGCGATTCCGGCGTAGTCACCAGAATGTGCGGCGGCCGCTTCAACATGGCCCGTCGCTCGTGCATCAGCGTGTCGCCGGTCCGCACGGCGGTGCGAATCTCCGGCATGAGCAGACCTTGCTCGCCCGCCATCGCGAGAATTTCTCCTAGCGGCACTTCGAGATTTTTCTGGATATCGTTGCCCAAAGCCTTGAGCGGCGAAACGTAGAGAACCTCGGTTCGATCCGTCAGATCGCCGGCCAAAGCTTTACGCACCAGGCGATCGATGCAAGCCAGGAATGCAGCGAACGTCTTTCCCGATCCGGTGGGGGCGGAGATGAGGGTGGCGTGCCCGGCTAGAATGTGCGGCCAGCCCTGTTCCTGGGGCTCGGTAGGCGTCCCAAAGCGCTGGACAAACCACTCGGAAACCAGAGGATGAGCCCAAGCGATTGAGGCAGGAAGGGACGGCATTGGGGTATTGTAGCGGGAAGTCGAAGTTTCGTAAATTATTCGCTCTGCCCTGCTGGCGTGGTGTTTGGTCAGTTTGGTCATGGACAGACTAGCAAATTATGTTGAGTAGTATGTCGGGTTTGAATTGGGGGGGGAAGTGTTTTACCACGACTGGCAGCTGCGGGGAAGGAACCGCTCGACGAACGATGGCGAGCTTTTTCCGATGAGCGATGTTCCGGTTGATCGGCCAAAAGTCATGAAAGCTGGCGAAATCAAGGCAGTACAGAAAATTCCTTACGGTGATGGTCTAGCGGCCTCTTTGGCTTCCCTTCAGAAAGCAGTCTTGGTTAGCGCCGACCATGACTTCGATAAGCTTGGACCACACTTTACGGTCCTGTGGATGGTGCGCTCGTGAACTGACCTCCGCCGCATGCGGGCAAAAAAAAAGCCCACCAGATGCTTGCTTGGGGCGTGCTCGGGTCAGCATCCGATGGGCTACCGTTTCTCCTTACTCACCCTGTTGTTTTCAGGAGTAGTTCCAACGATTAAACGCCAGAATCTCGAGAAGTTACGTCTAATTTTGTAAAACTTTGTAACTTTTCAGTTGATCGGTAACTATAGCTCCTCTTTACTTCGAAATCAGTTCGAAATTAGTTCGAAATCACCGGAGTGTCGGAGGCCATCAGTTGGGTGAAGCGAGGATTTTTTCTCAGCTGCGCAAATTCCACGTCTTTGTATACATTCTTCAGATCCTTATAGCCCGCCTCCCTGGCTCTCTTTAAGTATTCCAGAGATTGCTCCGAGAAGCCCATTTTGGCGTACAACTTCGCCACCGTGTAATCGTAACGGGCACGATCCTCAGGGCTGGGCAGCTGGGCCTGCACGCCGCCTCGTGAGGTGCGTTCAAAGACATCGGGATCCAGCTCCATCGCATGCTGGTAAGCAGCCACCGCAGGCTCGAAATCCCGCTTGGAGAAATACGCCGCGCCTAGATTATTGAAGAATGACGCGGAGCTATTATCTTCGGCAATCGCCTTCTGATACTGCTTGACCGCCGCGCCATATCTCTTGGTCTCGTAATAAATAACGCCCAGATTGTTGTAAGCGTCAGCGTAGCGACGGTCGGACCGGATGGCGCTTTCGAATGACTTTCGGGCCTCCTTGTAGCGCTGCATCATGAGTTCGGTGATGCCGATCTTGTTCAGCAAGCGGGCATCGCTTCCCTTCTTGTGCAACGCTGCATGGTAATAATCGAGAGCATCGAGATACAGTTTGTCAGCGCGCAAACTATCGGCTTGCCTTTCAAGATCCGCGGCGGTTGCGTCGACCGCCGGAGGATCGATCGCTCGCACCAAAGGAGGCGAGATCTGTACCTGTTCGGAATGCGTCACTTGTGCCAGAGCGGCAGTGGAAGAAATCAGAAGAACAACCAGGCAGGCCTTGCGGTAGGACATGCACACCCCCCAAAGCGACCACTTCCCACGAGCCCATTCTGCCACAGTTTTGAAAGGGCGGCGAAGAATTTTGTTAGCCGCATTCCGGATCAGTGCGGCGGAGTCTCGCCATTATCGGGAGGTTTGGCGGGTGCAGAAGACTTATCATCCTTGAAAATACCGGCCAGCTTGCCGAAAAAGCCCTTCTTTTTCTTCGGATCCTGGCCCTCCTGTCCGTTGGCAGGCTGCGGAGGAGGAGGAGGTAAGGCGTTCGGAGCGCCGCCGCCGAAGATCCGTGAGAACAGTCCCGCAACCCCACTCTGCTGATCGCAGGTTTCGCGAGGCTCGGTGCCGGTAACGAAGGCCGCCACATAATCGTCCGGACAGGTTGGCGTCGCAAGCCGGTTCGTGGCCTTGTCGAGTTGCACGTCCACCACTCCCGTGGGCTGCGCAAAAGACTTCATGTCGCTGTACGGCGGCAGCAAGGAGGCCTTCTTCATGAATTCCGTCCAGATGGGCGCCGCAGTCTGCGCTCCACTCAACCGCAGATCGCTGTAGTCGTCATAACCTACCCAAACAATACACAGCAAATTGGACGTATATCCCGCGAACCAACCGTCGTGGGAACTGCCGGTCTTACCAGCCGCCGGCAGTGTAAAACCGCGCAAGCGCACCGCCGTGTAACCGAGCCCGTTGTTGATCACGCCTTCCATCATGTTCGTCATGATGTATGAAATGCGAGGATCCAGCACCTGACGCTCGTCCGTTTTAAAGTTCGCAATCACATCCCCTTTGGCGTTGCGCACCGAGTTCACCAGCACCGGCGAAAGTCGCCCGCCATCGTTCGCAAAGGATGTATAAGCACCCGCCATATCCAGAGGAGTGGCATCGTATGATCCCAGTGCCATGGCTGGCGTAGCTTTCACCGATGTGATTCCCGCCGACTTCGCCAAATCCGCTACTTTGTCATAGCCCACTTCTTCCGCAACTTTTACCGTCGCGTTGTTCAGAGACATGGCAAGGGCATACCGCAGTGTCACGTCGCCGTGGTACTCCTCTTTGTAATTGCGCGGCTCATAAATTTGATCGCCATAGGCGAAGGTGGAAGGCGCATCCGTCACGGTCGAAGCCGGCGTAATCACGGTCGGGGAACCATCCAGCGCCGTATTCATCGCAGCCGCGTAAACGAATGGTTTGAAAATCGAGCCGGTGGGCCGCTTGGAAAGCACATGATTCAACTGGCTGATACCGTAATCCCGTCCTCCCACCAAAGCGAGCACGGCCCCGGTGTGCGGATCGAGCACCACCAGGGCAACTTGCGCTTGCGGACCGGGCAACACATGGGTCTCCACTTTTTTGCCAACCTTGGTTCGCTTGGTACGGAGTTTGATGACCTGCTCATCCACCAACTTGATTCCTGACTCCACAGCTTGTGCCGCTGCCTTCTGCAGGTCCGGATCGAGCGTCGTATAGATGCGGTACGACTCATCGTTCAGATCATGTTCGCTGAACTTATTGATCAGCGTGTCTCGCACCATGTCGACAAAGTAGGGAGCGTCGCTGGCCTCGACGTTGGGCGGCGCCAGTTTCAGCGGCGCGGCTTTGGCCTTCTCTGCCTGTTCCCGGGTGATGGCATGGGTTTCAACCATCGAATCCAGCACCAGGTTACGCCGCTCGAGCGCGCGCTCCGGATGGCGGTATGGCGACAGCCGGCTCGGTCCCTGAATAATTCCCGCTAGCAGCGCCGCCTCCGGCAACGTTATGTCTTTGAGGTCTTGGTTGAAATAAGCGCGGGACGCCTCGGCAAATCCGCTGATGGCAAACGATCCGCGCTGCCCCAGGTTCACCCAGTTTCCGTAGAACTCGAAAATCTGTTGCTTGCTGAACTTCTGCTCCAGTTCTTCGGCAATCAGCATCTCGGTCAGCTTCCGCCGCACGGTTTTTTCCGGAGTCAGGAAAAAGCCGCGAGAAAGCTGCATGGTGATTGTTGAACCACCCTGCTCGTGGCGTTGCCGGGTGAGATCGATCCAGACCGCCTCGAACATGCGTATGAAGTTGACGCCACCGTGCTCAAAAAAGCGGCGGTCTTCGATCGCCATCACCGCATCCACCATGACCTTGGGAATTTCGTTGTATTTCACGACTTGGCGTTTCGACCTCTGTCCCGAATCGAACAACGCCGTGACCAGCTGCGGTTCCAATTCGTAGGCGGAAAGATCGTTGCCCTTGCTGGTGATACGCTCGACCTCGCCATCGTGAATGGTGATGCGCGCTTCTTCTGCGCTGTGATAAGACTCCGGCCCCGGGGTAATCTCGATCCCCCCACTGATCAAATGAAAGCTGCCAAGGGGCGACTGGCCCTCGTGGTCGGAGTATCCGGCGCGCTCGAGTGCCGCGGCAATTTCTTTGGCGTTCGCCTTTTCGCCATCGTGCAGAGTGCGAGGAATGGCGTAGATCTTGGCTGAATTGGTGAAGACAGAAGTTCGAAAGCGCTGCGCGATAATCCGGTCATACTTGATGTAGAAGTAGGAGAAAGAGCCGCCGAGGGCGACAGCAGCAACCAGAAACACAACCAGCGCCGCTCGAACCACAGGGTCGCGCGGCAAACCGCGGCGCGTTTTACGACCCTTGTCTCCGGTTTTCGCAATCTTGATTTTGATAGCCACTATTTGACTCGCACGCCCGTCGAAATAACTCTCCCCGGGTCAGACGTTGGGCCGCAGGAAAAGGTTTCAACTGCAGGCGATTCCCTGCGGCGGTTCCTGTGTCTGCCGTCCCTGCGTGTTAACGCTCCGCCGATCTTGTAGGACCATTGTAACTCTGCGCTCTCCGACAAAAGAAAACCCGCAGTTATGCGGGTCTCGATTTGATCCATGAGAGGATGCGGGAGCAGAGAGGCACGATCGACCGCTAAGGCCGGTTACCGACACGCTACGGCGCGTCCGTCACCACCCAGAAGCCCTCGTTCGCCAGGGTCACGGGACTGATGGGCTGCGTTAGAATTCCGCCAGATCCCACATCCAGGACACCCAAGGTCGTCGTAGCCACCCCGGTATTTTCGTCGACCACGACACTATGGGGAAACAAGAACTGCCCACTCTGGTCGAATTGTGCCCAGGAACCGTCCGACAAGTTGCTGAAAGGGGATCCGCTGAGGGCAGTAAGCGCGCCGGTGCTCGAGCTCAACTGATAACCTTCAATGGGATTGAATCCGGTGTCTGTGGCATTGATGCTGAAGGAGTAGACCAGATTTCCGCCGCTATTCGGCTGAACCGCGATGGCGAAGGGCGAATAGGTGGTGGTGAAAGGCGAACCGGCCACCGGCGTGATTGCCCCCGCGCTGGTTCCGGACTGCGCAATGCTGAACACATACAAATGAGAATCGCCAGTATCGCTACTCGAAGTGCCGATCAGATAATTGCCTGACGGATCTCCTTGGACTTGCCACATGGGATAGGCAAACGGACTTCCTGGGACCGAGGTGAGAGAGCCCGAGCTGCTGATCGAAAAAGCCGCGACCTTCGAGCTGTTGGTTCCGCCGAGATCCTGGGTTACGTAAAGGTACTTCCCCAGCCCATCCGTCGCCAGGTTGCCCGGAAAAAGGGGAATGGGAAACGGTGACCCGCTGACCGCCGTTAACACCCCACCGCTGCCAATCTGATATACGTAGACCACCTGCCCGCTGGTGTTCTCCACGAACAGCAATGTGCCTGCTGGATTCGTGATCATGCTCTGTGTCCCACCCTCCACGCTGCCGACCAGATAAGGCGCGGCGAACGGGCTACCAGTTATCGAAGTCAGACCTCCCCCGGAGCCAATCGTCCAGCCAAAGATCTGGCCCGTTACGGCAAATGCAGTGTACAAAAACTGTGTCTGTGCAACCACCATCCCAGCTCCCCCTTGGTTTGGCGGAATGGTCGGCCCGGTATAGCTGGTCGTGGCTTGGAAGGTGTTGACGGTCGTGTTCAGGGTATAGCTATCGATCGTCCCTGCTTGGTCCACGGCAAAAGCAAACGCAGCGGTGGCGTTGCCGCTGGTGCCGCCGCCACCGAGGCCAGCTCCCGATGAGGTGCAACTTGAAGAACCAAAGTTGGCGCCGCTGGGACAATTGTAATGATCGCAACCGGCTAGGCCCATCATGGCCACCGCCGCGATCAGCATTGGGACTACTCGCACTCGCATCGTCATGAACCCCTCCGACTCAGCTTCACTCGGCCGCGTCGCGCAATCTTCGAAACACTCCAATTTGACTTAGCCTGAAATCAGAACTCGCCGCTGGACATGAGCTGGCTTTGTCCCCTCGACGGACTCTCACTCGTTGGCGATCTTAGGGGGAAGGTAACGTGATGGCAAGGTTACGAATGTCACTCGCACACTCGACCGGTTAGGCTTGGTCACGGCCGGAAATCGGGCGCCCGAAAAGCGCTTCGAGGCTTGCAAATGAAATCAAGTTTGTGGAGAAGATCCCTTCGAGGCCTGGCCATCGCAGTTCAGAAACCTTTGTTTCCGCTGGTCGGATTGAAGTGCATATCGAAGGAGTAGCCGGGCAGGCTGATCGTGACAGAATAATCGGCTGCCACGTAAATCGCGGAAAGACCAGGAGTATTGATGCGCTGCACGGTTACTTGCTTGGCTTCGACGGGCAGATCATGTTCTTTGGCCTTGCGGAGTACATCCTCGCGAACGTCATCATCCGTCTTCTGTGAGTTGCCGTCCATCATGGAGACGGTCTTCAGGTCGTCCGAGAAACTATAGTTGGCCAGCATGGGGGGAAGGATTTGGAACAGCCCCACCACCACGGCCGCGATCGCGAGAAATCCGATGCAAGCTTTGATGACTCCCATGGTCTGAAAACCCGCCGCGAAACCACGGCGCAGTTTCAGGCCCCGGTTCGCAGCACCCCTCTACAATGTTCCACAACCGCCGAGATCGTAACATCGCGGACTTCGTGAGTCGAGCGCAGAACGACTTCCACGGTACCTTCGGTAACCTTCTTTCCGACCGTGATTCTACAAGGGATACCCACTAAATCTGCGTCCTTGAACTTAACTCCGGGCCGCTCGTCGCGATCATCAAGAATTATGTCGAAGCCGGCCTCCTCGAGTCGGCCTGCGATGTCCGTGGCAGCCTTCAGGACACTCTCGTCCTTCACATTGACCGGAGTGACCACGATCTCAAACGGCGCAATCGATGGCGGCAACCAAAACCCATTTTCATCGTTGCTCTGCTCCACCGCTGCGCTCAGAATTCGCTCGATCCCGATGCCGTAGCAGCCCATAATCGGCGTGACTTCTTTACCATTCTTGTCGAGAACCCGCGCTCCCATGGACTCGGAGTAGCGATAGCCGAGCTTGAAGATGTGACCAATCTCTACCGCCGTATCGATACGCAGCGCCTTCCCGCAATTCGGACAAGCTTCGCCCTCCGTAACCGCACGTAAATCGACGTAGGCGGTGGGATGAAACTGCTTCCCTGGCGTCAGATTCTTTACGTGGTACTCCTCTTTGTTCGCACCCGCGATCAGATTGGTACGGCCTTCGAGCGCCTTGTCTGCCAGGAGAACCGGGAGGTGCGCATCCTGGTTTAAGTCTTTCGCCCACTCAATCCCCGTCGGTCCCAAGTAACCCGCCGGAGACTTGAACAGCGCTTTGATCTCACCTTCTTCCATGGGCCGCGTTGCCACGGCGACGGCGCCATTCAGCTTGGCCTCGTTCAACTGATGATCGCCGCGCATCAGCACCACGATCGGCCGCGCCTTTGTCTTGCCAGTCTTCTCATCCTTGTTTTCCGCCATTAACGCGAGCGTCTTGATCTTGTTTTTCGGTGAGACTCCCAAAAATCGCGCCACATCTTCGATCGTCTTCTGCCCCGGCGTGTGCACCTCGAGCGGACTCCCGTCGCCCTCCGATGCGAGATCGGAGACAGGCTCCAGCTTCGACCTGGCTTTTTCCATGTTCGCCGCGTAGTTGCAGCCATCGCAGCTCACAATTTGATCTTCCCCAGCCGGCGTCCGCACCATGAATTCATGCGATTCTTTGCCGCCCATCGCCCCCGAATCCGCCTCCACCACCATGTATTTCAAACCGCAACGGTCAAAGATGCGGCAGTAGGTGTCGTAATGTTTCTTGTAGGAAACGTCCAGACCAGCCGCGTCGATGTCGAACGAGTACGCATCCTTCATCATGAACTGCCGCACCCGCAGCAAGCCCGACTTTGGCCGCGGCTCATCCCGAAACTTCGGAGCGATCTGGTACCAGATCTGCGGCAGCTGCTTGTAGCTGCGCAGCTCTTTGCGCGCGATGTCGGTCATCACCTCTTCTTCCGTCATGCCCAAACACATGTCGGCGCCCTTCCGGTCTTTCAGCCGAAACAAATTGTCGCCCATCAAAGCCCAGCGCCCGCTCGCCTCCCAAATCTCCCGCGGATGCAGCACCGGCAGAAAAAACTCCTGCCCGATCCGGTCCATCTCTTGCCGGACGATCGCCATGATCTTGTTGAACGACCGGTTGCCTAGGAAAAGATAAGAGTAAACTCCCGCTGCCAGTTGCCGGATATACCCAGACCGCACCAGAAACTTGTGGCTGGCCACTTCGGCATCCGCCGGAGCTTCGCGCAATGTAGGAATAAACAGTTCTGACCAACGATGCATAGTATGAGTTCTCGATGGAAAACGGAATTGATGATTGTAAATGATTGCAGCTCCCGCTCTCGGTGGAGATCGGGAGAAGCGGTTGCGGGCTTCGCCCGCCGGACAGCCGAGGGCGGCTGTCCCCACATCGGCCTTGCACCCTAACCTGCCAGCTGCTTCAAAATTTCTTTCCCCAGCTTCTGCGTCTCGCCGAAGAATTTCTGATACTCGAGAAACAGCCGGTTCAGTTCCAGCGACTTGTCAGCATTGAGTTTCTTGCGCAGCATCATGTCGCGCACATGCACCGGGTTTGGCAGGGTGGCATCTTCCGTCAATTCTTCCAGAGCAGTCTTAGGATCGTAGTGATACATGCAACCATTGTAGCGCCCGCCGTCTCGGCGCTACACCAACTCAGTGCTCCACAGATCATGCAGGTGCACAATTCCTTCCAGCTTTCCGCCATCGTCGACCACCATCAGAGAGGTAATCTTCTTCTCCTCCATCAAAGCCAGTGCAGTCGCAGCGAATTCTCCGGCCGCAATCGTTCGCGGATTTTTCGTCATCGCTTCACCGGCCGCCAGATCCAACCCATCTTTCCCACGCTTTTCCAGAAGTCGCCGGAGATCTCCATCACTGATTATGCCCACCAGCCTCTCGTTCTCCACCACGGCCGTCACGCCCAGCTTCTTGCGGGACATTTCATAGATCACTTCCGGCATCTTGGTCTGGGGCGGGACGCATGGCAGGGCATCGCCGGTGTGCATCAAGGACTCCACTCGCGCCAACCTCTTGCCTAACTTCCCCCCAGGGTGCAAGTTAGCGAAATCCTCTTCCTTGAACCCGCGCTTCTCACTGAGAGTGACCGCCAACGCATCGCCCAGCGCCAGCATCGTCGTTGTCGAGGCCGTCGGCGCCAGACCCAACGAGCATGCCTCCCCCGCGATCGAACAATCAAGCGTTACATCGGCCGCCGAAGCCAAACTGGACCCTCGTACGGAAGATGCTCGTGGGGCGCGGGCGCCCTCGCCCAGGGATTTATCAAAAATCGCATCTCCGGTCATGGCAATCAGCCGAACTTGCAACCGCTTGATCGTCGCCAGCAAGGCCAATATCTCCTCCGTCTCACCGCTAGCCGAAAGCGCCAACACGACGTCTCCGCGCACGACCATCCCCAAATCCCCGTGCAACGCATCCACCGGATGCAGATACAAAGCAGGCGTTCCCGTGGAACTCAGCGTCGCGGCAATCTTGCGCGCAATCAGCCCGCTCTTCCCCATCCCCGTCACGACCACGCGTCCCGTACAGCAAAACAGCAGGTCCACGGCCCGTTGAAACGCTCCTGCCATCGGCCCGGCAATGCGGTCTGCCAGCGCGTGCAGCGCCCCCGCCTCGATGCGCACCACGTTCTCGCCAATGTTTTTCATGCCCTGAAAGTTGCGAAGAGGATGGTAGCACGCCGCTCAATCTGCCACCCGCGTGCTAGAAATGGTCCTCGATTCCCCGCGGCTGCACCGTTTTCTGCCCAAGGACGGCGAGCCCTTTGGCCTGGATCGCGCGGTCCCATGGCCCCGCCTGCCAATTGTCTCGCGTCTTTGCGGGATGCCTCCACGGAGGCAGTGTCACCATCAGATTTCGCGCTGTCGAGTGCACGTACGGTTCGTACATGGATCGCAGCTTCGTCAGCTTCTGCCGCGCTTCTTCCGTGCTCCGCAATTTCAATCCTGCGGCTGCCAGCGCATCCCGCAGGGTATTGAAGTCCTCGTCGGTCAGCCGTTCCGGAGCCTGCGGATCGTAACGTGCATTCACCACTTGCGCCAGATCGACAGCCGCATGACGCGCCATGGCAAAGGTCAACCGGGCTTGACCGGGATGGAGGCCTTCAATTCCAGTGATCACCAGCGAGGTTACGTCCAGCATGGTCATCAGCGCTCCCAGCCACGACTGGTTACTGTGCTGCGAACGAAAGAAACTCAGGACTGGATAAGAAAGGCCGCTCTCCAGCAATTCCCCGGCCCAGCGCTCCCAATCGCGCAACACTTCGTCCAGAACGCTTTGGTCGATGGACGGATTCTCCGAAGTTCCCGCCAGCCGCACCAGCAATTCAGCGGCAGTCGGCGGGGATCCCGCGCGCGCATCGAGCATCGAAATCTGAATCTCCCGACGTGAAAAGGATCCGTAAACCACTGGCAAGTAGCCGATCACCACCCCCAGAAAGGCGAAGCCCATTCCCGCCTCGAACACGGACAAGACTCGAGCCGCAGGCGAAGTTGGGACAATATCGCCATACCCCAGGGTGAAGAATGTTTCGCCGCTGTGATAAAGAATTCTGGCAAACGTGATCGGCTCGTTGCCCAGTTGCTCGTGTCCCCCAAAGCCGTATTGCAGGAAAGCAAAACCAAGAATGAGGCCCACGGCCCAGAAGGCCAGCAACATGATGAGAGATAGCGGTCCGAAATATCCCAGGAAGCTTTGTTGTCGGGAAGCCGTCCGGATGTGGCCAGCAATCTTGGTCCATGGAATCCAGGTTCGACGGTAGAACCAGGCCGTCAGCTTGAACTGGCGCGTGACGCGACGAGGCAGCACCACAGTCTCGAAAGCATCGAGCAGCACCACGCTGATGATCACGACGCCGGAAATGACCGCGGGAATGGTTGCGTGCAGGCTCATGCCGGACTCTCAATTGAAATCTTGATGCGGAGGGAAGGGTATCAGATTCGATTTCCGGGTGCGGCCTCCGGTCGCGAACGCATAGGACTTTTCCGGCTGCTCCTACTGCGGCTTGGATCCCTGCGGCGGGGTCTCGCCCGGCGGGGGAGTTGCCGGAGTCGTGGTTGTCGGTTTCTTCGCTACTGGCTTCTTCTTGGCGACCGGCTTCTTCACCGGCTCGTTATCGTCGATTACGACTTTTTTCGGGGGAGCGGCCGGAATCGCGGCCTGCGCCGTCTTCAGGTCCGTGCGCAAGCGCACGATCTCCTGCTCCTTGGAGGTCGCCAAATTGTTCACGCGCTCTGCCAACTGCCTGCGCGAGCCCTCAAAACTGTTCAGGTCATTGGACAGCGCCTGAAAATCATCTTTCGGCCCGAACGCTCCCACCGATTCCGCCACGCCGCTCATGACGTCGTAGAGCGCATCCAGATTGCGGTAGAGCTTGAAGGTCGCCGGCACGTCCTCCGGCGCATTGCGCAGTTGAGCAATCATCTCCGGCAAGGCGTTTTGCAGATTTCGCTGCACAGATTCCACATCACTCAGCGACTGTTTTTTCGAAGACGAATCCGTCTTCCATCGCTCAATGCGCAGTTTCGCCAGATCCTCTCGCGTCGTCTTCGACGTCGCCTCCAGCTGCGCCAGCAATCCATTCAGTTGCGTCACCGAAGCATAAGAGACCGGGCCGCCTTGCGTCGATTGACCGGACGCACTGTTGGCCGCGGAATATTCGGGATTCGCCTGCTCCGTGGCGGAGTCGGGCGCGCCAGCGGTCTGACCGAAAACTGTCGCAGTCCACAGGAGTGAATAAAGTCCGAGACGACCGGGGAGGAATTTAGCTTTCATGAGTTGAAAAATCATGGACTGCAAACCAGCGGCACAATCCGTGCATCAGGATATCGATAAGCCGAGGATACTACAAGCCGCACACGCGATTGAACTTCCTTACAGGAACAGTTACCCCTAGAATCTTGCTTATGGAACGCAAGGTATTCTGGATGGTCTTCATGGTGCTCGGGCTGCTTGCGGATTTTCTGCTCCCCATCTGGTGGGGCCTGGCAGCGACCATCCCCATCGCCTTCATCTCATGGTGGGTCGCTTACCGCAGCGATTGGTTCTGAAACTTAAATGAGGACCGAATCCGTCACGTCGTGGTGCCCGTCTGCGTCATTGTGAAGGTGCCGGATACGTCGTTGCACCCGGCGCCGCCTGTCATCGTCCAATTCCCGATGACTGAGCCGTCGGTAAGTGGCGTATTAGTGTTGGGGTTAAAGGTTCCCGTGACCGAAGTGCTGGTGAGGGTGAGTGTGTTGCCTCCCGAGACAACCGTGAACGAAAACGTACCGGTTACCTGGTCCGCTGCGTTATAAGTCACGTCTAAGGTCCCAGTCGGTGTGGTGGTCACAGTTACAGGAAAACAGCCCCCGTCGATCTGGGTCAAAAATTGAAAATTGGAAACGCTCAGCGCCCCGTTGCCGCCCACTGAAAATTGCGTGATAAAGCTAAGTCCGGAGGCTGGACCGATTCCCCCGAGCAACTCCGCTTGCCAGCCACCGCTCGCTGCGGCCTGGACCGACGGCGAACTGCTGCATCCGTTCAGCATGAGCGCGAGCAGCAAGAAAACTGCAACTTCCTTCATGAATTATCCTTGGCTCGATTCGCCATCCCAAGATTCGAAATCTAGCGCCGAATTTCTATTGCAAGATTACAGAGATGCGCCCTGACCGGTCAATGGATGTAACGCTTATGCTTTGCCGGCCGCCATCGAGGACCTCGACTTGCAACCACTATTTGATGTAGCAGCCGGAGACCCTCCATTTTCCATCTTGATCCATCATCGGAGTCACGGTCTCGATTGCCGACCGCTTATGCTCGAAGCTGCTCTCGTATTGGATCACGACGTATTCGCCATCCGGTGCGCCCGACAGCGTCTTCGTATACCTCGCGCTCACCTTCTTGCGGGTCAGCACTTTGCCCAACGGATCGCGGCTCGCCCGCAGCGCGCTCTTCCACTGCTCCTCGGTAACGGCGGCCTTGAAAATCGACGCGGCCTCCTCCCAACTCTGCGCGGAGTTACCAGAATCGACCAGCGCCAGCCACGACTCCGCGGACTGTTCCGCAAGCTCCTCAGGCTTTTGCTGCGCCCGAACCCATGGGCATAACGCCCACAGCATCAGCAGGGAAAGGCCTGTCACCCGTTTGAATTTTGACTGACGGATTCTCAGGTTCATTGCGACGTTCCTTTCACTGGGCTTACGCCCCACGCTTTTGTTTCAACTCCGCCAGCAGATGCTCAATCCGATCTTCTTTCTCCAGCGCGGCCAGCCGATCTTCCATGTTGTCTCCGGCGATCTCCGACTTGGCTTCGCTCACCGCCTCTGAATGCGCCACTTTACGTTTCATGCGGTCGAAGGCTGCGGCTTTCGAGCCGTCACCCATGGCGAGGCGAGCATCGCTGGCCTTGCCCACGGCGCGAGTACGACGATGCTGCGCAATCAATAGATCGGCTTTGGCCTGCGCCTCGGTGAGCTTCTGCTGCAGTTGTCGCAGCGCGAATTTTAGATTCTCCACTTGCGCTTTCTGGTCGGCTACCTGTTGCGCAAAGCTCTCGCTCAGGTCGCGGTAACTTTCCACTCGCTGCAACGAAGCGCGCGCCAAGTCATCCTGTTTCTTGTCCACCGACAATTCGGCCTTGTGCATCCACTCTGCCACTTTCTCTTCGTTCTCTTTCTTCTTCTTTTCCAGCAGATGCTGATCTGCGATAGCGATCGCCACCTGCGTCTTCACCTGCAACAGTTGATTCTGCATATCGAGAATTACCTGCTTGATCATCTTTTCCGGCTCCTCGGCTTTGTCGATCAAGTCGTTGAGGTTTGCGCGGACTAATGTGGAAACACGCTCTAGTAGTGCCATGATGGACTCCTTTTCTCTTGAACTTCTAGCTTCTTGCTCTTCGTTCCTGACTTCGTTTTGCCGCTTGGCAGTTCGCGCACGTTGTCCGCCGCAATGTGCTGCCGATGGCCATGCCGATTGCCACACCCAGCCCCAGCCACACCGCGACGTGTCCCGCCATCACTCCAAGCGCCGTGCCCAGCGCAGCGCCCAACGCAATTCCCAAACCCATTCCTTTCGATTTCGTGTTCATCGTCGCTACTCCAACTTCTTCGCCTGGCTGCGCTCGGTGGGGCAGCCCCTTCGACTTTGCCCTGGGCCGAGGCGGCTGTCTCCACACGAGCCATGGAGACCCCTTACTTCGTCGCATCCACCACCGGCGGCTTCGGCGTAGGGTCCCCCAACGGCCGCACCTTGCCCAGCAACTCCGCGAGCGGCATGCCTGAAAGCGTCTCGAACAAAGCCGGCACCTGCGCCGCCATCTTCGCAATGTCTCCCGTGATTTTGTTCATCCCGGAGGCATCGCCGTTTCCCGTGGAGACGATGGTGATCTTGTCCACGTTCGCCAGCGGACTGGCGAGCGCCTTCACCACTTCTGGCATACAACTAAACAGCCGGTCGATCACCGCTGCCTGGTTGTACTCCTGATAGGCCTCGGCTTTCACGTTCATCGCCTTGGCTTCGGATTCGCCTTTCTTGAAAATGATTTCGGCCTCCGCTTCGCCTTGTGCGCGTATCGATGAGGCGTGTCCTTCGGCTTCCGCGATCAAACGCTGCTTTTCGGCTGCCGCCAGCGTCTCGATCCGCTGACGCTCGATCTCCGCTCCCTTCAACACGGTTGCAATCAATTCTTTCTCGCGGCGATTGATTTCCGCCTCCTGCACTTTGACCTGCTGCTCCTTCTCGATCTGCTGCACCTTGACCTGCTCGGCGATCACCTGCTGTTGCATGATGTTGGTCTGGATGTCATAGGCCTTGTCGGCTTGCGCCTGCTGGCGCTTGGTGACTTCCAAAAATTGCGCCTTCTTCACCTCAAGATCGCGCTGCGATTCCGCCTGCTTCGCGAGAGACAACGTTTCCGCCAGCACGCGTTCCTGGTCTGCCTGCGCCTTGGCCACGGCCGCTTCCCGTTGCGCCAAGGCACGTTTGATCGCCGTGTCCCGGTCCGCTTCCGCGGTGGCCACGTCTGCATCGCGTTTGATGCGCGCCACGTCCGGCTTGCCCATGTTGGTGATGTACTCGTTCTTATCTCGAACTTCTTTGATGGTGAACGAAATTACCTCGAGCCCCATCTTGTTCATATCTTCGGCGCAAGTACCGCGCATGCGGTCGGAGACCATCTCCGGCTGCTTCACGATCTCCTCCACCGTCAACTGCCCGATGATGCCGCGCAAATGCCCTTCCATCACCAACCGGATGAGCCCCTCGCGCTCCTGGTCGCTTTTGGTCAGGAATTGTTCTGCCGCAGTTAACACCGACTCGCGGTCCGACTTCACTTTGATCTGGGCGACAGCTTCGACAGTCACCGCTACGCCTTGCTTGGTGTAAAGGTCCTGCTGCGGCGCTACGTCGAACGACATCAACTCGAGCGACAGGTCCTTGCACACTTGCACCATGGGAAACACCAGCGTGCCGTGCCCCTGCACCACCCGCGTGCCGCCAAAGCCATACACGATGAGTGCCTCGTGTGGTCCCGCTTTGCGGTAGAGCCTGGCCAACATGCTCGTCAGGAACATAATGGCCATCACTCCCAGCCCGATAATGATCCACATCTCAACCATGCGTGACATCTCGAACATAACGCCTCCTGTTACAAATGCGGTTGAAGAACCGTTCGCGTGACCTGATCCGCGCGGAGGTTGCCGGCGCGCATTCTGTATGCCGCGCCTGCCGGTCGCGGTGCAGGTTGTACTCCCCGATTGAGTTGCTCCCGTACCATCCAAAACCTAGCGCCCCATAGAACGCGATCAGCACCGGCCATGAGGACCGTGGGTTCAAGGCCTGCACGACATAGGCGGCGACTGTGCACAGGGTCAGCATGAAAGTGATAAGGTCAAGAGCCAAGAGCAGCGAACCTTCTTTTGTAGTCCGGCCGTTCGATTGCCAGTTAGCGTTGAAGTGCACTGCCATGCGTGCGGGCAATCGATCCCAGGCGTGCCAGTAATTCAGCGCCGTGGCCGGCAGCGCCCGCCATCCCAGCCAAATCGCCGCTTGGTACCAGTCCCGATTCATAAAGTATCGCTCCAGGTGACCCTCCATCACAGCAACCGCTACTCGTCCCCTGACATTTCGCTCCACAAGCGAACGTACGCGATTCCCTTTTCGTAGCGCGTGACCACCACCTCGGTTCCCTTCTCGATGGCGCTAGCGCCATCGCTGCGCGCGCCGCACACACGACGCGTTCCCATCTGCGCGTAGACCATCTCCCCCGTCCCCCCCACGCGGATCGCGCTGGAGATTCGACCCAGCACTCCCACCATTTCATAATCGGCAGCATCCATATTCTCGTCGTACGACATCAGCACCTTGCTAAGGAAGAGAAATACCATGCCTCCACCCAGCAGCCCACTGGCGATTGAAGCCAGCAAGCCGAAGCCGACCCACAGTCCGGAGTAACGCGTGAGCAGATAGCCGCTCCCGCCAAACCACGCCAGGAACGCCGCGAGTGTAGGAAGGTTCAATGGCGAAACTCCAGCGCTCTGCGTTCTTACGTCCACCCCGCCTGTCCCGGCTTGGGCATGGCCGGCAGCATGTCCCGCCGATACCGTGGTCGACGGCAGGGGAGCGCCACTTACGTGGCCGTGGAAATGAGGCATATGCAACCGGCCAAATCGCGCGCCTCCCAGCACGAACGAAAAGAAACTGAAGCAGAAGCCGACCGCGAAACAAATCAGATAAAAATCCGCCCAGGTCATGAGTTGGTTCATCGGATTCGCCTCCCTTCCGTACTCGGCACAGGTCCCCGTTCTTGGCCGGGAAAACCCCGACGATGGTTGCGGTGATCTCGGCTCACCATCGCTTCCGGGCGCAACGCCTCCAGCAGGCGTTCGGCCAGCCCGGGAGTCTCGAGAATCGCACCCAGCAACAGCAGACAGCGGCGCGTATCCTTTTCGTGGGCCGCCTGGATCAGCACCTCGCTCACTTCGGGGTCGCTCACAAATCGCTCCGACCCTTGCAGCAGCCAAACATCAAGCTGCCCCTCGGTAGTGCGCAAGTCAGAAGTCAGTTCCGTGTGATAGCCCTCCGGGTCATCCACCAAAAACCCCGGGTGCACCTTGAAGAACCTTGCCAACAGCGCCCGCGACGACTGGGTCATATGCGGCCGTGCCCCGCTTTCGATCTGCGACAGATACGACTGGCTGATGCTCTTGCGCAGTTCCTGACGCACCGCCTTCACCAGTTCCTGTTGCGTCATCGGACGCCCCAGGCCGCGCAGCGAACCTTCCACTTCGCGCAAGTAACGGATTTTCTCGCCCAAGTTCATATTCCAAATCGAGATATTTATATTGCAATATGCGATACGTGTCAAGAAATGTATAAACCGTGTTTTGAAGGGGTTATGTCAGGTTAGAGTCCCACCTCGATGCGGGATCGAGGATCGAGGTAGTCTCGCAGCGCGTCGCCGATGAAGTTGAAGGACAGCACGGCGAGCATCACCGCAAGCGCCGGAAAAAGCACCAGGTGAGGCGCATCGAACAAGTGCGCGCGGCCATCATTGAGCATGGCCCCCCAGCTGGCCGTCGGCGGCGGCACGCCGAGACCCAGAAAACTCATGGTCGCTTCAGCGAGAATGGCTCCCGCCATGCCGATCGCGGCCTGCACGACTACGGGCTGAATGATGTTGGGCAAGAGGTGGCGCACGATGATGCGAAGGTCGCTGGCGCCAAGGGCGCGGGCCGCTTCGACGAACTCGCGCTCCCGCGCCGCAAGGACTTGTCCACGGACGAGACGCGCGTACCCGACCCATCCCCCGAGCGAGAGCGCAAAGACAAGATTGAAAATTCCGGGACCACGAAATGCGACGAACGCGATCGCCAGGAGAATTCCGGGGAACGATAAGAATGCATTCATCAGAACAACATTCACGAAGCGGTCGATGCCTCCGCCGTAGTAGCCGGCGATGGAACCAATGATTAGGCCAAGAGTGAGCGAAGCGAGCACAACGCAGGTTCCGACGAGCATGGAAACGCGGGCGCCGTAAATCATGCGGGAGAAAATGTCGCGGCCGAGTTCGTCGGTGCCAAACCAGTGGGCACGGGAGGGAGCACCAAGGCGCGCCGGAAGGTTGATGGATGCTGGATCCTGCGGCGCGATCCACGGAGCGAACAGCGCGAAGATTACGAAGACGATGACCAGAACGACGCCGGTGGCCGCCAGCGGACTGTGACCTACACTTCCGGCAGCCCGGCGGCGGAACGAGATGGCAGCGGTGATAATGTTCCCATCTTACAGGCAGATGGAACACTCTCGCGATAAATAGAAAATCCTTTCGCGGCTGCTCGCGGCTTGACCAACTTTGGTTTGCCGAGCGCGGGCGGTTGACCGACGGAGGGAGGGCGCAACCGCAGCGGAATAACACCGGAAACGCTCGAACTGCACGAGCCGGTCGAGTTTGTATTTCGCGGTAAACCCCGAGCCGGTTCCCGGCTTGTGTTCTCCTCCCCGTCGCTTGAGGTTGTTGGTGACGCCCGTACCCGAGGTCTTCGACGGTTCGTCATGATGTGGACAAAGTACATAGGTTGGGCGGTGCCGCGAGCATTCTACTGTCTGATCCTCGGGTTCGCCACGGAGTACAGAACATCCGTCAGGAAATTTACGGCGACATAAGTCAACCCGATTGCCAGGATGCAGCCTTGCACCAAGTAGTAATCACGGTTCGAAATGGCTTGGATGGTCAGGCGCCCGATGCCAGGCCAGGAGAAAATGGTTTCGGTGACGATCGCGCCGGCTAGGAGGGCCCCGAACTGCAGGCCGAGTACGGTGATGATGGGGATCATGGCGTTGCGCAGGGCATGGCGGTAGACGACGGTGCGCTCGGGCAGGCCTTTGGCGCGGGCGGTGCGGATGTAGTCCTGGCTTAGCTCTTCGAGCATGGAGGTGCGCACCATGCGGGTAAGGATGGCGGCGAGCGCTCCGCCCATGGTGACGGCTGGCAGGATGAGGTTGACAAAGGAGCCGGCGCCAGAGACGGGGAGCCATCCGAGCTTGATGGCGAACAGAAGAATCAGGATTGGGCCCAAAGC
>Ga0187875_10000314_pt1 | contig 43202 bp, 39 predicted proteins | sample June2016WEW_17_1_2_FD_132978 | JGI IMG/M metagenome (GOLD analysis project Ga0187875, IMG submission 132978) | Peatland microbial communities from SPRUCE experiment site at the Marcell Experimental Forest, Minnesota, USA - June2016WEW_17_10 | ecosystem: Environmental > Terrestrial > Soil >...
CACGATCTGCCACTTCTCTTCAGGGGATCGATCTACTCGTGGTTTCCTGCCCATGTTGCCTCCTGTTATGGAGGCCCTGATTCTACCTAGATGAGGTGTCCAGTTTTAGCGGGGAGCACTACACCGTGATCCCCGACGCCTGACTCGCCGCGATACCCCGTGGCTAGAATTTTGCCGTCTTTAACAATGACCACGCCCACATACGGATGCAGACGATCATCTTCTGCAACACTTTTTTGTGCCAGATCGACCGCCAGTTGACAAACTTTTCTATCTCGAACAGCGACGATATGCTCTGTCCCCGCCTCCGTCAGAAAGATGTCCAAGAGAAATTCTCCCTGTATGGGGTTCCCCTTTTTTGTAAGATGTCCACTTGCAAGCCCGGTTTTGTACATAGCGGTTTGCACGGTGTCAGCCGTGGTTAACAACGAGTTATTGTCCACAGTCTGACCGCCACGAAAGACTTCTAGGAAATCAGCGTAGTTGGCGGGGAACTGAGTAATCTGGGGATACAGGTGCCCCGGTCGCAGCTTTTCGTGGATAAGCATATGGGATGTTCAAACCTTCGAAGATTCCATCACTGCCTCGATCTTAATTCAATTGGTAATACGGCATCAACATCTCAGTGAGGATAGCTCCCTAATTGTCTCAACGGCTTACCGGGCATTTGCTCCACATATCCGATTAGCGCGCTCACCAGGCAGCAATGTAAATTCCAACGCTTTCGAGAACCGTCAATGAAGTCCAGTGGTGTGCGAGAGATCATGTCTTATTATCTGTGTGTCTGCTCGTCCGTGACGGACTCACTAGAGGAATCTACGTGGACTTGTTGAATTTCACGCACAATGTCCCCGACACTCGGGTGTATCACTTTTCCCCGCTCTGTAACCTATCCCCGTCAATGGAAGTTCGGGTTAGGTTACACCGCGGGGAAAAGTGATACACCCCTCTTGACGTCTAAGATGGATGGATTTTAAGAGTGAGGCGACCGTTGGTGTCATCGTCAGTTAGTTCGACGCGCTTGAGTGAAAACGAGTTTAACGAAACGTGATTCACTGAATCCCTGCAAATCTCCAAGTGCTCATTGCAGTCGTGGATGATCGAAAGCGTTGATGACGCGATCCTACCGACTCGGTAATGAATCTCTTCAGGATGGAGAGGGTGTTGCATCGACCTATCGAATGCACCGCACTAAACGAAGATGTGCCCTATAAAATGTTCCCCGCCGCTTGATTGGCTAGAAAAGAAAAAAGCGCAAATCGCTCGTGAAGAAGATCGTCTTGGGGTTTTTCGTGAAAACTAGACGTGCAAGATGCAGATCGCACGCTCTTAAATGCAGATTTCGTTCGTTGGCATTGGAATAGCATATGCGAAAATCTCTTTTGCCAATCGACTGATAAGTCGTTTGTTCTTAGCGTGGGATGAGCTGTCTCAACAAGCGGGATCGCGGGCATGTCGCTCGATATGCGATTTCAGTGCTGTGTAACCAGCTTCTTGTCCACGAATGCGAAAGAAAAATCTCGGTTTGAATCCATGGGTGTGTGAAACGGAGATGCGTCCACAAGGCGTGTATCACTTTTCCCCGCACTGTAACCTAACCCGTCAATGGAAGTTCGCGCGCAAAAAATCGATGCGGCGGATTACGGCGGCGCCGCGGCTTGCGCGGCGCGATAGGATCGTGCCTAATCTGCTGGGCGATGTTTCATTGATGCCGCGAATTGAGGGGATGAAATGGCTCGCAAAGACCAAACGACGGGAGACAATTCAGTGTCTCCGAATAAACTGCATCGGCGGTTGCCCAGGTTTTGGCGTGAAGATCGAAATCTGAGCTTCTTCCTTGCGTTTCTCGTGCTGATGACGATTTTCGTGCCGATGGTCGGGTTGTCGCGCCCGGGCCGTATTTCAATCGATCTTATTTTAGCGTTTATGCTTCTCTGGGGCGCCCTCGCGACGATCCGCAGCCGCGCGCTGATCTATTCGATATTCGCGCTGACCTTCGTGGAATTCGCGACTGATCTGGTCGTCGAGTTCAACCCGTCATTCAGTTTCGGAGGATGGGACACGGGGCTGAAGCTGATCGTAATGGTCATCCTGGTGGTGATGACGCTGAAACAGACCTTTCTTCCCGGCGAGGTGAATGTGCACCGCGTGATGGGTGGCGTCGCGGCGTATTTGTTGATCGGCCTAACGTGGGCGTTCGCCTACAAGCTGCTGATGGAAAGAATTCCCGATGCAATACACTTTCAAACATCGTTGGAGACTGCTTCGCGGGGAGAACCTTCGCGCTTGATTTACTTCAGCTTTGCGACTCTTACCACGCTGAGCTTCGGTGACGCTTATCCGGTGCATCGCATTGCGCGATCGCTGGCGATGGGCGAGGCGCTCATCGGACAGTTGTATCCCGCGATCTTGATTGCGACGTTGGTGGGGATGGCGCTCCATGCGCGGCTGAACGCACCCAAGGACGGCGAGGATAAGAAGACAAGCTGAAGGCGGGCGGCGGAAACGAAATGTTGCACGCAGTTCCCGGTATCGCTATCGTACGGCATGGAAAGCCCACGCCAGGTGAGCCGCATCCCCGAAGAATCCCTGCTTGAGAATGTCGCCGAGAAGGACGCGCGGGCGGCGGGCTACGGCTTGCGGCGCGGCGCGCTTTCGCCGCTCGAGACCCTGGCGCAATCCGTCTCCACGATCGCGCCGACGACGACACCCGCGGCGACAATCCCGTTGGTGTGCGCGCTGGCGGGAAACGGGACTTGGCTGGTGTATCTGCTGGCGACGGCCGGCGTGCTGCTGGTGGCATTTTGCATCAGCCGTTTGGCGCGCTATTCGGCTTCGCCGGGCTCGCTTTATACATATGCGTCGATGATTTTGCCGCCGTGGCTGGGGGCGGTGGCGGCATGGAGTTTGCTGCTGGCATATATCGCGACGGGGGCGAGCGTCGCGGGCGGCTTCTACTACTACGCGAATATATTGTTGCGCGACGTTTCGGGGCGAGTGATCTCCACGGTTCTGCTGACGCTGATCGTCACCGCAATCTCGATGTGGATTGCGGCGCGCGACGTTGAAATTTCCACGCGCTTGATGCTTTGGTTCGAGGCCGTGTCGCTCGCGGTCATCCTCACGGTGATTCTGCTGGTGCTCGGGCGCCACGGCCCGCATCCGGATATGGCACAGTTCCACTTGCGCGGCGTGTCGGGCAGCGGATTGCGGCTCGGCTTGGTGCTGGCGCTATTCAGCTTTTGCGGATTTGAGAGCGCGACCACACTGGGCGCCGAAGCCCGCGATCCGTTGCGGACCATCCCGCGCGCCGTAATTCAGAGCGCCATCATCGCGGGAGTGTTCTTCACAATTTGCGCGTACACGGAAGTGCTCGGCTTCCACGCGCTGGGACAGGACTTAGGCGCGAACTTGAACCTGGACCCGATGCACGCGCTGGCTCGGCTCGGCGGCGTGCCCGTGTTCGGAACGCTGATCGATATCGGCGCGCTGGTCAGCATGTTCGCCGGAACGCTGGCGTGCATCACGGCAGCGGCGCGCGTTCTGCTGCTGATGTCGCATGGTGGATTGGTGCACGGCGGATTGCGCGCGACGCACGTGCGCAAGCAGACGCCGGTGCGAGCGGTGCTGGTGACGGGCGTGGCCACTCTGGTGCCCGTGGTGGTGCTGGCGGCGCGGCAATCGAGCGGCCTGGACGTTTATGGCTGGATGGGATCGCTGGCAACGTACGGATTCATCGTCGCGTATGGATTGGTGTGCCTCGCTGTTCCGCGTTATCTGCGCGACCGCGGCGTGCGATGGGCGGGAGCGCCACTGGTGCCGTGGCTGGCGTTCATCGCGATGATTTTGGCGCTGGTGGGAAACCTATATCCGGTGCCCCAGGGGCCTTACGGAAAGCTGCCATATATTTACCTGGCGGTGTTGGCGGCGGGGATGATTTGGTTCGTAATCGCGCGCCACGGCCGCGATTCTCGCGCTGCGCCGCGCTGACGTTTTCTCGCAACCCTCAGAAATCTCGGCAGTTCTGCGGACCGCAGGCAGATTCCTTCCACGCTTCGAGAAAGCCAAAAACAAATTAGGAGGGCTTAGGAAACAGAACGTCCATGATCCTACACCTAATTCATAAGCGGGCAAGCAAATAATCGATGGCTCCGATAAGAAAAATGCGCTCAACTTCGCCGGGGAAATAACCTAATTTCTTTCGTTTATTTCCAGGGTGGCGTCCGTTTTTTTTATAGCGATTTTCCAGTGCGGAGGCTCTAACCGATGAAAGTTACGTGCAGGTTTCTTTCGATCTTGTGTGCTTCCCTTCTACTGATAGCGTTGGGGCTCGCGCCGCTGGCCCGGGCGCAGCAAACGCTCGGTGGCATCACCGGCGTGGTGACAGACAGCTCGGGCGCGCTGGCGCCCGGAACCACCGTAACCGTGGTGGCTGACGACACGAAATTGAAGCGCTCGCTGACCACCGGCAATTCAGGCTCGTACAGCTTCGTGAACCTTCCGCTCGGGACGTACACCGTCACGTTCACGCACGATGGATTCCAGACGCTGAACATTCCGTCGATCCTGGTGCAGGCCAATCGCACGGTGACACTTAACGCGACACTGAAAGTCGGCGAAGTGGGCCAGACCGTCACCGTCAACGTGACTCCGCTGCTGAACGCCGTTGACACCACGAACGGCTACGTGCTGGATGAAAGCCAACTGACCGCGATTCCCTCTCCGACTGGCAGTTTCACCGGCGTTGCCGTTCTGACCCCGGGCGTCAGCGCCGAAGTTTCCGGCGGGACGGGAGCAAACGCCGGCTTGGGCAACGCGCCGATCTGGGCCAATGGGCAGCGCGACACCAGCAACAGCTTCATGCTCAACGGCGTCGACGGCAGCAACCTATTCAACGGCAAAAGCACCAGCCAAGTGGCCTCTGCGCGCATTGTGAATAACACCGGCGTCAGCGGGGCTTCCAACCTCAGCTCCGAACCGGTGCAGAGCACGGCGTCCGTGTATCTGGCGGTGGGCGAAGCGCTGCCGTCTCCGCCGCCCGAAGCCTTATCCGAAGTTCGCGTGAACGCTTCGATGTACGACGCCCAGCAGGGTTCCACCAGCGGCGCCCACATCGATATGAGCACGACTTCCGGCACAAACCAATTCCACGGAAACTTATACTTTCACGGCGAGACGAATTGGTTGAATGCCGCGCCGTATTTTTTCAATGCCGATCCGAACCTCGCTCAAAATCAAAAGGTGCCGGGGCTAAACCGCTTCGTTGAGGGCGGCACCTTCGGCGGCCCGATCAAGAAGAACAAGCTTTTCTTCTTCGTCAGCTATCAGAATTTGAAGGACGCGGACCAAGAGATTGGCCTTGGGCGGGCGACCGTTCCTCCCGGTCTGACGAACGACCGCTCCGCGGGGGCCTTGGCCAATATCGCCAATAATGAATTCACCCCGCCTGAAGACGGGTTTCCCGCGACCACGGGATACGTCACCAACGTCGCGCCGACAGTCTGCCAGTCGACAGCCTGCGAGGCGAACGTGCTCAACACTGGCAATATCAATCCGATCGCATACGCACTTTTGAACTACAAACTTCCCAACGGGCAGTACTTGGTTCCTTCGTGGAACGGGAACGTGCCAAACACCACGTTTCCCGAAGATGCGCTGATCCCGGGCACGGCATACTTCTACGCCCATCAGGCAGTGGCCAATCTCGATTGGGATCCCAGCGCGACGCACACCGTGGCTTTCAAGTATTACTACCAGGACGATCCAACCAGCGCGCCGTATGCGTATTCGACCTTCGCGGGATTCACCCAGCATCTGCACGCGGGCAGCCAGGTTTTCTCGGTCAATAACGCGCAGATGATTGGACCCACTTTCAGTGTCACTGGAATTTTCGGCTTCGCGCGGGAAAGACTTTACAGCAACATCAGCCAGCCGTTCACGCCGCAGTCCTTCGCGACGTATGTCGAGCAACTGACCGGTTCGTCCGCGGCAGCCTCGACGATCAATACCTTCGGCTCAAATTTATTCCCCGGCATCAGCGTCGTGGACTCGCTGGGAAACACCTCCACGCTGCCCTACACGCAGGCCATGATGTTTGGCGCCGGAGCGGCTTCGCAGGCAGACTTGACGGGCGTGGTTCAGAATCGCTTTGAACCCTCGGCCGACGCGATTTGGATTCACAATAAGCACACCATCACCTTCGGCGGAAATTTCTCCTTTACCCAGTTGAATACGATCGACAACCGCACCAGCCTGGGCATGATCGCTTTCCCCACCTTCTCGGACTTCTTGCAGGGGTTGGTCACGCCAATACCGGGCTACAACTTCATGACAACGTCCTACCTGGCCGGCAATGCCAGCCGCTACTATCGCGCGAATCAAATGGGCGAATATCTCGAGGATAAATTTCAGATTCGCAGCAATCTCAGCATTACGCTGGGTGTGCGCTTCGATTGGGATGGCGGACTGACGGAGAAATACGGCCACATCTACAATTTCAATTCCGCGGACTATTCGTTCAACACTGTCACCGACGCATTCAACACGAATTCATCGGGCAATCCTGAAACAGGGATTGTCGTCGCCGGAAACAACGCGCAATTTCCAACCAAGGGCGAAAGCAACACCACGCTTACGGGCCGGCAGTGGGGCTTTGCGTATCGCGTCGGCGCCGCGTGGAGTCCGAAGAAATTCGACAACAAACTCGTGCTACGCGTTGGATCTGGCATGTACTACGATCGCGGCGAACTGTTCACCTATCTTTCTCCTGGCTACACCGCCGGCGAGACCACCGGCGGGCCATTCGGCGTGAACCAGGCGCCACCCGCCGTCGCGACGCAGGTCTGCGGGGCGGAGACAGCTACGTTCTACTTTCCGGCGCTCTGCGATCCTTCCCAAGGCTATTCATTCGCCAATCCGTGGGGCCCGACAAAGGAGCCGGCTCCATCCGGAGATCCCGCGACCCTAGTCAATTCCCTGCCGAATATGGCGGCAATCGAAGAGGGCGCGCAGCCGCTCTCCCTGGCAACCTATGCGCCGACCAACAAGCTGCCCTATAGCATCGCCAGTACGTTTGATGTGCAATGGCAACCGACCAACTCCCTTGCCATCGACGTCGGATACGTGAACGCGCTTGGGCGCCACGAAATAGTGCCAGTTCCGTTCAATCAGCCGGGGATTGCCACGCCATCCAAACCCATACATGGTCAGAATTACAGTTACGGTTACACCGTGCTCGACCCCGACAATGACTTCGCGCCGATAACCCTGCCCGACGCTTCGACCGAGTTGGAGACTTTTGAGGGCGGGAACACGGATTTGCGTGTTCCTTACATTGGTTATGCAGGGGAATCGCTGACGTATACGGCGGCCGGAATTTCCGTGTACCACGCGCTGCAGGTGCACATCGAAAAACGCATGAGCCACGGCCTGCAAGCGGGCGTATCCTACACGTTTTCTCGCTCGATGGACGACCAGAGCGCGATGGGCCTCTTCTACAACGGAAACAACCCGCTCAATCTGGGCAGCGCGTACGGCCTATCCGACTTCGACCGCACGCACGTGATCAATTTCGATTTTCGATATGAATTGCATAATTTCTTCGCGGCGTCTTCCTGGAAGGGCGCTTTCACCGACGGCTGGGCGCTCGATGGCATCGTAACCATAGAGAGCGGCCAGCCCTACAGCATCGTCGACTACACGGGCTCTGTAGGCAGCATCTTCTATGGTGTCGCCAACGGGATCACCAACCCCGTCGTGCCGCTCGCGGCCAACTGCACGGCGGCTAGCGCGGTCACCGGCACAAACGGCACGAATCAGAATGCTCCCGCGCTAAAACAATCGTGCTTTACGGTTCAGACGCTTCAGCCCGGCGCGCTCGGAGGGGCCATCCCGCCCGGCGATATCTACGAGACAAACTTTCTTTCGACCAGCGAGCGCAATATTTTCCGCCAACCATGGCAGAGAGTCGCGAACATTTCGGTGGAGAAGACCACAAAGATCAACGAACGGCTCGGATTGAAATTCAGCCTGGACGTCTACAACATTACCAACACGCCCAGCTTTGACCTGCCGATCGACAACGTCTTTCAAAATGAGTTTTACAACGGCTTCCCAACATCCGGGCAACCGGCGCTGCCTACCTGCTCGAGCACTGGCGTGAACTCAAACCCGAGTTCCTTCTATAACTGCCCGGGTGGTTTGGGCGTGACCGACAAGACGATTGGCAGCCCGCGGGAATTCCAGTTGTCGCTAGCGCTTCTTTTCTGAGCTGGAGTTTGAATCCGGCCGAAACGATTGAAGGCGGCGGCTGCGGCGGCACGCGGCCGCCGCTTCGTTTCACATGGGCGCGCTCAACCGCCGCACGCAGTCTCACTCCTGGCCGATATCTTCGTTCCAGACGGCGGGATTTTCGCGGATGTAATTCGATAGCAACGATGCGCATTCCGCGGAATCCAGATCGACGATCGTGACGCCGCGAGAGCGCAACCAATCGATTCCACCGCTGAAATTGCGGCTTTCTCCGACCAACACCTTGCCGAATCCGAATTGCAGAACGAGGCCGCTGCAATACCAGCACGGCGCCAGCGTCGTCACCATGATCAGGTTACGATAGCTGCGTTGTCGGCCCGCCTTGCGAAACGCGTCGGTTTCGGCGTGGATCGAAGGATCGCCATTCTGGACGCGGCGATTGTGCCCGGCGGCGATAAGCTTCCCGCCGGCGTCAAAAATGGCCGCGCCGATCGGAATGCCGCCTTCGGCCAGGCCTTTGCGCGCTTCGGCGAAAGCTATGGCAAGCATGGCGGAGTGGTCCAATTCGGTTTGCATGGTCCCATGCTACTCGTTCTGGCGCTGCGCGGAAAGACCGAGGAATGCGTTGACACGCCACGGATTACACGCTATATACCCACCACGCTCTATGTGTATGTGGCGTGGCCCAGTACGCCGATCAAATAGTCTCCTGCCGCGCCATGCGGCGTGGGCCGAGTTTTGTACAGCGCGATCCGCGAACCGGCGGTCCGCTGCACATGCAGCTGCGGCAACGACTTGATGAAGTTGATGAAAAGGAGTTCAGACGATGAACACGAAATTCGAGGCGCGAACGCCCAAGACTAATCGCAGGCGCGCGCACCGCTTGGCAGTTGTGATTGCCGGCGCCGTGTTGGCGCTGGCTGCGGCGGCTGTGCTGAAGTCGCCGGTCGTAAAGGCGCAGCAATCCGCCCCGCTGGATGGGCGGCGGATCGCGGAGATGTACAAGCCGGGCGTGGTGATGATCGTGACGGTGTTCAAATCCACCGTCTCGGTGCCCGAATGGTCGCTTCCCGACCAGAGCGTCGCCGCATTGCACAATTATGCCGACCAACAGGCTAAAGCGGGCGTGATCACCGGCTCGGTGGAGGACGTGTTGCGCGCCGAATTGCAGGAGATGGCGAACAACCCGACCCAATATCTCGTTCCGGGTAACGCCACGATCCAAAAGGATCTGCCTGAGGCGTTTTCGGGATCGGGCTTTATCTTGACGCCTGATGGTTACATCGTGACGAACGCTCACGTGGTCTCGATGGCGCCGGACGATCTGAAGACGTTGTTCGCTACCGACCTGCTGAATCAATTGATCCCGAATGATGTGCAGACTCTTCAGAACGACCTGAAAGTTCAGCTTTCCACCGAAGAGCAGACGATGTTCAAGACGGCCCTGCTCGGGTTCTACACGCACTACATGCAGCTGACGGCCCCCACCACTCAGGTGACGGCCCAGATCGGCATCGCGATCCCCGGCCTCTCCACGCTGACCAAGAGCGTCCCCTGCGACGTGCGACAGGTCGGGCAGATCACTCCCGGCAAGGACGTCGCGATCCTGAAGATCGAGCAGTCGAACTTGCCGACGGTACCAGTCGGCGACGACACCAAGCTACAGGTGGGCGACAAAATCTTCATCATCGGTTATCCAGGCGCCGCGGAGTTGGGCTCAGCGGCGATGGGTTCCGAGCCGACTCTAACTTCCGGTGACGTCAGCGCGCGGCAGACGATGCCCGGCGGCTGGCAAGCGATTCAAACCGACGCTGCAATCAACCACGGCAACAGCGGCGGCCCGGCCTTCAACGATCAGGGCCAGGTGGTGGGCATCGCTACATTCGGCGCTGACAACGCGCAGAATATCAACTTCCTAGTGCCGATGAGCGTCGCCAATGAATTCCTGAACGGACAAAACATTCATCCGCAGGAAAGCCAGCTTTCCACCCAGTACATCGCGGCGATCAATGACCTTGAGGCCAACGAGTGCACCAAGGCCCAACACGAATTCGAGCAAATCAAGAACTTGAATCCTGGCTTCCCGTACGTTCAGGACTACATCAGCCAGGCGGCGAATCCGTCCATGTGCAAGCAATCTTTCCCAACCACGTTGGACTACGAGATCGGCGGCGGCGTGATCGTTCTGATCGGTCTCGCGATCGGAGTGTGGGCCATGACCAAGAAGAAACCCGCCCAGGCGGTTGTAGTTGGCGCTCCAGCACCAGGCGTTGCCCTGCCAGGCGGCGCGCAAGCGCCAGGCCTGCCGGCTGGGGGCTACGCGGCGCCAGGCGCGCCAGGTTACGTGGCGCCAGGGCCGCCACGCAGCTATGGCAGCTTGCAATGCACCACGGGCGCCGCGGCAGGCAAGCGCTTCGAGATCACGAAACAGGGTCTGCTGATCGGCCGCGATTCGGCGAAATGCCAGATCGTACTGCCGGAAGACGCGGTTTCGAAGGAACACGCCTGGGTGGTTCCGGTGGACGAAGGCGTGGTGCTGATTGACCGCGGCTCGACCAACGGCGTGTTTTTGAACTCGCTCGATTCGCCCAAGATCAGCAAAGTTACCCTGCATCACGGTGACAAGATTTATATCGGAAAGGGCGCGGCCAGCTTCACGTATCTAAGCAGCTAGCGCCGGCGAGGCTTATCAAGAGGTTGGAAGAATTCGAAGCGATTGAAGGGGGCAATATGTCGAAATTCTGTGCAAATGGTCACCAGATGGAAGATTCGTGGGAGCTCTGCCCGTACTGCCAGAAGACGGGAGCCGTCGATACTCCCGCGCCGGGCAAGACGCGCATTCAGAGCGGCGATACCGTTTTGAGCGGTCGTCCGCCCGCCGCGCCCGGTGGCGGAGCTGGCGCCGGAGCAGGTTTTGGCGGCGCTCGCAAGACGGTCGTGATCGGCGAAAAGCCGGCCGGCGCGGTTGTCGGCTGGTTCGTCGCGCTCAACGGCAATCAAATGGGCGAGGATTTCCGCGTCCGCGATGGTCACAACGTGCTGGGCACGAGCCCCGATTGCGAAATCGTCGTGGACGATACGACGGTCTCCGCCAAGCACGCCAGCCTGCGCCGCAAAGACGGCAAGTTCTGGCTGACCGATCTCGATTCCACCAACGGAACTTTCGTGAATGACGCGACCGAGCCGATCGCTCGTGAAGAAATCAAGGACAACGACACGATCAAGCTGGGCAAGCTGGCGCTGAAGTTCAAGTGCCTCTAGTAGCGTTCCAACTTGATGACGCGAGACTTGACGCGCTCTACCGCGACGCGTTTTGTTGAAAAGGAGCTGCAGGAGCCCGCGCCGCAATAAGTTGGAGCGGCACTAGCTCCGGATCGCAGAAACCCATGGAGATTCGGCCCGGCATCGCCCTGGCGAACCTGAGTGACGTCGGTTTAGTCCGGGAGAATAACGAAGATTACTACTGCTACGCCGAGCCGGAGGGCGCAGAGGAATTTGCCAAGCGCGGCCGCCTGGCCATCATCGCTGACGGAATGGGCGGCTACGAAGGCGGCCAATTCGCCAGCCGCATCGCCGTCGATACCGTCCGCGAAGCCTACCTGAAGGACCTCGAAGCCGATCCGCTCGACGCCCTGCTCGAAGGCTTTCGCCTCGCCCATCAGCGCATCCTCGCCAAAGCCCGCGAGTCCGAAGAGCTTGAGGGGATGGGCACCACGTGCACGGCCCTCATCATTCTCGGAACGAATCTGCTTTTCGCCCACGTCGGCGATAGCCGGCTGTACCTGCTGCGTGGTCCCAACATCTTCCAACTCACGCGCGACCATTCCTACGTCAACAAAATGGTCGAAGCCGGAATGTTAACGCCCGAAGAAGCCGAACACCATCCGCAGAAAAATGTCTTGATGATGGCGTTGGGCGCGTCGAAAGAAATTCGCGCGGACTGCCCCGCCGATCCCCTGCCGCTGCAACCCGGTGATACGCTGCTGATGTGCACGGACGGGCTCTCCGGACTTGTGAGCAACGAGGAGATGCAACAAGCGGTAAACGGAAACGCGCTCGACAAGGGCTGCAAAGATCTGATCGAGCTGGCGAAATCGCGCGGCGGACACGATAATATTACCGTGCAACTTTTGCGCGTGGCCTCCGACAGTATGCGCAAGACGCAGGTCGACGGAGTGAAGAGCGAGCCACCCGCCGCGAAGCCTTCCGCTGACGCGAAGACTTCCGAAGCCAAGGCCGCCGAGGCCAAGATTCCCGAGGCCAAAGCTCCCGAGGCCAAAGCTCCCGAAGCCAAAGCCCCTGAGGCGAAGGATCCTGACGCGAAGGAACCCGAGGCCAGCAAGAAGCCCGAAGGCAGTAAGGACCCTGAGGCATGATCGGAACGCAGATCGGCAGTTACAAAATCGTTGAGCAGATCGGCGAAGGCGGCATGGGTGTCGTCTATCGGGGCGTGGACACCACGCTCGATCGGCCGGTCGCGATCAAGGTCCTCTCGCAGGAGTTGGTGGGCACGCCGGCGCTGGTAGAACGCTTCCGCGCGGAAGCCAAGGCGCAGGCCAACCTGAACCACACGAACATCGCCACGCTTTACAGCTTCATGCAGGTCGATGGCGTTTGCGTCATGGTGATGGAACTCCTTGAAGGCGAAACCTTCGATCAAATTATTCGCCGCCGCGGCGTGATTCCCGCCGAAGAGGCTGTGCCGCTGTTCCGCCAGGCGCTGCTCGGAATCGGCTTCGCGCATCGCATGGGCATCGTGCATCGCGATATCAAGCCCAGCAACATCATGCTGACGAAAACCGGAATCGTGAAGGTGATGGATTTCGGGATCGCCAAGGTGCTGGGCGGCCAACGCTTGACGCGAACCGGCACGCGCATGGGAACCGTGGCTTACATGTCGCCCGAGCAGATTCGCAATTTGCCCGTCGATATACGCTCTGACATTTACAGCCTGGGCGCCACGCTCTACGAAATGTTCACGGCGCATCTGCCGTTTGAGAGCGAAAGCGATTTTCAGGTGATGTCCGATCACGTCAATACACCGCCGACTCCGCCGACGCGCTATTACCCCTACATCGCGCCCGGATTCGAGCAGTGCGTGCTGAAGGCCCTATCGAAAAATCCCAACGATCGCTTTCAGACCGTCGAAGAATTTGGAGCCGGCCTCGAGCATCCGCTCGGTTTGCCGGGTTACGTTCCGGCTGCGGCCGGTATGCCTGTGGCTTGGAATCAACCGGGTGCGCCAGCTCCCGCTCAGCAAGGCGGATGGACGCCGCCGGGAACTCCAACAGGCCAACCTGGAAATTGGACGCCCACCGGCGCCGCTCCGGGCGCGCCTTGGACGCCTCCCGGCACGCCACCGCCTGGCGGAGGCTGGACTCCGCCTCCGGGCACGCCCCCCGGCGGAACTTATCCGGGCGCGCCGACCACACCTCCGCCATCGATGTCCGGAGCAACGTGGATCGGCGATGGGCCTGCTGGCGCCGTCCCCGTATATCCGCCTGGCATGTCCGGCGCCACGCAGGTGACGGTCCCGCCCGGTGGCTCGGGCGTCACGCCCCAGTCGGCGACAGGTGCGCCCTCTAAGAATGTCGTTTACCTGATTCTGGCCGCGATTGGCGTGCTCGTGCTGATCCTCGCGGCCTTCGGCATTTCCCATTGGATGGGTTCAGAGTCAGGCGGAGGCGGCGGAAGCGCGTCCTCGACATATGGCGCCGGTGGTGGCGGCGGTGGTGGTGGCGGCGGCTCAACAACCGGCGGCGGCAGCACCGGAGGCAGCGCGGCCGCCAGCCAAACTCCGAGCCAACCCGCGATTGGTGGCGGTGGTCTGACCGGCGGCGGCGGTAGCACGGGAAACGGCGCAAGCGGTCTATTGACGCCGCCTTCCTCGCCAGCGACCGGCCCCGGAAGCACATCCGCTCCGCCACGAAGAGTCACCCCGGCGCCGCCAGCCGCGAATCCGCCTGCATCGCGTCCAGCAGCGTCGAGTCCGGCTACGCAACCGGCAGCTCCGGCGCCAGCTCCAGCCCCGGCTCCTGCCCCCGCTCCAGCGGCGGTTGCACCCGCTCCGGCCGCCGGTTCGCATCGATACTTCGTCCAGCACCGCCATGTGACCATCAATTTCAACAGTAAAGACCTCTCCTCGAAATCGTATTGCGAGGGCTATTTGACGGTGGATGCCGATGGCACCGCCAGCTATTACTGCACCCAGACATTCGACGGCCGGTGCGATCGTGTGGCCTTTGGCAAAGGCTCCATCAAAAGCGTAAAGGTCAACGGCACGCAGCTTCATATTTCATCGTCCTACGGCAATTACGATTTTTACGGTCAGGGCGCCGCGGCCGGCGCTGAAATGCAGGCGGCGTTCCAGACGATTTCGCAGTTCGCGAAACACTGAACAAGCTGGATGCTCATTCCCGGTGGACTCTCACCGCCGCCCACCGTGCGCGCCTTCGTTCAGATTGATGGATTTGTCGCCTGTTAACCAATTCGGACGCTACTTTTGAACGGTACCGTTCTTCTGCCGCGGTTCGGGATATCTTCGATGCGCGCCGCTCAAAGGGACTTCCCGGCCCCGAGCGCAAGCAGGAACATGTGAGCCGCATTTTCGACGCAATCCGGAAGGCCCAGCAAGATCGCGGAGACGCGCCGCAGGACCCCGCTCCGGCCGAGCCGCCGGGCCCGCAGTCTGACCGCCGTAGGAGCCAGCGGTGGGCCGTGGACTTGCCCGTCTTCGTCTACGGACACAGCGCGGCACAAGAGCCGTTTCACGAAGAAGCCCATACCGTCGACGTGAGCGCAAATGGCGGGCTGCTGATGCTGGCGGCCGATGTCCGCGCGGGCGAAAAGCTTCTCCTGATCAATAAGTCCACGCAGGCCGAGCAGGAATGCCGTGTCGTTTACTTAGGCGATCGGCTCACTCATTCCACCGCGGTTGCCATCGAGTTCGGCCAAGCCAACGCCCCGTTTTGGGAGCTGCCCGCCGGCTGAGCCGTGCGAGTGCGCGCAGTCTGCCGTCTGATCCTGCGTGACGATTCCCTTCCTTGCGATCGCCCTTCGGGATGTTTTGCGGAAAATACTTCAGGAAATTTTGCCGAGATAAAGCGCCATTCCCACGGCTGCATCCATTTTCATTCGCGCGAGCGCGCGGATTTCGCGCTGGCTGCGAATTCCGCCCGCCGCGGTGATCGGCAAACGCGTGGCTCGGCGCAAGCTGCGGAACCAATCGAGATTCGTGCCGCGCATCGTGCCTTCGGTATCGACGTACGTGCACAGGAATTCCGATGCGTAAGGCTCAAGCTCGGCCAGGACGTCGCGCGGCTCCAGATGCAATCGCTCCCGCCAGCCACGCACCACGATTCGCCCGCGCTCCGTATCCAGCGCCAGCATCACGCGCCGCCTCCCGCACACCGCCACCAGCCGTCGCAAGAATGCATGGTTCACGCGGCCGTTGCGAAACGCCGCGCTGCCAACGATCACTTTCTCCGCGCCCCATGCCGCGATTCGCCGCGCGCGCGCCACGGTGCGAATTCCGCCGCCCACGCGCACGCCCATGCCTGCGCCCCGCGCGGCCCGGCACACCCGGCGCACCAATCGCGCGTTTGAGCCGCGCCGCATCGCGGCATCCAGGTCGATCACGTGCAAGCGCGGATACACGCTGAATCGCGCGACGAGGCCCATCACGTCGTCAACGGCCAGGCGCCGCTTGCGGCCGTGAACCAACTGCACCGCGCGGCCATCCTGAAGATCGATGCACGGAACCAGCATGAGTTAGGCGCTCACGCGCATCGGGACGCCGCGCTGGGCCAAAAATCGCTTCAGCGCGCCGAATCCCTGCAGATTGTCGTGGAAAATCGAAGCGGCCAGCGCCGCGTCGGCCTTGCCCCTCTCGAACACGTCCAGAAAATCTTGTGGCGTGTCGGCGCCGCCGGAAGCGATCACTGGGACCGTGACAGTTTGCGACACCGCGGCCGTCAGTTCGCAATCAAAACCCTTCCGCGTGCCGTCGCGGTCCATCGACGTCAGCAGAATTTCGCCCGCGCCGCGCTCCACTCCTTCGTGCGCCCAAGCCACGGCGTCAAGATCCGTCGCTTCGTGTCCGCCGCGCACGTACGCGCGCCAGCTTGCGCCATCGCGCCGCGCGTCGATCGCCAGCACCACGGCTTGCGCGCCGAATTCCTCGGACAACTCCGTGAGCAGCGCGGGGCGCCGGATCGCCGCCGTGTTCACCGTCACTTTGTCCGCGCCCGCGCGCAAAATCGCTTGCCCTTCTTCGAGCGTGCCGATGCCCCCGCCGGCGCTCAGCGGAATCGCCAGTTCGGCCGCCACGCGGCGAATTGTTTCCAGAAATGTCGGCCGATGATCGCGCGACGCGGCGATATCCAGCACCACCAATTCATCCGCGCCTTCGCGATTGTAGCGCGCCGCCAACTCCGCGGGATCGCCCGCGTCGCGCAGATGAATGAATTGCACGCCCTTCACGACGCGGCTGCCGTCGGTGTCCAAACACGGAATGATGCGCCGAGCCAGGCTCATTGCGCCGCTCCGTGACTGCGGCCGGATTGCCCTGCGTACGTCTGTGCCAGCCGCAGAAAATTCTCGAGCAGCCGCGCGCCTGCTTGTCCCGATTTTTCCGGATGAAATTGCGTCCCGCAAATCGTGCCGTTCTCCACGACCGCCACGAATCGCCCGCCGTGATCGCACAGCGCTGCTTCGGCGTCAGCCAATCCCGTTGCGCCCGGCAGCGCTGCAAACGAATTCGCAAAGTAAAAGTAGGCATCGTCCGGCACGCCTTCGAGCAAACGTGATGGCACGGGCCGCTCCAGAGTGTTCCATCCCATGTGCGGCAACTTAGCGGTAGCCGGCAGCGCAGACACGCGGCCGGGATATATTCCCAAGCCGCGATCGTCCGGAGCTTCATCGCTCGCGCAAAATAGCGCCTGCAACCCTAGACAAATCCCGAGGAACGGCACGCCACGCGTGATTCGCTCGCGCAGCGGTTCAATCATCCCGCGCTCGCCAAGCTGGCGCATCAGCGCGCCGAAATGCCCCACACCGGGCAGAATGATCGCGTCCGCATCGGCCAGCGCTTCGGGCGTGGGCGCGCGAAACGAATCAGCGCCCAAACGCGCAAGCGCCCGCTCCACCGACGGCAGATTCCCCGCGCCGTATTCCACGAGCGCGATTTTCATATCAAACCCTTCGTCGAGGGCAGAATGCGCTTCATCTGCGGATCGCGGGCCGCCGCGAATCGCAGTGCGCGCGCGAATGCTTTGAAGATCGCTTCCACTTGATGATGCGTCGATCGGCCGTAAATCAGCCGTGCGTGCACGTTGGCCCGCGCCGCCTGCGCGAAGCCGCCCAGAAAATCTTCCACTAGCTCAGTCTGGAAATCGCCAACGCGCCGCGCCGAAAACTTGCAGTGGCAAACGCAGCACGGCCGCCCGCTGAAATCGATCGCTACCGACGCCAGCGTCTCATCCATCGGCATCAGGCAATAGCCCGCGCGCAGAATTCCGCGCTTCGAGCCCAGCGCTTTCGTGACCGCCTCACCCAGCGCAATGCCGGCATCCTCCACAGTGTGGTGCTGATCGACCTCGAGATCGCCTCGCGCGATCAACTCCAGATCCATCGCGCCGTGCCGCGCCACAAGTTCAAGCATGTGATCGAAGAAGCGAATGCCGGTCTTAATTCGGCCGCGGCCGCGGCCGCGCCCATCCAGATTCAGCCTCAGCCGAATATCGGTCTCGTTGGTCTCGCGGTGAATCTGTGCGCGCCTCATAGCCAATATTTCTCCAATTCGTTTACACAATCCAAAACGCGAATTGCCCCGAGCTTTCGCAGCAGGCCCGTGCGTGTGCGCCGCGCTTTCGGCGTCCCGCCGCTCGGCAGCACGCCGAAGAACGGCACCCGCGCGCGTTTCGACGAAAGCGCGTCGTCCACGTTGTCGCCGAGATATACCGCGCGGCGCGGATCGAGCTTGCCCAACAACCGCAACAGCCCCTCGGGATCGGGCTTTTGCTTGCGTAAATCGTCCATCGTTACGATCCTCGTGAAATAACTCTTCAGCTTCAATCGGTCCAGCGTGTAATCAAGTTCCTCGCGCGTTCGCCCCGTGAATATCCCAAGCTCGGCCCGGCGCTTCCATTTTTCCAACCGCCGCCGCGGCACAAGCCATCGTTCGCGCGTCACGTTGCCCGGCCGCCCCTTTTCGCCCCAATAAAACTTGTTGGACTGCCGTCTCACCTCTTCGTACTTGGCTTTCACGCCGAGTGAATTGATCCACGCGGTCGAAAGGCGCCAATCGTCGTTGTATCCTCCGCGATTCTTCCACGCGGCGATTTCTGCGTACGTCACGCGGCGGTGCGTGAAAAATCGCACCGTGTCCAGAATCGTCCGGTGGAAAGACCCGCGCACGTCAACCAGCACGCCATCGACGTCGAAGATCACGAGTTCGGGCGAGATGCGCTTCACCGCGAATCCAGGAACACGCGAATGCCCCGCAGCAAGCGATCGTTCTGCTCCGCCGTGCCCACCGTGATGCGCATAAAACCTTCGCGCCCGAATTCCGAGGCCCGGTCGCGCACCAGAATGCCTTGCCGCGCAAGCCGCGCCACCATGCGCGTGCCGACTTTGCCGAAATCCACCAACAGAAAATTCGCATCGCTCGGATAGACGCGGCCGCCCATATTTTCAAGGCTGTTCATCAACGGCGCGCGGTTGCGAATGATCATTTCCGCGTAATCGCGCATCGCTTGCGGATCGCGAATCATCGCCTCCGCCGCCACCAGCGCCGCGATATTCACCGGGTACGGCGAGTCCGCGCGTCTGAGCGCGGCAATAATTTCCTTTGACGCGAACAGGAAGCCGAGCCGCAGCGCCGCCAGCGCCGCCGTTTTTGAAAATGTGCGCGAAACCACAAGGTTGAAATATCGCCGAATCCACGGCAACACCGTCGTGCCCGCAAATTCAAAGTACGCCTCGTCCACCAGCACCAGCGTGCGCGGCGCCGCGCGAAGAATCGCGCGAATCTGATCCAGCGTGATCAGCGTGCCCGTCGGATTATTCGGATTCGCCAGCAGCAGCGCCCGCGGCTTTCGTTTTAGCGCCCGCAATACCTGTTCCTCTGGGAAGCGCGTCTCGGCCTGGTAGCGCATTTCGATTTCGTAGCGCAGCGCGCGAATCCGCGCGCCGGCCAGCTGCGCATAGAATCGATACATGCTGAATGTCGGCTCAACGATCAGTACCGTGCTGCCCGGCTCGACGAACGTATCCATCAGCACGTGCAGCGCGTCGTCGATACCGTTGGTCAGCAGCATTTCGTCCGGCCGCACGCGGAAATATCGCGCCAGCCGCTTCGTCGTCGCTTCGTACTCCGGATAAATCGCGATTTGCTCAGGCGTCAGCCGCTTCAACGCTTCCAACACTGCCGGCGAACACCCCACCGAGTTCTCGTTGAAATCCAGGCGCAGTTTCCCTGCTCGCCCTTCGACGGGAGGTAGATAGGGCTCGAGCTTCGTCACCGAGCGCCGCAGCGGAATCTTCGGCAAACGCACTTTCATCGCCGCACCTTCACTCGCGCACTTTCACCGCGCACCTCGACGCATCGCGCGTGCGCAGCCAAGTCCTCTGCATTCGCCAGCGCGCGGACCACAGGTTCGAGCTTGCGAAATCCCGCGCGCGATATTTCTTGCACGCTTGACGTGCGCACGAAATCGGCGGCGCTCAATCCCCCGCGAACGCGCGCCCAGCCGCCCGTGGGCAATACGTGATTGCTGCCGCTCGCATAATCGCCGATCGATTGCGCGCTCCACGGACCGACGAAAATGCTGCCCGCCGCGCGCAATTTCGCCAGAAGCGCGCGCTCGCCGCCCGGCACGCTCAGATGTTCCGCCGCGAACGAGTTCGCGAATTCCGCGGCGGCATCCACGCTTTTCGCCAGCAAGATCGCCCCATTTTCAGCCAGCGCCTTTCGCGCCGGATTCATCGCCGGCAAGCGCGCCAATTCCGATGCAACTTCCGCCTGCACAGCCTCAGCCAACTTTCTCGACGTCGTGACGAACAGCGCGCGTGCATCGGGATCGTGCTCTGCTTGCGCCACAAGATCGGCGGCGATGAACCGCGCGTTCCCGCGCGTCGCCATCACCAACACTTCCGTCGGCCCCGCCGGTAAATCGATCGCGCAATCGGCGCTCACGATCTGCTTCGCCGCGGTGACGTAGCGATTGCCGGGCCCAAATATTTTGTCCACCCGCGGAATCGAGCGCGTCCCATACGCGAACGCCGCAATCGCTTGCGCGCCGCCGATGCGCGCAATCTCCGTCAATCCCAATAGATCCGCCGCCGCCAGCACCGCCCCATTTGGTTTCGGGCATCCAACAACGATCCGCCGCACTCCCGCCACTTGCGCCGGCACCGCCGCCATCAGCAGTGTTGAAACCAACGAATGCCGTCCCCCCGGCACGTAGCAGCCAATCGCATCGAGCGGCGTGACGCGTTGCCCCACGCGCACGCCCGGCTCCACAACGAAGTTCCAATCGCGCGGTAACTGGCGCTCCGCAACGCGGCGAATATTGCGCGCCGCGTGTTCCAGCGCACGCAGCAGCTCCGGCGCCACGCTGCGTCGCGCCGCGTGAATTTCCGCGCGCGGCACCCATAGCGTGCGCGGCGTGAGCTTGGCTTTGTCCAGCCGCGCAGTCCACGCGAATAGCGCGCGATCTCCGTGCCGCTCAACATCGCGCACAATCCGCTCGGCCACGGCCAATGCCGTGGGATCGGACGCGCGCCGCCGTTCCAGAAAACGTCGCGCCGTCGCTTCGTTGAGTTTCAGTATGCGCATCACAGCACGATTTTATTCAGCGGATATTCCACAATTCCCTGCGCCCCGGCCGCCTTCAGCTTCGGAATCAATTGCCGAACCATATCTTCATCCACGATCACGTTCACGGCCACCCACTCCGGATCGGCCAGCGGCGAAATCGTCGGATTCTTCAACGCCGGCAGCACTCCAGACACGGCATCCAACTGCGCGCGCCGCACGTTCAGCATCAATCCCACCTTGCTGTACGCCGCGATCGCGCCGGAAAGCAGCAGCGCGATATTCCCCAGCTTCTCTTTCTTCCACGGATCGGCGGCCGCCGCGCGATTGGCGATGAACACCGTGCGCGATTCAAGCACAGTATCGAGAATCCGCAACCGATTGGCACGCAACGACGCGCCGGTTTCGGTGACTTCAACGATCGCGTCGGCGAGTTGCGGCACTTTCACTTCCGTCGCGCCCCACGAAAATTCCACGCGCGCCTTCACCTTGTGCCGCTCGAGATATTTCCGCGTCAGATTCACCACTTCCGTCGCGATCACTTTTCCTTCCAGCGCTGCCACCGACGTCGCCGGAGATTCCTCCGGCACGGCCAGCACCCAGCGCACCGCCGCCAAGCTTTGTTTCGCATATAGAAGTTCAGCGATCTCTTCCACGTCGGCGTCCGTCTCTTGCACCCAATCGCGCCCGGTGATTCCCGCGTCCAACGCTCCGGTTTCAACGTAACGCGCCATTTCCTGTGCGCGCACCAGCATGCATGTGATTTCCGGATCGTCGATCGCGGGAAAATAGCTGCGCCCATCGGCCGCGATGCGCCAACCGGCGCGCGCGAAAAGTTGCACGGTCGCGTCCTGCAAGCTGCCCTTCGGAATTCCAAGTTTCAGGCGCCGTGGCGTCGCGCCCGCGCCGGTGACCGCGCCCTTCGCGTCGTTGTTTTGTGGTGTCATCAGCGTGCTCCTTCGCCGTACACGGCCTCCGGATCGAATGTCTTCTCCGCAACGACAGCGAATTCGCCATCGGCTTCCAGCCGCCGGAAAAAACAGCTCCGGTAACCCTCGTGACACACGCCCGGCCCCGCGGCGTCCACGCTCACCAGCAGCGCATCGGCGTCGCAATCCAGGCGAATTTCGCGGACGCGCAGCACGTGCCCGCTCGATTCCCCCTTGCGCCAAAGTTTGTTGCGCGAGCGGCTAAAGAATGTCACTTCGCCGGACGCGCGCGTGGCCGCCAGCGCCTCGGCATTCATGAAGCCGAGCATCAGAATTTCCTTGGTCGTCGCATCTTGAATCACGGCGGGCAAAAGCCCGCCGGCCTTTTCAAATGCCAGCTGCATGACGTTTCCCTCTTCCCTTCGTGTGCCGCCAGATCGATCGCGCCCGGGCAATAAAAAAGCCCGCCGGCGCTTACCGCGCCAGCGGGCCAATGAGTGCGATACGAATTGCGCTACTCAGGCTTCCACGAGCACGGCCCTACACCGGCGTGATGATGGTGATGGCGATGCGCGCGAAGTCTCATGACGCAAATTAGATTAGCCGAGCCGCGCACCGCCGTCAAGCCCGCAACTGCCGCGTGTTACGCGCTAAGAAGCGCCTCTTTTGCCGCGGCTGCGGTACGCGCGATGTCTTCATCCGAGTGCGCCGCGGAGACAAACAGCGCCTCAAATTGCGATGGCGGCAAAAGAATGCCACGCTCAAGCATCGCGCGGAAAAACGCGGCGAAGCGAGCCGTGTCGCAGCGCTTCACGTCGGCGTAATTGCGCATCGCGCCGTCCGCGAAAAATATCGTCAGCAACGACGCGGCGCGCACCACTTGCGCAGCGACGCCCGCTTCAGCGATCGCCCGCATCAGCCCGTCGGCCAGCTTGGCTGCCTTGCGATCAAGCGCCTCATAAAATCCCGGCGCAGACAATTTCTCGAGCGTCACCAATCCCGCGCGCACGGCCACAGGATTGCCCGAAAGCGTTCCCGCCTGATACACCGGCCCTTCGGGCGCGAGCCGCTGCATCAAATCGCGCCGCCCGCCATACGCCGCCAGCGGCAATCCCCCGCCGACAATTTTGCCGAGCGTGGTGAGATCGGGCGTGACGCCGTAAATCGTCTGCGCGCCGCCATAGCACAGCCGCAATCCGCTGATCACTTCGTCGAATATCAGCAGCGCGCCATCGCGCGAAGTGATCTCGCGCAAGCTCTGCAAGAATCCGGCGGCCGGCGGCACCACTCCCATATTCGCGGCGACAGGTTCCACGATGACGGCCGCGATGCTCCCGCGATGCTCCGCGAACAATCGCTCGACCGCCCCGAGATCGTTGTACGGCGCGTTCAACGTCAGCGCGGCCAGCGCCTGCGGCACGCCGGGACTCGACGCAATCCCCAGCGTCGCCAGCCCCGATCCCGCCTGCGAAAGAAAACTATCGGCGTGACCGTGATAGCAGCCCTCGAATTTCAGAATTAAGTCTCGCCCGGTCGCAGCGCGCGCCACGCGCACCGCGCTCATGGTGGCTTCCGTACCGGAACTCACCAGCCTCAGTTTTTCGATGGAAGGAAAAGCGCCGATGATGCGCGCGGCAAGTTCCGCCTCCGCCGCCGTCGTCATGCCATAACTCGTGCCGCGAGCAGCCTGCTCCGCCACAGCGCGCACAACATCCGCGTCCGCGTGCCCCAAAATCAACGCGCCCCAGGAGCACACGTAATCCAGATATTCGTTGCCGTCGGCGTCCCACACGCGCGCGCCCGCGCCGCGCTCAACGATCACCGGCTCTCCGCCCACAGCGCCGAACGCGCGCACGGGGCTATTCACTCCGCCGACCAGCACTTCCTGCGCGCGCGCGAACAATTCGCGCGAGCGTGTGCGCGCGAGCGGTGCGCCCGGCTTCGATTCCCGAGCCATGATTTTATTGTGCGCCTTTAAGCCAGCGCGCGGCGTCTTTGGCGTGATACGTGAGAATGAAATTCGCACCCGCGCGCGCGATACCAGTCAGGATTTCCAGCGTCACGCGCTGTTCGTCGATCCATCCATTGCGCGCCGCCGCTTTCACCATGGCGTATTCCCCGCTCACGTTGTATGCGCCCACCGGCACGTCGAATCGCTCGCGCACCGCGCTCAGCACATCCAAATACGCCAGCGCCGGCTTCACCATCACCATGTCCGCGCCTTCTTCGATATCCAATTTCACTTCGCGCAGCGCCTCGCGCGCATTCGCCGGATCCATCTGGTAGCTGCGCCGGTCTCCGAATTGCGGCGCCGATTGCGCGGCCTCGCGAAACGGTCCGTAAAACCCCGAACAATATTTCGCGGCGTACGACAAAATCGCCGTCTCCGCAAATCCGTGCAGGTCGAGCGTTTGCCGAATCGCGGCCACCCGCCCATCCATCATGTCCGAAGGCGCCACGAGGTCCGCGCCGGCCCGCGCGTGCGATAGCGCCTCGGCCGCCAGCACCTCAATCGTTGGATCGTTCTGCACTTCGCCGTTTTCAACGATGCCGCAGTGCCCATGACTGGTGTATTCGCACAAGCAAACGTCGGTGATCACGAGCAGTTTAAGTTTCGCCGTGCGAATCGCCTCGATCGCGCGCTGCACCACACCGGCGGGCGAATACGCCTCGCTTCCGCGCTCGTCTTTTTTCTCGGGAATGCCGAATAGCAACACGGCCGGAATGCCCAGCGCTTCCACTTCGCGGCATTCTTCCACCAAGCGATCCGCCGACTGCTGAAAAATTCCCGGCATCGATGTAATTTCTTTGCGCACTCCCGAGCCGGGGCAGACGAACATCGGATAAATGAAGCTGGCAACCGAAAGCCGCGTCTCGCGCACCAATCCGCGAATCGCCTCCGAACGCCGCAGCCGCCGCGGACGCGTAACTGGAAAACTCATGCGGGTTTCACCTTGGCCGGGGAGCCGGATGCAAAATATTCCGAAACCGCGTGCACCAGCGACGCGCCCGTCGCCTCCTGCGCCACAATCGCCACGCGCAATCCGGCATCGCGAATCGCGTCCGCCGTCACCGGTCCCACCGCCGCAAACGCCGCGCGCTCCGCCACGCGCCGCAGCGTTCCGTAGCCGAATTCGGTCTGCAAATTTGCCAGCGCCGAAGGACTGAAAATCGACACGACGTCGATATCGGCGGTGCGGAACATTTCCGCAACGCGCGGCTCATGCACGCCCATGCCGCCCGTGCGATATGCCACCACTTGAATCACTTTTGCTCCTTGCGCCGCCAGAGCCCGCGGCAATTCCTCGCTCGCGCGATCGCTGCGCGGCAGCAAAACTTTTCGCCCCGCCACGGCCCCGCCAAGTTCCTGCGCCAGCGCCAGTCCGCGAAATTCCTGAGCCACAAATTCCACGCTAATTCCGTCGGCCGCGGCCGCGCTGGCCGTCGCCGAGCCCACCGCCGCAAATCGCGGCGTCGCACCCTGCAGCGCGGCGCCCGCGAGCAGCGCGCGGCAGCGGCGCGCAAAAAAATTCGCCGCGTTCACGCTGGTCAGCAACACCCAGTCGTACGTCGCGAGTTCCGCGATCGCCGCGTCCAGCGAGGCTGTGTCCAACGGCTCCGAAAAACTCACTGCCGGCAAAATGAATACCTGCGCGCCCAAGGCCGCAAAACTGTCCACCACTTCGCGCGCCTGCTCCGGAGAGCGCGTCACAAGGATGCGCTTGCCCGCCAGGCTGCCGCTCACGGAGTCTCTCCCGCTTCCGGCGAGCCGCCCTCGCCTGTCACTCTGTTGCTCGCGCCCAGAATTTGATCGGCGCCATCGTCAATCAGCGCCGCGGCCAAATTGCGCCCCAACTCTTCGGCCCGATCCGCGCGCCCCGTGGCTTGCCGACGCAAGCATCTCGAGCCGTCTGGCGAAAGCACTGCCGCGTCGAGCACCAGCCGATCGTTCGCGGCGCTCCCGGCATCGATGCGCGCCCACGCCCCGATCGGAACCTGGCAACCTCCGCCAAGCGCCGCAAGCAATACGCGCTCAGCCGTAACGCACGCGCGCGTCTCCGCGTGATCGAGCGCGCCTATGTGTGAAATCAGTTGCGCGTCGCCGGCGCGCGCCTCAATCGCCAGCGCGCCCTGCCCCGCTGCCGGCAGGCTGATTTCGATCGGCAAAATTTCTGTGATGCGATGATTCAAGCCCAGCCGATCCAAACCGGCCTTCGCCAGCACAATGGCGTCGTACTCGCCACGATCGAGTTTGCCCAACCTCGTATCCACATTGCCCCGCAGCTCGGCGACTGCAAGTGCGGGCCGATAGTGACGCAACTGACTCTGCCGGCGCAAGCTGCTCGTGCCGACGCGCGACTGCGGCGGCAATTCCGCCAAGCAAGCGCCTGCGCGTGACACCAAAGCATCGCGCACGTCGTCGCGTTCCAGCACAGCGGCCAGCGTCAGCCCCGCTGGCAGCGCGCCGGTGGGCACATCCTTCAAGCTGTGCACGGCCAAATCCACGCGGCCATCCAGAAGCGCGTCTTCCAGTTCCTTCAGGAACATGCCCTTCGTGCCTACCTGGCCGAACGGCACATTCGCGGCGCGATCTCCGGCTGTCTTGATGACCACGATCGCGGAATCCGCGCCGGTCCTCGCGAACAGCAGGCGCCGCACGTGCTCCGCTTGCCACAGTGCCAGCGGGCTGCCGCGCGAGCCGATCGAAAGCAGTTTCACGGCTTGCCTGTATCCAGGTGAAACAGATCGCGCAACGCTTCAAGATTCTGAAGTTTTCTTCGCAATTCACGCTCGCCGCGCAACTTCTCCACCGGGTCCAGCAGGACGCGATCCAGAAATTCATCGAGCATCTTCGCCACGCGCGCGCGATCCGCTTCCGGCAAATGCGCAAATTCGGCGGCGCGCTCCGCCAGAAACGCCTCGCGCTCGGCCGCCAATCGCTGCCGCAAACCGGCCAGCACGGCCGTCGTGCTCACGCCGGCCTGCCACGTCAAGAATTTGGCGACGTGCTCGTCGACCAGCGCCTCGGCGCGTGGAATTTCCGCCGCGCGCGCTTTCTTGTTCTGCTCGACGATTTCTTGCAGGTCGTCGATGTTATAGAGATAAACGTTGTAAAGGCCCGCGACGCTCGGATCGACATTGCGCGGCACGCCCAAATCGATCAGCAGCAGCGCGCGATTGCCTCTAGCTTCCATCGCGCGCTCGATCAATGCGCGCGTCAGAATCGGCTCGGAACTGGCGACTGACGAAACCACCATGTCCGGCCACGCCAGCGCCTGCGCCAAGTCCTCCCACGCCACAGCTTCCGCCGCGAATCGCCCCGCCAGGTCGCGCCCGCGCTCAGCCGAGCGATTCGATACGCGCAATTTTCCAATGCCGCGGTCGCGCAGGTGGCCCACCACCAATTCGCCGGTATCTCCCGCTCCCAGAATCAGCGCGTTGTGATTCTTCAAGCTGCCGAAAATCCGCTCGGCCAGCTTCACCCCGGCAAACGCCACGGACACCGGCCGCGTGCCGATCTCCGTTTCCGCGCGCACGCGTTTGCCGACTTCGAGCGCGCCCTGAAACATACGATTCAGCACCGGCCCCGTCGCGCCGTGATCGAACGCCACCTTATATGCCTCGCGAACCTGCCCCAGAATTTCCGCCTCGCCCAACAGCATCGAATCGAGACCCGCTGCAACACGATACAGATGTCGCACAACTTCCAGGTCGCGATGACGATAGATGCTCCCGCCCAGCTCATCGGGCCGCATCTTGTGGAACGACGCCAGAAATGACTCCATCGCCGCGGCGCTGTCCGGCATGTCCTCCGGCGGCACGCCGTAAAGCTCGCTGCGATTGCACGTCGAAAGCACCAGCGTCTCTTCCAGAATTCCGCGCTCGCGCAATTCGTGCGCCGCCAGTCGAGCTTGCTCCACGCTAAACGCAACGCGTTCGCGCAGCTCCACCGTCGCCGTGCGATGGCTCAAACCAATGAGAACCAATTCCATCTATCCCGCCACCTTGTCTGTTGCCCCGCCCGATCGCGCAGCTCTCAGAAAAATCGGTGAAAGCGCGACAAATACAAATTCACGATGCTGTAGCTGAAAATCACGAACACGAAATTCCCCACGCACACCAGCGAAGCGCGCGCCCCGCGCCACGTCCCCGTCCGCGAGAGCAGCAGATACGTCGCATACGCCGCGAAAATCAGCAGCGTCACGAAAACCTTCCAATCGCCGTTCCACCATCGCCCCAGCAACCGATGCGCCCACACAAATCCCAGCGATGCGCCGATCCCCAGCGACACGAGGCCGACTCCCACGCTCGAGCGGCTCAGCCGCTCCAGCGCTTCGAGCGGCGGAAATCTCCAGCCCACCGGGCCGAGCCGCCGGTCGCGCAGCATACGGTTTTCGATCAGATAGATCAGACTGGCGACAAACGAAAGCGCAAACGCCGCGTAGGCCAAAATATTCAGCGTCACGTGGAAGGCAAACAACGGCCCCCGCGCCGGAGGCGCCGCCGTTCCCGGCGTAGCAAACGCGTGCGCGCACGCAAAAAGCGCCAGCACCACCGGCAAAACGAATGCGCCAACAGTTTTCTGCCTGTGAACCAGCTCAAGTCCCAGGTAAGTTGCGGCGAGCAGCCACGCGAACAGCGAAAGCGAGCCGGTCAAGTCGTCGTAAGGAATGCCGTGGATCGCGCGCGAGCGCACCAGGAGCGCGAAATAATGCAGGATCAGGCCGCCGGCCAGCGCGAACGTCGCGGCATGTCCGATCGCCCGCTTGGGCGCGTACAAATATCGCACGTAAAACCCGAGACTCGCGGCGTAGCACGCCAGCGTCGCAGGCACGAAGTAGTTGGTCATGAATACTCAGCCGGCCGGCGAAGCCCCGCTGTGCGCACACGCAGGGCGGGCTAAGTCCGTGTCGGAATCCGCACCATTATATAGCCAATCCGCCCGCGGCCGGGCACTCGCCGCCGGCCGCCGCTCCGCACGCTGCGTCGTAGGTGAGCTTTTGCTATGATGGCTGCGAGATCCTCGAATGAGCATTTTGGAACGCGCCACCGGCTCGCCGAGCCGCAAAGACCTCTTCCTCCGCGCCGCGCGCTGCGAGCCCGTCGAGCGCGTGCCAGTATGGATGATGCGTCAAGCCGGCCGTTTTTTGCCGGAGTACCGCGCGTTGCGCCGCCAGCACGGCTTCCTTGAATCGTGCAAAACGCCGGAGCTTGCCGCCGAGATTTCGCTGCAGCCGTTTCGCGTGCTCGGCGTGGACGCCGTGATTCTCTTCTCCGACATCCTGATTCTCGCCGAAGCCATGGGCGTGCCAATCGAGATCGCCGACGCCGGCCCCATCATCCAGCAAACTGTGCGCACCGAAGCGCAAGTCAAAGCGCTGCACAGTTTCGATCCCGAAGTGGATACCGCGTTTTCGATGGCCGCGATTCGCCGCTTGGTGCGCGAACTTGGTCCCGACGTGCCGGTGCTGGGTTTCGCCGCCGCGCCATGGACGCTGGCCTGTTATCTAATCGAGGGCCACAACGAATTGGGCTTCCCGTCGGCGAAGGCCATGCGCATCGCGGAGCCTGCTCTGGTGCGCGCGCTGCTCGATAAAATCGCCCGCGCCACCGCGCCTTATCTTCGCGCACAAATCGCCGCCGGCGCCACGGCCGTGCAGCTCTTTGACACCTGGGCCGGCGATCTGTCGCTCGCCGAATATCGCGAATTCGCCCTGCCCGCCACGCAATGGATCATCGAAGAATTGTCCGCCACGTCGGACGCACCCGTGATCCTGTTCACGAAAGCGTCGAATCACTTGCTCGATGCCATTGCGGAATCCGGCGCCACCGTACTGAGCGTCGATGCGCGCGCGGATCTGGCGGATTTGCAGCGGCGCTTCGGCACGCGCATCGCGCTGCAAGGCAATGTCGATCCCAATATTTTGCTGGAGTCCGAACCGGCGATCCGCACCGCCGTCGCGCAAGCCATTGCCAAAACCGGAGGCGTAGGCCACATCCTAAATCTCGGCCACGGCGTGCTGCCGCAAACGCCCGTCGAGCACACCCGCACATTCGTGCACGCGGGCCAATCCACACCACTGCGCGCCGCAGCTCCCGCGCTTCGCAACGCGCCGCCCGCCGCGCACAGCGTCTAGGAATTCCGATGCCCTCGCCGAACTCCAATTTCGCTCAGCACGATCTGGCGCATCTCGAAATTTCCGCGGAGTTCCTCGAGAAATATAATCGCCCCGGCCCGCGCTACACCAGCTACCCCACCGCCCCCGTCTGGCAAGATGATTTCGGCCCCGATGACCTCGAGGAATCTTTCCGCCGCGCGGATCAGGCAGGCACGCCGGTTTCGCTCTACATGCATCTGCCGTTCTGCGAAAGCCTGTGCCTGTTCTGCGCCTGCAACGTGGTGATCGAGAAGGATCACGCGGTCGCGCCCCCGTATCTGGATCTGCTGAAGCGCGAGATCGATTACGTCAGCCAATTCGTCTCGCGCAACCGCGCAGTCGTACAGTTTCATTGGGGCGGCGGGACGCCCACGTATCTATCTCCGTCGCAGATGGAGGACCTCTTCGCCTTCACCGCCGCGCGCTTCTCGCTCGCGCCCGACGCCGAAATCGGCATCGAGGTCGATCCGCGCGTCACCACCATCGCGCATCTCGAGTCGCTGCGCCGGCTCGGCTTCAATCGCCTCAGCCTCGGCATTCAGGATTTCCATCCCGAGGTGCAGCAAGCTGTGCGCCGCATTCAGCCCTTCGATGCCACGCGCGATCTGATCGCAGCCGCGCGCGCTCTCGGCTTCCTCAGCATAAACGTCGATCTGATCTACGGCCTGCCGTACCAAACCGCCGAACGCTTCACGCACAGCGTCGAGCAGGTGTTGACGCTGCATCCCGATCGCGTCGCGATGTTCAGCTACGCGCACGTGCCGTGGCTGCGCAAGCAGCAAGGCTCCTTCGCCAAGCATCTGCCCGAAGGCATGGAGAAGTTCCGCATCTTCCGCGCCGGCCTCGATGCATTCCTGAGCGCGGGTTACCTTTACATCGGCATGGATCACTTCGCGCGCCCCGGCGACGAACTGGCCATCGCGCAAAGCGCGCGCACGCTGCACCGCAACTTCCAGGGCTACACCACGAAGGCGGGCGCCGATCTCTACGGCCTCGGAGTCAGCGCGATCAGCGCCATCGGCGACGCCTACGCGCAGAGCGTGCGCGAAGTCGAAGGCTACGGCGCGCGCATCGCGCAGCGCGGAATCGCCACGATGCGCGGCTATCGCTTGTCGGCCGAAGATCGCTTGCGCCGCGCCGTGATCAGCCGGCTGCTGTGCCACACCGTCGTACGCAAGTCCGAGATCGAGTCCGAATTCGGCATCCGCTTCGACGATACGTTCGCGCCGGAACTCGAGCGCCTCGCGTCATTCGCCGCCGACGGTCTCGTCGTGATCGCGCCCGACGAAGTGCGCGTCACAGGTCCGGGGCGCATCTTCATCCGCAATGTGGCGATGGTCTTCGATCCGTATCTCGATCGCCAGCAGCGCGAGGGGCAACCGCTGTTCTCGAAGACGTTGTAGCCAGCCGTGGAAGACAACACGCAACCATCGACAATCGTGATCGGCGCCGGAATCTCCGGCTTGACGTGCGCGTATCGCCTGCGCCGCCGCGGCATTTCGGTGCTGGTGCTGGAAGCCGCGCCGCGAGCGGGCGGACTGATTCGCAGCGTGCAGCAAGATGGCTATCTCTTCGAGCTTGGCCCGCAGAGCAGCCTGGTTGAAGCGCCGCTGCTCGCGCTGATTACGGAGTTGGGCCTCGCCGAGCGGCTCGAGCGCGCCAATCCGCGCGCGCCGCGCTACGTTCTGCATCGCGGCAGATTGCGCGCTGTGGCGATGGGACCTGGCGCGTTTGTCGCTTCCAGTCTGCTGAGCGCGCGCACGAAGCTGCGCCTGATCGGCGACGCGTTCGGCCGCACGCAACCGCCGGACGAAGACGAATCCGTCGCAGCATTCGTGCGCCGCAAGTTCACGGACGAGCTTCTCGATCGCCTGGTCGCGCCGATGGTCAGCGGGATTTACGCTGGCGACGCGGAGCGGCTCAGCCTCGCCTCCGCGTTCCCTTCCATTCGCCGCTTCGAGCTGGAACACGGCAGCGTGATTCGCGGCGCGATGAAGTCGCGTCCTGCGAAGGGCGCGCCGAAGCCAACTCTGTGCTCATTTCCCGAAGGGTTGGAAGAGTTGCCGCGAGCCCTTGCGCACTCGCTCGGCGATGCGCTCTGGTGCGATACAAACGTTCGGGGAGTCCGAGCAGACCAACGAGATTCAACCGCGCAATCAAACGGCGCGCGATTCCAGGTCGACATCGTGCGCGGCGGCGCGGCGCAAACGTTGTCCGCCGATTGCGTGGTTGTCGCAACTCCGTGCGATGTTTCCGCCGCAATTCTCAGCGGCATCGACGAATCATTCGCGCCAACATTTCGGCGGATCGAGTACGCGCCCGTCGCGGTTGTCTCGACAGGCTACGCGCGCAAGTCGGTGGGAAATCTACTGGATGGTTTTGGATTTTTAGTGCCGCGCAGCGAAGGTCTGCGCTTGCTGGGAACCGTGTGGACTTCGTCGCTCTTCCCCGAGCGCGCGCCCGTCGGCCACGTGAATCTGACAAGCTTCGCCGGCGGCGCCACCGACGCGGAAATCTGCGGGTGGCCGGAATCGGAAATCGCCGCGCAAATCACCAAAGAACTCGCCAAGATCCTGAGCATCTCCGCGCCACCGGCGGTGATCCGCGTGCAAAAATACGCGCGCGCGTTGCCGCAATACAATCTGGGCCACGCGCGCATCCTCGAATCTTTGGCGCAATTGACGGCCCGCGCCCCCGGTCTTTTCTTGGCCGGCAATTACCTCACCGGCTCCGCCGTCGGCGCCTGCGTCGAGCAAGCCACGCAAACCTCCGAAGGCGTCGCCGCGCACCTCGGGCGGTAGGACCGACAGAGAGCTCCCTTCCGCCTGCGGCGGACCTTCGGCCTCCGGCGGGCAGGCCCGACCCAACCCCTTTTTTTGCTAAGCGTTGACTCTTGCGCTCCTCGAATGGGATTGTGTACTTCACGTTAGGTGGGGTTCATAATCCCAGGCTGTGGTGAAGAAACCCGATTGGCGCAGCCGCAAAATGGCCAAGAAGGAACACGGAAAGCCGCCCAGGCCCCCCGCGAAAGAGACGGCGCAGTCCCTCAGCCCGGACAGGCCAAAGGAACAGCACGTTCGAGACTACATTCTCTTGGCCATCGGCGCCCTTGCGGAGTATTGGGCCGTGACTCGCGGCGCCAGTTCTTTGGCGTACCTCGCAGCGTTTTTCTTTTCGTTGGCTTTCTATGACTATTCAAGAAGCAGGTTAACGAGCTACAAGCGCATTGTCCGATGGGGCGCCCCTGCTGTTGCAACAGCGCTAATAGTAACAGGGACCTTCCTTATGATCTCAAGGAGGACGGTTAACCGCCCTGCCCCTGCGGCGCAGGTTGCGGCGGTTTCAACCCCGTCGTCAGCGCCTGTAACACTGGAATCACTCTTCAAAAGTGACTTTCCCAACCTGATGAAGATAACAAAAACCGCCGAACCCACAACCTTTGAAAACGGGGATAGTGTTGTAGTTACATCTCAAGAATACGCGGACTTCGCCGCCAGAAGCTCGTTCCTTGGGCATTACATTCCAGCAACGCCCCTAACATTCAGAGTTTGCGTGAGGCTCGCCAATTCGTCCTACATACTGCTAGACAGTATAAACAAGGGAATGGGAATTCAGACCTTCGATGCCTCAGGAACAACACTGAAGGACCTAAAATTCTCTGGGCGTGTATTTATATACCACGAGTGGCCTCTAACCCTTAGACAGAAGTCAACACTCGTGGACTACTATGCCTCGAAGCACCTTGCGGTTGAGTTCCGCGGCATCGATTATCTACAAAATGAAGAGATGGCAAGAAAGCTTCAAGCCCAGCAAGGGAAATGAGTCGTGCGTCTGGATCAGCCCGGCGCGAGAGGCCATCCGTCGCGGCACGCAAAGCGTGGGTAGGTCTCGCATTCGAACACTTCTATTCGAATACTAACTCATACATACCTATTGACGTGGGGTAATCATCCGTGCTAAGCTCTCGCATGAGCCTCGCACAACATTCCCGGCGTGCCGCTTCCCTGCCTGCCGTGGCAGGCCTGCCGCGTTCCGCCGTGCTCTGCGAGTCTCTGCGTTCTCTGCCCCTCTGCGTTATCCTCGAGCCCTTGTCGTCCACTCTCCGCCGCTCACCGTTTCGCCGGCCTCGCCGGCCTGGCATGCCGCGCATTGGCGCCGATCGGCGGCACTCCCAGTTGCAACAAATTCTGCCACTGCAGTTGCAACTAGACGAATTTTTCAGAAGTGTTGATTATGGAGGACTTAAGTGGCACTTAAGTCCCTTTAGAATCAGCACTTCCAAGAATTTGTGCATATTTTGTATCTCGCTCATTCGCGGCCAGTTGAAGTCTTCTATAATCAACACTTCCAAGAAAAACGGCTCAAAGCTTCCTAGAATCAACACTTCCAAAAAAAGGGCAGGGGGGTGGGTTGTAGTGGAATTTCGACCGCCCCGGGGAAACCGTAGCCGTGCGCGGAACGGGATGAGTAGCACAGGCACTCCTGCCTGTGTGCACTTGGTTTTTGGAGGTTCTGCGGACGGCAAAAGGAGCAAAGGCACACAGCCAGGAGTGGCTGTGCTACGGAAGGCAGGAGCAGGCCGACAAAGGAGAACACGATGATGCGAACACACACAATTTCCACGGGGAGTCTTCTACGGGGCGATGTATGGCGGATTGTGATTGCGCTCGCGTGCGGGGCGATGATTGCGATCGCGGCGGCGGGGGCGGGCGGGAAGACGGTGACGCTTGCGGATAAGGATAACGGGACGACGGTCAGTGTGAATGCGGGTGATCACGTGGTGGTGCGGCTGGTGTTCAGCACGGGGACTGGGTATGAGTGGCAGTTGGTGAAGGAGGACAAAGAGGTTCTTCCGATGGAGGGGGCGTCGACGACGGAGTTGACGCCGCGGGCGAATCCGGGGGCGCCGGCGACGGAGGTGTTTCGGTTCGTTGCGAAGCAGAAGGGGGATGTGACGCTTTCGTTCCAGCTCGTGAGGTCGTGGGAGCACGGGGTCGCGCCGGCGCAGACGTGGTCGGTGACGGTAAAGGTGCGGTGAGGAAGGCGGAGGCGAGAAAAAGATAACCCAGAGACGCGGAGGTGCCAGAGACGCGCGGAGAAAAAAGACGGAAAAACCTCTTACCACAGAGGGCACAGAGAGCGCAGAGGACGGCGGAGGAGGGATTGGATTGCGTAGCGGAGGCCTTCAGGCCTCCACGGGTTGGTGTTTGTTTTACGGGACGCGGGGTTCAGAACACCAGGATGGAGACCTGAAGGTCTCCGCTACATAGAACAACGGAGCGAGAAAAGGCTGGAGGCCTGAAGGCCTCCGCTACGTAAGACAAATTCGCGCGCGCCTCGCGCGTATTCCATCGACGGCGCGATTCCGGGTAAGATGCACGGGCATGACTCGGGGCGGTGGCGTGGGGCTGACGGCGTAACGCTGACCGCGTAAGGCTGAGGGCACGCGGCGGGCGCGCGGGACATCCGAAATAGGCCGCTTTGGCGTACTTAGAAGCGGAGAAAGATTCGACGAGTGTTACTGGGTTTACTGGCGGTGCTGCAAGGACTGGCGGGCGAGGGCGGCCATGGCGACTCCGGCGATGGCGCGCTGATGGAGCGTCTGACGGCGCGCGATCCGGCGGCGCTGGCGTCGATTTACGACCGCTACAGCCGCATGGTGTACTCGCTGGCGCTGCGCATCGCGGGGCAACCGAGCGCGGCGGAAGAAATCGTGCAGGACGTTTTTCTGAAGCTGTGGCACAGCGCGGATCGCTATCGCGCGGAGAGAGGTCCGCTGGGGCCGTGGCTGTGCACGATGGCGCGGAATCGCGCGCTCGATCAACTGCGGCTGAAGCGCGAAAAGCAGCGCCGGCGCGAGGACTCGTTCGAGGGCGAACTGCCGCTGGCCGCGGGCTCCACTACAGCGGCGAATCCGGAAACGCTGGCGCAGCAGAGTCAGCGCGCGGTGCGCGTGCGGGCTTCACTGCGCGAATTGCCGGCGGCGCAGCAGCGGGCGATCGAGTTGGCGTACTTCGAGGGCATGACGCACAGCGAAATCGCGGAGGCGCTGGCGGAGCCGCTGGGCACGGTGAAGAGTTGGATTCGCAGCGGGCTGCTGCGCATGCGGGAGTCGCTGGTGGAACCGTGAAGGCGGAGAGGAAAACGGCAGAGAAAAGATAAAGATAACGCAGAGGCGCAGAGTGGCCAGAGACGCGCGGAGGGAAGACAGAAAAAACTTTTTACCACAGAGAGCACAGAGGACACAGAGGACGGCGGAGGCAAGACAGAAGACCCACGGAGAGAAAGTGCAAAGGCGAGCGAGAGGGATGACGACGTTGAGAGTGGGAATTAGTTGAGCAAGGGATGAAAGTGGACGATTGCAAACAACTCGGGGAGAGCTACGAGGCGTACGCGCTCGGCGCGCTTGAGGGCGAAGAGCGCGAGGCGATCGAGCGGCACTTGGCGCGGGGCTGCGCGGCTTGCACGGCGGGCGTGGCGCAGGCGCGCTGGGTTGTGGCGCAGCTTGCGGCGTTGGCGCCGGACGCGGAGCCGCCGGAGGAGCTGCGCGCGCGGATTCTCGCGGCGGCTGCGGCGAGCGCCGATGCGCGGGCGGGGGCAGGCTCAGCTACGGGCGCAGAACCGCGTGGGGCGACGAGCATCGCGTCGGCGCGCGGCACGCGGCGGCCGCGGCCGAGCGCGGTGCCGGCGTGGGCGTGGGCTATCGCGGCGGCGCTGCTGTTGGCGACGGGATATTCGGCGTGGCAGACGCGACGGCTCGATCGGCAGCTTGAGTCCGCGGCGCGCGAACTGCGGCAGGGGCAAGCGCGGCAGGCGGCGATCGAATCCGAGCGCGAGCATTACGAGATGGCGATGCAGATTCTTTCCGCGCAGGACACCAAGGCGCTGCGACTGACGTCGAAGAAGGCCGCGATGCCGCCGGTGCAGGCGTATTGGAGTCCGAAGATGGGCCTCTTGGTGATGTCCGCGGGGATGCCGCAAATGCCGAGCAGCATGACGCTGCAATTGTGGATGGTGCCGAAGAAGGGCGCTCCGATGAGCGTGGGGATTTTCCGGCCGGATGCGGCGGGGCACGTGATGCTGGTGGCCGCGACGGGCGAGCCGATCACGGAGATCGCGGCGTTGGCGATCAGCGAAGAGCCGGCGGGCGGAAGCGCGCAGCCGACGTCCCCGCCGGTGTGGGTGGGGCCGCTGACGTAGGCGCGCCGTGGTTCGGCTTTTGTTTTCTGGGTGGTCTTGATTTTGTGGGTGCCCCATCTTCGCCCCGCATTTTGGGGCGAAGGTGGGTCTGTCGGTCCGTCGCCGCGAACGACGCAGAGAAATTCAAAATCCCCACCTTTGTCCACCAAGGCGGACAAAGATGGGGCACCCACAACAATCGTAATTTATCGCTCCAGTGGGGCAGGCGCGCGAGGACTAGGCTTTTGGTTTGTGCTGCGCTAAGCGCAGATTGCGGCGTTTCAGCGCGCCTTTGAAGCGGCGGCGATCGTCGGCGGTCTCGAGGATTAGCGGCGGCGCGACGCGCGGGTGGCCTTCAGAATCCACGGCGACGTAGGTGAGGTAGGCGCTGGTGGCGTGCTTGCGGACTCCGGTGAGCGGGCTTTCCGATAAAACTTTTACGCCGACCTCCATCGAAGTGTGGAACACGCGGTTCACGCTGGACTGCAACACGATCAGCTCGCCGACGCGAATCGGGCTGTGAAAATCGACGTGGTCGAGCGAAGCCGTGACGACGTGGCTGCGCGAGTGACGCAGCGCGGCGATGGCGCCGGCGATGTCAACGAGATGCATCACCCGCCCGCCGAGAACATTGCCGAGCACGTTGGCGTCTTGCGGCAGCACCACTTCCACCATCTCGGTGCGCGAGGCGCTGACGGCGCGGCCGCGCATGCCGGAGCCGTTCGTGTCAACGTCGTGCCCGCCGTTACCATTCGTCTTCGCCGCGACGGCGCGCGCCCTTGGGGCGAGCGATAGCTTAACGCTTCGAGTTGGTGAGACCATCGATGGAATTCCCTTCCCCTGAAAAGCGATGCGTGAAACCCGGTTGATGCCTTCGCTGATGCCTTACTTCGGAGCGACGCTACTCTGCGAGCTTCCGCGCGGACCCGCTGAAAGGCTATAATACCGCGTCTCGGCGTCTCGCGCCATGACCCAACCAAAGACATGAACCAAGCCCAAAAGAAGTCCCGCCGCCAAGTGCTAGATGAGTTCGTCGCCGCCCATCCGCAGGACGCCTTTGCGCGCTACGGATTGGCGGTGGAGTGCGCCAATACCGGGGATTCGGAGCAGGCTGCGGCCCATTTCGAGCATCTGATACAAACCCATCCGGAGTATGTGGCGGGCTATTTCCAATATGGTCAGTTGCTTGCGAGGATTGACCGGGTGGAGCAGGCCAAGGTCACTCTGACGGCCGGGATTGCCGCCGCGCGGCGGGCTGGGGATCAGCACGCTCAGAGCGAAATGGAGTCGGCGCTAGACGGGCTGGGCTGAGCGGCGACTGCGGCAAACGCAAAGGATAACGCAGAGACCTGCCTGCCGGCAGGCAGACGCTGAGAAGCCAGAGACTCGCAGAGAACCCCTCCTCCACGATGAGGCCGGATTGCCGCAAGCGCGGTGACTTTGCGGGCGCTGGCATCATCCAACATAGAAGTGAAGTGCGTCGCGTATAGTCGTTGGATTCGATTGCAGCGCGAGGAATCGTAAACCGGAGAAATGATGGAAGCGAAGCCAACCACGCTTGGAGAATTGCAGAAGCAGCCGCGGTATGCGCCGGGGGCGCCCGCGCGCACGGTGAAAGACGAAATGCGGGAGAACGTTTTGCAGCGACTGGCGGCGGGCGAAGCGCTGTTCCCCGGCGTGCATGGCTACGAAGAAACTGTATTGCCGCAAATCGTGAATGCCGTGCTGGCGCGGCACAATTTCATTCTGCTGGGGCTGCGCGGGCAGGCGAAAAGCCGCATTCTGCGCGGACTGATCGAATTTCTGGACGCGGAAACGCCGTGCATCGCGGGGTGCGAGATTCACGATCACCCGCTGCGGCCGTTGTGCCGGGCGTGCCGCGATTTGGTCGCGGAGCGCGGCGCCGAGACGCCGATTATCTGGCGCGAACGCGCGGCGCGGTATGTGGAAAAGCTGGCGACGCCGGACGTGACCATCGCGGACATTTTCGGCGACGTCGATCCTATCAAGGCGGCGCGTAGCGGGCGCGCGCTCGGCGACGAATTGACGATGCACTACGGTTTGCTGCCGCGCGCGAATCGCGGGATTTTCGCGATCAATGAATTGCCGGACCTCGCCGGGAAAATTCAGGTGGGCCTCTTCAACATCATGCAAGAAGGGGATGTGCAGATAAAGGGCTATCCGGTGCGCCTGCCGCTGGACGTGATGCTGGTGTTCACGGCGAATCCTGAGGATTACACGGCGCGCGGAAAAATCATCACGCCGCTGAAAGATCGCATGGGCGCGGAAATTCGCACGCACTACCCGGCCACGGTGGCGGAAGGCATGGCCATCACGGCGCAGGAGGCTTGGACGCAGCGCGCGGGCGGCCCGGGGATTGAGATTCCGGATTACCTGCGCGAAACGGTGGAAGAGGTGGCGTTTCTTGGGCGCGATGACAAACGAGTGGATCGGCGCTCGGGCGTGAGCCAGCGGCTGCCGATTGCGTGCCTGGAAAGCGTCACCAGCAGCGCCGAGCAGCGCGCGGCGCGCAATCATGAAGCGCACGCCACGGCGCGCGTTGCGGACCTTTACGCGGCGTTGCCGGCAATCACCGGGAAGCTGGAGCTGGAATACGAAGGCGAGTTGAAGGGTGCGGAAACAATCGCGCGCGAGCTGGTGCGCTCGGCTGTGGGGAAAGTTTTCCAGCGGCGGTTGCCGAACGTGAATTTCCAGCCCATCGTGCAGTGGTTTGAAGGCGGCGGCGAACTGAAAATTCCGGAAGACGCATCCGCAGCCGACGCACTGAAACAAATGAAGCAGATCCCGGGACTTGCGGATCACGCGCGCGCGTTGGGCGGGGATGGAGGCGCGGCGGCGACCGCGCCGGGAAGCGTGTCTGCTGCGGCGGAATTTGTGCTGGAAGGATTGTGGTCGCACAAGCGCATCAGCCGCAGCGAAGAGCGCGGCTATTTCGCGGAACTGCCGAAGCCGCAGGAGCCGCGCGAACCGACGCAGCGTCCGCCGCGGAGGCAGTTCAATTGAGATTCGCAGTGTGGGCAGAGTGAGCGAGAGCGAAACGTGAAATATATCCGATACAAGAAATATTCCGGTGAGCCGGCCGACGACGTCGACCTGGAAAGCTTGGTGCAAAAGCTTTCGGATTTTTTCTTGCAGAGCGGATTTGAATCGCAATTCTACGACATCAACGAATTCGATCCCGACCGCTCGATGGAAGCGCTGCGCCAGGCCATCGAGCAGGCGCTGACCGATGGCGATCTGATACCCGACGATTTACTGAAGGAATTGATGGAGCAGCAGCAAGACGGCACGCCTAATCCGGACATGAAGGAGCTGATCGATCGGCTGATCGAGAGGCTGATGCAGGAAGGCTATGTGGATGGGCCGCCGCCGCATGTGACTCCGCCGCCGGGGAAAACGCCGCGCGGGGGAATCGGGCATCCACGCGAACGCGAATCGAGCGCGCGATTTGAAATCACCGACAAGACCATCGACTTTCTCGGATTCAAAACGCTGCGCAATTTGCTGGCTTCGCTCGGCAAGAGCAGCTTCGGGCGGCACGATACGCGCGATTTGGCGACGGGCGTGGAATCCGGCGGCAGTTCGCGCGCCTACGAATTCGGCGACACGCTGAATCTGGATATCGCGGCTACGCTGTCAAACGCTGTGCGGCGTGAAGGCGTGAAGGTACCGATTGAGCTGGATTATCCCGACCTGATGGTTCACCAGTGCGAATATCAGAGTTCCTGCGCCACGGTGCTGCTGCTCGATTGCAGCCACAGCATGATTCTTTACGGAGAAGATCGCTTTACGCCGGCAAAAAAAGTGGCGATGGCGCTTTCGCATTTGATTCGTACGCAATATCCCGGCGATTCCCTGCACCTGGTGCTATTTCACGACTCCGCGGAAGAGATGCCGCTGGGCGAACTGGCGCGCGTGCAGGTGGGGCCGTATTACACGAATACGCGCGAAGGTTTACGAGTGGCGCAGCGCATTCTGAATCGGCAGAAGAAAGATATGCGGCAGATCGTGATGATCACGGACGGCAAGCCTTCGGCGCTGACGCTGGACGACGGGCGGATTTACAAGAATGCGTTCGGCCTCGATCCGCTGGTGGTGAGCCAGACGCTCGAGGAAGTGTCAAAGTGCCGGCGCGCGGGGATTTTGATCAACACCTTCATGCTGGCCAGCGATTACAGCCTGGTGCATTTCGTGCAGAAGGTTACGGAGCTGTGCCGCGGTAAAGCGTACTTCACCACGCCGCGCACGCTCGGGCAGTATCTGCTGATGGATTACCTCGGCAAGAAAACCCAACACATTCACTAACCCGGTGTGCAGCAGCTTTCGATACTGCCGGCGGCGGTTTTACGCCTCACGGTTCTGCGTTTACGCTGAGGAGTCGAACTTCTCGTCGTACGGAATGCCATTTTCCTTAAGCCAGTCTCGAATCGCCCAGGTATCGTCAAAATTTGCGTAGAGCACATCGAGCAGGGTTCGATCGTCTGTAATCGTGGCGCCAGTGTGCGTTTGGAGCAATGCAATCAGGCGCGGCTTCTCAGTCGCCGCAATCCAATACATCCATGCGACGTCGCCGCCGAGGTGGCTCTCCGCTTCGGGACTGTGGTCGTAGAATTCCAGTTCAATTCGGCCATCGTCGAGAATCCGAGCCCAGGAAGCCGTGTGGGCAAGAATCCCTTTAAGCTGGACGTTGCTCTTCGCCTTGGATTCGGAATCCGGCATTGTCGATCGCGAAACGGTCAGGCAAGCGGATGGCCGGCTAGGGACTCGAGGACGCGGATTGGCGCGTGCTCCGGGGCGACCAACGACGCGGGCGGGATGATGAAGGTTTGCTCGATGGCGTGTTGGCCCGCGAGGACCGCGTGGGGGACGCCGTCGGTGTAGGCCAGCCACGCGGAGCCGGGCGGAAATTCGAGGCGCGTTTTTTCGCCGCTCTGCTGATATGCGGAATTTTCTTTCATGTAATCGTGGAAGCGGAGCATGAAGCGATCGTAGGCAGAATAGCGCGCTCGGCCGAAGGCGAGCCAGCGCCACATTGAGCCGCCGCGGCTGCCTGCGATGCGCTCGAGGCCGGCGTCGGCTGCATATTGCTTCGCGAGCGAATCGAACGACTGGCCGACATTCCAGACGCGCGGTTTTTCAGGATGCAAATTCACGAAGAAGCGCAGGATGCGTCCGCCGCGCGTGGGGCGGCTGGGGAAGGCGTCAACGTGCAGGAAATCGTTGCGCTTGTGCAGCGGTAATTGGCGGCCTGCTTCTTCGAGAGGGCGGAAGCTGGTGTAATCCATTTGCAGGCCGGCGGCGTAGGCGGGGAGGAACGCGCAGATGAAGGCGCGGGCGCGGGCGGAAAATGCGCCGAGGACACTGCAGATTCGTTCGCGAGTTTCGCGGGACCCTGACCAGCCGCGCAGTATGTTTGTGGATGGGCGATAGGAGACGTTTTTGTGCACGGCGGAATCGCCCCGGCGCTGGGCGACAAGGAAATCGCGATCGGCGTCGGGAAGTTCGATCGGTGGCGTGGCGAAGAATAGGACCTGGCCGGATTCGAGGGAGCGGACGAAATGGTCGTCTGGCGGCGCTTTGTGATTGGGGGATGGATTGATTTCGAGCCAGGCTGGCATCTGCGATTCCCTCCGCGGTGATTCCCTGCCGGATGAATTATATCCTGAGACGGGAGGCGAATCGTCTGCGGGATGGTGTGATGGACCGGGTGCGAAGTTCAAAGGATGTGTCGCCCCTACGAGTGTGCGTGAGAACAAGCTCACGGCAGGAGATCGAAGGGGTGCGCGATTTGTTGGCGGCTTCTCCGCGAGAATCGGGCGGAGGTTAGTTCGTCTGGTGGTAGAGGCG
>Ga0187875_10000315_pt1 | contig 43201 bp, 38 predicted proteins | sample June2016WEW_17_1_2_FD_132978 | JGI IMG/M metagenome (GOLD analysis project Ga0187875, IMG submission 132978) | Peatland microbial communities from SPRUCE experiment site at the Marcell Experimental Forest, Minnesota, USA - June2016WEW_17_10 | ecosystem: Environmental > Terrestrial > Soil >...
GGGACCGCCCAGTCCCACGACGAAAAGTCTTTGTAGCATGAGATCAGTATGTGCCATCGCGAACATGTTTGCAGTATCGCGCGCGATTCCTATGAAGGCGAGATTACTAAGGGCTAGACGTCTCTTCGTCGGTATTCAACGGTAGTCCTGCGGCGCTAGACTCCACTGAGTGCCAGCTTCCCTCGCTCCCCTTTTTCGATGTATCCCCACGGCGCCGCGTCGTCGTGCGTAAAGACGGTCAGCCAGCGCCCCGGAATTGCCTGCGCATAATACTTCTTGCGGCTTTCGATCGTGGTCAAGGGAAACAGGTCGAAGGCCATTACCCACGTCAGATCCAGGTGCATAGCGGTGGGGATGAGGTCGGAGATGTAGCAGGCGGTGGTCGGTTTGTCGGACGTATTGGCGGGCAGGAATGCCCGCCCCACACGCTTCGCGGCTGAGCCTTCGACAATCACCGCTTGCATGTGGGCGGTGTGGCCGGGGAAGACTTTTACCGAGATGCCGGGCACGATCTCGCGATCGCCGTCGAGTAACTCCATCTGGCCGCTTTCGATCAGGGGATCATAATTCGGGCTCATGTAGCTGATCGCGTCGCGCTCCAGTTGCAGGCGGCCGTGCTCCCATTCTTTTTTCTGCACATAATATTTCGCTTTGGGGAAGGTTGCGGCGAACTGATCGCCACGGCGCACGGTATTCCATCCGCAGTGGTCGAAGTGGAGGTGGGTGTTGATGACGATGTCGATATCTTCGGGAGCAAGGCCGGCGGCGTGCAGATTGTCGAGCAACTTCGCAGGCTGTTTGTAGATCTGCACCAGTTTGTCGGGAAGCTTGTCGCCGATGCCGGTTTCGACCAGGATATTTTTGTCGCCGGTCCGGATGAGCAGGGAGTTCAGGCCGGCATCAAGACGGTTCTTCTCGTCAGGCGTCGCCTTTTTCGACCACATGGTTTTGGGCACGACACCGAAGTAGGCACCTGCGTCGAGGAAATAGGTGCCGTCGGAGACGATGGTGAGTTCGAAATCGCCAAGAGTTATACGGTGCATAGGGGAAACCAGACTTCAAATTTTAGCTTTCAGCCCCCAGCCGTCAGGTAACCCCGATTCGGACAGTTTGGCTCGGAGAAGACAGTTCGTCTTCGCCGACGGAGCTTTTTCTGACGGCTGACGGCCGATCGCTGAGCGCTACTTCAATTCTTTATTCCAGAAATCTTCCATCATGTGAAAGAGCTGGGCCCTGGTTTCCGAGCCGCCGATGCCATGGGTCTTATTGGGGTACACCATCAGGCGAAATTGCTTGCCCGACTTGATCAGAGCATCCACCATCTGGATTGTGTTCTGGAGATGCACGTTGTCGTCGCTCGTTCCGTGGACCAGCAGCAAGGAGCCATGCAGGCGGCTGGCGGCGTTGACGGTGGAATCGTCGTAAGCGTTTTCGTTGTTCTTGACCAGGCCCATATAGCGCTCGGTGTAGATCGAATCATAGTTGCGCTGACTGGTAATGGGCGCAACGGAGATGCCTGCCTTGAAGCGGTCAGAATGGGTGAGCGCGTAGAGCGTCATGGAACCGCCATTCGACCATCCCCACATGCCGGTGCGCGTGCGATCCAGTTGCGGATACTGCGCATATAACTGGTCGAGGGCGGTGAGCTGGTCGGTCAGTTCGACGGGGCCGAATTGTCCATGAATAGCGGCGGAAAATTTCCTGCCGCGATTCGGAGTGCCGCGATTGTCGACGGAAAAGATGGCAAAGCCTTCCTTCGCCAGGATCTGGTGGAAGAGCCCGTTGGTGCCTCCCCAGGCATTCTGCACGGTTTGACCTCCCGGGCCGCCATAGATGTAGACGATTAAGGGGATTTTGGCATTCGGATCAGCGTTTGGCGGGAGAACCAGATAACCATAGAGCAACGTGCCGTCATTGGCTTTGAACTCGAGAGGTGTAGGCGCGATGGGAGCGTAATCGGCAATGCCGCGGGCTTCCCAGATTTTCTGGCACGATCCGGGTGCGGCGCAGATGGAAGTGCGCGGCGGGGTCAGTGTGGTGGAGTGAGTTTCCACATAATGCCTGCCATCGGGGGAGAAATTGGCGAAACTGCTGCCCGATTCCGAAGAAACTGCTTTCATGCCTGAACCATCGAGCTGGATGGAGAACAGCTTTTCCTCACGAGGATCGCCTTGATTGGCCGTGAAGAAGACAGTGCTCGACGCTTCATCGATACAGCTGATGGCGAGAACTTCGTAGTCTCCGCTTTCGAGCTGTCGCTCAAGTTTGGCCTCGGCGGCGAGCGGGTCTGCACTGTTGAAACTGTAGAGATACATGTGCGTGTGTCCGTCTCGCCAACTGGTCCAGAGAAAGCGGTCGCCGGTCTTCAGGATGCGGAAGTCGTCGTTGACGTTCACCCATGCGTCCGGCGACGATTCGGTGAGGACCTTGCGAGTCTTTCCGGACTTGGTATTGATGAAATATAGGTCCATGACATCCTGCTTGCGGTTCAGGACCTCGGCCCATGCCCATTCCTCGCGAATCCAGCCGAAGCGGGGGACGTAGGTGTCATCGTCATCGGTGAGTTTGAGCCAGCGCACCTTGCCGCCGCCATCGCTGCCTACTACTCCCAGGTGCACCGTGGGATTGGGATCGCCGGGCTGCGGAAATTTTTCCTGCTCGACGTGAGGATGGGTGGGCAGCCAGTCGGTGATGGGATAGGTGGGAACACGGCTTTCGTCCATTTGCAGAAAGAGAATGTCGTGGCCATCCGGCGACCAGAAGAAGTTGCTGCGGACGCTTAACTCTTCGGCATAAACCCAATCGACTTCGCCGTTCAGGATGTCGTCGTCTTTGCTCTTGTCCTTGTCTTTGTCTTTGTCTTTATTCCTTGTTTTTTCGGGCTCAATCAGAGGGCGCTCGCCTTCTTCTCCCGAGACCGGATGCACGTAGAGGTTGTGTTTGCGCACGAAAACAAGGCGTTTGCCATCGGGCGAAAATTTCGGGTCTTCGCTTGGATCGGGAGATGAAGTGAGTTGCACGGCGGTACCAGTATCGAGGCTGTAATACCAGAGCTGGCCCTGGGCATCGAAGAGCAAGTGCTTGGAATCGGGAGACCAACTGTAAGCAGCCACGCGATAGCGCGTGACCCGTTCTCTTTCGCGCTCGTTCTTGATTCTGGAAGTGGGCGGGGCAAGCTGGGAAAGCTTTACTTCGCTGACCAGGACTTTCTTTTCGCCCGTAGCGGCGTCGACGTAATAAAGCTCGCCGTGCTCGCCGGAGTCATCGCGCTGAACGAAAGAGACTTTTGCCCCGTCGGGACTCCACTTGATCGTCTCGGGAGCGCGGCCGGTGAGGCCGCCTTCGGCAAAAATGTCTTCGATGGAGAGCTGTTTCGCGGGTGCGCTGGCTTGGGCGCTCGCGATCGAGAGCAGCGACAACAGCAGAAGAAACGCGGCGAACAGTCTTTTCACGAATGCCCTCCGATTTGGGGCGAAGTCCGGCACAGGATCTGCGAAGGACGAAACTTAAAAAGTGTACAACGGCGGGAGAATGATTGGGGATCCCCATATCTTTCACACTGTTTTCGCGGACAGGAGTGTCCGCACCACACTTAAGCAGGAGCCGGCGGCGCGATCGCTTTCATTTCCTGGCGAAGGGGATGCTTCGCTTCATAGGCGGCGATTTCGGACTCATGCTGGAGAGTAAGCCCGATATCGTCCAATCCGTTTAATAGGCAATGGCGGGCAAATTCGTCGATCGCAAAAGCGGCTGAGAAGCTTTGCCCATCTTCCACGCGCTGGGATTCGAGATCGACTGTGAGTTGGTAGCCTTCGATTTCTTTCGCGCGGCGCATGATTTCCGCAACTTGCGCGTCGCTGAGACGAACCGTCAGCAGACCATTTTTCAGGCTGTTATTGGCGAAGATGTCGGCGAACGACGAGGCGAGCACGACGCGGAACCCGAAATCGGCGAGCGCCCAGACGGCGTGCTCGCGGGAAGATCCGCAGGCAAAATTCTTGCCCGCCACGAGGATAGTCGCGCCCTGATAGCGCGGATCGTGAAGAACAAAGTCAGTGATCTTCTGCCCGTCGCCAGAGAAGCGCCAGTCATTAAACAAAAATTGCCCGAAGCCGGTGCGCTCGATGCGCTTGAGGAACTGCTTGGGGATGATCTGATCGGTGTCGACGTTTACGCGATCGAGGGGGGCGACGAGGCCGGTGTGTTTGCGAAATGGTTGCATGTGAACTCCGATCGGGGCTTGGCGTGGCAGCGGGGCTTCGCCCCGCTGGACGGGGCAAAGCCCCGTCACCACACTAAAGCTTCCACTTCCTTATATCCGTAAAGTGTCCCTCAATTGCCGCTGCCGCGGCCATCTCGGGACTGACGAGATGAGTGCGGCCACCGCGTCCCTGGCGCCCTTCGAAATTTCGATTGCTGGTAGAAGCGCAGCGTTCGCCGGGCTGCAGGATGTCGGGATTCATGCCGAGGCACATTGAGCATCCGGATTCGCGCCATTCGAAACCGGCCTCGACAAAGATGCGATGCAAGCCTTCCTGCTCGGCGGCGTGCTTGATGGCCTGCGAACCGGGGACAACCATGGCCCGAACTTTGGAGTTGACGTGACGGCCCTTGACGACGCGGGCCGCCGCGCGCAAGTCTTCAATGCGCGAATTTGTGCAGGAACCGATAAAGACGCGGTCGACGGCGATCTGTTCGATCGGTGTTCCGGGCTTCAGGTCCATATAAGCGAGGGCCAGTTCGACGGCGCGACGATCGGACTCGGCGGCAAAGCTGGCTACTTCCGGCACGTGTGCGTTCACCGCAACGACCATCCCGGGATTAGTACCCCACGTGACGAACGGCGCAAGCGACGCGGCGTCGATTTCGATCACGCGATCGTAGCGGGCTTCGGGGTCGCTGGAGAGAGTGCGCCAGTATGCGACCGCGGCATCCCAATTTTTTCCCTTCGGAGCAAAGCGGCGACCAGCCACGTACGCGAACGTTGTTTCGTCGGGCGCGATCAATCCGGCACGGGCTCCAGCTTCAATACTCATATTGCAGAGCGTCATGCGGCCTTCCATGGAAAGAGCGCGCACAGCCTCGCCGGCATATTCGATGACGTGTCCGGTTGCGCCGTCGGTGCCGATGCGACCGATAATGCCGAGAGCGAGATCTTTGGCAGTGACGCCTTCCGGCAAATGGCCGCGCACGAGAACCAGCATCGACTTTGCCTTGTTCTGCGGCAGGCATTGCGTGGCGAGCGCGTGCTCGACCTCGGATGTGCCGATGCCGAAGGCGAGCGATCCGAAGGCTCCGTGAGTCGAAGTATGGCTGTCTCCGCAGACGATGGTCATAGCGGGCTGAGTGATGCCCAACTCGGGGCCGATGACGTGAACGATGCCCTGATCGGCGGAATCCATATCGAACAATGGAACGCCGAACTCACGGCAATTTTTCTGCAACGCTTCAATCTGCCTGGCCGCAATTGGGTCTGCGATGGGCAAGCCTCGCGGCGTGGTCGGAATATTGTGGTCAACGGTGGCGATGGTCCGCAGAGGCTGGCGAACGCGGCGGCCACTGGCGCGCAATCCGTCGAAAGCCTGCGGCGACGTGACTTCGTGGACGAGGTGCAGATCGATATAGAGCAGGGCCGACTGGCCCGGCGGCGCAGAGACCAAGTGCGCATCCCAAATTTTGTCGAACAGAGTGCGAGCGGACATACTCTCTTTTCTCTAAACGCGGCTTTACAACCTATGTTTACGCGTTGAACCGTGTTTCATCAATCCACCTTCGCATGCTTCAGACCTGCCTCGGCGGCTAAAGCCGGATTAAAACAATGCACTTATCGCAGCGCTGAAGCGCTGCGCCGCCCAAAATCAAGTGCAAGGCAGAGTTTTCCCTCAGGCCGTGAAGCCATGCCCGTTCAAAGCTGATTTATGAAACAAGTCTTAGTTTATCGAATCGGACTGCCTCTGATAACTGGGCAGGCGCTTTTTTGGCGAATTACGGGCATTGTGCGCGGCTTCAGTTATGATTTAGGGAAAGAATTCAGAGGATTTCATGCATGATCAACGGCAAACGCATTGCCGTGGTATTGCCCGCCTATAACGCGGAAAAGACGCTGGAAACAACTGTGCGGGAGTTGCCCGACCTGGTCGATCTCTGCATTCTGGTCGACGATCACAGCACTGATCGCACGGTGGAAATCGCGCAGCGACTGGGATTGCAATACTTCATACACGACCGCAATTACGGGTATGGACGCAATCAGCAGACCTGCTACCGGGAGGCCCTGGCGGCGGGTGCGGATGTGGTGATCATGGTGCATCCCGACTATCAGTACACGCCGCTGCTGGCGACGGCGATGGCGAGCATGGTGGCGTATGGGGTCTACGATGTCGTGCTCGGATCGCGCATTATCGGCGGCACAGCACTGCGCGGCGGCATGCCGTTTTATAAATATGTCTCGAACCGGCTGCTCACCGCGTTTGAGAACATGTTTCTGGGAGTTAAGCTCTCTGAATACCACACCGGTTATCGCGCCTTCAGCCGCGACGTGCTGACGCGCTTGCCGCTGGGCGAAAACAGCGACGATTTCGTCTTCGACAACCAGATGCTGGCGCAATGCGTGCACTTCGGACTTGGGATCGGGGAAGTGTCATGTCCCACGAAATATTTTGCTGAGGCATCGTCGATCAATTTCCGCCGCAGCGTGCAGTACGGGTTGGGAGTGCTGAAAACAACGATGCAATTCGCGCTACAGCGCGCTGGAATTGCTCACTTCGCAATTTTTAGCGAAAAAGGCCGTCGGCTGGAACGTGAGTATTACAAGCCCGGCGTCGCCAAAGGCTCCGAGCCTGGATTTTGACGGCAGCGTACTTGAATAGAAACTCACTGCGCGATTCCACATTGCTGGTCCTGGCAACGGTTTTTGCCATCGCCATCCAGGGGTACCACCCCGGCCTTGAGGATGATGCCTTCTACCTCGCGGCCATCAAGCGGAACCTGAATCCGGCTCTGTTCCCGCACGACGCGGAATTTTTCCGGCTGCAATTTCAGGCTACGATCTTCGACAAGCTGGTCGCTTACTCTGTCCGTCTGACGCACCTGCCACTCGGCGTGACGGTTTTTGTTTGGCAGTTCGTCACCATTCTCGTGATTCTGTGGGGCTGCCTTGCGATCGCGCGACGCTGTTTTTCGTCTGCTCATGCGCAGTGGGCGGGAGTCGTCATGGTTGCCGCTCTGTTGACGATCCCAGTTTCCGGCACTGGCATTAGCCTCGTGGATCAGTATCTTCATCCTCGGGCCGTAGCGACGGCGGCGGTGCTCGCAGCAATCGTTGCCATCCTGAAGAAACAACGCATGCTGGCGGGAGTTACGCTGGTCTTTGCGTTTGCGGTGCACGCGATCATGGCGAGCCTGGGAGCGTCCTTTTGCATTTTTCTGGCGTGGAATAATCCGCCAAAGGAAAAAAAGGACCAGGGCCTTGCACTTGCCGCGCTGCTTCTTCCGTTAGGTTGGGTTTTCGAACCGGCTTCGGATGCGTGGAGGCAAGCCGCTGCGACACGGAAATTTTATTTTCTGGTTGATTGGCACTGGTACGAGTGGGTCGGCGTTTTCGCTCCTCTGCTCATATTGTGGTTCTTTGCCCGCATCGCCCGGCGCGACGGGTCTGCTGTCTTGGAGCGGGTTGCAACGCGTTTGCTCTGGTTCGGCATTTTCCAGATGATGGTGGCGCTCGTGATCATGCTGCCTCCGGCCTTTGAACGGCTTCGTCCTTTTGAGCCGATGCGTTACCTGCAACTGGTTTATCTGCTGATGTTTCTGATGGCGGGCGGACTGATTGGGAAATACATTCTCGGCAACCACGTTTATCGTTGGCTGTTGCTTTTCGTCCCGCTGAGTTTGGGCATGTTCTATGCGCAGCGGCAGATGTATTCGGCGACTGCACACTTGGAGTCCCCCGGGATGAAGCCCGGCAACGATTGGGTCGCGGCGTTCGACTGGGTGCAGAAAAACACGCGGACAGACAGTCTTTTCGCTTTGGACCCTCACTACATGGAAATTCCGGGCGAGGATTATCACGGATTTCGCGCGCTGGCCGAGCGTAGCGCGCTGGCCGATGTGACCAAAGACGGAGGAATGGCAGCGCGAGTTCCACGGCTCGCTCCCCGATGGCTACGCGAAGTGGAAGCCACTCGTGGCTGGCATAATTTTCACGCTGCGGATTTTCGTTCTCTGAAGAATTCTTTCGGGGTGGATTGGGTCGTGCTGGCACAACCGGGAGTGGCGGATTTGAGCTGCCCCTATAAGAATCGAAGTGTTCTGGTGTGCCGGGTAGAGTAGCGAATGGAAATAGAGAATCGGATGCCCGATAGATCGCCGGAAAGCCAATGGCCTCCCTACGTTCCGATGATCCTGGTGGGACTGGCGATACGAGTTGCGGTCACACATTTTCTTTATCACGAGTGGATGGACCCGTTTGTCCTTGAGCACTGGGCATTTGGAAGGATTGGGCGATCGATCGCCATGGGGCACGGGTTTGGGAATCCCCTGGCCGACAGCGGACCTTCGGCTTTGCTGCCTCCGGTTTATCCCTACATTCTTGCCGCTGTTTTCAAGGTGTTTGGCATCTACACGAAAGCTTCCATTATTGCGGCTCTGGTTCTAAACGGTGTGTTTTCCGCGATGACGTGCGTGCCCGTCTTTTTTCTGGCAAAGAAGAGCTTCGGCGGTCGCGCGGCGAAGTGGGCAGGGTGGGGCTGGGCTCTTTCGCCTTACGGGATCTATTACGGAGGAGATTGGGCCTGGTCTACTTGCCTGGTCACTCTGCTGTTGTGCTGTCTCTTTCTGTGGGCCTGGGATCTCGAAGATTCCGAAAGCATCTGGCCGTGGCTGGGTTTCGGACTGCTCAGTGGCTTGGCGGCGCTGACCGAGCCGTCAGTACTGTCAGTGCTGCCGCTGCTCGGACTCTGGACGTGCTACCGGCGGGTTCGAACGCGACGGCGGTGGGTACTGCATGCTGCCGCTACCGCGGTGATCGTGTGCCTTGTGCTGTTGCCGTGGGGAATTCGCAACGAGTGGCTCTTCCATAAAGTCATCCCGATGCGAAGCGGGCTCGGACTCGAGTTGTATATCGGCAATAACGGCTACTCCACGCACTGGGTCAACCGCGACCTGCACCCAAATCACAATGCCGCCGAGCAATCGGAGTATGAGCGGGTCGGCGAGATCGCCTACATGGAACACAAGCGCGCGCAGGCGGTTGATTACATCCGCGCGCATCCAGGCTGGTTTGCCTGGATGACCGTGCGCCGCTTTATTTACCTGTGGACCGGCTATTGGAGCTTCGATCGCGGGTATTTAGCAATGGAGCCGCTCGATCCGCCTAACATTTTTGCGTGTACAACTCTGACCTTGCTGGCCCTCACCGGCCTGTGGCGATGCTTTCAGCAGAATCGCGATCTCGCCGTGCGCTATGCGATGGTGCTGGCGTTTTATCCGCTCATCTACTGCATAACCCATCCGGAGACGTACTACACGCGGCCTTTAGATCCGATTGTTAATGTGCTGGCCGCGTTTGCTGCGGTCAGTTTCTTCCGGCCAAAGCGCGAAAGGGCGCTCTAATGTTCCAACATCGCCACGAGGCAGTCGGTTGCGGATGCGTTCCGCCGGGAAGTAACATCTAACAAGATTGATGGCCACCTCCGTCGCATCGCCGATTGCCACCCGCAGACCCAGGTTGGTATTCAGCGAAATCTTCAGCTTTGCCTTCGATACTTTCCGCAGCAACAAAGTTCGCTTCCTGCTCACCGCTCTCGGCATGATGATCGGCACGGCGTCGCTGATTCTGGTCGCGACCATCGGCTTGACCGGCAAGCAGTACGTACTGAGCCTGATTCAGGGCATCGGCACCAACATGGTTGAAGCGGAATACCAGGCGGGCGATCACGTAGGGGACGCCGGTCTTGACGACTTGACGATGGATGACATGCGAGCCGTCCAGTTGCAGGTTCCGGGTATCGCGGCCGCTTCGCCAGTGGTGCCTTTGTACGAACGTATTGGAGTGGGCAACGGAAAGGAGCGCGACATTCAAGTGCTCGGCGTCGAGCCTGCCTATCTCGATGTTCGCAACCTGGTTGTGCTCGGTGGCCGTTTTTTCGACGCTCAGGATTCCCAGGCGCACAACAAAGTCAGCCTGGTCACGCAAAAGCTCGCCGAAGATCTCTACGGCTCCTGCCAGAATGCGATTGGAAAAACAGTCAAGCTCACGGGTCTGCCCTTCAGCATCATCGGGTGCTTCCGGGAGCGTGTTGATACGTTCGGGCAGTCGGAAGTGACGGATCGCACGATGCTAATTCCCTATACGGTGAGCCGCTATTTCCAGGAAACGCCAGCTGTGCGGCAGATCTATTTTTCGGCCGCCGATGGGTCGCAGGTGGTTCCTATTACGGCGCAGATTCTGCGTGTCATCCAGTCACGGCACCGCCCAAACTCTGTGTATCGGGTCCAGAATCTGACGCAATTGCTGGCCGTCGCCGACAAAAGCGCGAATGCGCTTACTGCGGTTTTGCTGGCGGTGTCGCTGGTGGTGCTGCTGGTCAGCGGCATCGGAATCATGAACATCATGCTGGCCACCGTGAGCGCCCGCATTCGCGAGATCGGAATTCGCAAGGCGGTTGGCGCAACCAGCCGCGAGATCCGCTTCCAGTTTCTGGCGGAGGCGATTCTGATCTCATTGATCGGGGGCGTGGTCGGAATTATTATCGGGCTCGCAATTCCCTTCTCAGTCCGCTACCTCACCGAATATCGCATTCCGATTTCCGGCCTTTCGGCGATCATCGCGATCATAGTTTCGTCGCTGGTTGGGATTATTTTTGGAACGATCCCCGCCACGCGCGCCGCGCAGCTGGACCCGGTGGAGAGTTTGCGCTACGAATGAGAACCATGGCCGAATGGTCAGCACCCGCTTAAAGCGCGGTTGACTTGTTTAGTGGTATTTCGAGCGTAAGCGCCTTTCTAACACGGCTTGGCGCTGAGGAAGCTCAATGCCTGATTCCGGAACGAGAGTACGATCTCGCGAGAATTTGCCCCAACCAATCAAAACTGAAAGTGGCATACGGACACGGAGCTTGGTGCCGGTCTTGGTACTTGGCTGCTGCGGGCTATGCGCGTGAATACAGCATCTCCCAGAAGTTTGAGGCGGGACCCTGGCGAAGAATCGACATTGCGCTCATTGACTCGTCGTCTCCGCTCCCAGTCGTTTCTCCGCGCGGAGACTGGCCACGACTAAACGAATGTCATTGAAGCTGACATAGGGCGGCAGCGCGTCTTTGATGTCCCTCAACCGCTCTACGCCTTTGCTCAAGCAGGCTGCTTCGATGAGCGGCTGAGCGTCGGGAGAAATCCATTTCGAATCGAGTTTTATCTGGCCGGTTTCGATCAGGTTGGCGACCGTGCCAACCACGGTCGAAATCTGGCGCGCCCGAATACGCCCGATCTCCTCGAAGGTGCGGCGCTCACGCAAGAGTTGAAGAGTCTGCTCGGCTGGAGACGAGACCTTCACACCAGCGGGCGTCGCGCGGGCTCCGGCTTCAAAGTTGCGCAAAGCTTGCAGGATTTCGGCTCCGTAAACGTCAGCTTTCCGCTCGCCTATTCCCGGCACTTGCATCAGTTGAGCCATGGTTGTTGGCCGCTGCCGGCAAAGCGCTTCGAGCGTGCTGTCATGCAGCACGATATAAGCGGGAGTTTTGTTTTCACGGGCAATCGTGCGGCGCCACTCGCGGAGATAGTCGGCGAGCGCGGGATCGTCTTCGCGCGCTTGTGGGATGTTCGTCGTCCCCGCCGGAATGAGAAAGTCGTCCTCGGGCTGCGGGCGAGCACGCTTTCTGGTTCGCGACAGCAAAGCACTCGAAGCTCCGATTGCCTTCTCGGTAAGCCACGCCGGTTTGGTGCCGCAGTTGTCGCATGTGCCGCAGCGCTCCCATTTCGGCGTCTCGCCAAAGTGCAGGCAGATTTGGCGGTGGCGGCAGCCTTTGGAATCCGCGAACCGGCTGATGACCCGCTTTCGTTCCCATGAACGCTCGCGCTCGGCTTCGTCTTCGATCTTGCCGATGAAATACTCGAGCAGCACGTGGTCGCGTTTCTGCCAGAGGAGGACGCAATCGGCGGGACGGCCATCGCGACCTGCGCGGCCCGCTTCCTGGTAATACTGCTCGATCGATTTCGGCAACGAGAGATGAATCACTGCGCGCACGGAGGGCTTGTTGATGCCCAAGCCGAAAGCGATGGTGCCGACCAGCACGCGCACCTCGTCCGACATCCAGCGCTCCTGGTTCTGGCGGCGCATCGGAGCTTCCATCTTCGCGTGATACGGAATCGCCGGGATCCCGCTTTCTTCGAGAAATTCGACCGTCTCCTCCACGCGCCGAATCGTCGGCGCATAGACGATGACGCTGCTATCGCGGTAGTAACGCAGTGCGCGGCGGAGCAAGTCCATCTGCGTGAGCGCATCGCACTCGTGCACGATGTAGTTCAGATTCTCGCGATGGAAGCTGGCGATGTAGAGATGCGGATCGCGCATCTGCAACTGCTTCAGAATGTCGTGCCGCACCTGGCGAGTCGCGCTGGCCGTGAACGCAGCAATTGGAATGCCTGGGAAACGCGTGCGCAATCGGCTGAGCTGACGGTAGTCGGGACGAAACTCGTGTCCCCACTCCGAAATGCAATGGGCCTCGTCAACTGCGAACAATCCCACGGGAACATTCGCGAGCCAATCGAACGTGTTTTCCGCCGCCAAACGTTCCGGCGAGAGATAGAGCAGGCGATAATCGCCCTTGCGGGCATTGGACATGACGCGACTTCGTTCGCTCGCATCCAGAAAGCTGTTCAGCGCGGCCGCGGGAATACCCATCTGCGCCAGTTGCGCGGCCTGGTCCTGCATCAACGCAATTAGAGGAGAAACGACGACCGCGGTCTTTTCTGAAACCACAGCCGGAAGCTGGTAACAGAGCGACTTTCCCCCGCCGGTCGGCATGACTGCACAGGTGTCGTGCGCGCCCAGCAGACTGCGAATCACGTTCTCCTGCTTGGGGCGAAAGGAATCGTATCCCCAAAAACGCTTGAGCGGAGTGAGCAGATCGGAGAAGGACACAAAAGGAGTATATGAAATATCCGGCGCGGCGAGCGTGATGCAGGGGCAGGGAAAATGTGATGAAGTTCAATTGGTTTTGCCGGCGGCTCTTCGAGTCTGTGGTGAAATAGCATTCAGGTTCCATGGTCATTGGCGTCATTTCCGACACGCACGGCCTGCTGCGAAAGGAGGCAGTTGAAGCTTTGCGCGGAGCCGATCGCATCCTGCATGCGGGAGATGTTGGAGCGCCCGAAATCCTGGACGCGCTCGCGCAGATTGCACCAGTCAGTGCGATTCGCGGCAACATCGATACTCAATCGTGGGCGCAAGCGCTGCCCGAAACCGAAATAGTCGAAATTGAGGGCGTTTCAATTTACATGCTGCATGAGCTGGGCCAGCTCGACTTGGAGCCCGAAGCTGCCGGAATCCACGCAGTCATCTACGGCCACAGCCATCAACCGAAGATCGAAATGAAGAGCGGCGTGCTGTACTTCAACCCAGGCAGCGCAGGTCCGCGGCGGTTTCATTTGCCGGTGAGCGTAGGAAAACTGCGCATCGAAAACGGGAAGGTTGGCCGAGAGCTGGTGGTGTTGAAGATCTGAAGCCGGCTTTGGCGCCAAGCGCGAGCATTAATTCCAATTCATGGATGTCACTCCGGCGCAACCGACGGGTCGGGTAGCTGACGCTCGAACTTCTGCACGTCCCAGTAGTCACGCCAGGCGGCGATCTTCCCTTCTTGCAGTTCGAAGATGCCCACGCAAGGGACGCTTACGGGCGTCTTTCCGACCAGAAAATTGTCTATCCGCTCGGTCATTACGATGTCACCATCCGCCACGATGTGTTTGACCTCCCAAGGCAACGCAGACATACGCTCCGCACTGCGGCGCAATGTCTCGCGGATGGCCTCGCGGCCTTTGACCGGATTCCAAGGAGCATTGCACCATGTTGCATCCGCCGTAAAGAAGCTGGCGAACTCTTCCGGATCGGCGCGAACACATGCCTCAAGGAAGCGCCGGATCAAAGCGATGCTCTCTGTACTGCCCACAGGTTCCTCCTCGGCCGCCGCAACGTGATTCCCAGAAAACGCAAATACTAGAGAGCCTGCCTGCGCTCCCATCTTCCAATGGCAGAGGGCCGGCAACTTTCTTGCCGGCCCTCGCAATTTCTAGCAGAGATAACGTCTGCACTACTTCTTGGGCGCGATCGCGTCCTTCGCGGCTTTCGCCACGCGGAACTTCACGACCGTCTTCGCCTTGATCTGGATCGGTTCGCCGGTCTGCGGATTGCGTCCCATGCGAGCCTTGCGGTGCGCTTTCACCAAGCGGCCCAGTCCGGGAACTACGAATACGCCGTTCTTCTTGGTTTCTTTGATCGCGACGTCAGCGAGGTGTTCCAGGAACGTTGCCGCGGTCTTGTTGTTGGTGCCGAGCTTTTCGGCCAGATGACGAGTGAGTTGTGTTTTGGTCATGCCAGATGCCATGAATTCCTCCTTCAGGAAGCGACTAAAATGCTTGATTCGCTCGAATATTAACTCTTCGCGCTGTGGAAAAGTAGCAATTTATGCAGATTTTATGCGGTTCCCAAGAAAGATACTCCCGAAAAGTGGCGTAAACCGCTGCTTTTGATGCCTGTACCATCCGGAAACGGGCCAAAACCGCTGGCCCGGAAGCATTCGTTTCGCGCCGCGCAAGCAGTTCGTGAAAGGAAAGTGAGACTCGCCTCGCTCTCTGCAGCGCCGGTTCGTTACACTGAGAACCATTTCTGATCGTGATGGAGGAGCATTCTCTATGGCAGACGCAACACTGACTGGCACGGAGTTCAAGAAGCAATTGCGCGCGGGAACTCCGAAGATGGGACTGTTCTTGAATTCGCACAGCCCGACTGTAGCCGAACAACTCGCGCACAGCGGCTACGACTGGCTACTCGTTGACACGCAGCATGGGCCGATGAATTACGAGAAGCTGTCGGCGATGCTGAGCGGCATTGCGAATGGCGGCACGAAATCGCTGGTGCGCGTGGGAAGCTATGCCGATCGTCCGGGCATTCAGCAAGCACTCGATTTGGGCGCGGACGGCGTTCTCATTCCTTACATCAATACGGCGGACGAGGCGCGCGAAGCCGTCAGTTGCGCCAAGTATCCAACGGTCGGAACGCGCTCGGTGTATTTCCCGCAGCGCAGCATGAACAAGGGCGGATTGCTCGGTTACGCGGGCAACTGGAATAATGAAGGAATCGTAGCGCTGCAGGTTGAAACCGCCTCGTGCATCGAGAACATCGCCGAGATCGCGGCCGTTCCTGGCGTGGATATTCTCTTCCTCGGGCAGAACGATCTCTGCATGTCGATGGGCCTGTACAACAAGTACGAGTTCCCGCACATGTACACTTCGCCAGAACTGGGAGCCGCGACACAGAAGCTCATCGAGCATGCCCATAAGAACAATGTCATTCTGGGACTCTTCCTGTTCGGCACCGCGCGCGTCGGCGAGTTCCTGGAGAAGGGCTTCACTTTCATCAGCGTCGGAAACGATTTGCATCATGTTTTGACGCAGGCAGGAGCTTATGTCAACGACATGGAGAACATCGCGAAAGACAAGGGCAAGCCGTGGAAGCGGCGTCCGACGGCGCTGTTCTAGGCTGGAGCGCGCGACCGATTGCGTTTAGCGAGGGTGCAACTCGCATGAGCGCGAGATGCAGTAACGGTTGCGCGCGAACCAGCGATATCCCGCGTGCAGCAGCCAGTGGAAGCCGGGCAGACTGAAGATGGCATAGAACGGCCAAGTCCACCAGATGCGGCGCGCAACGTAGAGGTAGACATCAGCGCCTGAGATGAGCTGGCCGTTTGGCGTAAGCAAGCGAATATCGACAAGCAGGGATTCGAGCGGCAGTTGGAGTTTCGCGGCAACCCAATGCTGCTGAAGAGTTGCGAGCTCAAATCCTCGTTTGCGCAGGGTGTTTGCCCAAAGAGTTATCCAGCGCTTGCAGAAGCCGCATTCGCCGTCGTAAAAAATCGACGCCGACGCGTGTGTTGGATGATCTTTCGCGACTTCTGCGCTGCTAAAGCTCACGCCAGTTAAGATGGCGGAAACGACGGCAGCGATTCAGATGAAAATTGGCGTCGCGCTACGGATCGTACGTCCTGGTATGCATGCCAGCGCGGCGCGCCGCCTCCTGCATGGCTTCGAGAACCGCTTTTTGCTGGTCGAGTTGCTGCTGCAGCACTTTCAGGTGCCCCAGTTGCGGACCCTGATAACGATCCAGCATGACAGCTGAATAGTTGTCGCTGTCGTAAGCGTTCTGATCGACGAAGTGAATCGACCCTTTGAGCCGGTCGACGCGCACCTGCAGGTTCGCGACTGTATACTTCTGCGCCTGAATACGGCTCTTCCACTGTTGCGCGGCTTGCTGCTCACGGGCGCGTTGCTGTGCGGCACGACGTTCGGCCTGGCGTTCGGCCCAGCGCTGCTGAGGGGTCTTCACGTTGGGTTGCGCGGGCGCTGGCATGGTCTGCGGCGCGCTCGCCTCCGCGTCCCCGTTCGTGCCTGGGTCGGCAGCCTTCCCAATCGTCGCGTTGGTGATCACTTTCGGCGGGGTGGGTGATGCTTCATCCGCCGCTTTTTTGTCGCGGTTTTCGCGCGCGATGTCGCCGAGCGACTGACCGTAAGCGGTCAAAGTGAGAATCAGTGCCAGAAAAATGTGGATAGAAAACTTTCGGCTGAAAATTCTGCGCATGACTGAACCCTCTCATCAAGGGAAACCCTAAACTCGTCTCATGGTAGCGCGGGTTGGCAGCGATTCTGGGGTTACGCGTGTAACCCGCCACAGGTTACCAGCTCTCCCTAGCGGCTAAACAGCCTGCGGAAGAAGTAGATTTGGGTGCAAAGAACGAGCATCGGGGCTGAAGCCCTTACTGAAGAGAAGCGGCTTACGCGGCCCTTTCGGCAGGATCAGGGCAGGCTCTAAAGGGCCGCTCTTCCACAGTAGCGCAGGCATTCATGAGTTATTCCGCAGCCTGTGAAGTCGTGCCCCTTTCAAAACTCGAGCGAGGCGCAAGTTTTTCGGCAACCTCTGAAGCCTCGCCCGGTCACACCACGCGCACGAAGCGCGTCTGAGCGCGCGGCTTCAAAGCGGCTGAAAGGCCAAGTCCAGCAAGGCTTCTGGCGACATGCCGCCTTCTCGAAAGTGACGAATGCTCAATGAATCGTGCCTCTTTGCGAGCCGAACACCGGAACCATCCCGCAGTAATTCGCAATGAAAATATTCGGGAACTGGATCGGCCAATGCGCGCAGCAACAGCAGTTGCCTGGCGGTGGACTTCAGCAGATCAGCTCCGCGGACAACTTCGGTGATCTGCATCGCGGCATCGTCAACCACAACGGCGAGTTGATACGACGGAACATTGTCGCGCCGCCAGACCAGAAAGTCGCCGAAGTCGTGGCCTGCCGCGTAGCGATGCTCGCCCAAATTCAAGTCGGCAAAATTCACTTCTTCGCCATCGGGGACGCGGAAACGCCAGTTCACACCCTCAGGGTGGGCGAAGGTGCCAGCGTCCTGCCGGCCCCGGCAGCAGCCCGGATAGATCGGCTCGTCGTCCTGATCGTCTTCGTGCACTTCGTGGCCCTGCACTTCGTGCGGAACGCTGGAAGACTGGGCCAGATCCTTGCGCGAGCAGGTGCAGGGATAAATAAACCCTCCACTGCGCAGGCGGCGCCATGCTTCGAGGTAGTGGGATCGGCGCTCGCTCTGGGCGTAAGGGCCGAAGGATCCGCCGCAATCCGGGCCCTCTGTCCAGCGAATTCCCAGCCAGTGCAGGTCCTCGATCATCGCGTGTGAAAACTCAGGACGAGAGCGCTGCGGGTCGAGATCTTCGTTGCGGAGGACCAGAGTTCCGCGGTGCTCGAGGGCGCGCTGGTACGCGATCCAAAAAGTGCGGGCGTGGCCGATGTGGAGGAGGCCGGTCGGCGAGGGCGCTAGACGACCGCGATACGATGAGGCCGGGATCACAGGCGCATTCTAATGCAGCAGTATTCTTTATTTATTAAGTGGTTATCCCTACCCCTCCCCCCCGATCTATTGGAATCATGGATTTAGAGGCCCGATTCCTTGCAAAGTATTCCGGAATAAGGAGTTATGGGTAAAATATTCCGCAATAAGGAGTTAGCACTGTTTCTTGCCCCCGTTTAGCCCTGTGCACCTTCTAGCCGGGACGGGGCCATCACACGGGCATGCCAGTTGGTTCTTGGATGTGTTGTCAAAGAGCGATTGGACCTCGTCACTATCTGCGCTCTGAATTTAGTTGAGTTCAGGTGACGACCTAAGTCAAGCTTTTTCAGGGAGCCGCTGCAAGTTACTCGGTGATAGTTACATCCCCGTGGGATTTCATGCAAATTGTAATTACAACATGATGTCGGTCACCTATCGGTGTGGTAACGTTTCTTTTTGCCTTGACGCGGGTCTGTAATGCGGCTACATCTGTTGCCAATCTTCCTAGGCGAGGATTCCCGGCTTCCTGAGGGGGTGGCCGAGAAGCGTCTGGAGGTGCGACAATTTTCAGCTAAGCCCAGACATAATCAGGAGAGGATTGGAGGAATTATGCGTTCATACGGGGATGGTGTCGGCGATGGCCGAGATCGCAACTCTGGCTGCGGGTGGCGGTTTTTGAGGCGGGTAGCGATGGGAACTCGGCATGGCTTGGCGATGTTTGCTTTGGCATCGGCGTTCTTGGTGGCGGCGGCAGCGATGGCGGGGGCGCAAACGTATAGCGTGCTCTACAGCTTCGCTGGCGTCCCGGACGGGGCGGACCCCCAGGCGCCAGTAACTCTGGACACCTCGGCAGGCAATCTTTATGGCATAACCATTGACGGGGGTTCCGGCGGCTGTCAGTACCCGGGCTGCGGCACGGTATTTGAGCTTACTTCGGATGGGGTTGAGAGCGTTCTCCACAGCTTTACCGGGCCGGACGGTGGGGAGCCCCGAGGTAGCATACTCCGCGACGAGGAGGGGAACCTGTTCGGAGCCGCCTGGGGAGGATCTCACGGAGACGGGGTCGTATTCGAAATAAATTCGAAAAACGTGGAAAAAGTGCTTTACAGCTTTAAAGGCGGATCTGATGGCGACGAACCGTCATCGGGGTTGACTCAGGACCCGAATACGGGCGATTTCTATGGTCTTACTGCGAGCGGGGGAGCGTATAACGGAGGTACTCTCTATAAGATAGCCGCGACCGGAACACATACGGTTCTTTACAACTTCGGGGCGCCGGGGACGGCTGGCGACGGCCCTGCTGGCAAGCTGGTACAGGATGGAAACACGGGAAATCTTTACGGCATGCTTCCTTTAGGCGGGTTGGGCTGTGGAGCGGTATTTCAATTCACTCCCGCTGGTGTGGAAACCGCGCTCTACGTCTTTACCGGGCAGCACGGGGACGGATGCGAGCCCGGGCCCGGCGATCCGGGATTAGTGATGGATGCGCAGGGGAATTTGTTCGGCACGACTTGGATCGGGGGAAATGCTAACCGCGGCGTCGTCTTCGAGGTGACTGCTGGGGGTGTGGAGAAGGTGCTCTACGAGTTTAAGGGCGCCAAGAAAGGCGATGGCGCCTGGCCCTTGGCCGGACTGGTTCTGGATGCGGGCACAGGAAATCTCTACGGAACTACGGAAATAGGCGGCACCGGCCAGTGCTACGGCGGGCGCGAAATCTCGGGCTGCGGCACGATATTCGAGCTTTCACCTCCGGCAACCAAGCACGGCAAATGGCGTGAAACCATTCTTCACTCCCTCGCTGGCGGAGCGGATGGGCTTTATCCGCAGGCCGGCCTAATCCGGGATGCGCAAACCGGGAATATTTATGGCACAGCCGTGGGCGGCGGAGCCTACGACAAGGGAGTCGTGTTTAAGCTGACACCGTAGAAATAGTAGTGAGCCAGCCCGAGCGCATGTGTGTGTCTCCCAAACCCCGCGTTGTTACTTATTGTTCCATGCCAAACCCAACAATCTAACCCGCCTGCAGGGGGGCCCCAGCGATCTAACAGAAACGTCAAAGGAGAAACTCTATGAAAGGCTTGTTCATTACGATTGCTTTCGCATTATGCGTCTCAACCACACTTAGCGCGCAACCTCCAATCCAATATTCTCAAGCAGACCATGATGATGTCACCGTATATCAACCGGCAAATGGCGTTCCGGGCAGTGTATGGGGCGGCAGCACGGGAAAGGGGACGAAATGGTGTTTCCCGCAGGACCCCTACAAGGGAATCTGCATCTGGCGAATAACGGACGCTACCGTATTCTCTGGCGGCGTCGCGCAAGTTCCAGATAATGACGCGGAAAACTCGGTACAAACGGACGACGATCAGAAAGATAACATCATATCCGCACCTAACGGATCAGTTCGATACGTGGTTGTACGATCGACCGGTGGAAATTCCGCGATCATCGCCTTCGACAGCACCCAGAATACGGCGACCAAACAGGGATCGACGCTGTCAGGCGAAATGATGTTCGACGAAACGAATCCTGGGATTATTTATGCGAGGGTGGAGAACGCGCAAAACAACCCCACCCTGATTCAGAAATGGGCGTCGAGTGATGGGTGGAACACCTATACGGCGTCCACAATCTACGACTTCGCCAACTGCCTCCCTCAAGGCTATCAGGCCAAGTGGGAGAGCACGTGGGGGACAGCCGTACCGACAAGCATGAATATCGGAACGTCCCATACCTGGGGTACTGCCTTTTCTACTAGTCCCAGCCAGGGCACGGGCTACTTGGCACTCGCCTACAAGGAACCTGTGAATGGTCAAGGTGGAGGCTGTGCAAGCGTCGATACTTTCAACGACCTGGCTTACGGATGGAATGGCGTGCTTCTTGGCCCCCTGGATGATGGCAACGGTAACCCACTTCCGTCATTTACCATGCACGACGCGGGCATGACCAGAAATCCGAGGTATTTCGGTATAACGCCGGCCAACGATTGCCAAAACTGCGCTCTCGCGTATATATGGGAAATAGGCACGACCCATGTTCGCCCATGCACCGTTCATTGCGATGGACACGCCGCTCAGGGCTTTTATGACAGGGCTGATCACAAGGGAAATGGATCGTTTTTGCTGCTGCACTCTTATGCAGATCCCAACGACAACATAGTCGGCCCGCTGCTAACGGACTATCCGGCGAGCGGGTATGACGAGCATGCAAGCTGGCTCAACATTCCGGTAAATGAGGGCGCGGGGCTTCCCGCCGAAGATCAAGGTGTCGATGTTTACCCAATCCTCATTACAACCACGGTGGTTACAAGCCAGCCGCCACCCCAGACGTATTCATACTGGGGCCAGGACGAGATCATCGGCATCTCCGCGGACCTGAATGACTACGGCCAAAACGATTTTTGGCGGTTTGGCCAAACTGGCAACTCAGGAACGTCGCCGTTTTACACTTGTCAAAACGCAAAAGGAACGGTTGCGGAACTTGGCGATGGTATTGCGTTCACTTCGGACATGGCATCCGACGGGAGCGTTGCCCCGCTAGGCACGGATTCGAACGGCAATCCGAGATGCGACGTGTTCTGGATGGAACTCAAGTAAACCAACCGCCCAAACTAGCACTTGAGTTGGAGCGAAACAGAAGGGTTAACCGGAGAAGGTCGGCACGCAGCCGACCTTCTCACCTTAAACAGCGTTCAGAGGCGAGGCCGCTCGCTTAGCGCGTGGCTACGGGCGCGGGACTCCTTTTCTCCATGGGGGTAAATTCGCGGGTTTCGTGGCCGATCCAGACTTGACGGGGGCGGGCGATTTTCTGCTCGGGATCGGTGATCATCTCCTGCCATTGCGCCAGCCATCCGCAGGTGCGCGGGATGGCGAACAGGACCGTGAACATCTCCGGCTTGAAGCCCATCGCCTGGTACATGATGCCGGAGTAGAAATCGACGTTGGGATAGAGCTTACGCGTGACGAAGTAATCGTCCTGCAGCGCAATGCGTTCCAACTCAAGAGCGATTTCGAGCTTGGGATTGTGGCCGGTAATTTCGAAAACGCGTTCAGCGGTCCACTTGATAATTTTGGCGCGTGGATCGTAATTCTTGTAGATGCGATGGCCGAAGCCCATCAGCTTGCCTTTACCTTCTTTGATTTTCTTGACGTAGGCAGGCACGTTGTCTTTGGTACCGATCTCGTCGAGCATGCGGAGGACTTCTTCGTTGGCACCACCGTGGAGCGGGCCGGCTAGAGCGGCTGCGGCTGCGGCGGTGGCAAGATACGGATCGGTCTGGGAGCTTCCGACGGCACGCATGGCGTTGGCGCTGCAATTCTGCTCGTGGTCGGCGTGCAGAATGAAGAGGATGTCGAGTGCGCGCGCAATCGTTGGATTGGCGGCGTACTTGGGCTCGACCATCTTCCACAGCATGTTCATGAAATTCTCAGGATAGGTGAGATCGTTATCCGGATAAACGTAGGGGAAGCCGACGCTATGGCGATACGACATGGCGGCGATTGAGGGCACCTTGCCGATGAGACGCTGGATCTGATGGAGCCGGTTGGCGGGATCGTGAACCTGACGCGAATCGGGATACACAGCGGAGAGTGCGGCAACGGTGCTCACGAACATGGCCATGGGGTGGGCATCGTAGCGGAATCCCTCCATGAACTTCTTGGTGCTCTCATGGATCATGGTGTGATGGGTGATGTCGCTGACCCAGCCCTTGAGTTGAGATTCGGTGGGCAGTTCGCCGAACAGGATCAGATAGGCGACTTCGAGGTAGGTGCAGTGCTCGGCGAGGACTTCGATGGGATATCCGCGATAGCGCAGGATGCCGCGGTCGCCATCGATGTAGGTGATGGCGCTTCGGCAGGAAGCGGTATTCATGAAGGCCGGATCATAGGTCATGAGTCCGAAATCCTCCGGGCCGGTCTTAATTTTGCGCAGGTCCATCGCCCGGATGGTGCCGTTTTCAACCGGCAACTTATAGCTTTGTCCGGTGCGGTTATCGGTGATGCTGATGGAATTATCCGGCATACAGAAGCTCCTGAAAGTTAGTTGTCGGGCAAAAAACCGCCATAGAGAACACTCAGCCCGTGGCACAGAAGTTAGCCGCTCCGGAAACAGGTGGCGGTGAGCCACGTCACATCTGAATGTTTTTCGCCTACATTTTCCTATTATGCTACGAATTATGCTACGAACTCCGACCCGGTAGCGGTTTTGCGCTATTGGCAAGGGAGCCGGGGTTGGGTAGTGTGGCACCACGCCGGGGTGGGAAGGCATCCTTTTGGGAGGAAGATTTCAGCCATGACATGGATTCGTACGGTCCCGCTGACGGAAGGCGGTGAAGAACTGCGGGAGGCGATGGAAGGGCAAAAAGCCCTTTATCCTCAGGAATATGCGGTGCCGATTCATCCGGCGGAAGGCGGCGGATCGGCGATTGTGGCGTCACATTCGCTGATTCCGCAGGCGCTGCACCATGCCTTTGCGACGTTCGGGGCCTTGATGTCTCCCGAGTTGCCGCTGGGGCGGCGGCAGCACGAGATGATTGCGACGCTGGTTTCGGTGACGAACCGGTGCGTGTATTGAATCGAGTCGCACGCAGAGTTTCTGCGTCGAGTCACGCTGGACAAGGAACTGGTGGCGGCGCTGGAGCGGGATTACACGACTGCGCCCATCACGTCAGAAGAGCGAGTGATGCTGGACTATGTGGTAAAGCTCACCAGGGATGCGACCAGGGTGGGGAAAGACGACCACGGGAAGCTTCGAGCGGCCGGGTTTGAGGATCAGGGGATTTTGCAGATCACGCTGATTGCAGCGTGGTTCAACTACATCAACCGAGTCGCGGATGCGCTGGGAGTGGGGAGAGAGTAACAACAGAGAACGTGTGACGAATGCCAAAAAGGGTGAGATTCCTGATCGCTGGCACTCTTCGGAATCGTGGCAGAGATCGCGTGAGGAGCTAAGGCCCTTGTTGAAGGGAAGAAGCTTACGCGGCCCCTTCGGCAGGCTCAGGGCAGGCTCTGAAGGGCCGCTCTTCCACGGCAGCGCAGGCATTTACGGTAGCGCCGGGATTCACGGCGGCACCGGACATTCACGGGGGGCGCGGGCATTTACGGCGGCGCGGGCATTCGTGAGTTTTACGCGGCGAAGCCTATGGCAGAATCGAGATTTCAGCACAACCTGGTCTTCACAACAACGGTCAGGGTCTCACTCGTTGGCGGCTTTGCGCGAGGGCTTCAGGCAACGGGCGAAGACCGCTGAAACCGCCGGGATCTGGTCTTCCTTGAGTTGAATGGCGCTGCCCAGTCTTTTCAGGGCTGCGTTCAGGGCGGGCGGCTGGCCTTCGGTCAGTTCCACGAGCTGCTGCCATTCGCGAGCGACGGGGATGCGCTCGTCGCTGTCGGCGTCCTCGCAAAACTGGTCGGCGGCTTCCGGCGGCGTACCGTATTCATCGGCCACATCTTCGTGAAAATATCCGCGCAGAAATGTGTGGAGAGCGGGAAATTTCTCCGTAGTGATCTCAACTTTCGAATTTGAGCTGTGTGGTTTCATCAGCGACACTCCGGATAAGAAGTAAGAACGTAGTAGTCGTCGGGCCCGGCGTACTTTAGAACCACGAGGGCGTGGGTGCAGGGGTGGGAGTGGACTTCTCCGCGATTCATGGTGCGCCCGATCGCTTCATCGCTGTCATAGTCGAGGACGAGGTTCGGATGGCGGCCCGAGCGGCTGAGCCAGGACTGGATGCGGTCTTGCGATTTGGCGATGGCGCCGCCAACCACGTGCTCGGCCGTGTTGCGATCGGTGTAGGTGGAGGCACCGGTGATGTTCTGCTCACGATCCAGGCGACGACGGAGGTCCTCTTCGGATTGGCCGACGTGCTTGCGAAGGATATGGCCGCCGGCGCGCTCGTCCTGGCTGAGATCGCGGGCGGGACCGCTATTGAAATGGCTTTCGTCATGCGCGGCGGCGGGTGAGGATGCCGGTGAAGCCGGGGAATTCGAAGCTGCGGGTGGTTGGCAGGAAATGAGCGCACCGAGGATCAGAACAAAAGCGAGATGTATCATCGTGCGCGTTCGAGAATGCTTTTTCATCGGCTCCCATTTGCCGCCAGTCACGTCTTATTTTCGACCCCTGAACCCGGTCTTACGGTAAAGATTCGGGAATTGTGCTACTAAACAGGGTGTGCGGGCAAGTCTACTGGACTATCTGGAAGATTTCGAGCGCTGGCAAGACGGACCGGCGTATGTGTTTCCGCGCGGGTACCGGCATGAGCGGTGGTCTTACCGCCAGGTGGCCGGAGTTGCGAACCAGTTTGCGCGGGAACTGGCGGCACGCAACATCGCGAAGGGCGATGCGGTTCTTCTCTGGGCGCCGAATTCGGCCGAATGGGTCGCGGCATTTTTAGGTTGCGCTTTGGCCGGAGTAATTGCGGTTCCCCTGGATGACGCTTCCAGCGCAGATTTTGCGCAGCGGATCAGCGGGCAGGTTCGCATGAAGCTGGTGGTTTGCCCGCGCGAGCGAGCCGCATTATTTCCCGGCTTCCCTACTATTGATCCGGCCGATCTTGCTGGTGTCATCGCGCGGAATTCGGCTGAACGGTTTCGTCCGGTTTCGATTCAGGCATCCGATCCGCTCGAGATTGTGTTCACCTCCGGCACAACCGCGGAGCCGAAAGGGGTTGTGCTCACCCATGCGAATGTCGCGGGCAATCTTGCTCCCATTGCGACAGAGATCGCTAAATATCTTAAGTACGAACGGTTCGTGCATCCGCTGCGGTTTCTCAACCTGCTGCCGCTGAGCCACGTATTCGGACAGTTTCTGGGAATATTTCTGCCGCCACTTCTGGGAGCGACGGTTGTATTTGAGGACGGGTTCAATCCCACCGAAATCATTGCGACCATCCGGCGCGAGCGCGTCTCGGTGCTGGTTGCGGTACCGCGGGTGATCGACTCGCTCAGGCAGAAGATCAAACGCGATGTGGAGGAGAGCGGACAGAACGCGGCATTTGCCGCCGATTATGCGCGGGCCGCGAGCCAGCACTTCTTGCGGCGGTGGTGGACGTTCCGGCAAGTGCGTCGACGATTCGGATGGAAATTTCTGGCGTTCATCAGCGGCGGCGCGGCGCTTGATCGCGAGACGGAGGAATTTTGGCACCGGCTCGGTTACGCGGTCATTCAGGGTTATGGGCTCACGGAGACGACTTCGCTGATCAGCTTGAATCATCCGTTCCACACGAGCCGCGGGTCGATTGGGAAAGTGCTGCCGGGGCGCGAAGTGAGGCTGGCGGAGGATGGCGAAATTCTGGTGCGCGGGTCGGGCATTGCCACCGGTTACTGGAATGGACGCGAACTGGTGCCGGTGGCGGGGGATGAAGGCTGGTACGGGACGGGGGATCTGGGCGCGCTCGATGCGGAGGGCAATCTTTTTTTTCGGGGACGTAAGAAGGAAGTGATCGTCACGCCCGCCGGGATGAACGTTTATCCCGGGGATCTGGAGGCGGCGCTGCGCTCGCAGAAAGAAGTGCGGGATGCGGTCGTGGTTGGACTTGAACGCGGAGGCAATGCCGAGGCATGCGCGGTTGTGATTCTGAACGATCGGTTGGCCGATGCGAAGGAAGTGGTCAGTCGGGCGAATGAGACGCTGGCTGAATATCAGAAGATGCGGCACTGGTTTGTGTGGCCGGACGAGGATTTTCCGCGGACTTCGACGGGCAAACCACGGCGGAACGTGATTCGCGACGCTGTGAGCGCACGCATGAGAGCAGACGCGGGCGAGGCACGTGGGGTGGTCGCCAGTCCGCTCGCTGAGTTAGTGGCGTGCGTCACCGGGCGGCCTGCGCCGAAACTTGCGCCGGACGCCGATCTCGAGAGCGACCTGGGGCTGAGTTCGCTGGAACGCGCGGAATTGCTGGGAGCGCTCGAGGATCGTTATCAACTCGACTTGAGCGAAACGGAGTTTGCGAACGCGGCGACGGCCGGAGATATCGACAAGCTACTTCAGAGCGCTCGCGGGGATGCGGAGCGAGCTGACGGCAGCACGCAAACGACAGGGCGGCGAGGATTTCATTATCCGCGATGGACATTGCGATGGCCGGCAACATGGCTGCGGTTAGCTGCGCAATATTTAATGATGCGTCCGGCGGCGCTGCTGCTCGGGTGGCCGCGCGTGATCGGACGTGACAATCTGCGCGGAGTTTCCGGGCCGCTGCTGGTCGTTTCGAACCATATTGCCGACGTGGATATCGGCCTGATTCAAATCGCGTTGCCGCCGCGCATCCGGCACAAACTCGCGACAGCCACCCGTGGAGAAGCGCTGGAGGCTCTGCGCTCGCCGGCTGCGAGTCGTACTTGGCCGCTGCGTGTGTATGACCGCCTGGGATGGGCCTTGGGCGTGATGCTGCTCAATTTGTTCCCTCTGCCACGGGAAGCCGGTTTCCGAAAGAGCTTTGCGTATGCTGGAGAGGCCGTGGATCGCGGCTACAGCGTGCTGGTGTTCCCGGAAGGTCGGTATACCGAAGATGGACGTGTCGGTCCTTTTCGGACGGGCGTCGGGCTGCTCGCGAATAATTTGCGGATTCCGGTGCTGCCGATGCGGATTGATGGGCTGTTCGGGCTGAAGCGGGCGGGGAAAAAGATCGCACGGCCGGGGAAGATTCAGATTCGAATTGGAAAGCCGCTGAAGTTCGAACCGGCCGCATCTCCGGAAGAAATTGCGCGGACGCTGCAGAAGGCGGTGGAATTCCTCTGAAGCATTGCCGCTGCCGGAGACGCAGCTAGCTGCGTCTCTACGATGCATCTCTTCACACCTATCGCTCGCGTTTGGGCATGAAGATCCACTGTAAAACGGAGCTGACCAGGCTCATCAGGACCGCTCCGATGAGGGCGGGGATGAAACCGTGAACCTCAAATCCTCTGACGAATTGGGCTGCCAGTTCGAGCATCAGCGCGTTGATGACGAACCAGAACAGGCCGAGGGTCAGGATGGTGAGCGGGAAGGTCAGAATTTTGAGAATGAGTCCCAGGGTGGCGTTGATCAGGCCGATGACGAGCGCAGCGATCAGGGCGGCTTTGGGGCCGCTGACGTGGATACCGGGGACAAAATTGGCGACAATCCAGAGCGCGACCGCGCTTAGAATCCAGTGCAGGAGAAGACGCATTCCGACCTCCTTGGGTGCGGCAGGCTTGGTGTGAAACAGCAGCGACCCGACGAAGGACACTATACAACGTGAAGCCAACGGCGAAAACTGGCATCCCAAAGACAAATGCCGCGCGGCTGCTTGATCAGCTCGGTATCCATTATGAGCTGCGCGCGTATGAGGTGGATCCCGAAGACCTAGCTGCCGAGACGGTGGCGGCCAAGATTGGACTGCCTGCAGAGCAGGTGTTCAAGACGCTGGTTGCGCGGCCATCCGGTGGAAAAGAACGGAATGGGGTGGTCATGGCGGTCATCCCGGGCGACCAGGAACTGGATTTGAAAGCTCTCGCCGCGGCTGCGGGAGAAAAGAAAATTGAACTTGTTCCGGTGAAGGAGTTGCAGGCACTCACTGGATATATTCGCGGAGGCGTGACGGCACTCGCCGGCAAGCGCGACTATCTGGTTTACGTGGACGAGACCATAGAACTTTTTGACGTAATTTCAATTTCAGCCGGAATGCGCGGGCTGCAGATTCTGATTGCGCCGGGGGATTATCTGCGGGCGACTAAGGGGACGGTGGCGGGACTGGGGCAGGCGAAGGCCGGATAGCAAAACGTGAGACTAATCTATGTAGCGGGTTGCAGGAACTCGAGTCCCAAAGCGGCGCGGCGTCAGGATGGAACGATTTGCCGGGGGGCCCTCGCTGGGGCGAGGTAGCGAATGGTGTAGGCCACGGGGAGTCCGAAGAGGAGGACTTTTCCGATCAAATCCGGCAGCCCAACCGGTTCCGTGGCGTGCAGTCCGGAATGGGGCAGGACGATCAGTTTCATAAACAATTCGACCCAGACGCCGAAATTCACGCCGCTAAGCAACGGATGCTCGGTGAGAAGCGGGAGCTTGCGGCTGGCAAGGTAGTAGACCGTGGCCCAAATGCAAGAGATCAAAAAGTGCAGGGCCATGCCTAGTGACCACATAATGGCTCCGCCATTGATGGCGGTCCTGCCAATCAACCCAGCGGCGATGTAGTAGGGAATATCCCAGCCGTCGTGGATGCAGACATATAGGATGTTCACAGTTCCGGCAATCAAGCCCGCCGCGACAATTGCTAGAGAGGCGTTCTTCTTAGGGCCCCCTGTGTCGGTTGCGGCGACGCTTATCGATTCCGATGCAGCGGTCATCTGCGGTCTCCCATCTGGGCGGACTCCCATCCGCTCGGAAGATAGACGGGCCAGTTCTCGGGACGTTAGCGGCTACGGCGGATCACTGGTCGATTCGGGGTGGTTGTAGACTATTAGGCGAAAGAACTTTTCCGAGGTATGAGTCATGCCTACCGCTACCCGCACCAATCCGCTCTCATTTCTTTCCGATCAACTGGACGAACTTAAGGCCAAAGGGACGCACTTCAAGCTGCGAGTACTTGATGATGAGCAGGCGCCCGTATGCACGTTTGACGGGAAGAAGGTCATCAATCTTGCCTCCAACAATTACCTGGGCTTGACTACGCATCCGCGGCTGCGCGAGGCGGCGCTGGAGGCTACGCGCAAATACGGCGTCGGGTCGGGAGCGGTGCGCACGATTGCCGGGACGATGAAGATCCACATGGAACTGGAGGAGAAGATTGCGCGCTTCAAAGGCGTGGAGGCGTGTGTCGTTTTCCAGTCGGGATTCACGGCGAATGCGGGAACGGTGTCGGCGTTTCTCGGTAAGGATGACTTCATTATTTCCGACCAGCTCAACCATGCTTCGATCATCGACGGCGCGCGGCTGTCGCGGGCGAAGATTCTGGTCTTCAATCACAAAGACATCGCGCACGCCGAGGAGCAACTCGCCAGCATTAAAGGCCAGCCCGGCCACAAACTGCTGATCACGGACGGCGTTTTTTCGATGGATGGCGACATCGGCGCGCTGCCCGGTCTGTGCGAACTCGCGGAAACATACGGCGCGATCATGATGGTGGACGACGCGCATGCCTCGGGCGTGCTGGGACGCAACGGGCGCGGAACGATTGATCATTTCGGAATGCATGGGCGGGTCGACATTCAGGTAGGAACTTTGTCGAAGGCGATTGGCGTGCTCGGAGGATATGTTTGCGGAACGCGCGATCTGATTGACTTCCTCTATCACCGCGCGCGGCCATTTTTGTTTTCGACGTCGCATCCGCCGTCGGTCGCGGCTTCGTGCATTGCGGCATTCGATGTTCTCGAACAAGAGCCGCAATGGATGGAGCAACTCTGGGAGAACACGCGGTTCTGGAAAAAGGAGCTGGGGCTGCTTGGGTTCAACATCGGCGGTCAGAATACCCCCGCGAGCGAGACGCCGATTACTCCCATCATCATTGGGGACGGGCGGTTGACGATGGAGTTCTCGCGCGAACTGTTCAAAGAAGGCGTGCTGGGAACCGGGATCGCATTTCCGACTGTGCCGGAGGGCAAGGCACGGATTCGCACGATCATGACGGCGACGCATACGAAAGATGAGCTGCAGCAGGCGCTGGAAGTGCTGGGGCGAGTGGGGAAGAAGATGGGGATGCTGCAATAAGTCGTTCCCTTCTACGACTTGGCATTTCCAGAAGAGAAGAATTAGTTAACGGCCGGTGCGTCTTCGACGATCGCTTCTACGATTCCGTCGATTGTGTCGGTCACGCGCTTTGCGGGCACATTCAGGTTGTTCGAGAGGATGGAGAAGACGACTGTTTGGCCGGCGTCAGTCGTCGTGAATCCTGAGAGGGCTTTGACTCCGCCGAGCGAACCGGTTTTCGCGAGCACGCGCTTCTGCAGGCGGGGAGCGGTCAGGCGTTCGGCTAGCGATCCGTCTACGCCTGAGACTGGGAGAGTTGATTTGTAGGCCGCTCCCCAAGGTTGCGACGACGCATAGCGCAGCAATTGGACGATGGCGTGGGGAGTGACCAGATTCTGCCGCGAGAGACCGGAGCCGTCGTAGAACACGTACTGGTCGCTTGCGATACCCGCCTGGGTGAGAAATGCGCGCAGGACCTCCAATCCATTTTCGATGGTGCCGGGGCCATGCTGGCGGCCGAGCATGCGAAGCAAAATTTCCGCGTGCAGGTTCTGGCTGGTCTTGTTGACGACGCGCAGATCATCGAGGAGGGGTGTGGATTCATAGCTGGCGAGCGTCATGGCCTGATTGGCCTTGAAGGAGACTCCCCCGCCTTCGCCGCCACCGTTGGAGTGGGCGATAGCCGTCGCCGTAAAGGTTGAAAGACTGGCCCGTTCGGTGTGGTGGGTGCGCTCGTGGCCGTAGATGACGATGCCGCGTTTCTCCAGCAACTGGCGGAAGAGACCGGCGGCGAACGCGGCGGGATCCTCGATGGCGAGTTGCTCCGTAACACCTGCGTCATTCAGCGGCAGGTTGCCCCAGAGGGTGATAACCATGGAACCGGGCTCGCGGTTGATGGCAAACGCGCGCTCGGAACCAGCGGGACTGGTGACGATGCGATTGTCGAGGCGGTAATAGTCGGGAAAGGGACTGAGGCTGACAAAGGCTTTTTCGCCGACGCGATCCGCCGGCATGATATGCGCGAAAACGATATTGTCGTTGATGGTGAGCGCGGAAACGGGCGCTCCGTCGCCCCAGACAAGATCGTCCTGGCTCCAGCCTTCGCCGTAGCGTTCGAAAGCGAAGTAGGAATCGTCGGCAACGATGTCGCCGTCGATGAACTTCACGCCTTTTTTCACGAGCTCGTTGGCAAGCGCTTCGAGCGCTTGAATCGGGTCGTCGTTGCGTTGGGTGCGGAGATCGTAGGGAAGTTCGCGGCCGGAAAGATTCGGATCGCCATGGCCAACGAGGGCGAGATCTCCGGTGAGTCGGCCATAGCGGTCGAGCGTGCCGGTGGTTTCAACGGTCGTGTGGAACTTGTAGTCGGGGCCGATCAGAGCAAGGGCGGCGGCGGTCGTAAAGAGCTTGGTGTTCGAAGCCGGAGTAAAGAGTTTATCGGCGTTTTGCATGTACAAGACTTCGCCGGTGGAGAGCGAAACGACTTCGATTCCCCAGAATCCGTGGGCGAGATCGGGGGAGTTCAACAGAGTGGCGATGCGCTCCTGTAACGATTTGATCGATGGGTTCGGAGCCGCTGGCGGCGCGGCGAAGGAAGCAGTAACGACGAGCGAGACGATAAGAAGCAAAGGCGCAACTGATCGCCTGGTGAGCATTGCCTGGATTGTAACATTCGATAAAAAAGGCTTAGGTCTAGAATAGCAACAACATGCGCGCGATTTTTCAATGGAATGTAGGCACTCGCGTTCTCGAGTTGGGCCGGCGAACGCTGATCATGGGCGTGGTGAACGTTACACCCGACTCGTTTTCCGACGGCGGACAAAACGTTGACGCTGCAAAGGCGGTGGCGTTCGCGGAGCAGTTGCTCGACGAGGGCGCGGCGATGATTGATGTCGGTGGAGAATCAACGCGGCCGGGAGCGGCGATAGCCGATTCGGCTTCAGGAGCAGCGGTATCTGAAGAAGAAGAGCGCAAGCGGGTATTGCCGGTGGTCCGCGACTTGAAACGGCGGCGGCCACAGGCGGTGATCAGCGTCGATACCTATAAGGCGGGCGTGGCGCGTGCCGCGATCGAACTGGGCGCGGAGGTGGTAAACGACATCAGCGGATTCCGGTGGGATCCGAAGATGGCAAAGACCCTGGCGGAACTGAAGGTGGGGGCTGTGCTCATGCATACGCGGGGGCGTCCGGAGGAATGGCGGGGGTTGCCACCGATCGGCGATCCGGTGCTGCTGGTGAAGCGGGAGTTGCGGCAATGGGCAGAAGCGGCAACGCTCGCGGGCATCAAGCGCGACCACCTGGTGCTGGATCCCGGGTTCGGATTTGGCAAGAAGTTCGAGGAGAACTATCCGCTCATGGCGCACTTCGGCGAGCTGCAACAGATGGGATTTCCGTTGCTGGCAGGAGTATCGCGGAAGTCATTTCTCGGGCGGGCGCTGGCGCGCAATGGCAAGGATGCTCCCGTGGCGGAGCGAGTTTCCGGGACGCTGGCGGCGGAGTCGATCCTGATCGTGAAAGGTGCCCATATCATCAGGACACACGATGTGAAACTGGCAGTCGAGGCAGCACGAGTGGCGGATGCGATCGTGGGAAGCGGCGGGTGAGAGGTCAGAGGTTCGAGGTCAGAGTGCAGAGGTTAGGGGCAGAGGTTTCAAGGTTCAAGGTTTCGACGTTCCACTCGATCGAGGATTTGAGGGTCGAAAGGAGAAGCACGAGACCAAGACCTTGAAACGCTGAAACCTTGAAACCCGGGTCTTTCTCGCTTCCGCAATCTGACTTCTCACTTCTGACTTTCGATTACGCTTGCCCGGTCGCGGTCATTGCACCGATCTTGAGGGCGGGCAGGCGAATTTCGAAGGCGGCTCCGCCTTCGGGACGGTTGAAGCAGGTGATCTGTCCCTGATGATCCTGCACCACGCCATAAGTGGCGCTGAGACCGAGTCCGGTGCCCTTGCCGACTGGTTTGGTGGTGTAGAACGGATCGAAGACGCGCTCGGGATGGCGCAGTCCGGGACCGCTGTCGGCGAATTGGACAATCACATCTTTGGTATCGCGCCACAATGAAATCTGCAGACGTCCACCGCCAATCTCCTGCAGGGCATCAACCGCATTTTCGACAATCTGCACGAATGCCTGCAGAAGCTGGTTAGGATTTCCGAGGACACGGGGCAGGGGGCCGAGATCTTCGACGGTGATGCTGATGTTGCGATTTTCGAGCTTGAATCCTTCCATTTGAACGGCGCGCTGCAGAAGCGGCTTGAGCTCCAGAGGAGCCTTTTCGCCCGGGGTCTGCTGCGCAAAACTGAGCAGGTCCGTGACCAGTTCACGAGTGCGCCGGGCCTGTTGCCCGATCTTCTGCGCGTTCGCAAGCTGCTCATAGCTGAGATTGCTGCTGGAGGCTAAGAGCTCAGAACTGCCGAGAATGGCCGAGAGCGGATACTCAAGTTCCACCGCGGCTAGCGCGACCAACTCTCCCAGAGATGCAAGCTTCGCCTGCTGTACGGCACGCCCCTGAAGGCGTTCGAGGTTGTCGAAGCTGGCGCGCGAATGATGCAGGAAGCCGACCAGACGTTGGTCTAACAGGTACTGCTTGAGAAACACGAAGGAAGCGAGAACGGCGACGCCGCCCATGGCAACGGCAAAGCGAGCGAGGCGGAGATAGGGCGCATCCTGGCTGTAGAACAATGCGATGTACCCCATAACGGGAAGCGAGAGCAGCGCCAGTTGCGCCAGGATGTAGGCGACACGCCGGCGCTCGCGGGGAATTGGGGGCATGATCTGCGACTCGCCGAGGGAGGCTCGTCCCATGAACGCGATCCCGAGGAACCCGAGCAGAGCGGCAAGAAATGGGATGTCGTAGACGCCACCCGTGTGATAGGCGCCGCGCGCAATGGCAGCGTTCATGGCTTCGGAGGCGAGTGAATAGAGAAAGCTGATCACGAAGATGCTGCCATACAACTTGCGCCACAAACCGGAACTCGAAAAAAAAGCGGATGCGGCCACGAAAATCAGGATCAGGCCTTCGATGACGTACAAAATGTCCCAGCGCAGGTTGTAGATAGAAGTGTTGGTCCTGAGGTACTCGTCGGGAAAAACGAAATAGGCATAGACGACCATCCACCACACAACCAGAATCAGCACATTGAGGGCGCTCGGGATCATGCCTTCGCTGTCGTCAGCCTGATGGGGGCGAATGGCCAGCGCCGCCATGATTGGCACGACGTGGAAGAAAAGAACGATGTCTCCCCAAAAAGGATCGGGAAGCGGCTTGCGAACGACAACTTCGAACCATGTCCAGCAACTCTGGTTGAAACACCACATGGCCATGCCGGTGGTCATCAGGCCCCAAAACAAGCGGGTATGGCCGCGGCTGTCGAAAGCATTTCTGGCACAGAGGAAAAAAGCGGCACCGAGCACAATCAGCGGGACCAGGTCGCCCATGGCAACGCGAAAAGTTACATTCGGAAATACCAGCGGCGCGATTGCAAAAGCGGCCAGAAGGACAATTCCGAATAGGAGCAACGATCTCGGGCGCAAAGACACAGCTTCGTATCATATTGTTTTTGGGGGGCAATGTTGAGATGACGGCGGGATTCCGCAGGTTACCGAAGTAACCAGTGGATAGGGGATCAGTCTGTGGTCCGCTGCCTGCCCTGTGACGAACATCACAATAACAAGTGATCGAGCGGACCGTGGCGGGCCGGTGAACGGCTGCTAGAATTTGCGTATGGCATTCCCAGTGAACCGCCCGCGCCGCCTGCGGCGGACCGAGACATTGCGTTCGATGGTCCGCGAAACCCGGCTTACGCCGGAAGCATTTATTTATCCGCTCTTTGTCTGTCCCGGAACCGGCGTTCGCAAGGAAGTGCGGTCGATGCCGGGCGTCTTCAACCTTTCGGTGGATGAGGCGGTCAAAGAAGTGCGCGAGGCGCGAGGGCTGGGCGTGCCGTCGGTGATTCTGTTCGGACTCCCGGAAACGAAGGATGAAGTGGCGACCGGTGCATGGGCTGAAGACGGCATCGTGCAGAAGGCCGCGCGCGCCATCAAGAGCGAAGTGCGCGATGTGATTGTGATGGGCGACGTTTGCCTGTGCGAATACATGTCGCATGGGCATTGCGGAATCGTGAAGGCAAGCCCGCAATCGCTGGGCGCAGCGGCGGGCGCGCCTCCGGCGCCTGCGGAGTACGAAATCGTAAACGACGCGAGCCTGGAATTGCTGGCGCGCACGTCGGTCTCGCTGGCAAGGGCTGGCGTCGATATCATTGCTCCTTCGGACATGATGGATGGCCGCGTGGGCGCGATACGCGCGGCGCTCGACAAGGCGGGTTACGAGAGCACGCCAATTCTTTCCTACGCGGCGAAGTTTGCATCGGGGTTTTATGGGCCGTTCCGCGAGGCGGCGGATTCTACGCCGCAGTTCGGTGATCGACGCTCCTACCAGATGGACCCGGCGAACTTTCGCGAAGCGATGCTCGAGATTGCACTCGACGTTGAAGAAGGCGCGGACATGATCATGGTGAAACCGGCGATGCCCTATCTGGATGTAATCGCCGCGGCGAGGGAGCGATTCGACCTGCCGCTGGCGGCTTACCAGGTATCGGGCGAGTACGCGATGATCGAAGCGGCTGCGCGGAATAACTGGATTGACCGCGATCGCGTGATGATGGAATCGCTGATCAGTATACGGCGCGCCGGGGCAAGCATGATTCTGACTTACTTTGCCAAGGACGCGGCGAAGTTGCTGGCGTGACCTGGTCACACCAACATCAACAGGCACGGGTCTCGGCTCTCGCGATAGGCCATGCGCACGAGCGTCCTCTCCGAAAAAGGGACATAAAGCAAAGCGGCGGTGGCGGCAAATGCCAACCCGATGCCGATTTGTGGCCCGAGCAGGAATGGGCCGAGCGCCCAGAGCAGATCCAGCACGAGAACAAACGGAAACAGGCGGCGGAACTTCACGCCCAGCTTGCGGAAATCAAACGCCACCGAAGAAATCAGATAGAAACGAAGTGGGATTCCTACCGCGCCCGTTACCAGGACGATGCCGACTAGGAAAAGGGCTGTCCGTCCGGTGAGGAAACGGGTGGCGACGTGATCTATGCCGCGAAGGCGAGAAAGAGCACTCAAGTAGAAGCAGAGATACATCACCTGAATCAGCGCAAACAGGGCGCGCACCAGGCTGCGCCGGGGAACCGGGACATGGAGATCGGGATGAAGTGCGCGTGGTGTCGAGGCGAGGAGCGGCTCGTCTTCCGAAGTCTCAGACCTGGATGACGACGATGGCGCCGACTTCGCCGCCGAGTAGATCGCTGAGGGTGAAGATGAAGCATGCGCGCTGTCAACCGGGGCAATGAAACGGTATCCGCGGCGGGCGATGGTTTCGACGAAACGCGGGCTGGAGGCAGAGTCGCCGAGCGATTCGCGAATCTTGTTTACAGCCGTATTCAGGCTGTGATCGAAGTCGACGAAGGTGTCGGCGGGCCAGATTTTCTGGCGCAGGTCTTCACGCGTAACGACACTTCCAGCGTTTTCGAGCAGGGCGGCGAGAACCTGAAAGGGCTGCTCCTGCAGCCGGAGGCGCCGGCCATTCTTACGAAGTTCCCCGGCAGCCAGATCAACCTCAAACACGCTGAAGCGGAGCAATTGTGCTTCGCGGTCGGAGGGAGGCGTGGCCATGACTCGCGCCCAGTTTACACTGCGGGACACCGGTCGTTTGTCGCTAGTCGTCGGTCATTGGCGATAACGTTTGCCGATCGACATTTGCTGTTCGCGGTTGCGAACGACCAGCGACAAACGACTGACGACCACCTAGCCGCCAAGAGGCTACAATAGCCGCGTGAACTCCCCTGTTCCATCGAAGCCCTCATCCGACGAGAAACACCAGCACAATCATTCGCTCTACGCGGCCGAAGCCAGCGGGCTGTTGGTGATTGCCGTTCTCCTGCTTATTCTCTGCCTGATTCGGTACTGGCAATACATTCCATGGAGCACGCGCTGACGTTGCAGGTGAGGACTTCGGAGGTCGCGCCGCTGCTGGTCGTCGTGCTTGGTCCTACGGCCAGCGGGAAGACGGCACTGGCATTGACGTTGGCGCGGCGGTTCGGCGGCGAGATCGTTAATTGCGATTCGGTGGCGATGTATCGCGAGTTCGAGATCGGGACTGCCAAACCAACGCGGGATGAGCGAGTGGAGGTGCCACATCATCTTGTCGATTGTGTCGATCCGCTCGCGGACGTAAGCGCTGGAGAATACGCGCGGCAGGCTCGCGAGGTATTGCAGGAAATCCGCGGACGCAAGCACTTGCCGATTGTCAGCGGCGGAACCGGACTTTATCTGCGCGCGCTGGTTGACGGATTATTTGCGGGCCCGCAACGGTCGGAAGAATTGCGCGAGCGCTTGCGCGAGCGGGTGGAAAAGCGCGGCAGCGATTATCTGCACCGTATTCTGCGGAAGCTCGATCCCTTGGCAGCGGGGCGGATTCACGCCAATGACGTTCCTAAGATGATTCGCGCGATTGAGGTGTGCCTGGCTTCGCGGCAGCCCATGACTGAACTTTGGCAGCAAGGGCGCGAACCGCTGGCCGGATTTCGCATTCTGCGTTTCGGGCTCAATCCGGAGCGCGAAGTTCTTTACGCGCGCATCAATGACCGTGCGGCGAAAATGTTTGACGACGGGCTGATCGAGGAGACCGGGGCGCTGCTGGAGAAATACGGGCCGAATGCGCGTCCGCTGGCGTCGCTGGGATACAAGCAAGCTGTGCAATTCCTGCGGGGCGAACTGGACCGGGAATCGGCGTTGCGTGCCGCGCAACAAGCGCATCGCAATTACGCGAAACGGCAGATCACGTGGTTCCGGCGCGAACCGGATGTGCGCTGGCTGGGGGGACTCGGCGGTGATGCGAGCGTTCAGGCTGCGGCAATTGCGGAGATTAGTTCTCGGTTCTCAGTTCCCAGTTCTCAGTAAAACCATGCTGGCGCCGTGGACACTTCTGTTTATTTTCCAGTTCTTCTTGGTTCTCTTACAATGGAGCGGACGTTTGCGACGTTGAATAGCGTCGATTCGTCCACTTCGTCAGATACAGCCGACAATATGCGAGGGACAGACATGAGCAATAACCGGGGCCACTACGCGGCGATCTCGTTGGTTCTCTTCTTTGTGTTGTTTTGTGGAGTGGGCGGATCGCGCATGACGTATGCACAATCATCCAAGGCCAAGAATTCCAGCCAGTCTGGGAAGGCCGGCGGAGACGTCGCACGCGGCAAGTACGTGGTCGAATCGGTGGCGATGTGCGGGGAGTGCCATACTCCGCGAGGCAGCGACGGCGGATTGGATCGAAGCCGGTGGTTGCAGGGGGCATCCGTGCGGTTTATGCCCGCAGACAGTCAATCGAATTGGCCCCTGGTCGCGCCGAGGATTGGCGGGAACCCTCCGGCCGGCGATGCGGATATGGTCAAACTGCTGACGACGGGAATCTGGACGACCGGCAAGCCGCTGCGTTTTCCGATGATGCCGTTCCGAATGAACGAGGCGGATGCGAAGGCCGTGGTCGCGTATTTGAAGTCGCTGACGCCGCCGAACTAAGAGCTGATGACGAAGGTGTACGAGTGGCGAACTGGAAAGCGTATTGCACTCTCCATTTTTGTTATCGTCTGAGCATGTCGCGGGTTTCCCTGCTGATTTTTCTCTTGCTGGTGCCGGGGCTCGGCTATGGCCGGGATAAGGCCAAAGAACGCTTTCAGAGGCCCGGGCCAATTCATCTTGATAAAGACGGGCGCAAGTGGGCGGAGAAAACGCTGCGCCGGATGACGACTGAAGAGAAGGTCGGCCAGCTCTTTATGATCTGGGCGAAGGTCCAGTTTCTCAACGAAAACGACCCCACCTGGATTCAGCTGCGCGACAACGTTCACAAGTATCACATCGGATCGCTTGGCATGACGGTCCCGACGGATGGGCCGCTGCTGCTCAAGAGCCAGCCCTATGTGGCCGCCGAACTGCTGAATCGGCTGCAGAAAACTTCGAAGCTACCCCTGATTTTCGCCGCTGATTTTGAGCGCGGCGTGGCGATGCGGCTGAATGGCACAACTGTCTTTCCACATGCGATGGCGTTTGGTGCAACCGGAAGGCCTGAGAACGCCGAGGAGTTTGGGCGCATCACGGCGATGGAGGCGCGAGCCATCGGAGTGCATTGGAATTTTTTTCCAGATGCTGATGTGAATTCGAATCCGGCGAATCCGATTATCAATACGCGGTCGTTTGGCGGCGATCCGAAGGATGTGGGCGATTACGTCGCGGCTTACATTAAGGGCGCACACGAGGGCGCGATGTTGACAACGGCCAAGCATTTCCCGGGTCATGGCGACACGGCTGCCGACTCGCACCTGGGGATTGCGCACGTCACCGGAGACCGCGCGCGGCTCGATGAGATCGAATTGCCGCCGTTCCGGCGCGCGATTGAAGCGGGCGTGGATGCGGTGATGGTGGCGCATGTGACAGTTCCGGCGCTCGACGGCCGGCCTAAGCGGGTCGCGACGACCTCTAAGTCGATTGTGTCCGGAGTGCTCAAAGAGGAAATGGGCTTCGATGGCGTGGTTGTGACCGACGCGCTGGACATGGCAGGGCTGACGCGGCTGTACGGGAAAGACACCGGCCGGGCTGCAGTAGAAGCTTTTGAGGCGGGGAATGACCTGCTGATCATTCCGGCGGACATTGGCGCCAGCTACCGTTCGGTGCTGCAGGCGGTGCAGAACGGGGTAATCAGCCGGGAACGGTTGGACGAATCCGTGCGCAAGATATTGGATTTGAAGGCTTCGCTTGGTCTGCAAAGGGGCCGGATGATCGACCTCACCCAGTTGGCGACGAAGGTCGGTAAGCCCGAAAATCTCGCGGTCGGACAGCGAATTGCCGACGAGGCGATTACACTGGTCCGGGACAATGGGCAGGTGCTGCCGCTGGAGGCTGTGCCGCCGGGAACTATTGAACCGGCACTTCCGTATCAATCAGTGACAGAAGCGCACAATCGTCTGGTTGCGGTCATTTTTTCCGAAGACCTGCGCTCCGAGTCGGGACGAATGCTGGAACGAGAAATTCTGGCGCGCGTACCGGACGCGCACATTATTTATGCGGATCCGCGCTCGGCTGCGGGCATGAAAACGGTGGTCGCGGACGCGGTGGAATCGGCCCAGCACGTGGTGGCGGCGGTGTACGTGATTCCAACGGCGGGCAAGGCGATCCGGTCTGGTGAAGGCTTGAAGAATACGGTTGCCATGGACGATGCCACGGCGGGCTTGCTGAATACGATTCTGGAGCGCGCGGCCAGCCGGACGGTTGTAGTGGCGATGGGAAATCCATATGTGATCGGGGATTTCCCCGCAATTCAGAATTATTTGTGCGCCTTCTCGAATGTAACGGTATCGGAGAGCGCGGCGGTCAAGGCGCTGTTCGGCGAGATTCCGATCGGCGGTCATCTGCCCGTTACGATTCCGGGCGTAGCAACCCGAGGCGAGGGCCTGGAACGCCCAACCCGGACGGCTTCAGGAGGGTCTGAGCATGTTCAGTAGCAGGTTCAGCTGGGATGAGGTGGTTAAGCGCAACGTAATTACAGGATTACCGCTCGCCGCGCTGCTGCTCGCGCTTACGGTGCTGCCCGCGTGCAGTGTCAACGTGGATAAGGGTGCCGACAAGGAAGGCTCCAAACATGTGGACATTACGTCTCCGGTGGGCGACCTGCACGTCAGCGAAGCGGCGGATATCCGCGATGCCGGACTGAGTGTCTATCCGGGCGCGAAGCCGGCCCCGAAAGACAATAGCGACGACGAGAAGAGCGCCAACGTCAACTTATCGTTTCCGGGCTTTCAGTTGAAAGTGATTGCGGCCGAATTTCTTTCCGACGACGCGCCCGGCAAAATCACCGCCTACTACGACAAGGAACTGCAGAGATTCGGGAAGCCGATTCAGTGCAGTGGGGAATACAAGAGCGGCCATGCGCAAGTAAACGGCAAGGACGATTTGTCGAAGCCGGTGTCGTGCGACAAATCCGATGGTGGAGATGGTCTGGAACTAAAAGTAGGGACCGAGGGAAATCAGCACATCGTCTCCGTCAAGCACGCCGATAAGGGAACCCGTTTCGCGCTGGTTTATGTGCGCATGCATACGGGAAAGGACACGACGATCTGAAATCGCACGGATTCGAAGTCGCCGAGGATTTCAGGGGAGATTTTGTTCGGCTAACGTGGGGCGGGGCGCCCCCACGACCGCCGGCAAGGTACCGGCGCTACGTTTTCTCTGAGTGCCGCGGCGGGGTTGCCCTCTGTTATGTTCTGCGCTAGCTTCAATTAAGTGGATCATTCCTGCGAGAAGTGTAGAGCGGTTGTAGAGGACGGGCTGGCATTCTGTCCGCAATGCCGCGCGCCACAAATTCACGTACAGATCGCGCCGACGGCAACAGAAGCCGCGATGGGTGAAAGTGCGGCCGAGGAGGCGAGTCTTTCGGTCACTCACATCCCCGATTTCGACGCTCCGGCGGCGATCCGGCCGCGCGGAACGCTCGATCGGGACATTGCAATCCGCTCCGCGCTCAAGGCGGGACTCCTGGGCATCTTCATCGGATTGATCCCATTCCTGGGCATCGTGTTGACGGGCGCGCTCGCCGTTTATCTCTACCGGCGTGAGGGAGGGTCCGTTCCCGCGCCCCGCGTTGGATCGCGTGTGGGAGCGGCAGCAGGGGTGGTCTCGTTCGCCATCAGCGCGTTGTTTACGGTCGTCCGAGTTTTCGCTTTCCACGCCCAGCAGCAGTACATTGAGGAAATCACGAAGATCCCAGCGATGTTGGGCTATAACCCGGCCGATCCCGACGTGCAAGCGACCATTCACGGTCTGATCACTCCGTCGGGGATGGCGCTGACCCTCTTTTTTGGAATGATCTTTACGGTCCTTCTGGCGGCATTAGGAGGCGCGGTGGCGGCGGTGATGTTGCGCCCCAGCTCACGGCAGTGATGGCCAGCAGGGGGGATTGAGCAGCGCGTCAACCGGGGAACCTTCAGCGCCCAACCCAAGCGGCTCGCGAGTTGTGTCGCGCCTCCTTGCTCTGTCTCCATCGGCACGCGTATGATGCAGCGTTTATGAGTACACGCGTTGAGGGACGTCCGGTCGGGATTTATCAGAAGGCGCAGCTCATGTCGGCGTCGGAAGTGGAGCGCACCCTGATCCGGCTGGCGCACGAGATTCTCGAGAAGAACAACGGGTGCGAGGACCTGGCGCTGGTGGGAATCCGGCGGCGGGGCGTGCCTTTGGCGGAGAGGCTGGCAAGGATCATTCAGCGCATCGAGAAAAAACCCGTGCCGGTCGGAACGCTCGATATCACGCTCTATCGCGACGACCTTTCCCTGGATGAGCGCACGAAGGATTCGAGCCCAGTCGTGCAGAAGGCCGAGATCGGCATTCCGGTAGCCGGAAAGTCAGTCGTGCTGATCGA
>Ga0187875_10000317_pt1 | contig 43122 bp, 35 predicted proteins | sample June2016WEW_17_1_2_FD_132978 | JGI IMG/M metagenome (GOLD analysis project Ga0187875, IMG submission 132978) | Peatland microbial communities from SPRUCE experiment site at the Marcell Experimental Forest, Minnesota, USA - June2016WEW_17_10 | ecosystem: Environmental > Terrestrial > Soil >...
ACACATCCTGCACATTGGGCGGCAACAAATACGCCTGATCTGGGCTGTACGGTAGAAATCGGCTCATGCTTCTTTACTGCACTATTTCCTTTTCAAACTCAAGCTGGTTCTCACGCACACTCTTCGGGGCTACGAAAGCCGGCGCCATCAGCAGCCTACTTTTCGACTTTGGCTAGCAGCTCGACGAATTTTTGCTGGCGCTGGGATTGGTCTTGGCCGCCGTAGGCTTCGGCCAATTGGGTGACGTTCATCGAGCAGAATTTCGGGCCGCACATGGAGCAGAACTTCGCTTCCTTGTAGAAATCGTCGGGCAGCGTTTCATCGTGCATGGTGCGGGCGGTCTCGGGATCGAGCGACAGCTCGAATTGTTTATTCCAATCGAAGAGGAAGCGCGCGTAGGAGAGCGCGTCGTCGCGATCGCGCGCGCCGGGACGATGGCGCGCGACATCCGCGGCGTGGGCGGCGATTTTGTAGGCGATGACGCCCTGCTTCACGTCTTCGGCGTTGGGCAAGCCAAGGTGCTCCTTCGGCGTGACGTAGCAGAGCATCGACGCGCCGTGCCAGCCGATCATGGCCGCTCCGATCGCGCTGGTGATGTGGTCATAGCCCGGCGCGATATCGATCACCAGCGGGCCGAGCGTGTAAAACGGGGCTTCGTGGCACAGCTCCATTTCCTTTTTCACTTGCAGCTCGATCTGATCGAGCGGCACGTGGCCGGGGCCTTCGATCATCACTTGGACGTCGTATTCCCAGGCTTTCGTGGTGAGCTCGCCAAGGACGGCGAGTTCGGCGAATTGCGCTTTGTCGCTGGCGTCGGCCAAGCTGCCGGGGCGCAGGCCATCGCCGAGAGAAAAACTGACGTCGTGCTTTTTGAAAATTTTGCAGAAATCGTCAAAGCGCTCGTAGAGGAAATTTTCTTTCTTGTGCGCGCCCATCCATTGGGCCATCAGCGCTCCACCGCGGCTGACGATTCCGGTGATGCGGTCGCGAACCATGGGGACAAATTCGCGCAGCACGCCGGCGTGAATCGTCATGTAGTCGACGCCCTGCTCGGCTTGCTCTTCGACGACTTCGAGCATCAGGTCGGCGGTTAAATCCTCGGTGCGCTTGATGCGCGAGATCGCTTCGTAGATGGGAACGGTGCCGACGGGCACGGGCGATGCGTCGATGATGGCTTTGCGGATGGTGGGGATATCGCCGCCGGTGGAAAGATCCATCACGGTGTCCGAGCCGTAGTGCACGGCGTGGTGCAGCTTATCGAGTTCCTGCTGGACTTCGGAGGTGACGGCGGAATTGCCGATGTTCGCGTTGATTTTGCATTTGAAGGCGATACCGATGCCCATGGGCTCGAGCGATTTGTGATTGATGTTGGCCGGGATGATGGCGCGGCCGCGCGCGATTTCGCTGCGCACCAGCTCGGGTTCGATTTTTTCGCGCGCGGCGACGAAGGCCATCTCTTCGGTGATCACGCCTTGCCGCGCGTAGTGCATCTGCGAAACGTTGCGGTTGCCGTTCTTGGCCGCCTCGGCTGCCAATCGCTTTTCAATCCACGGTTCTCTTACGCCCATCGTTCTCCCCCTCAGACGCGTCAGCGCAGCGTCGTGCGCACGCGCGCATACAACATTGTAAATCCGAGCGTACCACAGCGAGCGGGGACGTTCCTACCGCGTCGAACGCGCGGTCGGAGGCTCAGTTTTGGATTCGCGACGGAGTAGGCGGCGGAAACCGATCGCTATGGGAGCGATCCACCCAAGGAACAGAACCGCGCCACCCACCCCTCTGACGGCGTAGGCGAATGTCGGCGGTAACCTGTCGAGGAGTGGCGCGTAGAAACCAAGCCACGTCTCCCTCAAAATCACATTACCGACAACGTAGTTCACATCAGCAGCGAGCCACGTCAAACCTAAAGCGACGAGCGCTATCGGTAAAAGTCTGATCTTCATGGCGTGACTCCGGCTGCCCACCCCATCAGCGCACGCCCCATTCCCAGATGCCGTAGGCGATTTTTTTATCGACGGGAAAGCCGGACTGCTTGAGCGCGAGCATGATTTGGCCGCGGTGATGGGATTCGTGGGAAACGAGGTAGCCGAAGAACGCGGTGGCGTGGGGCTTGAAACCTTTGATGCGGCCGCCATCGGCCGCAGATTGCTCCAATAGCTTGGCGATTGCAGCGCCGGATTTTTCGAGCGCGGCGTTTAGTTTCTTGCGATCGAGTGAATCCTTTTCCAATTTCGGGAGGGCGGCGAGCGCCTCGGGCTGCGCCGATTTCAGCCACATGAGGCGCACATTGTGAATGTGGGCGAACTGCTCGGCGACGCTGCGGCCTTTTGAGGCGGAGACGGCAGCGAGGGCTTTGTCTGGAATCGCGGCGAGCAGATAGCGATTGATGCGGTCGTGAATGGCCCAGGCTTGGGCGATGTGTGATTCGCTCATGCGCGGGATGGTATCCGGCCAAATCTCTTGACGCAAGCCGGAGGTTTCGCTAATGTGCCGCGATATTCTGTCCGCTTTTTTTGAGCGTCGGAATTATCGGCCCATTCTTGTAGCAGGAGGTGTCCGATGCCCATCTTCAGGCGTTTCGCAAGGCCACTCGCAGGTCCGTGCATGTTGGCGACGATTCTGGCGCTGGCGCTATCGGTTTCGACCGTGGCGAACGGCGCGCAGCAACGGCCCGTGGTGCAAACGGAGCAGGCGGGAATCTCAGGGACGATCACCCAGCGAGAAGTGAACGACCTTTATGGCGCTGGCTCATACACCGAGTTGATCAAGCTGCAGCCGGGGACGCTTGTGGGTTGGAAGGACTTCGATCCGAAGGGCACGCTGCGCGAAGATTCGGTGATTCAATACGGCACCACCGCCGCCGGCACGAGCCAGAAGACCGAAGAGACGCGGGATTATCTCAGCGACCACGGAATTCTGCAGGAAAAAACAATCACCGACTGGAACATCGGCGGCGGGCTGAAGTCATACGAATTCAAGGATTTCAATCTTCACGGCGGGCTGAAGTTCGATCACATCAGCAAGTATGAATTGAACGACCACATCGAGAGCACTTGGAATCCGCGCACGTATGGCTGGGACTCGACGACGATTCCGTACAAGCTGCCGGTGACTACGGGTGGCGCGGCGGCGACGACGCCGGGCGCGAATGCGCCGAACTACTACCTGCCGCAGAACCAATCGATCGGCATGCTGCTTGGCCGCGACTACAAATTTGGCGACACGGTTTCGGGCTCACTGTGGAAAGCGAATTACGCGGAAGGCTTCAAGACCGTGCCGGGCCTGTATGAAAACAGTTTCCCGATGCAAACCTACACTTTGCCGGACAAATCACTGAACTTTGCCGGGCTGGAACTTGGTGTGAAGGGCTACGGCTACGCGCCGGTGGGATCGGATGGCTCATTCTCACTGCATCTGCCGTTGGACTACAAGGGAACGCTGCAGTTTCAAGTGCGGCAAGATGATGCTCCGACGGGAAGTGTGGGCTCGTTCGCGCAATTCGGAATCGATCCACCGGTCGCGGCACTGGCGCTGCCGCAAAATCTTGTATCCCCACAGGACATGGATTTCGCTACCGCGATGGAAATGGAGTACCTGATTCACCTGTGGAATTACGCGTACGATCTTGAGCTGGAGTGGGACGAGGCCGACTATTGGGGCGCCTCCGACGCGTACATGAACGACCTCGAGGGGGAGATGGGGGATGTTTACGACGAGATCGATCACGTTGCCTCGCATCTCCCGAAAGATCTTGTAGTGCAGGCCGCGCACGAAATGGCGGACGAAACGCGCGCGACCAACGCTGCGATTCGGGGCTTCGGTGGGGACTCGCTGACCGTCGACCAACGAGCCGACCTTGACGAATACGACGGCTGGGCCAATTTCCTCGACAACGAAGCTGAAGAGCGGCAGTACGCGGGGCTTGCTATTGCTTTGCGAAATTGGTCGCCCTACTGGGATTCTCCGGTTCTTTCGCAAGGCAGGCTGGGCGATGTGCACGGACCGTTTTCGGGCGATTGTTATGACAACCAAGTACTCCTCAACGGCCTGCGCTATCTGCCCCTGACGGAAACGCCCAACTCTTTCGACTTCATGCCGGACGGGCTAACCTCGGGACTGAACAATTTCCAGATCGGGGGCTACGGCTCGCCGCCGACCATACTCCCCGTCTTCTATCTGACGCTGACGATGTGGGCCGACCAAACAAATTTGCGTAAGGGGCAAAGCACGACCTATCACCTGAAGCTCAGCGGCATGAATGGGCTGCCGGGCTCGGCTTGGAATTCGTCGTATTACTCGAGCGACCTGATGAGCCCGTCGGAACTGCAAGGGGGCGTGCCCGATTCGAGCAGGAAAGGGACGATCACGCTGACGATCACCAACCAAACGCCGGGCGTAATCACCATGAAGAATGTGTACACGGAGCTTGACGCGCAATCCTTCGTGCCGAACGGATCATTTCAATTCGATGGCGGCGTCGGGGCAATTATGGACGGCTCGTTCGGCATCTCCGGCATCGCACGCGCGTTTCTGCAACCGCAATGGGCGTGGGGCAGCGTGTTTCCCAGTTCGCTCGCGAGCCCGACGCTCCCTTCGCTGGGACAAACATACGGATTGACCCCGAGCTGGCTTGGCCCGAGCTCGATCGCGCCGACCGGTTTGCCTGCGTGCAATTTCGGCAACGGCTGCTTGGATTACGACCCGTTGCGCATCTATCGCCAATTCAGCGCGGCGCCGAACTCTGCGTCGAGCCTAACGTCAGCCGAAAACTCGACGGCGCCTACGCGCGACCAGGTTCAAACGAGCGTCAGCGATGCTCAGCAGGCGGTGAAGGATTGGACGCAGCGATGCAGGGATGAAAACAAGAAGGCGTCCGCCGCGTGGGAGGCTGGCTTTACATCCATCCCGAAGAGCTTTCGAGACGCGATGATGGAGGCCGGGCAGGCCCTGCAGAAAGCGCAAACGGCCGAACGAGCAGCGCGCGACGCCAACTTGGCAAACCCAACCGCCGCAAATCAAGCGGCGTATCAATCTGCAACGACCTCGACCGCGAACGCCCGCGACGACTACGACACCGCGCGAAACGCCGTGGAAGATCAATTTACTCCGGCGCAACGCGCCGCGTTTCAGGCCGCCGAAGCCGATGCGAAGAGCGCGGACTATTATCGCGCGCGCGCCGAGGAAGAACTACGCGACGCCCGCGATACGGCGGGCCAGCTCAAACCGATGCTGGATCTCAAGTACCTCTTCTAAGTTGCGCGGCGCAGGGTGTGCAGCGTGATTTCGGGCGGGACGCCTAGGCGCACCGGCGCGGCGATGGTGCCGAGACCGCGATTGACGTAGAGCAGCGAGCCGGCGGCGGGGGCAGGCTGCGCCTGCGACGCGAGGCGCGCGGCGCCTGTGCGCAGATCGAAATCGGAATCGGCGGGCGCGGCGAAGCGCGGGCGGCGGAACAAGCCTTCGATGTACGGCGTGAAGAAACGCGCGGGGCTCACATCTACATCGAGAATTTCGACGCGCACCTGACCTCCATGCGTGTGGCCGGCGAGCGAAAGATCGATTCCCATTTCCGCCGCGCGCGGAAACGAATTGGGGTTGTGCGAGAGCAGCACGTGAAACATATTCGGCTCGATGAGCGGCTCGATTGCAGTCAACATGCGCCGCTTCGTGCCGTCTGGATTGCGTTCCCGCTGATAGTCTACGCCAATCAAGTGAAACGCTCCGCCATTCCAGCTCAGTTCCGCGCGCTCCTGCCGCAACAGCTTCATTCCGTAGCGGCCGAATAGCTGCGCCGCCAACGCCTCGGCGTCCGCGTAGATTTCGTGATTGCCGTTGCAGCCCCAAACGCCTAGCGGCGCGCGCAACTGCGCGAGTTCCGCGACGCAGGCTTCGAGAGGATCGCCCGATCCTGTGAGGAAATCGCCAGTGACGACGGCCAAGTCCGCGCGCAGATCGTTGGCCATCGCGACGGCGCGGCGCACTTCGCGCGCCGGCATGAAGCTGCCGATGTGGATGTCGCTCAACTGCGCGATGCGCAGGCCGTCGAGCGCAGCAGGCAACGTCTCGAGCGCGAGTTCCTGCTCGCGCACCTGGAATTGCCAGCGCTCGGCGGCGAAACCGTAGGCGAAGCCGACGAATGGCGCGGCGCCGGCCACGACGGTCGCAGTCTGCACAAAGCGCCGACGCCCAAGATTTACCGGCGCGCCAGCTTCGTCTGCCGCGCGATGCGGGAAAGCGCGATACCAAAGCCACGCCACGATATGCACCGCGCAGATGGCGACGTACGCCATCATCGAGCTGGAAAACCACAGCCACGCGATCTCAGAGAGCAGCCGGCTGCGCGGCAATAGCGCGTAACGGCCCAACATGTCGTTCACGACGATGAGAATCAAGAGTGTTAGTGCCGCAATGCACGCCGCGCGTACCCACGGCCTGGCGCCGGGTGGCAATCGCGAGGCGAGGGCGCGACCGCGGCGCAGCCAGTAGCGTTGTGAGAGAAACAGCAGCACGAGAACTACGACAGGAATCGTGAATCTCGCGAAATCCCAGGAAATTCGAGCCATCAGATGAGCGCCCTCGCTAACCTTCGATTCTGGCTGGGTTTCAGGGTTGTGCGCAAGGCTATGCACAATTCCCTGCTTGATTCGATTCGCGTTCGAGCGTTCGAGTGACGGCGAAATCGCGCATTCGTTGCGAGTTCGCGCCTTTGACGGCGCGGAAACACGGCGTTATACTCGCGCATTCGTACGGAGAATTGCGACTTCATGGGCGTGCTCGATCAGCGGTTTGAGAAGAATTTCCTGATCACGTCGGTGGACTACGTGTTCAATTGGGCGCGCAAGTCCGCGATCTGGCCGCTGACGTTTGGCTTGGCCTGCTGCGCGATTGAGATGATCGCCTCCACCACTTCGCGTTTCGACATCGCGCGGTTCGGCGCGGAGGTGTTTCGGCCCTCGCCGCGCCAGGCCGACCTGATGATCGTGGCCGGCACGGTGACGCTGAAAATGGCGCCGGTGCTGAAGCGTGTGTGGGACCAGATGCCAGACCCGAAATGGTGCATCTCGATGGGCGCGTGCTCGAGCGTCGGCGGACCATTCAATGCCTATTCGGTGCTGCAGGGAGTGGACAAGATCGTGCCGGTGGACGTGTACGTGATTGGGTGTCCGCCGCGGCCGGAGGCGCTGTTTTATGCGCTGCTGAAGTTGCAGGACAAAATCGATCAGATGTCCCTGGCCAAACGACCCACGTCAGTGCGGCTGCGGCCAGAGTTGGTGGACCAATTCAAGCGCGGCGTGATGGTGGCGCAAACGCCGTCTCCCCGCTGATTACCGGCGGCTCAACCGCTTCGCCCGGCTCCGCCGGTGCGCCTGACTACTTTAGAGGAGTTTCGCTATGGCTTTGATGCGTGCTGCGAAGACCGATGAGATTCCGGCCGGCTCGATTCGCGAATTCCAAGTGGAAGGCAAAACACTTGCAATCGCCAACGTCGGCGGCAAATTTTATGCGATCAACAACACGTGTCTGCACCGCGGCGGACCGCTCGGGCAAGGCGAACTTGAGGGTAAAATTGTTACGTGCCCATGGCATGGCTGGCAGTACGACGTCACGAACGGCAAATTGACCATGAACCCGTCGGCAGGCGTCGAATGCTATGCGACAGAAGTGAAAGGCGAAGACATCTGGGTGGAATTTTGATAATTTGGGCAGGTACCGGTACCAGGCATTCGCACCCGCGCCTGTTGTGTCCTGAGACCTAAAGCACACATTTTGCGTCTAATTAACTAGAAATTGCGCAGGTGCTACGTGTATAGTGTCCGCCAAAATCGTGCACTGGCAGGATTTACGCCGGTTGTGCGTCCGAAGTCCGGGAGAGGAACAGAGTTGAGTGTGATTCGGCAGCCAGCCAAGCGCAACCACTGGCTATTTTCGGTGGATCCCCAGAATTATCATTGGGATACGCTGTTTGTGAAGGGCAAGGAAATGTGGCGCGGCGGCGGAACTAGGGCGGACGTACTGAGGCAGCTGAAGCAAGTGCGCCGCGGAGACCGGGTGCTGTGCTATCACGCCGCGCCGGAACGCTCGCTTTATGCCCTGGCGGAAGTGACGCGCGACCCGTACCCTGATCCGCACGAGGAAAAGGGCAAGTCCACCGCGTTTGTGGCCGACCTGCGGGCGATCGAGCGGCTGCCGCGCCAGGTGAGCTTGGCGGAGCTGCGCGCGAATTCGGCGCTGCGCAAAGTGAAATTCCTGAAAAACTTCCGGCTGATTATTTCGCCCGTTTCGGACGAGGAGTATCAGGAAATTCTGCGCATGGCTGGGATTATCGCGACGCCCGGCATGCCGCTGCCGTAATCGCGCGTTCGCCGCTCTCTTCTGCGCGCGTTATTTCTTCACATCGGCGCAATCAATCTCCAACAACTGCGTGTAAGCTTGTTTGCGTCCGCGCGTCTTGCGGCAAATTTCATGCCTGAGCTGCCTGAAGTTGAAACCGTAGTGCGCGGCCTGCAAGCGGTTTTGCCGGGCAGGCGGATTCTGAGCGTTCGCCTGGGGAAAACCGATTTCATCGACGATCCGAAATTGCTGAGCGAGCGGCTGCCTGGCAGCTCTATCGGCTGGATTTCGCGCTTCGGCAAATTCATTTTCGTCGAGCTGAGCGGCGGCGCGCGCGATACAAATTCCGAAGCACAACTCCACCTGCTGATTCATCTGGGGATGACGGGACGGGTGACCGCGTGCGCTCCGAGCGAGCCCGTGAGGCCGCACACGCACGTCTTTTTCGCGCTCGATGACGGGAACGAATTGCGCTATACCGATCCGCGGCGATTCGGAAAGATTCGTCTGGCGGACGACGCATGGATGGATGCGCTGCGCGCGCGCTGGGGCGAAGATGCGCTGGCGATTGGCGCGGCAGAATTTGTGCAACGCGCCGGCCGACGCGGCGCGCGGATCAAGGCACTGCTGCTCGATCAGCACACCGTGCGCGGCATCGGGAATATTTACGCCGACGAAAGTCTGTGGCGCGCCAAGATTCATCCGGCGCGGCGCGCCGACCGACTCAACGCGAAACAACTTCGCACCCTCCATCGCGCGATCCGGACGACGCTGCTGGCGGCGATCGATCTGAGAGGCTCGTCGTTTTCCGACTACGTTGACGCCGAAGGCAATCCGGGGATGTTCCAGCGGATGCATCGCGTGTATCAAAGAGAAGGAAAGGCTTGCCGGCGATGCGGAAGCGCGATTCGCAGGGTGCAAGTGGCAGGGCGCAGCAGTTTCTTCTGCCCGCGGTGCCAGCTTGCGCCGCGCACGCCCAAGAGAAGTCGCGCGCGTAAAAAATAGCAGGATTAGTTCGGGGCGATGCGCGCGTCAGTGCGCGACGGCCGTGCGCGATTCGCCGTTGGCGCGAAGCAGCGGCGTGGCCGCGGCGAAGATCAATTCGCCCCATACGCGGCGGTCGCGGCGTTCGAGCCACAACACGCGATCGCGGAATCGCACGAACGGCGGCTCCTGCAACATCTGCGCCAACAATTCGTGGATGCGATGCTGGAATTCGAGATTTTCGGAGCGAAAGCCATCGGGCGGAATACCATCGGCCATCGGCGGCACGGCGACGAGCAAAGAATACGTGTCCATCCACCACGTGAGCCACTGTTCGAGTTGCGGCTGGCGCGCGAACTTATTGACGAGGTAGCAATAGTTGTCGAGTGCGGAGCGGTCGCAGATGACGTGCGGGGCGTGAGCCGCGGCGTCGAGTTCACCGGCGATCTGCGCGTGCAGAATCCAGAGCTGGCCTTCGAGCGTGGTGGCCTCATTCACGGGCAACGGCGAGTGGCGTGCAACTTCGGTGACGAGTTCGACGTTGTAGTCGGCTTTTTTCAGGAGGGAACAAATTTCGTAAGCCAGCGTCGTTTTTCCGACGCCGTGGGTTCCAATGAGCGCGAGCTTCAAGGCCGGGGAGTCTCCATCGCCAGCAAGTTTCTAACACAGATTCGGCGGAGAGGAAACAGCGAATTCGGCGAGTAGCCGGCGGCTCGAAGGGCTGATTACGCCTGCGGGCGAGCGATCGGTGCTTGGCGGTAGAATCCGAAGCGGAGCGTGATGATGCGAGCGGTGTTGCAACGCGTGGTGCGGGCTGCGGTGCGCGTGGAAGGGCGCGTCGTCGGGGAAATCGGAGCGGGGGCGGTGATCCTGCTGGGTGTGGGCCGTGCGGATACCGCAGAGACGGCGCGCGCGATGGCGCAGAAGATTGCGAACCTTCGCGTCTTCGTAGGCGCGACGGATGGCGGCGCGCGGGGCGGAGCCGCGGACAAGCCAACCGGCGCGGCAAGTGACGGCGAGGCCAGCGTGCGCACGGAAAAAGCCAATCGCTCGCTGCTCGAAACGGGCGGCGCGGCGCTGGTGGTATCGCAATTCACGCTGTACGGCGACGCGCGCAACGGGCGGCGGCCGTCCTACACGGAGGCGGCTCCGGCGGAATTGGCGCGGCAGCTCTACGAAGAATTCGCCAGCGCCTTGCGCGAGCTGGGCGTGCCGGTGCAAACCGGCGTTTTCCAGGCGCACATGGAAGTCGAGTTGGTGGGAGACGGTCCGGTGACGCTGCTGCTCGATTCCGATAAAACCTTCTGACACACCGCACGTTTCCATTTATATCGTTCTGCGATACAATATCCGACATGGGACAGTCTGTGATTCTGAAGGCCTATCAAGAGCTGGCGGAATCTCGCTATCAAATCATCAGCTACTTGAAAAAAGCCGACGAGGGCGCGCGCGCGGCGGGACTGGAACCGCATCAATACTTACTGCTGCTCGCTTTGCGAGGTTTGCCCACGGGGCGCGAGCCTTCGATTCAAGTGCTGGCCGAGCGTATGCAGGTGCGCCATCACAGCGCGGTGGGAATGATCGATCGCATGGAGCGGCGCGGATTCGTGCGGCGCGAGCGTGCGAAAGATGACCGGCGCCGCGTGCTGGTAAGGCTGACAGCGCGCGGCAACGGCGTGCTGGCGAAGGTGGCCAAGGAACGGCTCTCCGATTTGCGCACGATGGCGCCTGCGTTGGTGCGAGCGTTGAGCGCAATCGTCACCATCACGGCGGGCCATGGCCGCGGAAGCAACCGGCGGCGCGCGTAGGATTTCTATTTCGGCAAGTCGAGGAAACGAAACGTCGCGCTGGACTCCGCGCGGCCAGGGAACCGTAGGCCGCGAGACCTTGGCCAACGCATCAGGGCAACTTGTCAACTTAAGGGAAGCAAAACGCGAAATGCCGAAACGCAAAGAGTGGGCTTCGCGGTATCCGGCGCTGCGCAAGTACCTGCCGCGCGTTCACGACGACCTCGGCGCGACCTATTCGCGAAACCTGCACAAGTGGCTGGTGATCTCCCCGATCATCGGAGTGGTAACGGGTTTGGTAGTTACGGGCGTCGACGTGACGATCCTGAGAGAACTCTGGCCTCGTGTGTTCGGATTCTATGTTCATCACCACTGGTCCATGGTGCCGGGAGTGGTGCTGGGATTTGTGGTGACGGGCCTGGTCATGCAGTATCTAACGCCCGATCCCAACGAACATTCCACGGAAGAAATTGTACGTTCGTACCACGAGCATCAGGGCGATATCGACATGCGCCCATTTTTTCCAAAGCTTCTCGCGGCGGTCACTACGGTTGGATTCGGGGGCAGCGCCGCTCTGGAAGGACCCAGCATTTACGGCGGCGGCGCGGTGGGATCCTGGCTGTGGGCCAGGATGCGGCGATTCAATCTGGAGCCGGGCGATCGAAGGATCATGCTGATCAGCGGCGCGGCGGCGGGGATGGCCGCGGTGTTTCGCGCGCCGCTGACGGGATTGGTGTTCGCGCTGGAGATGCCTTACAAGGACGACTTGGCGCATGAAGCGTTACTGCCCTCGCTGATCGCGTCGGTGGTTTCTTACGTGACTCTGGCATCTTTCCTTGGCGCCACGCCGCTGTTCGATTTCGCCGGGGCCACTTCATTTACCGGCCGCGACCTGATTTGGTGCGCGCTGCTGGGAGCGGTGATTGGCCTGATCGCGATGACGTTTGCGATTACGTTCCGGCGCGCGCGCAGCTTCGTGGTGAAATTGGCCGCGCCACACTGGCTGAAACTTGCGGTGGGAGGCCTGCTGACCGGTCTGTGCGGGCTGGTGTTCGTGCTGATTTTCAAGGACTCGCTGGTGCCACTCGGGCCGAACTACGAGGCAGTGAATGGAATTCTCGGCACGCAACACAGCGCGGCAGAGCTGATCACCTTCGGGCTGTTCAAACTGGGCGCGACCATTGCCTCGCTCGCCTCTGGCGGAGTGAGCGCCATGTTCGTGCCGCTGTTCCTGACGGGCGGAGCGCTGGGCACGGCGTTCGGCCAACTCGTGGTTCGTAGCTCCTCGCTCGATCTTTATGCGGCGGTTGGCATGGCCGCGTTCATTGCCGCGGGTTACAAGACGCCGCTAGCCGCTGTCGTGTTCGTGGCGGAAGCCACCGGCGGCCACGCGTTGATCATTCCGGCGCTGATCGGATCCGCAGTGGCGTATGGAATTTCGGGAGACGCCTCCGTTTCCGGGGATCAGCGAGTGCACGAACGCGTCAGGGTGCAGGAATCCGCGGCGGAAAGTGAAAATGATGCGCAGCCGGATGGTGAGCCGGTCTGAAAGCCCTGCGGGCGCTTCGTGGAAATTCAATTTCGTCGCGAGAAAACCTTCGCCGATTAGCGGGGCCATGGCCGGCCAAATGATTCCCCGCACGCGGCGGTGTCGATAACAGGTCAAAGTCTCATATTAGTGGCGTGTTTATACCGTTTGGGTTACTCTCCTCGCCTGAGTTTCGGGGTCCCTGAGCCCATGCTCTTCAAGACGCTGAGCGCCGCGGTGTTTGGCATTGACGCCTACTTGGTGGAAACCGAGGTGGACGTCGGCTCGGGCAAACAGGGCGATTTTAACGTGGTGGGCTTGCCGGACAACGCCGTGCGCGAAAGCCGCGAGCGCATTAAGGCGGCGGTGAAAAATTGCGGCTACCATTTTCCTCATGAACTGGGCGTCACCGTGAACTTGGCGCCCGCGGACATTCGCAAAGAAGGCTCGGCGTTTGATTTACCGATGGCGCTGGGCCTGTTGGGCTGCGAAGGATCTTTTTTCGGCAAGAAACTGGATGGGATCGTTTTTCTCGGCGAGCTATCGCTGGATGGCGGCGTGCGGCCGGTGCGCGGGGCGCTTTCGGCGGCGCTGGCGGCGCGCGAGAGGGGAATTCGAGCGCTGGCCGTGCCGGAAGCGAATGCGCACGAAGCCGCCGTGGTCGAAGGAGTGGATGTGTACGGCGTGCGTTCGCTGCCCCATGCGGTGGATTTGGTGAACGCGCCCGAATCGTTCAAGCCGATCACCGTGGAAGCGCGCGCGATGTTGGCGGAAGCGGCGCAATATCCTGTGGACATGCGCGACGTGCGTGGACAGATGGCGGCGAAGCGCGCTCTGGAAGTGGCCTGCGCCGGCGGGCACAACATTTTATTTCTCGGGCCGCCGGGCGCGGGCAAAACGATGCTGGCGAAGCGCATCCCGACGATTCTGCCGCCGATGTCGCTGGAAGAAGCGATTGAAACCACGCGCATTCACAGCGTGGCGGGAGTGCTGGAGAATGGCAAAGGACTTGTGGGCACGCGGCCGTTTCGCTCTCCACACCACACGATCAGCGACGCGGGCTTGATCGGCGGAGGCGCGGTGCCGCGACCGGGCGAAGTTTCTCTCGGACACAACGGCGTGGTGTTTCTGGATGAGCTGCCGGAGTTTCAGCGCAACGTTCTGGAGGTGTTGCGGCAGCCGCTGGAAGAAGGCTCGGTGACAATCGCGCGCGCTGCGGTTTCGGTGACGTTTCCAGCGCGCTTCATGCTGGCCGCGGCGATGAATCCTTGCCCATGCGGATTTTTCGGCGACGGCACGCGCGAATGCCACTGCTCGCCGCCGCAGATCCAGCGCTACGTGGCAAAGATTTCGGGGCCGCTGCTTGATCGCGTGGACATTCACATTGAAGTGCCCGCGGTGAAGTACAAGGAATTGCGCGGCGATGCCGAAATCGAAAGCTCCGACGCCGTGCGCGAGCGCGTGCTGCGCGCGCGGCAGCGGCAACTGGAGCGATACGCGGGCGAAAAGAAGATTTACTCGAACGCGCAGATGCCGCCGAAGCTGCTGCGCAAATTCTGCGGCCTCTCAGCGGAAGGCGAGCGGCGGCTGGAAGCTGCGATTGCGCGGCTATCGCTTTCGGCGCGCGCGCACGATCGCATCCTGAAGGTTTCGCGCACCATCGCCGATCTGGATGCCGAGGAAAACATTGAGCCACGCCATTTGAGCGAGGCCATTCAATACCGCACGCTGGATCGGACGTACTGGGCGTAGTGATCATGGGCGTTCGCCGCGGGTATTCTTCCTACTCCGCCCTTCCTGAGAACCAGATCGCCTGAACCGGTTCGGAATTCAAGCGACTCCCTGCCGACTCGTGTGCGGGGGGCTTCGTCTACTCTTTATAGAATCTAGCGCCGGCGATAGTCGCCAGAATGAGGGCCGGCAGCGTGCCGGCCATTAGAGGGATAACGGTGCGTGGGGGAAAAAAGCCGAAAGAGCACCACGTGGCATCGCCCAAGCTGACGATGAACCACCACGCAAATGCCGCGACAATGGCGGTCTTCGTGGCGCGCCCGTAGAGCGGCCGGATGGCGGCGTAGAGCCAAAGAATGGAAATGCCCTCCAGCAAATCGATGATGATACTGAACAGAATGAACCAGGGCGTTGGCCGACCCAGGTGGTTACCGGGCAGAGCGGCGAAATCCCGACCGAGCAGCGCCGTAACCACCGCGCCGAGTATGATCCAAACGATCCCGGCCACGATTCCGGAGAGCAGCACTCGGGGCCAATTGACTTTGCTCATAACGGCAGAATTCCCGACGCGCATTGTAGCATCCGGCTCGCCGACCGGCACCCGCCCAAAACGCTGCTTCGCGATCGCGCGGGTCTGGCTGGGCGGAATCGGCTCCCGTCCCGTGTTCAAGGACCCCGAGTGTGGCGCCGCGCGCACAGCTCGGTTTGAATCCGTCGCACCGTGCGGTAAAATAAGGGCAGGAAGAATTGCGATGTTTCGCGCCTTCTATTAGCCGATTCCCTCTTGCCACCCGCTTCGGCGGGGCCCGCGTTGTTGTGCGTTACCGAGTCCACCGCGCCGATTGCATACTCTAATTATTGATTCCGCGTTTGCGTTTCGCTTGCGAGTGAAGGAGTAAGGAAATGTCCGACAATCCGATTTTCGACAAATTGGACCAAATCGAGAAGCGCTATGAAGAGTTGACGGCGCAGATTTCTTCGCCCGAAGTGCTGGGCGATTCGGCGCGATACCAGAAGCTTGCGCGGACGCACGGCGATCTGGCGCAAATCGTGGAGAAATATCGCGAGTGGAAGCAGATCGACCAGGGCGTGCGCGAGGCGCGGCAGATTCAGGTGGAATCGACCGACGCGGAGATGAACACGATGGCGCGCGAGGAGGAAAAGCAGCTCGCCGAGCGCAAGGCGGCGATCGAGCAAGAATTGAAATTGCTGCTCCTGCCGAAAGATCCGAACGACGGGAAAAACGTAATCGTGGAAATTCGCGCGGGGACGGGCGGCGACGAAGCCGCGCTGTTTGCCGGCGAATTGTTTCGCATGTACTCGCGCTACGCGGAGGCGCAGGGCTGGCGGGTGGAGGTGCTGGAAAGCTCGCCATCGTCGCTCGGCGGGCTGAAAGAAATTGTGGCGTCGATCGAAGGGAAAAAAGTTTACGCGAAGCTGAAATACGAAAGCGGAGTGCATCGCGTGCAGCGCGTGCCGGCGACCGAACAGCAAGGGCGCGTGCACACTTCGGCCGCGACGGTAGCCGTGCTGCCCGAAGCCGACGAAATCGACATCAAGATCGAACCGAAAGATATTCGCGTGGATACGTTCTGCTCATCGGGGCCGGGCGGACAATCGGTGAATACGACGTATTCGGCGGTGCGCATCACGCACGTCCCGTCGGGCCTGGTGGTTTCGCAGCAAGACGAAAAATCGCAGATCAAGAATCGCGCCAAGGCGATGCGCGTGCTGCGCGCGCGGCTCTATGAACTGGAGCAGCAGAAGCAGCACGATCAAATCGCCGCCGAGCGCCGCGGGCAAATCCGCACCGGCGATCGGTCGGAAAAAATCCGCACGTACAATTTTCCGCAAAATCGCGTCACCGACCATCGCATCGGGCTGACGATTCATCAGCTCACCGACGTGATCGACGGCAAGCTTGCGCCGTTCGTGGATGCGCTGGTGGCGCACTACGAGGCCCAGCGGCTGAATCAAGAGTTGGTTGACGCCTAACGCGCCGTGGCGCGCATGCGCGCTGCGCCGGCCGGGCGATTCCGCTATGCCGCCGAGAATCCAATGAACATCCGAACCGCATTGCGTGAAGCCATCGTGCGCCTGGAAAGCGAAGGCGTGCCTTCAGCGCCGCTCGCCGCGGAGCTGTTGCTGCTGCACGTTGTGGGGCGCGATCGTACGTGGCTCTACGCACATCCCGAGGCGCCGCTCGCTAGCGATGACTGGCAACGCTATTTCGCTCTCGTCGCACGACGCGCTGCGGGAACTCCCGTGCAACATTTGACCGGACACCAGGAATTCTGGGGGCTGGAATTCGAGGTGACGCCCGATGTGCTGATCCCGCGCCCGGAAACCGAGCATGTGGTGGAAGTGGCGCTCGAGCGGTTGGGCGCGCGCGGGAGCGAAACATTGCGCGTCGCAGATGTGGGCACGGGCTCCGGTTGCTTGGCCGTGGCGCTGGCGTGCGAATTGCCGCGGGCGCGCGTTTTTGCGACGGACGTTTCCGCAGCGGCGCTTGCTGTCGCGCGGCGCAATGCGGCGCGGCACGGCGTTGCGGCGCGGATTGAATTCCTCGAATGCAATTTGCTCGATGCCTTCTTGCGCGAGGACGCTTCGCGCGAGCGCACAACAAATCTCGCGGCCGATCTCGCATTTGATCTCATCGTCAGCAATCCGCCGTATGTCGCGCTGGCCGATGCGGCGTCGCTGCCGCGCGAGGTGCGCGAGCATGAACCCGGCATCGCGCTCTTCGCTGGCAATTCGGGACTTGACGTGTATGGCCCGCTTGCGCGGCAGGCGGAGGAACTACTCGCTCCCGGTGGAGTGCTGGTCCTCGAACTCGGCTACAACTCCGCCGAGCATGTTCGCGAGCTACTTTCGGCCCGGGCGCTGCGCGATATCGAGATCACAAACGATCTTGCGGGCATCGCGCGTGTGGCCTCAGCCATCCGAAAATAACGCCGCATACGCTTCGCTATTCATTCGCCTCGTCGCCGGAACGGTGTATAGTTGCGCTCAGCGAGGTTTGCCTTTCCCACTCGACGGTGCCGAAACTCGCTCAATTCCGCGTTAAGCACGATTCGTCCGGCAGCGCACCCCCGGGCTCTGGAAATTCTGGCGATGGCGATCGCGTTGCCTCAATTCTGCATGTCGATATGGACGCGTTCTTCGTTTCGGTGGAGTTGCTCGAGCGGCCGGAGCTGAAGGGTAAGCCGGTTGTCGTCGGCGGGCAGCCGGATCAGCGCGGCGTGGTGTCCGCGGCGAGTTACGAAGCGCGGCGCTACGGGATTCAATCGGCGATGCCGCTGCGCACGGCGGGAAAACTTTGTCCGCACGCTATTTTTCTCGAAGTACGCCATCGTCTTTATGAGCAATGGAGCGATCGGATCGCGGCGATTTTGGGGCGCTACTCTCCGATCGTCGAAATGGCGTCGATCGATGAGGCGTATCTGGATCTTGCCGGCACGGAGCGCATGTACGGTCCGCCGATGGCCGCGGCGCATCGACTGCGCTGCGAAATTTGGAACACGACCGGCTTGCCGTGCTCGATGGGACTGGGGCGCACGCGATTGGTGGCGAAGGTGGCGTCGGAACAAGCGAAGCCACGCGGGCTGGTGTGGGTACCGTGCGGAAGCGAGCAGGCGTTTCTTGCGCCGCTGGAAGTGCGGCGGATACCAGGAATCGGCAAAGTGACGGAAGCGGCGCTGGTCAATCTGGGAATCAAGACCGTGGGGCAATTGGCCGCTGCGACGCACGAGCACCTTGATGCGCATTTCGGACGCTGGGGCGCGGCGCTGGAGCGGAAGGCGCGCGGCGAAGACTCGTACGAATTTCTGATCGACGCGGAAGCGAAATCCATTTCGCACAATCAAACTTTCGGCGAGGACACGGTCGATGCGCGCCTGCTGCACGCCACGCTCAGCCGCCTGGCGCAAATGGCGACGAAGCGGCTGCGCGATTCGGGTCTCGCAGCGCGCACGATTCGGCTGACGATTCGCTACTCCGATTTTGAAACGATCACGCGCTCGCACACGCTGCCGCAGCCGACGCGGCTGGACGCCGACGTGATCGCGACGATCGGGCGCATGTTCGATCAGAACTGGGACCAGCGACGCAAGATTCGACTGCTGGGTGTGGCGTTGGAATCGCTTTCGGAGGGCGCGCGGCAACTGGATCTGCTGGACCCGGGGCGGAAAGAAAAGCTGGAGCGCCTGGCACGCGCCACGGACGCGCTGCGCGATCGCTTCGGATTTTCCAAAGTGCAACTCGGCGGCTCTTTGGACCGCGACGAAAATTGACGGACTCTTCCCGCGCATTTCTATCCGGCGCATAATCCTGGCATGACGCCGCGCGATCTAGCCCTGCACATCTGCGAAGTGTTGGCGCGCAACGGCCAGCAGGCTTATCTGGTGGGCGGATGTGTGCGCGACCTCGAATTGAAGCGCGAGCCGGCCGATTTCGACGTTGCCACCGACGCCGTGCCGGAGCGCGTGCTGGAGCTTTTCCCCGGGAGCCTGACGGTCGGCGCCAAATTCGGAGTGATCCTCGTGCACGAAGCGGGCGCGGACGTTGAAGTCGCAACGTTCCGCTCCGACGTCGGCTACTCAGATGGGCGTCACCCGGACCGCGTCGTTTTCTCGGCCTCAGCCGAGGACGATGTGCGCCGGCGCGACTTCACGATCAATGGACTGTTGCTTGACCCACGCACGGGGCAGGTGCTGGATTTCGTGGGCGGGCGCGACGACATGCGCGCCGGCCTGGTGCGCGCGATCGGCGAGCCCGAGCGGCGTTTCGGCGAAGACAAGCTGCGCATGCTGCGCGCCGTGCGATTCGCCGCGCGATTCGGATACCGGATCGAACCGGCGACTTTCGACGCGATCCACAAACGAGCGCGCGAAATCACTGAAGTTTCCGCCGAGCGTCTGCGCGACGAGCTGACGCGGTTGCTGACGGAAGGCGGGGCGCGCCGCGCGTTTGAGTTGCTGGACACGACCGGATTGCTGGCGCCGCTGCTGCCCGGAATTTCGCGAATGAAGGGAGTTGAACAACCGCCGCAATTTCACCCCGAGGGCGACGTGTGGGTGCACACGCTGATGATGCTCGAAGGACTGGCTGCGGGTGCATCGCCCACGCTGGCTTGGGGCGTTCTGCTGCACGACGTTGGCAAGCCGCCGACGTTTACTCCGCCAACGGGGCCCGGTGACCGCATCCGTTTCGATCGCCACGTCGAAGTGGGCACGGCCATGGCCCTGGAGATTTGCCGCGCTCTGCGCTTTTCAAATGACGACACCGCACAGATCGAGGCGCTGGTCGCGAACCACCTGCGCTTCAAGGATGTTTTTGAGATGCGTCCCGCGACATTGAAGCGTTTCGTGCGGCTTCCGCGCTTTGAGGAACACCTTGAGCTTCATCGGCTGGATTGCCTGGCGAGCCACGGGAAACTGGATGCGTACGATTTTGTGCGGCGCTTCGTTGCCGAGACGCCGCCGGAGGAGGTCCGGCCACAGCGTCTGGTGACCGGCGAGGATCTGAAACGTATGGGCTATTGCCCGGGGCCGGTCTTCAAGGAGATCCTGCATGCCGTTGAGGAAGCGCAGCTCGATGGCGCATTGGGCGACCGGGAGCAAGCCCTGGCGTTCGTCCGGGAGAAGTTTCCCGTTTAGCGCCGGGTTGGTCCTCTGAGCGCCCAGAATACTCATTCGGAACCGATTGGTACCGGCCCAGTTCTGATTCTGCCCCTATTGGCGACCTCGCGTGGGCAGCGACTCCACGCCGCTCTTAAAGCCAGGCGATTAAGAGGGCGAGAAAAATGGGGCGATCTGAGAAGCAGAGGCCAGCCCAGACCGCTGTTAATCTTTAAGCATTTGAAATGAATAAGGTAGAAGGAATCCCTAGTCTGCTGCTACAATCCAATATCTTAGTATGATAAACTAAGATTTTATATGCGCGATTTATGATGATCGCGAAACGTTTCCAGGACTTCCTGCATCCAATGGTTGTCTGAATGCTGTAATCCTAGCGGCCTGAAGGGGGTCATGTGAGCCCAATCCAGCAACCCCAAGCACCATTGTCCGAAGAACTGGCAATACTGCCCGTTCGGGAGATCGTCCTGTTTCCCGGCGGAGTGCAGCCCATTACGGTTGGCCGCGAAAGTTCGCTCGCGCTGCTGAATTCGCTACATGGCGAAGAAAAGCGCCTGGGAATCGTCGCGCAGCACGATCCACGCGTTGAGGAGCCGACCGCTGCCGATCTCCACACCGTTGGCACCGCGGCCAAAATTCACAAGCTCGTGCGCATGCCGAACGGCAACGTGGTGGTGTTCCTCGAAGGGCTTTATCGGATTCGCGTCGCGGAACTGGTGAGCTTCCAACCGTTCCTGCGGGCGCGCGTCGAAAAATTGGACGAGATTGTGGGCCCGGAGGACAACGAGCTTGAAGCTCTGGAACGCAACGCGCGCGATCTGTTCCGCGACGTCGTGGCGCGATCGCCGCAACTCTCCGACGATTTGCAAACCGCCGCGCTGAATATTGACGATCCCGTCCGCCTGGCGGATTTCATCGCCGCGAATCTGCCTTCGCTCCCGACGCTGCTGCGGCAGGAGTTGCTCGAGACGCCGGACGTGCGCCGTCGCTTTGAGACGCTGATCCGCGAACTCTCGAAGGAACTCGAAGTTCTGGAGCTGCGCAACAAGATTCAGGAGCAAGTGCAAGAGCAGGTGAGCCAGAGCCAGCGCGAATACTTGCTTCGCGAGCAGATGAAGGCCATCCAGAAGGAGTTGGGCGAAAGCGACGACGGGCAGGCCGACCTCGAAGATCTGCGCAAGAAACTCGAGCAATCGGGCATGCCTGCCGAAGCCAAGAAAGAATGCACGCGCGAAATGAAGCGCCTGCAAAAGATGACGCCGGCTTCCGCCGAATACATGGTGGCGCGAACGTACCTTGAATGGATGACGTCGCTGCCGTGGAATAAATCCGCGGGCGTGTCCGAAATCGACATTCCCAAAGGACGGGCGATTCTCGACGAGGATCACTACGACCTGGAAAAAGTGAAAGAGCGGATCCTCGACTACCTGGCCGTGAAGAAACTGCAACCCGGGATGAAGGGTCCGATTCTGTGCTTCGTCGGGCCGCCGGGCGTGGGGAAAACCTCGCTCGGAAAATCCATCGCGCGGGCGCTCGATCGCAAGTTCGTGCGCATCTCGCTGGGCGGCATGCACGATGAAGCCGAGATCCGCGGCCATCGCCGCACGTACATCGGCGCATTGCCGGGCCAGATCATTCAAGGCCTGCGTCGCGTGGAGACCAACGACCCGGTCTTCATGCTCGACGAAGTGGATAAGCTCGGCCGCGATTTCCGCGGCGATCCTTCGGCGGCGCTGATGGAGGTGCTGGACCCGGAGCAGAACGCCTCATTCCGCGACCACTATTTGGACGTGCCGTTCGATCTCTCGAAGGTTCTATTCATCGCCACGGCCAATTGGATGGATCCAATTCCAGAGCCGCTGCGCGACCGGATGGAGATCATCGAGTTGCCGGGCTATACGGAAGTGGAGAAGGTGCACATCGCGCAAAAGTACCTGGTGCCGAAACAGACCACGGAGCACGGTCTGAAAGTGGGCGAGCAGGTAACGTTCACCGACGACGGCTTGCGCGAAATCATCCACAGTTACACGCGCGAGGCCGGCGTGCGCAATCTTGAACGCGAGATCGCCACGCTGGTACGCAAACAGGCTCGGCGCATCGCCGAAGACGAAATCGGCGCGCTGACCGTCACGCCGGAAGTCGTGCGCAAAACGCTCGGCGTGCCGAAATACCGCGCCGAACGCGAAGTGGAAGAACGCGTGAAGCGGCCGGGCACCTCGGTCGGCTTGGTCTGGACGCCTTCGGGCGGCGACATCGTCTTCATCGAGGCGAGCCGCATGCGCGGTGGCAAACAATTCACGATGACGGGACATCTGGGCGAAGTGATGCAGGAGTCCATGACGGCGGCGCTCACGTGGGTGCGCGCCAACGCGGAACTCTACGGCATCGACCCGGATTTCTTCCGCAAGCAGGATATACACATCCACGTGCCATCGGGCGCGGTGCCGAAGGACGGACCTTCGGCGGGCGTGGCGATGGTCACGGCGCTTGTCAGCCTGCTTTCGGGCCGGCCAGTAAGATCGCGTGTGGCGATGACGGGAGAGCTTTCACTCTCGGGCGTGGTGCTGCCCGTGGGCGGAATCAAGGAAAAGGTTCTGGGCGCAAAGCGCGCGGGGATTCGCGAAGTCATCCTTCCGGCGGAGAACGAGCCGAACGTCAAGGAAGACTTGCAGGATCACGTGCTCGAAGGCGTCGAGATCCACTACGCTCGCACGGTGGAGCAGGCGCTCGACTGGGCGCTTTCCAAAACGCCCGCCGCTAAGGTTGTGGTGCAGCCGGGGCAAGCGCCTCCGGCGGCCGCGCCTCCAGCGGTGCACTAAGACGATCGAAAACTAACTTGCAGGATCACGCGGGGGCGGACGAAATGTCCGCCGCCGTTTTATTTCCGCTGGAGTTTTCCCGCACGCCGGTGCTTCGCGTTTAGCCTTTCTCCCGATAGAATGAAATAGTTCCCAGCTAATTTTCGCTGCAGCGGTGCGACACGCGATGGCTAGTGCTCGAAAACTTTTCCCGTCCTATGGCAGCGCCGTGGCGCAAGCCTTCTGTCATGCGCTCGAACGCGACGGCTTGGTGCAAAACTTCATCGCGGGCTACGCACAGGAATTCGACCGTAGGGCCGTGGCCGCGACCGGAGCGCAGGAACATGAACTGGAAACGACGATCGGGCGAGAAGCGCTGCTGGCGATGACCATCGAGGCGCGCGAACAACTGCCGCGATTTTTCGGCAAGCGCCGCGGAGAAGAAAAACTTGACGCGGAACAGGCGGCGGCCACGGACGCTTTCTTCGATCAATTCTTTTTGACGCTTGGCCGCATGAAGCGCTGGACGCCGGATGAAATGGCAGAGTTCCTGCGAGATCTCGATCTCTACGCGCGCATGAGCCCTAAGCACACTGCTCCGCGCGGCAGTGCGAAAGGCAAGGCTGCCGGACGCCGCGACACCGCGCCGCCCGAACGATTCCCTTTCCCGGACCGCTGCGCGCTGATCCTGGATCCTTCGATGATGGAGAAAGCGCGGCGTGCGGCCAATCGATTTCACGGCGAGTTGGTGCTCGCTGCGGGGACGATTCTGGCGCGCGCGCTGGGCATTCGCGCGGCGCGCTAACGAAATCCCGCGGCGTGCGCTGCGAGGTTTCCCGCTAGCTCGCGGTCGGCTCGACGCGCACGGCCGTGCCATACGCCAGCACTTCGGTGACGCCCTGCATAACTTCGGTTGCGTCGTAACGCATGCCGACGATGGCGTTGGCGCCGTGCTCGACGGCATGCTCCACCATCAAGTCGTAGGCTTCTTCACGGGTCTTCTCGCAAAGCTCGGTCAGCACGGTGATGTTTCCGCCTACGATGGTTTGCAAGCCCGCCGCGAAATTGCCCAGCAGGCTGCGCGAGCGCACCACGATGCCGCGCACGATGCCGCAATTGCGGACGATGCGGTAACCGGGAAGCTCAAACGTTCCAGTGACGAAACTCGGATTGATCAATCCATTGCCCACAGCCATCGCGTGGTTCCTCCCTGACAAAAGATAAGCTCAGCGATTCCTGGCACGCTGTAAGTTTAGTCGCATTGGCCCGCGCAGAACACCCGGCAGGAAGCGTATCTGATATCCTCGACTTCGCGTGGCGATGCTGATTCTCTTTTACATCCTGGCGATCGAGCAAATCCTGCAGGGCGTGTACAGCCTGTGGGACACGTTTCGTTGGTGGCGCACGGCGCAGCGGCGCGGGGCCAGCGATCCGGGATTTTACGCGCCGACTGCGGCGGTGTTCTGCCCGATCAAGGGGCTCGAGCCCGGCTTAGAAGAAAATCTGACCGCGCTAACGCGTTTCGATTATCCCAACTACGAAGTGTTCTTCATCCTGGCCAGCGTTGACGACCGCGCGCACAATCTGGCCGCGCTGATCGCGGCGAAAAGCAAAACGCCGGCGCAAGTGATCCTGGCCGGACGCGCAGAGGGCTGCTCAGAAAAAGTGAACAACTTGCGCGTAGCAATCGAAACCGTCGGCGAGCGTTTTGATACCTTTGTTTTCTGCGATTCCGACGGCCGGCCCGGCCGCGGCTGGCTGAAGCGCCTGGTGGCTCCGCTGTCGGATCCGCTTTTGGGCGCGGCGACAACGTTTCGTTGGTACTTCGTGGAGCGCGGCGGCTTCTGGAACGCGCTGCTTTCCGCGTGGAATGCGCCGATCGCGACGTTTCAGGGCGAAGGCCCCGCCAAGTTCTGCTGGGGCGGCGGCACGGCCATTCGCCGCACTACATTTGAATCGCTGCACGTGCTGCAAAGATGGCGAGGCGCGGCCAGCGACGATTTGGCGCTGACGCGCGCGCTGCGTGACGCCGGTGCGGCGATTCGCTTCGTGCCGGAGTGCCTGGTGCCGAACATCGCGGCCACCAGCGCGGGTGGTTTTTTCGAGTTCACCAACCGGCAAATGATCGTGACGCGCGTTTACGAACCGCGTCTTTGGGTGCGCGGCGGAATTGCGCACCTGATCTACGCCACGATGCTGGTGCTGGGAATCACGATTGCCGCGGGGGATTGGATCTCCGGCACGCCCATGCTCAACATCGTGATGCTGGTGCTACTGCCGCCGCTGCTGGCAATGGTGCGCGGCGCGCTGCGATTGGCCGCGGTGATTGAGATACTGCCGGAACGCAAGCAATCGCTTCTGGCACAAGGCTGGACCTGGACGATCCTGGCTCCGATCGTGCCGCTCGTCGCGCTGTGGAATCATCTGGTGAGCGTCACGACGCGGCGCATCACCTGGCGCGGCGTGCGCTACGTGTTGACGTCGCCATCGACCACGCGCATTCTGCCGCGATAGATCCGCTGCGCGTACGACGTCAGCTCCGGCACGCGCAACAACCAGATGCACAGCGCGGTCAGCGCGATTCCCAGCGTGCTCACGATGCACAGATCGAGGAGGGCCCCGTGCATGGTGCGCCAAGCGATGTGGCCGCCCAGCCAATTCGAAAATTTCCAGCTGGCGATACCGCCCACCGCCGACGCCAGCATGATTTTCGCCGAAAACCACAGCAGCTCGCCCGCATTGCGATCGCGCGTGCGGTGAAAAAGCAAAACGAACAGCAGAATCGTATAGATCGTGATTCCCACGGAGCTCGCCAGCGCCAAGCCCAGGTGCTGGGCGTGGCGCACGAACAGCCAATAAATCGGCAGGCTGGCGAACGTCATCCCCGTGCCCACGACGGCCGGCGTGATCGTATCGCGCGTAGCGTAAAATCCGCGCGCCAAAATGTTCTGCGCGCCCCAACCGAACATTCCGAGCGAAAATAAAACCAACGTGGCAGCGGTGGCGTTCAAATCGAATTCGTGCAGGCGCGTGTGCGAAAAAACCAGATGCACCAGCGGGCGGCTCTGCGCCATGGTTAGCGCCGCGATCGGCACGAGCATCAGAACCAGGCCCTTCATCGTCGCGTGCAACATGCGATTCATTTCGTCGAAGCGGCCTTCGGAGTAAAGCGACGCCAGCACCGGGAACGACGCCACGCCGATCGCTTGGCCGACGATTCCGAGCGGCACGTTCATCAACACCTTGCCGTAAGTCAGCCAAGTGATCGAGGCCGGCTGCAGGTACGAGCCGAACCAGCGGATCACCCAGTTGTCAGTGAAGGAAAGCGAAAGGGCCAGCATAATCGGTACTGCGAGCTTTACGAACATGATGAATCCGGGATGCCGGATATTCAGCGAGGGTGTGAACTTCGCGCCGACGCGAACGGCCCCGTAGATTTGCAGCAGGAAATTCCCCACGATCGCGCCGGCCACCACTCCCACGGCAAAGCCTGTGATGCCGATGCGCGATGCCAAGAGGACGCCGCCGAGAATGATGAATGCGTTGTAAACCAGCGGCGCAAGCGACGGCACGACGAATTCGCCCTTGGCGTATTGCACGGCGCTGAGAATGGCGCCCATACAGAAACAAAATTGCGCGGGCAGCATTACGCGCGTCAGAAAAACGACGCGAGCCTTCTCCACCGGCCCGAAGCCCGGCGCGAGCAGCGACACCAGATGCGGCGCGTACGCCTCGCCTACTGCTACGAGCGCCACAAGCAAGAGGCTCATCGCGCCCGTTACGATCGAAAATACGCGCCAACCTTCCTCTTCGTTTTCTTCGGCCATGTATTTCGAGAATACGGGAATGAACGTGACGCTGAGCGAGCCCGCCGCGACGAGATAATTCAAAAAATCGGGCAAGGTGAATGCAGCGTAGTAGCTATCGGTGATGCCGCTGGCGCCGATCTTGTGCGCCACGGTCCATTCGCGGAAAAATCCGAGCACGCGGCTCAGCAGGACGCTGGTCATCACGATTCCCGTGGAATACGCTATCTTGCGCCCCAGGGCAGAAGTGGACTGGCGTGCCATGATGCGAGAGATTGTGTCGGATTCGCCGCCCGGCGTAAACGGGTGGGCACATTTGGATTGCGTAACCGCCATGCGGGCGGCGGCCGGGCGCGCGCGGAAAAAAAGTGGCTCGCCGGGGCGAGTTTTGATTCGCGCCGGCGAGCCGCACTCAGGAATGAACTTTCACGCCTCCGGCAGATGCCGAAAGCGCGCGGCGCCGATTACTTGGCTGCGGCGTAATTCTTGGCGGCGGCGTCCCAATTGACGACGTTCCACCACGCTTCGATGTAGTCGGGCCGGCGGTTCTGATATTTCAGGTAGTAGGCGTGTTCCCAAACGTCGAGTCCGAGAACGGCTTTTCCGCCCAGCGAGATCGGCGTGTCTTGGTTGGGCGTTGAATCAATCACCAGCTTCCCGCCCTTCACGAGCAACCAGGCCCACCCGGAGCCGAATCGGCCCGCGCCGGCGGCGGCGAACTTTGTTTTGAAATCGGCGAATGAACCGAACGCCGAGTTGATGGCCGCGGCCAGTTCACCCGACGGAGCGACGCCGCCATTGACTTTCAGAATCGGCCAGAAAAATGAATGGTTCCAGTGGCCGCCACCATTGTTACGGACAGCGGCGCGAATAGCCTCCGGCAGCGAATCGAGGCCGGAGAGCAGCTCTTCGAGAGATTTGTTTTGCAGATTTGGATGCGTTTCGAGGGCTTTGTTCAGGTTGGTGACGTAGGCATTGTGGTGCTTGTCGTGATGAATCTCCATGGTTTTTGCATCGATGTATGGCTCGAGTGCGTCAAACGCGTACGGCAGCGGCGGCAATGTAAAGGGCACGTTATTCCTCCGAACTAGGATTCGATCTCATCTGAAATTCGTTGCGCGTAGCGGCGAGACCTCTCGCAGAGACTGCCGGCCAATTTCGCCAGGGGCGGGATTATAGCGCCTCGGCGCGGTCTGCCTCAACGTCGCGTGAGAATCCAGCCCCTATTGGATGCGGGAGAGAGCCCAGCGGGCGCTATCGGCTACAAGAAAATCTTCCGACGCCGCCAGGTGTTGCAGGCGGCGCACGATTTCGGCGTGGCCTGACTTGCCGGGACGCAGGCCGGAATTCCCCGCAGCGATGCACGCATTTCGCACCAAACCGCGCCAATTCGCGCGGCGCACGGCGCTTGCGCGAAACGCGTCGCGAAAATCGTTTTCGTCTAGGCCCAACAGAAACTCGAGCTTCGGGGCGGCCAGCGATTGATCCTGCACGTTGCGCGGCTTGAATTCCGGGGCCGAGCCGATCGGCGCGCGGTGATTCCACGGGCAGACGTCCTGGCAGATGTCGCAACCGAAGACGTTGGCGCCCATTTGCGCGCGCAATTCGGTTGGAATCGGGCCGCGCAACTCGATCGTGAGATAGGAGATGCACAGCCGCGCGTCGAGCACGTACGGTTCGACGAGCGCGCCCGTGGGACACGCGTCCAGGCACAGCCGGCAATTTCCGCAGAGATCGGCGGGCGGCGGTTCGGCGACACCGAGCGACGGCGCAAGATCGAGCGTCGTCAGGATCACGCCGAGAAACAACCACGATCCGAGTTGCGGATGGATCAGGCAGGTATTCTTCGCGAGCCAACCGAGTCCCGCGTGTTTGGCTGCCACGCGCTCGACGATCGGACCCGTATCGACGTAGGCGTGCGCCTCGAACGTTTCGCCGAAATGCTCGCGCATCTCGGCAATCAGCGCTTCGAGTTTCGCTAGCACAACGCGGTGATAATCCTCGCCCCAAGCGTAGCGGGAAATCCACGCGCGCCCGGCCTCAAGGCCCGCAGCGGATTCGGTGGAGTGCGGCTGCGCCGTATCGTAATTGATCGCGCAAACAATCACGCTGCGCACGCCCGACATAGCGGCTGCAAGAGACGCGCGCCGCGGATTCGCCAGATAGCGCATTTCTCCCGCGTAACCGCGCTCCAGCCATTCCGGCAGACGGGATAGCTCCGGAAAATCTTCCGCCGGCGCCACGCCGCAAAGATCGAACCCGACGGCCCGGGCGCGTTCGACGACGAATGCTGTGCGTTCGCTCATGTCCAGTGCGCTGCGCTCCCCGCGGGGTGACGCTCCCGTTTGGCAGCTTCGCCCTGGGCCAAAATTCGGCCCCGGCGAAGCGCGAGCGGAATCTGGATTATAATCGCCAACCGATGCCCCACGAATTCACCGAATATGAAGACGAGCCCGAGCCGCAGTCATCCTCGGCACACGGCGGATCGCCCGGACAATTAACTGGCGCCGGAATTCTCGATCCGCCGGTTCCTCCCAGACGACCGAGACGGCCGCCATCTCCGATTCCGGCATTGGGCTGGCCCGTTTGGATGCGCGTTTGCGCGGCAATCGCGCTTGCCTGCTTCGGCATTTTGATGTTGTTCGCTTTGCTGCGGCTGTACTGAACGATCCGATCGCCGCTTGAAGGGAGTGTACCCCGTGCGCTCACCGAAGAATGCTGAAGTCCAAATTAGCCGCCGTAAATTCCTCGGTTCAGCGACGGTGCTCGGCGCGGCGTCGATTGTCGCGCCGTCTCTCGCGAGGCGCGAAAACCGTGCACAGCAAATCGGCGGTGCGAATCCTGTGAAGTCGTTTGAGCTGGACGAAATCGCCGTCGCTGAACTTCGAGATGGCATGAAGTCCGGAAAATACACGGCGCATTCGGTGGCGCAGAAATATCTCGATCGCATCGCGGAAATCGATAAGCAAGGGCCGGCCATCAACGCCGTCATCGAAATCAATCCCGACGCGCTGAGCATTGCCGATGGGCTCGATGCCGAGCGCAAGAGCGTAGGCCCGCGCGGGCCGCTGCACGGCGTTCCGGTGCTGATCAAAGACAATATCGGCACGGCCGATCGCATGATGACCACGGCGGGATCGCTCGCGCTGGTGGGTTTCACGCCCACGCGTGATTCGGCTGTCGCGCGGCGTTTGCGCGAGGCCGGCGCCGTGATTCTGGGAAAGACAAATGTGAGCGAGTGGGCGAACTTCCGCTCGAGCCATTCTTCAAGCGGCTGGAGCGGCCGCGGCGGCCAAACGCGCAATCCTTATGCGTTGGATCGCAACCCTTGCGGCTCGAGTTCCGGTTCCGGCGCGGCGGCCGCGGCGAATCTGGCTGCCATCACGATTGGAACGGAAACGGATGGCTCGATCGTTTGCCCTTCATCGATGAACGGCGTCGCGGGCATCAAACCAACCGTCGGCCTGGTGAGCCGCGCTGGAATTATTCCTATTTCGCACTCGCAGGATACGGCCGGGCCGATTTGCCGCACTGTCGCCGACGTCGCCGCCGTCTTGAGCGCGATCGCCGGCGTCGATCCCGATGACGCGGCCACGAAATCCCCCTCGCGGAAAGCGTTTCCGGATTACACGAAGTTTCTGGATCGCGACGGTCTGCGCGGCGCGCGCATCGGCGTGGTGCGAAAGCTCTTCGAGGTCGCGGACAACGTTGTCCCGGTGATGAAGGCGGCGCTCTACGCGATGAAGAGCGCGGGCGCGGTGCTCGTGGATCCCGTCGTGATTGAAACGCTGGGCAAGTTCGACGATTCGGAATTGGCCGTCCTGCAGTATGAGTTTAAGACAGGTTTGAATGCGTATCTCGCGCAGTTTTCTGGTGCGCCCGTGCGTTCGCTGACGGAGATCATCGAATTCAATGAGCGACATCGCAACGAGGAGCTTTTCTATTTCGGCCAGGACATCCTGGAGCAATCGGAGAAAAAGGGTCCGCTGACGGACAAGGCGTATCTCGATGCCCTAGCGAAGAACCATCGGCTCGCGCGGCAAGAAGGAATCGACGCAGTGATGGACAAGTACAAGCTCGACGCGTTGGTCGCACCGACCGCGGGGCCAGCGTGGCCCATCGACCTGGTGGACGGCGACCACGACACCGGCGGCAGTTCCACTCCCGCCGCCGTCGCGGGATATCCCAACATCAATGTGCCGGCCGGCTTCGTTTTTGGACTGCCTGTGGGAATTTCGTTCTTCGGGCGCGCGTGGAGCGAGCCGACTCTAATCAAGATCGCGTACGCATTCGAGCAAACCACGCAGGCCCGCAAACCACCGCAATTCCTGCGCACGGTGAATCCCGAAGCATAGACGACCGGCTGCGTCCAGATCGCGCACCGCGCAGCCCGCCAGCGCCGCGGCGCTACCACCTGGCGCGCAGCACTGCTACAATGCTGGTCAATGGGTAATTGGCAGCAAATTCAAGCGCGCATCCGTAAAGCCAAAACGAGCGCCGATCCATCTGGGCAGCTTGCCGCGCTGTACTCGCGCACGCGCGACGCCATGGCGGCTTACGAACTCGCAGCCGTTGAAGAGCGCACCGGCAATCGCGACCAGGCCGTCGAGTGGTACACGGTTGCCGTGCAACGTTTCCGCCGGCCGGAATGGAAGAAGAAGGGTGAGGAAGCTTTGGTGCGGCTGGGCGCGCCTGTGCCGACTCCGCCCGAATCCGCCGCCGCTCGCGATAGAGGCGCCGCTGAAGAATCCCCATCGGCCGACGTTGCCGCAGTTGGGCCGCGCGCCGACGATTTCAACTTCGCGGCACAAGATTCCGAACCGACTTTGTTTGATTCACGCGAGCTTGCACCGTCCGAAGAGCCCGCGAGCCCCGCGCCAGAAACCGATGCTCAGTCCAAACCGGCCGAAACTCCGGCCGTACCCGGCGCGCGACGCAAACGTCGCCGCGGACGTCGCGGCGGTCGCGGTCGCCGGCGCAAACCCGGAGCCGCGGCGGCGGGAGCAACTCCGCCAACGACGGCTTCGACAGACCACGAGGCGGAGGAAGAGACCGTGCCGCGTTCCGCTCCTGTCGCCACGCCGAGCGCGCCGCCTGCGCGCCGCGAAGCGCCTGTCTCGTTCTTGCGCGATCCCGACGCCGCGTCCGCTTCTCCATCGTTTGGGCCGCGCGGCCGAGCAGGCGACCCGGCGCTTTCATCGCGACTTGCGCCGCTCGAATCGCAACTCCGCCGTTTACTGGCCGCGTCACCCAGTCCGGTGGAAGAGGCGCCGAGCGCGCCGGCCGGACCCGGCGTTTTCCTGCTCTCCGATTCCGACCAGACCACGTACTACTACATTGAATCGTGCCAGACACTGCGCATCGGCATCGCGAATCTGCTGCGGAGCGTGAGCCGCGGCCGGGGACCGGCAACGCAGGGCGAACCCGTTCGAGTTCGTCTGGCCGACCACTTGGGCATACCCGCGGCGAAGGCACCGAAGTATTTGAGGGACTACTGTGTGGTTCGCTGGCTACAGTTGGACGAAGGCGCCTCCCACCTGGCCCACTTCGCCATAGCCATTTTGCGCCCGGCCCTGAACGATTGAGCCCCTTCCAGCCCCCCATTGGCTGCGAAATAGCGCCATTCACCCCCCGAATCTCCCACTTGGGCACATCCAGGTAGACCAACCCCGGCAGGCGCGGGAAACTATGGCAGCACTAGGACTTAGCATCTGGGCCGGGTGATCCGTTTGTGGGGGCAGGGCTTCACAGACGGGTTGGCAAAACAAGAATCTGGCGGTCGCATCTAATTAACCATAACTGGAATTTTGGGGGCCGGTTTTCCCCGGCGATATAGCTCTCAATTAGAGAAAAAAAGCGAGGTCACCTCACATGCCGAAGACACTCAGTTCGCGAGCCTGGAAAGCAATTGATTACACCGTGGCGCGCACCGCAGGGGTCGTCTTCAACACGATTCAGATCTGGAACAAGCGCAATCCGAACCCTTCGTTCACGCCGGAGTGGTCGGATAAGCCGCTGCTGAAGTCGTGGGAGAAGACCAAGCCGACGCTCGGCTGGCCGCGCCAGACGGATTCGCTTTGCCCAGGCTGCGTGAAGGAAGCCCGCGACGCGATCATCGACGGCAAAAAGGACTGGAAAGACCTGATGTACGAAAAGGTCGGCGAGATCAAGGCGCAGATCATCAAGCGCGATGGACAAGTCTGGATGATCAAGGAGTGCCCGATCCACGGCAAGTACGAAGACATGATGGCCTTGGACGAAAAATTCCTCGGCTGGATCGAACAGAATTTCCCGGGCCGCGACATCCCCGCGCACAACGACGAAGATCTGCACAAGCACGGCTCCAGCACCGTGCGCTACGGCCGCGGCGCGGTCCTGACCGTGGACCTGACGAATCGCTGCAACATGATGTGCGATCCCTGCTTCATGGACGCCAACCAGGTCGGTTACGTCCACGAGCTTTCGTGGGATGAAATCCAGGAAATCCTGGACAACGCGATTCGCATCAAGCCGCGCCGCCAAATGTCCGTGCAGTTCTCCGGCGGCGAGCCCACGATGCATCCGTATTTCGTCGACGCCGTGCGCTACGCCCGCAAGCTGGGCTACAACAGCGTGCAGGCCGCGACGAACGGCATCGAATTCGCCAAGAGCAAGGACTTCTGCAAGAAGACCTTTGAGGCGGGCCTGCGCTACGTCTACCTGCAATTCGACGGCATCGGCAACGACGCCAATAGCCATCGCCAAGTGGGCAACCTGTTTGACGTGAAGCTGCGCGCCATCGAAAACTTGCACGAGGCGGGCGTCGAAATCATCCTGGTGGTCACGATCGTCAACAGCGTGAACAATGATCAGGTGGGCGCCATCGTTAAGTTCGCGATGGAAAACCCCAAGAAAATTTCCTTCGTGGCCTTCCAACCGGTTTCCTTTACCGGCCGCGACGAGGACATCACACCCGAGCGCCGCTTGAAACAACGCTACACGCTTTCGCACTTGGCCACGGACGTCAGCAACCAGATCGGCAAAGTCGAGCCGACGCGCGATTGGTTTCCGATCTCGATCATCAGCACCTTTTCGGCGTTCGCCGACTTGGTGCACGGACCGCAGACCCAGTGGGGCTCGCTCTCCTGCGGCTGCCACCCGAATTGCGGCGTTGGCACCGCTCTGATGATCAACAAAGAGACCAAGGAATGGGCGCCGGTGCCGCTGTTCCTGAACGTGCCGCAACTCGTTGAGGACACCAAGAAGGTGACCGACGCGGCGCGCGGCAAGAACTTCTCGAACTTCATGATGGCGCTCGCGCTGCTGAAGAACTACAACTCGTATCGTTCGCCTTCGGACTTCCGCTTGAAGGATTTGTGGAAGAAATTCGATAAGTCCTACGGCCTCACATCAAAACAGCGCGAAAAGTACGGCACCGCGGGCCCAGAGCGGACCTACGAAGACGCCATCAAGCGCCGTAAGACGGACAACTGGAATTTCCTGTTCATCGCGGGAATGTGGTTCCAGGACCTGTTCAACTACGATTTCCGCCGCACCGAAATGTGCATCATCCCCTACGCCACGCAGCAGGGCGAAATTTCCTTCTGCGCGTACAACACGGGCATCGGCTGGCGGAAGATCATCGAGAACATGCACAAGAACGCGACCGTCGCGCAGTGGTACCGCACGCACGGCAAACATGAAATCTACGCCAAGGGCAAGAGCGTTGGGCTGCCCACATACGAGCACTCACTGGTGATCGACGCCGCCGACGCAGCCCGCGTCCGCGCTAAGGACGCAGACGACGTTCCGACGACCGCGGCCGAAGAAGACCGCGCACGGCGCCGCGCTCAGTTCATCCAGGAAGAGGCCAAGGTCCGCCAAATCTACGAGGAAATGGTGCTGAAGAAGCCCCAAGAATCCGTCGTCAAGATCGGCTCGATCACGGACATACACAAGGCCGTTCCTGGCGTCTTGATCGCTCCCGCCAACATCGCGAGCGCCAAGCCCAATGGCAACGGTAACGGAAATGGCCACGCGTCCGAAAAGACGGCGGCCGACGCCAAAGTCGAAGAAGCACCAGTCGCCGGCGATTAATCTCTCAACTCACAATTCAAAATCAAAAGGCCCCCGGCGATGCCGGGGGCCTTTTTCTTTGTGCTTCAGCACTGTTGATTATCGATTGTCTCTACGATTCCGGCCAGATTCCGAGCGCTCGCCTTAGATCCACCAACTGGGCCAAATGGTAGGCGTTGTGATCCGCGGCGAGTAATGCCTCTCGCAAAATCGTCTGACCCTTGCCGTGCGGAATTTTCGCGAGTAGATCCGTCTTCGGGTTCGTGACGAGTTTGATCGTCTCCTGCAAATCGCGTTGGAAAGAAGCAACGCTCGCGTCCCAAGCCGCTTCATCCGGAGCCTCGGCTGTCTTCGGCCAATAGCCTTCCGGAAAATCCGGCGAAACGTGCTTGGCATCCCGGCTGAATTCCAAGATGTCCCATTGCGCGATGCGCAGGTGTTCGAGCAATTGCCAGGCCGTATGCGGCAGGTTCTCCGCGCGAACGCTGCGCTTATCCGCGGGAAAATCGGCGATCGCGCCTGCGAAGTCCACGTGCGCCTGCCCTCCTTTCAATAGCTTGACAACGTGCTCGCGCAACGCCAAATCGTCATTTCTCCCGCCGCTCCTCTTTTTTTCCGCTCGCTTTACCTTTTTCTTCACCGTTGCACTCCATTTCTCCGACGCCAACGCCTACTACGGAAGCTCCGGCATCGAACACAAGGTCGTTTTCGGAAATCCTAAACTCGCAAGCATTTTCTCATATTGAGAGCGTCTGGCGCTCTCTCGGTCATTTGTTACAATCTCGTGTCGCAGCTTTCGACCTTGTGGTCGAAGTTCCGCCGTGGCGATGTGCGCTGATTGACGTTCTCGCGCAGGTCGCCTGCGAGCCGACGCGAATGTATATTGACCGACGACCTGCCGTGCGCAAATGGTTTCTCTAGGTCTACGCCAGTTCCCGCATTGGGCGCTCCGCCTGATTTATCAGGCGCCTGCGCTCGTGCTGGCTCTCGCCCTCGCCCCCTCCGCGATCGGCCAAGCTCCCGCGCCCAGCGCGCCTGCTGGTCCCGCGCAACGCGCCGCCGCTGCCACACCCGCGCAGCGCCCGGCTATTCGCGTCTCAACGCACCTGGTACAGATTGACGTCGTAGTGAAGGACAAGCACGGCGATCCCGTCACCGATCTCACCAAGGATGATTTCACGCTGCTGGACGAGGGCAGGCCGCAGTCGATCAGCATCTTTTCGATGCAGGCGACGCACCTGACTCCCGCTACAGCCGCGCCCATGCCCAAGAGCACTTTCACCAACCGCTTCGAAGAAGAGGCCGACATTCCGACCAGCGTCACCGTCGTGCTGATCGACGCGCTGAACACGCATATTGTGGATTTGGCGTACGCGCGCCAGCAAATCATAAAATTCATCCGGCAGCTCCAACCTGCGGACCGCGTCGCAATCTTTGGATTATCCAACAAGCTGGTCGTGCTTCAGGACTTCACGAGCGACCAGCAAGCTCTGCTAGACGCCGTGCGCAAATCGATGTCGGCGGAATCCGGACACGCCCAGCAGACTGGCGAGGGCCCATCGGACACCGGCGACGACCTCCTCGACCAATTCATCGACGGAATGAATCAAGTCACTTCCGATTTCTACAACCGGGACCGCGCGATCGAGACCGCGGAAGCACTTACGGCAATTGCGGATTATGTCAGCCGGCTTCCTGGGCGCAAGAATCTAATTTGGATCTCATCGGCGTTTCCGCTGGAAATCAATATGGGGCAGATGGCGAACACGCCTTCGGCTGCTTTTGCCGGGGCGGGCGGGGCCGCGCCCGCGCCTTCCAACCCCGCCGGCTTGCTCAATCAATCGAATCAGGAATCGTACGTCGATCAATTGCAGGCCGCGGTGGAAGCGCTGGACAACGCCAACGTGGCGGTTTATCCCGTGGACGCGCGCGCCCTGACGCCGCCAAACGCGAACGTGGACGCAAGCCTGCGTAGTCCTCCGGTGGCGCAGGCCACCCGCCGCGGGGCGATGCCGCCTACCCCGACGCTGGACGTGACGAGTACCGACACGATGAGCGAACTAGCCAAGCGCACCGGAGGGCGCGCTTTCCAGAACACCAACGACATAGCTGGCTCGATTCGCAAAGCGCTGGACGATGGGCGCGTCACCTACGTCCTCGGCTACTATCCCGACCACGGCCAATGGAACGGGATGTTCCGCGACATCAAAATCAAGGTCAACCGGCCGGGCCTGGACGTGCGCTACCGCCGCGGATATTTCGCCATCCCTGACGCGCCGCCCACTCCCATCAAACGCCAAGCGCTGTTGCGGGCGGCTCTAGACAGCCCAGTGGATTCGACGACGATCGGCATGACGGTCGTGGCAACGCGGGCTGGCTCGCCCGGACTCCCGACCGTCCACGTGCGCATCCGCATCGACTCGCAAGCCATCGCGCTTGTCCACGACGCCGACCATTGGAATGCCGCGCTCGATCTCTTGATCGCGCAGTGGGACGCCAAAAACACTTTGCTCAAAGCCGAAACTCGTACTGCCACGGTCCATCTAACCGACGCCGATCGAGACGCGTGGGAAAAATCCGGCTTTGACCTTCAATTCGAGACGCCGTTGCTCCCCGGAGCCGCAAGTATTCGCTTTGCGGATTGCGATGAACAAACCGGCGCCACCGGCTCCGTGACGATCCCCATCAACAGCTTGATGCCCGCGCGCCCATAGCTTTGCGGGCACGGCGATCGCAAGATGCGTGCGATCGTGATAAGTTGCAAGCCATGCGCTTCGCTTCCGGCTCCATCCGAACCAGATATTCGATCTTGAAGACAGCCATCCCCTGTCTGCTCATCGCGCTGGCCGTCGCTGTGATTTTGCCGGCTGGTGGCGCCGGAGTGGTCACAAATCCCGCTGACGGCTCGCTTGCGTCGACCCCTCCGATGGGTTGGAACAGTTGGGATTCCTACGGGCCGACGGTTCGCGAGGATGAGGTGAAAGCCAACGCGGATTACATGGCCGAGCACCTGCTGAAGTTTGGCTGGCAATACGTGATTGTCGATATTGAGTGGTACGCGCCGAACACGCAGGCGCACGGTTACATTCCCGGGGGCAACGTGACGGTCGATGAATTCGGCCGATTCGTTCCTGCGCCCAACCGTTTCCCCTCCGCGGCCAATGGACAGGGATTTGCGCCGCTCGCGGCCTACGTTCACAGCAAGGGTTTGAAATTCGGTTTCCACATCATGCGCGGAATTCCGCGCGAAGCGGTTGAACGGAACTTGCCCATCAAGGGCACTACGTACCATGCCGCCGATATCGCAGACAAAGTGAACGTATGCAAGTGGGAAGGCATGGAGGATACGTATGGCGTGGATATGTCGAAACCCGGCGCGCAGGCTTACTACGATTCGATCGCGGAACTGTACGCGTCGTGGGGCACCGACTACATCAAGGCCGACGACATGAACACTCCGGCGCGCGCGGCGGAAATTCTGGCGTTGCACGAAGCTCTCATAAAGACCGGGCGCCCCATTGTCCTCAGTCTCTCTCCAGGCCCCGCGCTTCCGGAGTACGGCGATTTTCTAGCATCGACCGCGCAGTTGTGGCGCATCTCGAATGATTTCTGGGACAACTGGCCAGCGCTGAAACGCCAATTCGATATCACGAACAATTGGGAATCCTATTCGCAACCGGGACATTGGCCCGATGCCGATATGCTGCCGCTGGGCCGTATCGGCATTCGCGCCGAACGCGGAGACGATCGATCGAGCCTCTTCACACACGATGAGCAGCAGACCGTGATGACCCTGTGGTCCATCTTCCGCTCTCCCCTGATGTTTGGTGGAGATTTGCCCAGCAACGACGCCTTCACGCTGGCGTTGATTACAAATCCCGAGGTCCTGGCAGTCGATCAGCAGAGCACCGGCGGACATCAGTCTTATCGCCAAGGCGACACCATCGCCTGGATCGCGGACGCCCCCGGAGGAACCGCAAAATACGTCGCGATTTTCAACATCGGCGACTCCACCGAGTCCGCTGATTTGAGCTGGCCGGACATCGGAATCCCCGCGGAGCACGAGCAGGTGCGCGACCTTTGGACGCACAAAGATCTAGGCAGCCAGGATCGCATCAGCGTTTCCCTCCCGCCCCACGGAAGCGTCCTTTACGAGGTCGAAGCGAAGTAGTCCGCGAGGCAATCGCACCTGGTGCTCTGAGTTTCTGTGCAGCTTCCACAATCGGCGCGGGGCAAAAAAATCCGGCGCGGAGGAGGATTTCCCCCGCGCCGGAGCGATACGCTTCTGGCCGCGTTGCTATTCGGCTGGGATTACAACGTAGTGCGTGGTTCCGGCGCGATTGATGAGCAACAACAGTTGCTGCCCGTTCGCCGCCTTCACCGCGCGGGTGTATTGGTCGACGCTTGCGACTGGTGTCCGGTTCACTTCCTGAATCACGTCACCGCGCTGCAAGCCCGTTTCCGCGGCCGCACTCGAGGGATCCACTTGCGTCACGACCACGCCGTGGGTTTCGGCCGGCAAGCCGAGCTGTCCCGCGATGTCCGAAGTGAGCGTATCCACATCGACGCCCGCAACGGCGCTGGGCGCTGACTCCGCGCCCGGAGCGGAAGCAGCCTCAGGCGTCTCAGGAAGTTCCGCGAGTGTGACGCTTAGCGACAGTTTGGTCTGGTTTCGTTGGACCCCGAGCTGCACGGTCTGTCCGGGCGCCATGCTCGCGATATGCAGTCGCAAGCTGCGCGAATCCTCGACCGGCTGGCCGTTGAGCGTCAGAATCACATCGCCTCTCTGCATGCCCGCTTTGGACGCGGGACCTCCGGCCTTAACGTCTCCGACGAGTGCGCCCTCAGAAGACGGCAGGCCGAAGGCCTTGGCCACGTCCGGCGTGACTTCTTGAATCATGATTCCCAGATAGCCGCGCGTCACTTTGCCGTTCTTCAAAATCTGCTGCATAATCCCGCGCGCCATATCTACCGGGATTGCAAATCCCACGCCCTCGTTGCCTCCACCTTCATTGCCGGTAAGGATGGCGGTGTTGATGCCGACTAGCTCTCCACGGACGTTAATCAGCGCTCCGCCGGAATTGCCCGGATTGATCGCCGCGTCGGTTTGGATAAAGTCCTCGTAACCGCCTTCCTCGATGTCTAAACTGTTTCGCCCGGTCGCGCTGACGATGCCCATCGTCACCGTCTCGCCGACGCCGAAGGGATCGCCAATCGCCAGCACGAAGTCACCCACCTGCGTCTTCGCAGAATCTCCGAACGTGATCGCCGTCAAATCCGTTGCGGGAATCTTCAGCACTGCAAGGTCGCTCTTGGGGTCCGCGCCGATCAATTGAGCTTTGAATTCGCGCTTGTCCTTCAGAGAGACCTTGATGTCGCTGGCGCCGTCAATCACGTGATTGTTCGTGAGGATATAGCCGTCCGGGCTGACGATCACGCCGGAGCCCAGGCTCATTTCGCGCTGCTGCTTCGGCTGTTGCTGCTCCGGGGCCTGTTGCCCGCCAAACTGATGGCCGAAGAACTGCTGGAAGAATGGGTCGTTCTCGAACGGATTCTGCAACTGCGGATTCTTGACCATCTTGGAGGTCGAGATATTCACGACCGCCGGCAAATTCGGTTGCACGATGGCCGCAAAACCCTCCGCGAACGAAACACGCGTCGCTGCGGGACTGGAATCGTCTGCCACCTTCAGCGTTACGCTGCGACCCGCCCCGAGCGCCGTGTGGCCGCCCGCGGCGATGAACCACGCCGTCGCTCCTCCCAGTGCCAATGCCAGGACCAACGCGATGGCCGCCATCGGCCGCCTTATTGCAATCACTTTGTCGCTCATGTACGTGTTGCCTCCGCGTATGCGCTTGAGATGAACTCGAGAAATCGGAATGATCGTCGCTGCTTGCGGGATCTGCCCCTGCTTATCGAAGAGCTGTCGAACCCTTTGGCGCTTCTATCATTACATGCCATTAGACGTTTCACCGCCCAAAAAGTTACTTGGCCTCTATTGGCAGGTACCATCTGCCCGCCACCCGGCAAACCGCTAATCGCAAGCCCTCTCATAGTAAGATGCGGCTTCGGGGTGCGGCGTTTGTTTGTATGCGCAGCCCAGGATTGCCGGAAACGACTGTGAAACTGGCATGAAAGCTAAAGAATGGCTCTATTTGTTGGGCCTTCGTCCGAAACCTCGGAGCTATGGATTCGAGGTTCGGACGTTCCGCTTGCCGGCCGACGGCAACATTCAGTACGCCCAGTGGCTCCATCCGCGAGAGTCTGCCAAAACCATCCGGCAGGAATCTGTGGACGCGCTGCGCGAGTTTCTCTCGCCGGACGATGTAGCAATCGATATCGGCGCGCACACCGGCGATTCCACGCTGCCGATGGCGTTGGCCGTTGGCGCTTCGGGAACGGTGCTGGCGCTTGAGCCGAACCCATATGTATTCCCCATCCTTGAAAAGAATTCGCAGCTCAACGCATCGAAAACGCGGATCGTGCCCCTGATGTTTGCCGCCACGCCGGAGGGCGGCGAATTTGAATTCGAGTATTCAGATTCCGGCTTTTGCAATGGCGGCTTACACGAAGGCATCAGCCGATGGAAACACGGCCACGCGTTCGCGCTGCGCGTCCGCGGCCGCAATCTTGCGGCGGTGCTGGCCCGTGAGTACGCCGACCTGGTTCCCAGAATTCGCTACATTAAGGTGGACGCCGAAGGCTACGACGCTACCGTGCTTTCCACGCTCACCGGCGTGATCGCGCAGACGCGGCCATTTCTGCGCGCCGAGGTGTTCAAGGCCAGCACCGCGCCGCAGCGCGAGCGCCTTTTTCGTCTGATTGCCGATCTCGATTACGCAATCCACCACATGGACGACGACACGCACTACCTCGGCCAGCGGATTGAGCCACGCGACCTCATGAATTGGCCCCACTACGACATCTTTTGCGTGCCGCGATGAATTGGATTATTCACGCGTATCAGCGAAGTTGAAGTTGATGAAGATCGCTAGCGCGACATGGAGAAACAGCAACAACCTCCGATGCGCACGCCGGCGCACTAGCTCTGGATGGCCCTCTGCGGCTGTGCTATTCTGCTAGCTCAGCAACGTCGGCGTATCTCCTTCGCCGAGCACTCCGCGGTCGGGGCGTAGCGCAGCCTGGTAGCGCGCCTGGTTCGGGACCAGGAGGCCGAAGGTTCAAATCCTTTCGCCCCGACCACTTAATCCCCTTATTCCAATTATTTACGACAACACTGCTTTAGGCAGGACTCGAAGTTGAGTCCATTTGGGTCCTGTGCCTCGCCAAAACACTGGCCGCGTTTGAAATCAACAACATAGAACGTTGCCTTCCACAGCCGGCTTACGATAGCACTCACATATGGTGCAGACCATTCGATTGCTACTGAGTGCGTTTCTTCGTTCTTTTCGTGATCGCCGCAGCCTGCTTCTGGAGAATCTCGCTCTCCGGCAGCAGCTCTCCATTCTCAAGCGGAAACACCCAAGACCCAGGCTGAACGTCCTCGATAAGTTCTTCTGGATTTTGGCGCACCGATTTTGGTCTGGTTGGAAGCAAGCCCTCATTGTCGTCAGCCCGGAGACAGTGGTTCGGTGGCATCGGGCTGGATTTGCGCTCTATTGGAGGGCGATTTCCGGGGCACGCCAAGCAGTCGGAAGGAAGCGAATCTCGAAAGAGGTGCGAGATTTGATCTTTCGCATGGTTTCTGAGAATCCGACATGGGGTGCACCGCGCATTCACGGAGAACTCTTGATGCTCGGGTTCGACGTTTCCGAAAGAACGATCTCGCGATGGATGAAGCGCGCGCCGAGAGATCCCGAGCCCGCCAAGCGCTGGCTCGCCTTCCTGAGAAATCACCGGGAAGCGATTGCGGCGATGGATTTCTTCACAGTCCCCATGATCACTTTCGGCGTGCTCTACTGTTTCTTTGTCATCAGCCATGATCGGCGTCGCATCCTGCACTTCAATGTCACACGACATCCCACGAGCGCTTGGATCGTTCAACAGTTGCGCGAGGCGTTCCCGTTCCAGTCTGCTCCAAGGTTCCTGATCTTCGACCGCGATTCCAAGTATGGATTTGAAGTCGGCTTGGCGGTACGTTCTTTGGGCATGCGTCCGGTGCGAACTTCGTTTGAAAGCCCCTGGCAGAACGGGGTAGCCGAGCGTTGGATCAAGAGTTGTCGTCAAGATCTGCTAGACGATGTGATCGCATTCAATGAGGCCCATCTAAAACGCCTGCTGTTCGAGTATGTCCGCTACTACCACGAGGACCGAACGCACATGGGCCTCGATAAAGAAACGCCAGGAAAGAGAGTCCGCTCGATGAGTCACGGTCGGATCCTCTCTCTTCCGAGGCTCGGTGGGCTGCATCACCGCTACGAAAGAGCGGCGTAGGGGTTCGCGAACATTCTGGGGTTGCGACCTCCCTGAGGTTGGCGCGCAGCCCCGCGTTTCTGAAATGGCGCA
>Ga0187875_10000318_pt1 | contig 43077 bp, 35 predicted proteins | sample June2016WEW_17_1_2_FD_132978 | JGI IMG/M metagenome (GOLD analysis project Ga0187875, IMG submission 132978) | Peatland microbial communities from SPRUCE experiment site at the Marcell Experimental Forest, Minnesota, USA - June2016WEW_17_10 | ecosystem: Environmental > Terrestrial > Soil >...
GACTTTTGATCCGATGGTCCTTCGTGGCACGCAGCCTCAACGGTCAGAGCTAAGGAACCGATCAATCGATTGCGCCGCCGCAACTTGCATCGATTCGATGACGTGGCTGTAGCGGTCCAGCGTGATCTGAGTCGAAGCGTGGCCATGTCTTTCAGACACCACCTTCGGATGCACGCCCGCGAGGAGCGCGACGGTCGCTGACGTGTGTCTCATGTCATGAAGCGTTAACTGAGGCAGGTCGGCTCGGCGCTGCAGACCATGGAGCAAAAGTGTCAGCCGTATAGGTATGTAGGGCTCGCCCAGCTCGTCGACGAATACGTAATCGGGAGTATGCGCGTCGCCGCGCTGTTTTGCCTCAGAAACCATCAACTCACGATGTTCGACCAAAAGGGTGACCGTCCCCTGATCGAGCACGATCGTGCGCCGACCAGCTCGGGTCTTCGGGGTCGAATCGACGACTCGGTTGTCAGCCATCGTTCGAGTACGCCTGACCAACAACACTGGTTGGGAGCCACTTAAGTCGATGTCCTCCCACTTCAAGCCAGCGAGTTCTGATCGACGCAACCCCGTTGAGATAGCCAGGTACCAAAGGGCGTGTAGACGATCCGCCTTGGCCGTCTCCAGCAACACCCTGACCTGCTCAGGCGTGTACACAGGGCGCTCCTCTGTGTCGTCCCGGGGCCGCTCGACGCGATCCGCCGGGTTTAAGACGAGGTACCCCATGTGCTGCGCATAGCTGAGCACGTTGTGCAGCACACGATGGATGTTGCGTACTTGAGTTCCAGACAACGACCGCCCGTCCCGGCGGCCACCGGAGCGAAGGTCCACATACAGTTGCTGGATGAGCGGCGCGCTCAAGCGATCGAGACGCACCGTTCCGATGCGCGGCGTCAGGTACGTGTCGACGATGAACCGATAATTGGACATCGTCGTCAGCTTGCGGTTTGGCCCGACGGCAATCAGCCACTCGGAGGTGAGGTCGCCAAATGTCTTCGCCTGTGTGTGGCGCAAGCGACCTTCGGCTTTCGCTACCGACGCGTTCGCTAGGGCGTTTCTCGCCTCGCGCTCAGTGCGGAACCCGCTGACTCGCTTCTGGTGACGGCGCCCGTCCGGTCCCGGCGGCAAGTCCAATCGGTAAAACCACGTGCCCCCGCGTCTCCCCACGTTCTGAGCCATCGGCCAGATACTCCATCACGTCGGTTTCGATCAACCTACCGACACTTCGTGTCCAGTTCGTGTCCAGAACACTAGTGGGGAGCACTGTCAGGCGAGGGGTAATTGCCAGGAATGGGCCGCTGAACAGGAGTTACATCGGTGTCGGAGAGGGGACTTGAACCCCTACGCCCTTGCGGGCACCAGCCCCTCAAGCTGGCGCGTCTGCCTATTCCGCCACTCCGACGCGGCGGGCAACGTGTCCCGCCAGGGACGAAACACTAGCGCGACCCCTGGTCGCGGCCTCGCCGACGCCGCCGGCACGACCACGGGTCGCGGAACCGCCTAGCTCCCCGGAGTTGTCGTCGACGTCGTCGGCGGCGGGCTCAGCTGGATCGCCCAGTCCTGCGCGTCCCACATCGGCCCGGCGAGTGTCGCCGTGTCGGCCACGTTGACGACCTTCGCCTGCCGCACGAGCGCGGACGGCATCTGGAAAAGCGGCAGCGTCGGCAGGTCCTGCCACAACAGCGTGTCAATCTGGTTGTACAGCCCCGCGTCGGCCGCGGCGTTGAGCTCGGACTGTGCGGTGGCAAAGAGCGCCCCGACGTCCGGCTCCGAAAACCCGAGGACGTCACGGGTTACGCCGCCCGCGTTGACGGCGCTCGGCTCGGTGCCCGTCCCCGCGGGGTAGCTCGCAGTCCCGCCCGCCGTCGCCGGGACGGACGGGGTCGCGCCCCCGATGGGCCTCGGCGTCGGGCCGACGGGTTCGGTGTAGAGCCCGGCCATCGTCGACGGATAGGGCGACTCGATGTACGGCGCGATGGCGAGCTGGTAGCGCCCCTGCGGCAGGATCGCCGACAGAAGCGAAGCGAGCGGCACGTTGCGGATCCGCACCCTGATCCCGGCCGGTAGAAGCTCCGCCTGGATCTCACGCTCGGCGGCGGCCACCGTCGGGTTCCCCTTCGGTCCCGTGAGGACTATGACGAGCGGCCTCCCCGTGGCAGAACGCGCGTCGCCCTCGGCGTCGAGTACGTAGCCCGCCGCCACGAGGAGCAGGTCCGCCTCGGCGTCGTCGGGCACCAGGTAGGCGCTGTCGTTCAGGATGCCCCCCGGTTGTCCGGCGGCGTAGATGCGGTTGCCCGAGGCCAGGGCGCCGGGTTCGACGACGCCGACCGAGTCGGCGACGACCTCCGGGCGGTCGATCGCCGCGGCGATCGCCTCGCGCATCACGAGCCGGCCGGTGACCGGGTCGGCGAAATTGAAGGCGAGCTGCCAGAGCGTCGCCGAGTCCGACACGGTCTGCTCGAGATCGACACTCCGCGTGACGACGCCCGTGACGTTCGTCCCCGGGGCGATCACGGCGAGGTCGACGGAGCCGGCGCGCAGCGCCCGCAGCGTCGCGCCCTCGGAGTGCTCGACTTTGAAAACAATATGGTCGAGGTGGGCGCGCCGGCCCCAGAAGGCGGGGTTGCGCGAAAGCACCAGCTCCTTGTCGGGCACGATCTTCGTGATGACGAAGGGCCCGCCCGAGACGAGGTGGGCGGGCTTGCGCCCCTCGAACGCCTTCACCCAGCCGTAGCGGCGGGCGATGTGGGCGGGGACGAGGTCGTTGAAAAGCGCCATCCAATCCGCGTAGGGCTTGGCGAAGACGACCTTCACGGTCGTGCCGGGCTTCTTGCTCACCGACCCCGTGACCGAGGTGATGTCCTCGTATCCCGCCAGCGGGAACGTCGCCGGGAGGCTCGGCCCGATCCTCATCAGCGCGTGCCAGTCGTAGGCGAAGTCGGAGGCCGAAATCGCCACGCCATCAGACCAGCGCGCCCCCTTGGCGAGGGTGTAGACGACGGTCTGGGGCTTGAGACCCGTCACCTCGGCCGAGGTGACGAGCCCGTCGACGGCGTGGATCTGCATGCCGGGCCCGGTGACGAAGAGCTGCGGGAGGACCTGTTCCATCACCATCTGGGTGATCGAGTTCGAGCCCCCCGGCGTGAGCGGGTTGAACTGGGTGGGAAGACGTGAGACGGCGAAGGTGACGGAGCCGCCGTCGAGGATCTTCACGCCCCCCTGGTCGGCGAGCGTCGTCGAGGCGCCCGAGGAGGTCGCGCCGGCGATCGCGAGGACTACGAGGGTGCCGAGAGCGGCGGCTGCAGACCTGCTCAGCCCCACCGAAGCCCGATGATGACCGTCGCGAAGGCGAAGACGACGGCGACGGTGATGGTCAGCCGGTCGAGATTCTTCTCGGCGACCGTCGAGCCCGCGGCCGCCGTGCCGACGGTCGAGCCGAACATGTCCGAAAGTCCCCCGCCTCGGCCCGAGTGCAAAAGGATCAGCAGCACGAGCGCGAACGAGGCGAGGGTCTCGATCCCGACCAGGATGTCGGTGAGCACGTGCGAGGACCTCCTCGGCTGCGTCGGGCGCGCGCGGAACGACGGCGCAGATTAGCAGTTCACGGCCGCTGGCCTGCTCGCGCGCTACGCCCCGGCACGCACGATCGTGACGAAACGCTGGGCGTCGAGGCTCGCGCCGCCGACGAGGAAGCCGTCGACGTCCTCGCCGGCGAGCAGCTCCTCGGCCGTCTCCGGGGTGACCGAGCCCCCGTACTGGATGCGGATCGAGGGCGCGGCCGAGGGCGCGAAGTGCCCGATCTCCGAGCGGATGGCGGCGCATATCTCCTGGGCGTCGGTCGGGGTCGCCGTCCGCCCCGTCCCGATCGCCCAGATCGGCTCGTAGGCGAGGACGATCGACGCGACGACGTCGGTCGGGCGGCCCTCGAGCGCGGCGCGCACCTGGCCGCGCACCTTGGTCTCGGCGTCGCCGGCGTCGCGCTCGGCGAGCGTCTCGCCGACGCAGACGATCGGCAACATCCCGTTGCGCAGGATCGCGTCGATCTTTCTCCCCACGATCTCGTCGGTCTCGTCGAAGTACTGGCGCCGCTCCGAGTGCCCGGTTATCACGTAGCGGATGTTCAGCCGGGCGAGCATCTCGGCCGAGACCTCTCCGGTGTAGGCGCCGCGGTCCTCGTAGTGGCAGTTCTGCGCGCCGAGCGCCACCGGGACGTGGTCGGACTCGACGGCGGTCTGCACCGTGCGCAGCGAGGTGAAGGGCGGATGCACGCTCACCTCGCGCCCCTGTGGCACCGCCCCGGCGAAGAGCAGCGCGGCGAGCTCCTGGATGAGCTTGAGCGCCTCGAAGTGGTTCCCGTTCATCTTCCAGTTGCCGCTCACGAGCACGCCGCGCTCGGGCGTCACCGCGATCAGCTCCCCTTCGGGGCGTTCGGCGCGCCGCGCAGCGCGGCGAGGCCCGGGAGGTCGCCGAGCTCGATGAGCTCGAGCGAGGCTCCCCCGCCGGTCGAGACGAAGCCGACCGACTCGGCGAGGCCGAACTCGTCGATCGCCGCGGCGGAGTCGCCCCCGCCGACGACCGTGAACCCGGGACAGGTGGCGACCGCCTCGGCGACCGCGCGGGTCCCGGCTGCAAAGCGCGGGTCCTCGAAGAACCCGACCGGCCCGTTCCAGAACACCGTCCCCGCCTCCCCGATCACGTCGCAGAAGCGGTGCCGGGTCTCGACGCCGACGTCGACGCCCTCCCAGCCGTCCGGGAAGTCGCCCGTCGTCGTGTCGATCGGGTCGCCGTCGATGACGGACTCCGCCCCGGGGTGGAGCATGCCGCCGGGCCCGATGATGACGACGTCGGAGGGCAGCATGATCTTGTGGGTCGAGGCGAGGAGCGTGCGGCACGCGTCGACGTGGGGCGGGTCGAAGATCGACGTGCCGATCTTGCGGCCCTCGGCCGCGAGGAACGTGTACGACATCCCGCCGCCGATGAGCACGGTGTCGGCCTTGGCGATGAGCGAGACAAGCACGCCGAGCTTGTCGGCCACCTTGGCACCGCCGATCACGGCGACGAAGGGGCGCTTCGGCTCGTCGAGGAGGCCCCCGATCACCTCGACCTCCCGGGCGAGCAACCTCCCCGCCGCCGAGGGCAGCCGCGCCGGCGGCCCGACGATCGAGGCGTGGGCGCGGTGCGACGCCCCGAAGGCGTCGTTCACGTAGCAGTCGTGGCCGGCGACGAGCCGGTCGACGAAGGCCGGGTCGTTCGCCTCCTCGCCCGGGTCGAAACGGAGGTTCTCCAACAGCTCCACGCCGGGCACGAGCTCGGCGAGGCGCTCGCGCACCGGGGCGACGTCGAAGCGGGGGTCGGGCGCGCCCTTCGGGCGCCCGAGGTGGGTCGCGCACGTCACCGTCGCACCCCGGTCGAGGAGCCAGCGCAGCGTCGGGACCGCCTGGCGCATCCGGAAGTCGTCGGTGACTACCCGTTTGCCGCCGACCTCGCCGATCGGCACGTTGAAGTCGACGCGGACGAGGACGCACTTTCCCGCGACCTCCGGCAGGTCTTCAAGGACCGGGATGCGCCCGATCACTTGCCGACCAGCGCGACGAGCTCGACGAGCCGGTGGGAGTAGCCCCACTCGTTGTCGTACCAGCCGAAGACCTTGGCGAGGGTCTGGCCGTGCTCGAGCGGCAGCGTCATCGTGAGCGCCGAGTCGAACGTGCACGATGCCGGCGAGCCGACGATGTCCGAGGAGACGATCGGGTCCTCGGTGTAGACGAGGACCTTGGCGAGTGGCCCGGAATTCGCGGCGGCGGCGAAGGCCCCGTTCACGGCCTTGGCGTCGGTCGTGGCGTTGAGGATCCCCGTGAAGTCGGTGATCGAACCGACCGGGAGAGGCACGCGCAGCGCCGAGCCGTCGAGGCGGCCCTTCATGTTCGCCATGACGAGGCTCGTCGCTCGCGCCGCGCCGGTCGAGGTCGGCACGATGTTTACCGCCGCGGCCCGCGCCCGCCGCAGGTTGTCCCGGGCGAAGTCGAGGAGCTCCTGGTCGTTCGTGTAGGCGTGGACCGTCGTCATGAGGCCCTTTTCCACGCCGAAGGCGTCGTCGAGGACCTTCATCATCGGCACGAAGCAGTTCGTCGTGCACGAGGCGTTCGAGATGACAAAGTCCTTTGCCGGGTCGAAGTCGCCCTCGTTCACGCCGATGACGAAGGTCGCGTCGGCGTCGGCCGAGGGCGCGGAGATGACGACCCGCTTCGCCCCGCCGGCGAGGTGCGCCGCCGCGGCGTCGCGCTTGGTGAAGCGCCCGGTCGACTCGACGACGACCTCGACGCCGAGCTCACCCCAGCGCAGCGCCGCCGGGTCGCGCTCGGCGAAGACCTTGATCACGTGGGAGTCGACGACGAGGTCGGAGCCCTTCACCTCGACCGTTCCCGGGTAGCGCCGGTACGTCGAGTCGTAGCGGAGCAGGTGGGCGTTCACCTCCGAGCTGAGAAGATCGTTTACCGCGACGATCTCGATGTCCGCGCTCGATTCACGGGCCGCGCGCAGGAAATTGCGCCCGATCCGACCGAACCCATTGATCCCGACCCGTACCGTCATGTCGCTGCTCCCGCTTTCGAAGTCCCCCGGTGGCGCGCCACCGGGACGTGGTGGAACTGTCTTTGTGGCCGAGGCGGATTCATCCGACCCGAGGATCGCCACCCGGGGCCACGGTCAAAGGCTATCTGGTCCGCAAACCCGGCGGGGACACCTGCCGGCCCTACGCCGGAGCCCGGCGGTTTCCGGTAGCTACCGGTCGACGTCGCGGTGGTGGACCGAGGGAGAAAAGCCCTGGGCCCGCAGGCGGCGGGCGAGCTCCTCGGCGAGCACGACCGAGCGGTGCCTCCCGCCGGTACAGCCGATGGCGATCGACACGTATGACTTCCCCTCCCGGGAGAAAAAGGGCAGGAGGAACGTGACGAGGTCGTCGATGCGCGCCAGGAACTCGACCGCCTCGGGCGAGGACATGACGTAGTCGCGCACGTCGTCGTCGAGACCGCTGTGCGGGCGCAACGCGCCGACCCAGTGCGGGTTCGGCAGGAACCGCGCGTCGAAGACGAGGTCGGCCTCGAGCGGCAGGCCGTTCTTGAAGCCGAACGAGACAATCGAGGTCTCCAGCTGGCCGGTCGTCTCCTGCACGGCGAACAATTCGACGAGACGCGCCCGCAGCTCGTGGACGTTCGTCTCTGACGTGTCGATGACGACGTCGGCCCCGGCGAGGAGCGGCTCGAGGAGCGCGCGCTCGGACTGGATCGCCTCGAGCACGCCCTCGGCCTCGACGGGGTGACGCCGGCGGGTACCGGAGAACCGCCGGACAAGGACCTCGTCGGAGGCCTCGAGGTAGAGGACGCGCACTCGGGCGCCCGAAGCGCGCAGGTCCTCGATCGCCGGGACGATCTCGGCGACGGGCTCCGTCCCTCCCCGGCCGACGACGAAGCAGAACCGGTCGAGGTCGTTGCCCTGGAGCGCGGCGAGCTCGGCGACCTTGCTGACCAAGGCGGGGGGGAGGTTGTCGATGACGAACCAGCCGAAGTCCTCGAGCGCCGCGGCCGCGGTCGACCGTCCCGCCCCCGACATCCCAGCGACGATCAGGTACTCGGCCACGGCCCCTGCCCTCCCCCGTGATTCTTTCATCCCTCGGGCGTCGGCCTCGGAATACGGAGTCTCACGCCCGGTGCCGGGGCCGGTGCTCGAAGCGCATCGCGCAAAGGCGCGGGATCTTCGACTCGAAGTCGGCGTCGACCGACTCGGCGAGCAGTTCCATCCGCGGCGACGGTTCCTCGAGGCGGACGAGGACGAGGTCCCGCTCGGCGAGCGGGTTGATGTAGCGCGAGAGCGGCCGGTGGCTGAAGGCGAGCGAGACCGTGGGGTCGACCTCCTCGACGTCCCACTGCTCGGCGAGATACGGCCCCATCCGCCAGTAGACCTCGTTGAGGATCTGGTCGTCGACGAAGCCGCTCCCCGGGCCTTGGAAGGCCGGGTGGTTGACGACGAGGACGAAGGCGCCCCCGGGCGCGAGCACGCGGGCCGCCTCGGCGAGCAGCGCGTCGGCGTCGGTGACGTGCTCGATGACGAGGCAGCAGAACGCCGCGTCGACCGAACCCGTCGCGATCGGCAGGTGCTCACCCTCGGCCTGGACGTAGGTGATGGCGAGCTCCGGGTCGGCCGCGTCGAGGGCGTTGGCGAGCTGGCGGGGCGCGGGGTCGACGCCGATCACCCGGCAGCCGGTCGCCGCGGCGACGGCCCGGGCAACCTGACCCTCGCCACAGCCGATGTCGACGGCCACCCGGGGGGTTCTGAGCTGGGCGACGACGAGCGGGATGATCTCGATCTCGTACTCGCGGTCGGCTCCCCCGGTGAACGTCGCCTTCCACCAGTCGGCGTGCTCGTCCCAGCTCTCGGCGAAAGGCGGCGGACCGGTCCCTTCCGCGTGGGGCTCTTTGTGGGCGGACTTTGTCATATCGCGACCCCTGGCGCGCCCCGCGCCGGGGCGGCACCCGCCCGGACACCACCGGGGTGGAGCTTCGCGAACACCGCCGTGGCGACGTCATCCGGCAGCCACGAGACGCTCCTCAAATCCTCGGCGCTCGCTGATCTCAACGCCCGCAGCGATCCGAACTCGGCGACGAGACGGCGGCGCCGCGTCGCCCCGAGACCGCGGACGCCACCGAGGGGGTCGGGACGGAGCCGGCGGGCGCGCAGCTCGCGGTGGTAGGAGATCGCGAAGCGGTGCGCCTCGTCGCGGATCTCCTGGAGCAGGTAGATGGCCTCCGAGTCCCGGGGGATCCGCACGGGGTCGGGCGAGTACGGCACGAAGACCTCTTCGAACTGCTTGGCGAGCGCCGCCACGGCGACCCTTTTCTCAAGCCCGAGGGCGGCGAGGACCCGCACCCCCACGCCGAGCTGGCCTTTGCCCCCGTCGAGGAGGAGCAGCTGCGGCGGGTAGGCGAACCGCCGGCGGTGGGTCGAAGCCTCGTCCTCGCCGTCGGTTGCGGGCTCGGCGAGCCGCCGGAGCCGCCGGGTGAGGACCTCCTCCATCGCCGCGTAGTCGTCGTTACCGGCCACGCCCGTCACCTTGAAGCGCCGGTAGTCGCTGCGCTTGGTGAGCCCGTCCTCCATCACGACCATCGAGCCGACGTAGTCGCTCCCCTGAAGGTGGCTCATGTCGTAGCACTCGATGCGGAGCGGCGCCTCGGCGAGCCCGAGGTGGCGCTGGAGCTCCTCGAGGGCGCGGGCCCGGGCCGCGAGGTCGGTCGCCCGCCGGGTGCGGTGCCGGACGAGCTGCTCGGCGGCGTTCTGCTCGGCGACGCCGACGAGCGCCCGCTTATGGCCGCGCCGCGGGACCCGGACGGCGACCGCCGCGCCCCGCCGGCCCGAGAGCCAGGCCGCGTAGGCCTCGGCCTCGGCGGGGACCGTCGGCACGAGGACCTCGCGGGGCACGCCGAGCGGCGTCTCGGCATAGTGCTGGCCGAGCGCCCGCGCGACGAGGTCGGCCGGCCCCAGGTCCTCGACCTTCTCGAGGACGAAGCCCTGCCGGCCGACGACGCGGCCGTGGCGGACGTGGAGGACCTGGACCGCGGCGTCGAGCTCGGACTCGGCGATTCCCATCACGTCGAAGTCCTCGTCGGCCGCGCCGACGACGTCCTGGTGCTCGCCGGCGAGGCGCGCCGATTCGAGCTGGTCCCGGAAACGCGCCGCCTTCTCGTACTCCTCGGCCGCGGCCGCGCGCTTCATGCCCACCTCGAGTCGGGCGACGACGGCCTTCGTGTCGCCGTCGAGGAAGCGGGACAGGTCCTCGACGTGGCCCTTGTACTCCTCCGCCGTCACCGCGCCGACGCAGGGGCCCGAGCAGCGCTCGATGTGGTACAGCAGGCACGGCCGCCCCAGCCGCTCGTGGCGGGCGAACTTCGTGTTCGTGCACGTCCGCACCGGGAAGGACCGCACGAGCATGTCGAGCATCTCCCGCAGCGCGTAGGCCTGGGCGTAGGGGCCGAAGTACCGGGTGCCCTTGCGCTTCGTGCCCCGCATGATCGTGACGCGCGGCCAGGTCTCGTCGGTCGTCACGGTGATGAACGGGTAGCTCTTGTCGTCGACGAGCCGGACGTTGAAATGCGGCCGGTGCTCCTTGATCAGGCTGTACTCGAGCATGATCGCCTCGACCTCGGAGCGCACTTGGATCCACTCGACCGACCGCGCCCGCTCGAGCATCTGCTGGGTGCGGGGGTGGAGCTGGGTCGGATCGCCGAAGTAACTCGACAGGCGTTGCTTCAGCGACAGCGCCTTGCCGACATAGATGACGCGCCCGTCGGCGTCCTTGAACTGGTACGAGCCGGGCGCGTCCGGAACGGCTTTCGGGCGTTCGAGCACTAACCTGGAGGCTACGCCGGCCTGGTACCCCGGCGGACAGAGCTCCGTGGCCGACACACCCGCGGATGGGCGACCAGGCTGTCCCCGCCGGCCGCAACGGAGCGAGAACTGAAGCGAGGGAGATGTTCCGCCTCCAGGCGCCGTTGCCGGACCGCTACACCCAGGCATCCGACGACGAGCTCGTCGCCATGATCGGCGCGGCCCGCGCCGCCCTCGGCGACCGGGTCGTCATCCTCGGCCACCACTACCAGCGCGACGAGGTGATGCGCTGGGCCGACGCCCGCGGCGACTCCTTCGGGCTCTCGCGCTTCGCCGCCAACCAGCACATGGCCGAGTTCGTCGTTTTCTGCGGCGTCACGTTCATGGCCGAGGCGGCTGACATCCTCACCGCGCCCGACCAGCAGGTGCTCCTCCCGGACTTGAACGCCGGGTGCTCGATGGCGGACATGGCCGACCTCGAATCGGTGGAGACCGCCTGGTCCGAGCTCGGCGACGTCGTCGACCTCGATTCGGTCGTGCCGGTCACCTACATGAACTCCTCCGCCGCCCTGAAGGCCTTCGTCGGACGGCACCGCGGGACGGTGTGCACGTCCGCCAACGCCGACACCGCGGTGCGCTGGGCGCTCGGCGTCCCTTACGACGCGGCCCCCGGTCCCCGGCTCGCCGAGCACGTCATCGCCTCCGGGGGCAAGGTCCTGTTCTTCCCGGACCAGCACCTCGGCCGCAACACCGTCTACGCGCTCGGTTTCGCGCCCAAGGACGAGCGGGTCTGGGACCCGCGACTCGCGATGGGCGGACTCACCGAGGCGGACTTGAAAGAAGCGACTTTTCTTTTGTGGAAGGGCCACTGCTCGGTGCACCAGCGCTTCAGCGCCGAGCACGTCGCCGCCTTCCGCGCCGCCCACCCCGGCGGCAAGGTCGTCGTCCACCCGGAGTGCGCCCACGAGGTGGCGGCGCTCGCGGACAAGGTCGGCTCGACCGACACGATCATCCACTACGTGGAGCGGGCCGCCCCCGGGACGGCGATCGGCATCGGGACCGAGATCCACCTCGTCCACCGGCTCGGCGTCGAGCACCCCGAACTCACGATCGTCTCGCTCGACCCGCTCGTCTGCCCGTGCTCGACGATGTACCGCATCGACCCGGCCCACCTTGCCTGGGTCCTCGAGGGTCTCGTCGATGGCGAGGTGCGCAACCGCATCGTCGTCGACGAGGCGGTTGCGGCCGACGCCCGAGTCGCCCTCAACCGGATGCTCGAAATCGGCGGCTCGAGCTTCTAAGGCCGCGGCTCCCGCAGCGATGGCGTCTGCGCGGGTGTGCGCCCAGCCGCGAGATCCGAAAATTCCTTTGGTGACCGTACGCGAACGCGGGTCCTCCGGGCTTTGTAGATGGTGGAGGGGTCTTCCGACCCACGAGCCCAGAGGTGGAATCGATGTCAGACGAAGACGGAGGGCTGTCGCACCTTCTCGATCACCCCGGCGCCCCGGCTTCGGACGCGACGCTCCGCTCGATCGTCGCCCGGTCGCACCGCCGACGCGAGCGGCGGCTGAAGATCGCCACCGCCACGGTCCTCGTCGTCGCGCTCGCCGGGGCGAGCGCCGGGGCGATCACCGCGACCTCGGGCGGGAAGGGGTCGGGATTCGTCAACGTCGCGGCCGGATCGGCCGCCTGGACGAGAAGTCACACAACGCCGGGGGTCGCCCCGAAGGGGCTGAAGTGGTCGGTCACCTCGAGTAGTGCCGCCGGCACGAACCCGTCCGCGGCCAGAACGCTTCCGAGCGCGAAGGCGGCCGTCCCGGCGAGGTGCACTGCCGCCGGCTGCTCCGGGATCCTGCCGTACGTGGTCGTCCCGCTGCACCGGTTGTTCGTCCGAACGGCGGGTGATGTCACCGTCCGGGCGTTCACGGAATCGCTCGTCACGACGCAGGTGACGCCGAGTCTCCCGAATATGCCGGCCACAAACCCGGGCAAGTCCGCTGTCGTGCCGGTTGTCTCCCCGGCTCTGAAAAGCACGCCGGTGCTCTCCACCGCGACCACCGCGACCGGCGCGACCGGCGCGACCGGGGCGACCGGGGCGACCGGGGCGTCAGGAGCCAGTGGGGCATCAGGAGCCAGCGGGGCGACCGGAGCAAGTGGCACAACGGGGGCGAGCGGCGCAACCGGGACCACTCTCCCCACGATCTCCGCCTGCAGCGCGACCGAGGAACTCGTCGTCGAGGTGTCGAACCCCGGGGCGGTCGGCGAGGTCACGGTTACCGGGCCGACCCTTGCTCCCTCGAACCCCACGCAGCCGTTCGAACTCGTCGACAGCGCCGTTGTCGGGGTCGCGGAGTCATCGCCCATCGAAGTGATCTCGGTCTACGTCGGGTCGAACGCGAACAGCGTCCAGGCGAGCTTCTCCGACGGTTCGTCGGATCAGATGACCGTGACGAACGGCTGGGCTGTCCTCGTCGACGACGGCAGCTCGCCACTTCCGGCAACGCTCACAGCCTTCGACGGCTCCGGAAACAGCGTCGGCACCGCCACCGTCTCGAGCGACAACGCCTTCGCAGAGCCCGAGACCTGCGCCCTGCCCTTCGCCAGGACGAGCTCCGGTTCGACCGCCACGTCCCCGGAGCCCACGTCGAAGTGATCGCCCCCGCCGGCTAGCAGATGGGCCCGAACCGTGCTCAGCTGGCAGTCGTGGAGGCCGCCGCTACGACCGACAGCCAGGGTCATGACTCACCGGGCGGGGACGCGCCGCGGGCGGCTCACGCCAGAAAGGCCGACGGCATCGACGACGACTTCGTCGCGCTCTACCGGTTGCACTACCCGCGCCTCGTCCGCTCCCTCGAACTTGGCGGGGCCGACCGGGCGACCGCGGAGGACACAGCCCAGGAGGCGTTCGCGCGTACGCTCGGGCACTGGCGCCGCGTCCGACTCGGCACGAACCCGGCGGGCTACGTCTACCGGGTCGCTTTCCGCCTCCTCACGCGGGTTCGCCACGGGAATCTCCCCCTCGAGGACGATGTTCCGTCGCCGGACATCGCGGCGGAGGCAACGGTCACGGTGGGGATCGAGCGCGCGTTGCAAGCGATGCCGACGGCACGACGCCGATGCGCCGTGCTCTGTCTCGTCGTCGGCGTGACGACGAAGGACGCGGCCCGGACTCTCCGGATCGCGGAATCGACGGTGCGCAAACAGATCGAACTAGCGCGGAGTGATCTCCGTCTGTCGCTCGGCGAGCATCTCTGAGTCGGTATCCGATCCAAGGGGCTTCGCCCGCTTCGCCAGAAGCCCGCAAGCGATGTCGGAATGCACGGGTTGGTTCCAGGTCGAGCTACCCGATGGCGTCTCTTCTGCGACTAGCCCGGTAAGGCGTTCCACGGACGTGCCGATCCAAGCTACGTTGATCAGGTGAGATCCTTCGCCCGACCAAGCATCCCGTGTCTCGTTCGTGCGCTCGCGTTCGGAACCGGCGTACTCCTCGTCTCTGCCGCTCTCGGCGCGTCGGCATCCGCCACGGTCAACACAACAAGCTCTGTTCTCAAGGCTACGAAGGCGGCGATCGCCAAGCAGTCGAGCGTCCACCTCGTGCTCAAGGTGAAGCCGAACTCGACATCGAGCACCGAGAAGGTGATCGGCGATCTGGCGAAGAAGAACGGCGTCGAGTCCGTCTCGCTGGGCAAGTCAACCATCACGCTCAAGGTGAACTCCACCTTCGGCTACGTCGACGGGAACTCCTCTGGGCTGACTACGCTCTTCGGGCTGACCTCGGGACAAGCCAAGAAGTTGGGCAAGGACTGGATGTCCTTGAAGGCCGGCTCGACCGAGTACTCGAGCTTCGAATCCGGTCTCACGATCTCCTCGATCACGGGCGTGCTCCCCGCGGCCAAGGGAACGAAGCTGTCCACCGAGGTCGTCAAGGGGGCGAAGCTGTACGTCCTCAAGTGGACGACCGCAGCCACGAGCTCGACGCCGAAGTTGTCGGACACGCTGACCGTCTCGGCGGCAGGGGCGACCCTGCCGGTCGAGGAGACCATGACCGCCTCGGGCGGTGGCCTCGAGACGATCACGTTCTCCAAATGGGGCGAACCTGTCGTCGTGAGTGCCCCGCCAGCCGGCTCGACGATCTCCTACTCCAAGATCACGGCTAAGTAGGTCCGCCGCTGTTGCTCAGCGAAAACACTTGGACCAAGTAGCACCAGCGAAGCTCTTAGCCTCCTGACCGATCCGCACGATGGCTCGCCGCAGTCGGCGAGGAGTTCGCCGGAACGCTCAGCATCGAGCTGCATCACAGTGTTGCCAGTTTCTCGACGATGGTCGATGCCCGCCAGCGGCACGAAGGGATCGGGTCGAGGCTCATGGAGACATGCCTCCGGTGGGCAACGGGCCACGGAGCCCACAAGATCACCTGCACCGGTTGGCTCCACAACGCCCCGCGCTCGCCCTGTACCGCAAGTTCGGGTTCGTCGAGGAGGCGAGGCTCCGTCGCCACTACCGGCAACGGAACGGACAACGGTGGGACGCGGTCGGCATGGGCCTGATTCTCGACTGGGAATCCCCCGGCTCTCCTCACGACTCCTGAGGGCGTGCGCGGTTGCAGTGCTCACATCGCATCCGACTGCCCTCACGACTCTGTGTCGCTGCGTCCCCGCCCGACACGGCGTCCTCCGCCACTCAGCGGGCGAGCATGACCTTCAGGTAGCGACCCGTGTAGCTCGCGGGGATAGTCGCGAGCTTCTCGGGTGATCCCTCGGCGACGACGCGGCCCCCCGCGTCCCCACCCTCTGGGCCGAGGTCGATCACCCAGTCGGCCGACTTCACGACGTCGAGGTTGTGCTCGATAACGAGCACGGTGTTGCCCTGGTCGACGAGGCGCTGCAGCACTCCGAGGAGCTTCTTCACGTCGTCGAAGTGGAGCCCGGTCGTAGGCTCGTCGAGGATGTAGAGGGTCTGCCCCGTCGAGCGCTTGGAGAGCTCCGAGGAGAGCTTCACCCGTTGAGCCTCGCCGCCCGAGAGCGTCGGCGCGGGCTGGCCGAGCCGGATGTAACCGAGACCGACGTCGACGAGAGTGCCGAGGTGGCGCGCGATCACCGGCTGCGCGGCGAAGAAGTCGCGGGCCTCCTCGCAGGACATGTCGAGGACGTCGGCGATCGACTTGCCCCGCCACAGCACCTCGAGCGTGTCGCGGTTGTAGCGGGCCCCCTTGCAGATCTCGCAGGGGACGTAGACGTCGGGCAGGAAGTGCATCTCGATCTTGATCGTCCCGTCGCCCGAGCAGTTCTCGCAGCGCCCGCCCGAGACGTTGAACGAGAAGCGCCCCGGCTTGTAGCCGCGCAGCTTCGCCTCGGTCGTCTGGCTGAACAGCTGACGGATGCGGTCGAACACGCCCGTGTACGTCGCCGGGTTCGACCGGGGCGTGCGCCCGATCGGCGACTGGTCGATGTCGATCACCTTGTCGAGGAGTTCCACGCCCTCGATCGTGCGGTGCCGGCCGGGCACGGTGCGCGAGCGGTAGACGGACTTGGCGAGCGCACGGTGGATCACGTCGTTCACGAGTGTGGACTTGCCCGAGCCCGAGACCCCCGTGACGGCGACGAAACAGCCCAGTGGCACCGAGACGTCGATGTGCTGGAGGTTGTGCTCCCAGGCGTCGCGCACGACGAGGTGGCCGTGCGCCGGCTTGCGGCGCCTCTTAGGCACCGGGATGGTCATCTCGCCCGACAGGTACTTGCCGGTCACCGAGCGCGGCGCTTTGAGCAGACCCGCGACCGGGCCGGAGTAGACGATCTCGCCCCCGTGCTCCCCCGCCCCGGGGCCGATGTCGACGACGTAGTCAGCGACGCGGATCGTCTCCTCGTCGTGCTCGACGACGATCACCGTATTGCCGAGGTCGCGCAGCCTCGCCAGCGTCTCGATGAGGCGCCGGTTGTCCCGCTGGTGCAGCCCGACCGACGGCTCGTCGAGCACGTAGAGCACGCCGACGAGCCCGGAGCCGATCTGGCTGGCGAGCCGGATCCGCTGTGCCTCCCCACCGGCGAGGGTCGCCGCGGCCCGGTCGAGCGTGAGGTAGTCGAGTCCGACGTCGACGAGGAACTGGATCCGGGCCCGGACCTCTTTCAGCACCTGCTCGGCGATCATCGCCTCCCGGCCCGTCAGCTCGAGCGACGAGATCACCTTCAACGCCTCGCCGATCGGCTTGGCGGCGAACTCGGCGATGTTCATCTCCCCGACCGTCACGGCGAGCGACTCGGGCTTCAGGCGCGTGCCCTCGCACGCCGCGCACGGGACCTCCCGCATGTAGCCCTCGATCTGCTCGCGCTGCCAGTCCGACTCCGCCTCGCCGTGGCGCCGCCCGAGCCAGGGGATGACGCCCTCGTACGTCGTGTGGTACGAGCGCGGCGTGCCGTAGCGGTTGCGGTACGAGACGTGGACCCGGCGGTCGCCCGAGCCGTAGAGCATCACCTTCTGGTTCGCCTTCGTGAGCCTCGACCACGGCGCCTTGAGGTCGATCCCGTAGGATTCGCCGACGGCGCGCAGCACCCGGGAGAAGTACTCGGTGCGCGACGACGCCCACGGCGCGATCGCCCCGTATTCCAGCGAGATCGCCGGGTTCGGCACGACGAGGGCGGGGTCGACCTCGAAACGCGTGCCCAGTCCCAGGCAGACCGGGCAGGCCCCGAACGGCGAGTTGAACGAGAAGTTGCGGGGGGCGGGATCCTCGAAGGAGATCCCGTCGACGACGCAGGCGAGGTGCTGAGAGAACGTGAGGATCTCGTCAGTGTCGACGAGCTGGATCTCGGCGACCCCCTCCCCGAGCCGCAGCGCCGTCTCGATCGAGTCCGTGAGCCGCCGCTCGATCCCGGCGCGGTGCACGAGCCGGTCGACGACGACCTCGATCGTGTGCTGCTCGTAACGGGCGAGGGTGTGCTTCTCGCGCCCGCCGAGCTCGACGAGGGTCCCGTCGATGCGCGCCCGGGCGTAGCCCTGGGCGGCGAGCTCGTCGAGGAGCGTGTCGTACTCGCCCTTGCGGGCGCGCACGACCGGGGCGAGCACATGGAAGCGGCTCCCGTCCGGGAGGTCCATCACCCGGTCGACGATCTGCTGGGGGCTCTGGCGCGTGACGAGCCGACCGCACTTCGGGCAGTGCGGAAGCCCAATGCGGGCGTAGAGGAGCCGGAGGTAGTCGTAGACCTCGGTGATCGTGCCGACGGTCGAACGGGGGTTGCGGGAGGCGGACTTCTGGTCGATCGAGATCGCCGGTGACAAGCCCTCGATGAAGTCGACGTCGGGCTTGTCCATCTGGCCGAGGAACTGGCGGGCGTACGAGGAGAGCGACTCGACGTAGCGCCGCTGGCCCTCGGCGTAGATCGTGTCGAAAGCGAGCGAGGACTTACCGGACCCCGACAGCCCCGTGAAGACGATCAGGCGGTCCCGGGGAAGCTCCAGTGAGACATTCTGCAGGTTGTGCTCGCGCGCCCCGCGGATGACCAGGGAGTCGGGCATCTTCGGAGGATACGGCCTAACCGACTTCTTTGAGCTCGCGGTTCAGCCGGCGGATCTCGTCGCGCAGGCGGGCCGCGTACTCGAAGCGGAGCTCGGCCGCCGCCTCGTGCATCTCGGCGTCGAGCGTGGTGATCAGCCGCGTGAGCTCGTCGGCGGGCAGCTCTCCGGTGTGCTCGGGCACCGGGCCCGCCAGCCGCTCGACGGCGCGCCGTCCGGCCCGGCGGCTCCGCTCCGAGGTCGCACCGACCGGCAGGGGCGAGGTCTCGGGGGGGCGCGCCGATCCCCCGGCACGGAACTGAGCGACGAGGTCGGTGACCGCCTTGCGGATCGTCTGGGGGTCGATCCCGTGCTCGAGGTTGTAGGCACGCTGCAGCTCGCGTCGGCGCTCGGTCTCGGCGAGGGCGTGGCGCATCGAGTCGGTGATGACGTCGGCGTAGAGGACGACCCGGCCCGCGACGTTGCGGGCCGCCCGACCGATCGTCTGGATGAGTGACGTCGACGAGCGCAGGAACCCCTCCTTGTCGGCGTCGAGGATGGCGACGAGCGACACCTCCGGCAGGTCGAGGCCCTCGCGCAAAAGGTTGATGCCGACGAGTACGTCGAAGTCCCCGAGGCGCAGGTCGCGCACGATCTCGATCCGCTCGATCGTCTCCACGTTCGAATGCAGGTACCGGACGCGCAGCCCCGCCTCGAGGAGGTAGTCCGTGAGGTCCTCGGCCATCTTCTTCGTGAGCGTCGTGACGAGGACGCGCTCGTGGCGGGCGACGACGGCGTCGATCTCGGCGATCAGGTCGTCGATCTGGCGCTTCGTCGGTTTCACGACGACCTCGGGGTCGACGAGCCCCGTCGGGCGGACGATCTGCTCGGCGACGACGTCGGAGACCTCCAGCTCGTAAGGCGACGGGGTCGCCGACATGAAGACGCACTGCTTGAGGCGCGCCTCGAGCTCCTCGAACCGCAGCGGCCGGTTGTCGAGGGCCGACGGGAGCCGGAAGCCGTGCTCGACGAGGATCTCCTTGCGCGACCGGTCCCCGAAGTACTGGCCGTGGAGCTGGGGCACGGAGACGTGGCTCTCGTCGACGACGAGGAGCCAGTCGTCGGGGAAGTAGTCAAGCAGCGTGTACGGCGGCTGGCCGGGCTGGCGGCCGTCGAGGTGGCGGCTGTAGTTCTCGACGCCGTTGCAGTAACCGACCTCGCCGAGCATCTCGAGGTCGTGCTCGGTCCGCATCCGGAGTCGCTGGGCCTCGAGGAGCTTGCCGGCGGACTCAAGCTCCGGCAGGCGCTGGCGCAGCTCCGCCTCGATCGAGACGATCGCCGCCCGCAGCCGCTCGTCGCCGGCGACGTAGTGGGTCGCCGGGAAGACGACGAGCTCGTCGAGCTCGCCGGTGAGCTCGCCGGTGAGCTCGTCGAAGCGGCTGAGCCGCTCGACCTCGTCGCCCATTAGCTCCACGCGCACCGAGGTCTCCTCGTAGGCGGGGTGGATCTCGATCGTGTCGCCGCGTACCCGGAAGTTGCCCCGCACGAGGTTCTGGTCGTTGCGGTCGTAGTGCATGTCGACGAGGCGCTTGAGCAGGGCACGCTGGTCGTGGATCTCACCGGGGTGGAGGACGAGGATCTGGCCCTCGTACTCCTCGGGCGAGCCGAGGCCGTAGATGCACGAAACCGAGGCAACGACGATGACGTCCCGTCGGGTGAGCAGGCTCGCCGTCGTCGAGTGCCGGAGACGGTCGATCTCGTCGTTGATCGACGAGTCCTTCTCGATGTAGGTGTCCGTCGACGGGATGTACGCCTCGGGCTGGTAGTAGTCGTAGTACGAGACGAAGTACTCGACGCGGTTGTCGGGGAAGAACTCACGGAACTCCCCTGCCATCTGGGCGGCGAGTGACTTGTTCGGCTCAAGGATGAGGGTGGGCCGCTGGACGTTCTCGATCGTCCAGGCCATCGTCGCGCTCTTGCCGCTCCCGGTGATCCCGAGCAGCGTCTGGAAACGGTTGCCCCGTTCGATGCTCGCGGTGAGCTCGGCGATCGCCTTCGGCTGGTCACCCGCGGGCGCGAAGTCGGCGACGACCCGGAAGGGTGGCATCGCGTCATCGTAACGACGCGGTGCTCGGCGAGATCCCGACCAGGACGGACGCGGAGGGCGGACCTTCCTCACGGGGAGGAGTCCCGCTCGAATGGCTTGCCGGTCGGCGTGCGCTCGGGCGACTTCGCCCGAGCGGTCACAACCGACCTGCAGGCCATCCACGCGATCGGCGCGGCTGGTCCCTGTCGCGAGAGCCAGCTTCGCGTCAGGACTGCCCGGTACCATGCGGGCACCATGACGAGTGATCCGAACCGGTCCGAACCCGGCGAGAGATTCAAGTGCCGGATCACCGTCCTGCGCAAGGACTTCAACGAGGACCTCTACCGTGCTCACCCCTACGGCGAACCTGCGGCCTGCAGCCGGTTCGAGGTCGGCCAGGAGTTCCTGACGGACAGCCCCTGGGACCCGCCGCCTGCCTTCTGCCCTTGGGCCTGGGGGGACCTGCGCCCGATCATCCACCGCCTCCACGCCGGGAACCCGACCGTCATGGTCTCGTGCTGCACCGACGGACTGCGTCCGGTCTTTTTCCGTCTGGAGGCCATTCCGGTCTGACTCCAGTCAGCTCGGCGCACCGGACGAGGCAGCTTTCCCGGTGGAGCCTCCGCCCCAGGTCTCAGTCGGTTCCTTGTAGGAATCGAGCAAGGGCCGTCGCAACGCGCGACAGGTCCTCCCGCAGCAGACAGGCCCCGTCGGACGTATCGTGCGCGCGCGGTTCGGACGTCGGAGAGGGGGACCGCGATGGCTGACACGGTGCAACGCGTTGACTACTACTACCTGACCGTCCCAGACACACCGGGAGAGGGCGAGCGGGCACTTTTGGCGCTGAAAGAAGGCGGCGTGGACATGCTCGCTTTCCTCGCCTTCCCTGCCGGAGACGGCCGGTCACAGATCGATTTCGTGCCGAAGGACCCGGCCGCGCTCGCCGCCGTCGCCGAACGGGCCGGTTACACGCTCAGCGGCACAAAGCACGCCTTCCTCGTGCGGGGCGACGACCGCGTGGGCGCGGTCGAAGCCACGACGTCGAAGCTCGCCGCCGCGGGGGTGAACGTCACCGCCGCCGCCGGCCTCGGTGACGGGTCCGGGCATTTCGGGATGATCCTCTGGGTCGCAGCCGTCGATTTCGAGCGGGCGGCCGGTGCACTTGCCGTCTGAACGGCGTCAAACCTGGGCTCGGTGATCTCGCGCCCAGTTCCTTGAAAACGACCTTCTAACCTCGCCTCGGACCGATCGCGTCTGGGGCGCGACCCCGAGAAGCGCGACGCCACGCGCCATCATGGAGCCGTGGACCGCTCGCGCGTGGCCACCCGCTACTGGCACGAGCTGAGCGACGGTCGTGTCCAGTGCGACCTGTGCCCGCGGGCCTGCAAGCTGAGGGACGGCCAGCGGGGCCTGTGCTTCGTGCGATCCCGCGCCGGAAATCAGATCGTGCTCACGAGCTACGGGTGCTCCAGCGGCTTCTGCATCGACCCGATCGAGAAGAAGCCTCTCCACCACTTCCTGCCCGGCTCCGCCGTGCTCTCGTTCGGCACGGCCGGCTGCAACCTCGCCTGCCGCTTCTGCCAGAACTGGGACATCTCCAAATCCAAGGAGGTCGACACGCTCTCGGAGCGGGCCTCGCCCCGGGCCATCGTCGCGGCCGCCAAGGAGCTGGGGGCCGCCAGCATCGCCTTCACCTACAACGACCCGGTGCCGTTCATGGAGTTCGCGATCGACTGCGCGGACGCGGCCCACGTGCTCGGCCTGCGGGCCGTCGCCGTGACGGCCGGCTACATCTGTGCCGCACCCCGGGCCGAGATGTACGCCCACATCGACGCCGCCAACGTCGACCTGAAGGCCTTCTCCGAGGACTTCTACCGGCGCGTGTGCGGCGCTGAACTGGGCGCGGTGCTCGAGACGCTGGAGTACCTCCGCCACGAGACCGCGGTCTGGCTCGAGATCACGAACCTGCTGATCCCCGGCGCCAACGACTCCGACGCCGAGATCGACGCCCTGACCTCCTGGGTGGTCGGGCACCTGGGGCCGGACGTGCCCGTGCACTTCACCGCCTTCCATCCGGACTTCAAGATGACCGACCGACCGGGCACCCCGCCCGGGACGCTCTCTCGGGCCCGCCGCATCGCCCTCGCGAACGGGGTGCACCACGCCTACACCGGCAACGTGCACGGCACCGAGGGCGCCAGCACCTCCTGCTCGGGCTGCGGTGTCCGCCTCGTGGAGCGGGACTGGTACGAAATCCGTCGCTACCGCCTCACCGACGACGGCCGCTGCCGGAGCTGCGGCACCCGCTGCCCGGGCGTCTTCGAGGGACCGGCGGGTACGTGGGGCCCCCGGTTCCGCCCCGTGCACATCCCCGAGGTCGTCGCGCGATGAAGCCCGCAGGGAAAGGGCGCGTCCGACCAAGGGAGCTGACCCGCCGGTGAGTGACGACGCGGACAACGCGCGCGGCGCAACCCGGCACACGGTGCGAGACCCCGCCGTGGCCGGTCTTTTCTATCCCGCGAGCCCCGACCGCCTGCGCGCCATGATCCGAGACGCCCTCGCCGCAGCCACCTGGGACTCGCCCAGGCAGGGGCCGCCGCGACCGCTCCCCAAGGCGATCATCGGCCCGCACGCCGGCTACCTCTACTCCGGGTCCGTGGCGGCTTCCGCGTACGCGCGGGTGGCGCCGGGACGCGGCACGATCGAGAAGGTGGTCCTGATCGGCCCCGCGCACCGGGTGGCGCTCAACACCGTCGCCGCCAGCAGCGCCGACACCTTCGCCACCCCCCTCGGTGAGCTGACCGTCGACGGCGACGGCCGCCGGGCGGTGCTCTCCTGCCCGGGGGTCACCGTGAACGACCACGCCCACGCCGGAGAGCACAGCCTGGAGCTCCATCTCCCCTTCATCCAGGTCGTCCTCGGTGACGTCCTCGTCCTGCCGCTCGTGGTAGGAGAGGTGCCGGCGCAAGTGGTGGCCGACGCGCTCGAAGCGGTGTGGGGCGGCCCCGAGACCCTGGTGGTGGCGAGCACCGACCTGTCCCACTACCACGACCACGCCACGGCCCGCGTCCTCGACGCAGAAACGGCCGCGGCCATCGTCGCCTGCCGGCCCGGGGAGGTGGGCCCCGACCGGGCGTGCGGGGTCTTCGCCGTCCGGGGTCTATTGACAGCGGCGCGTCGTCACCACCTCGCCGTCAAGAAGGTCGACCTGCGCTCTTCCGGGGACACCGCCGGGAACCGGGACAGGGTGGTCGGATACGGTGCCTTCGTGCTGGCATGATTCCCTGCCACACGCGAACTGGAAGAGAATTGCGCCGATGAACGCTCGACCGCGGCCACGACCGTGACCCCGCGATGACCACCGCCACGATCAACGGAGAAGCCCGAGAGCTCGGCGCCACGGTGGGTCGCACCCTGATCGCCTATCTGCGCGACGAGCTCGGCCTGACCGGCACGAAGCCGGGCTGTGGTGAGGGCGAGTGCGGATCATGCACGGTGCTCGTCGACGGTGCGCCGGCGCTCGCCTGTCAGACCCCGCTCGCCGACGTCGCCGACCGGTCGGTCACGACGATCGAGGGGCTGGCGGGCGTCGCCGGTCTGCACCCGGTCCAGCGGGCCCTCATCGAAGAGCGCGCCTCGCAGTGCGGCTACTGCACCCCGGGCATGGCGTTGCGGGCCGCCGCGCTCTTAGAGCGCGACCCCGACCCGGACGACGAACGCATCGCCACGGCCCTCGACCCGAACCTCTGCCGCTGCGGATGCTACGTGCGAATCGTTCGCGCGGTGCATCGTGCGGCCGAGCTGGCCCGCGGATCCGGCGCGCGGGCGCTCCCCGCCGCGACACTCCTCGACCAGCCCGAACTCGCCCGGCCGAGGGTTCCGTGGGATCTCGCCGAGCCGGGGGACCGGGAATGGTTCGACGTGCTCGGCGACGGGCTCGTCGTCGTGTGGCCGCCGCCAGCACCGACGGCCGGGATGTGGTCGACGGGGGGCGGTACCTGGCTGCACGTCGCGCCCTCGGGCGTCGTGACCGCGTTCAGCGGCAAGGTCGACGTCGGGCAGGACAACCGCACCGCTTTCGCGCTCCTCGTCGCCGAGGAGCTCGAGGTCGACCCGGCCACAGTCCGTATCGTGCTCGGCGACACCGACGTGTGTCCTTTCGACATGGGAACCTTCGGCAGCCGGTCGATGCCCGACGCCGGCGAGGCGCTCCGCAGGGCTGCCGCGGGGGCAAGACAGATCCTGTCCGCCCTCGCCACCGAAGGGTCCCCCGGCGTGCCGCGCGGGATGCGGCGCGTCGAGGTGCTGAACGACGAGCCGGCGTTGCACCCGCCGGGCAGCTGGCAGGTCGCCGGCGGTCTGGGGCACGTTGCCGCGCGCTTCGACGTCGTGACCGGCACCCGGCGGTTCGGCTCCGATCTCGACCGGCCCGGGATGCTGCACGGGGCGGTCCTTCGCCCGCCGGTCGTGGGCGCGACCTTGCGCGCGGTCGATCCCGGTCCGGCGGAGCGGATGCTCGGGGCCACCGTGGTCCGGGAGCGTGATTTCGTCGCCGCGGTGGCGGACGACCCGGCGACGGCGCGCCGGGCGGTCGCGGCGATCGCCGCCGAGTGGGACGTGCCTCCGCCCGGGCCGCGCGATGTCGTCGCCCACCTCCGGGCGCACCCTGTCACCGAGCAGGGTTGGGAACGGAGCTTGGACGAGGCCGTCGGCGACGTCGATGCCGCGCTCGCCCGGGCGACGCAACGGGTCGACGCCACCTACACGACCGCCTACCTCGCGCATGTGCCCCTCGAGACACGATCAGCCATCGCCGAGTGGGACGGTGACCGATTGACCGTTTGGGTCGGCACCCAGGTCCCTTACGGGGTGCGCAACCGGCTCGCCGACGAGCTCGGCCTCGAAGAGGGCGACGTGCGCGTCGTCGTGCCGCCCACGGGCGGGGGTTTTGGCGGCAAGCACGACGAAGAGGTCGCCCTCGAGGCGGCCCGCCTCGCCCGGGACGTCGGCCAGGCGGTCAAGGTCCGTTGGAACAGGGCGGAGGAGTTCCGGTGGGGTCATCTGCGGCCGATGGCGGTGATCGACGTGCGCGCCGGGACAGACGCCAGCGGCGCGATCACGGCGTGGGACTTCCTCGACATCAACGCCGGGGCCGCCGGGATCGAGCCCCCGTACACGATCGCCAACCGTCGCCTGCACTACCAACCCGCGGATTCCCCCGTCGACCAGACCTCCTACCGGGCGCTCGCCGCGACCGCCAACCACTTCGCCCGGGAGTCGGCTGTCGACGAGCTCGCCACCGCGGCGGGCCGCGACCCGCTCGAATTCCGCTTGCGCAACCTCGCCGACGAACGGCTCGCCGCGGTGCTCGCCGCCGCCGCCGGGCGGTTCGACTGGGGGGCGCACCGCGCCGAGCCGGCGCACGGCAACTGGGGCTCGGGCATGGCGGTCGGGTTAGAGAAAGGCGGGCGCCTGGCGACCTTCGTCCGGGTGCACGTCGGCGACGACCATTCAGTCCGTGTCGCGGAGATCGTCACCGCCTACGAGTGCGGCGCCGTCGTGAACCGCGACACGGTCATCAACCAGATCGAAGGCGGCACGATCATGGCCCTCGGTGGCGCGCTGTTCGAGGAGATGGTCCTACAACGTGGCCGCATCGCCGAGCCCTCACTCGCCGCGTACCGGGTGCCCCGCTTCTCCGACGTGCCGCGCCTCGAGGTCGTGCTTCTCGACCGTCCGGACATCCCCTCTGCCGGCGCGGGCGAGACTCCCCTCGTCGCGGTGGCTCCCGCCATCGGCAACGCGATTTTCGCCGCCACCCGCCAGCGCCTCCGATCGCTCCCGCTCGCCCCGGCGGCACGAAAAGGGCACGCCGCGCGCGGAGCCTGATCCGGCGCCGATCCGCCCGGGTCGGCGAGCAACCGCCCAGACGTCGCAGCCGCGGGCACGATCCCTCCGCACCGCGACCTCGCCCTTACCGGCGCTCCCCGTTCGTCGCCGGTCGCGCGGCCGAGCCGTGGCCCAGCCGCTCGATCCAGCGCCACGCCCCCTCCGCCATCTCGTCGAGCTCCTCGAGCGTTCCGACGTTGAGGATCACGTAGTCGGCGACGGCGATGCGAGCGAACCGGTCGGCCTGGGCGGCGATCCGGGAGCGGGCGTCGGCCTCGTCCATCTGGCGGTCGTGCACGAGCCGCTCGAGAGCCAGGTCCTCGGGCGCGTCGACGACGAGCACACCGTCGAGGCCATAGCGCATCCGCGCGTCGGTCTCGGCGAGCAGCGGCAGCACGCAGACGACGACGTCGTCCGGCGCGGCCGTGGCGAGCTCCTGGCGCAGCGCGACCGAGACGAGGGGGTGGACGATCGCCTCGAGGTCACGCAACGCGGCCTGGTCGGCGAAGACGAGGGCTGCGAGCGCCCGGCGGTCGATCGAGCCGTCCGGGCCGAGGATCCCCGCCCCGAAGCGCTCGACGACCGCGGAACGCCCCGGAGTCCCGGGGGCGATGACCGCGTGGGAGATGGCGTCGGCGTCGATCACGCGCGCCCCCCGGCGCTCGAGCAGGGCCGCGACGGTCGACTTGCCCGACCCGATCCCCCCGGTGCAGCCGATCGCGACCACGAAAGCCCCTAGTTGGGAGTCGGCCCGGGACCGGTCAAGCCGCCGTCACCGCCGCGCGCCGCGTCGACGAGAGCCTCAGGACTCGTCGGTTTCGGCTTCGGCGGGCGCGTCGACGACCTCGTCGACGGCCGGTGCCTCCGGCTCGCCGGCCGGAGCGGCCTCGGGTTCCGAGGTCGGCTCGGCCCCTGAACCCTCGTCGGACGCGGTCCCGGCCGCGACGTCGGCCGCGAACTCCTCGGCCCAGGCGGCCTGCGCCTCGGTCTCCGGGGTGAAGGGCGCCGGCGTGTACTCGAAGCCCCCGATGTAGTTGCCCTCGGCGTCGTAGGCGTGCTCGCCGAACGCCTCGCGGTACTCCTCGGCGACTTCGCCGCCCTCGGCCGCCTGCTTGATCGACAGGCTGATCCGGCGGCGGTGCAGGTCGATGTCGATGATCTTCACCCACAGCTCCTCGCCGGAGGTGACCACCTGCTCGGGCAGGTCGACGTGGTGCGCCGCCATCTCCGAGATGTGGACGAGACCCTCGATGCCATCGCCGACCTGGACGAAGGCGCCGAAGGGCACGAGCTTCGTGATCCGACCGTAGACGAGCTCGCCGACGTGGTGCGCGCTCGCGAACTCCTGCCACGGGTCGGACTGGGTTGCCTTCAGTGAGAGCGAGATCCGCTCCTTGTCGAGGTCGACGTCGAGCACCTGGACCGTCACCTCATCGCCGACCTGGACGACGGACGACGGGTGGTCGACGTGCTTCCACGACAGCTCCGATACGTGGATGAGCCCGTCCATGCCACCGAGGTCGACGAAGGCGCCGAAGTTCACGACCGAGGAGACGACGCCCTTGCGGATCTCGCCGGGCTTCAGGTTCACGAGGAACTCGCCGCGCTGTTCTTTCTGGGTCTCCTCGAGCCAGGCTCGCCGCGAGAGCACGACGTTGTTGCGGTTCTTGTCGAGCTCGATGATCTTGGCCTCGATGACCTTGCCGATGTACGGCTGGAGGTCGCGCACCCGCCGCAGCTCGACGAGCGAGGCGGGCAGGAAGCCGCGCAGCCCGATGTCGAGGATGAGACCGCCCTTCACGACCTCGATGACCGGGCCCTCGACGATGCCGCCGGACTCCTTGATCCGCTCGATGTCGCCCCACGCCCGCTCGTACTGGGCGCGCTTTTTCGAGAGGACCAGCCGGCCCTCCTTGTCCTCTTTCTGGAGGACGAGCGCCTCGACCTCGTCGCCGACGCTGACGATCTCGTGGGCGTCGACGTCGTGGCGGATCGAGAGCTCGCGTACCGGGATCACGCCCTCGGACTTGTACCCGATGTCGAGGAGCACCTCGTCGTTGTCGACCTTCACGATCGTGCCCTTCACGATGTCACCCTCGTCGAAAGCGACCATCGTCTGGTCGACGGCGTCGTCGAACGACAGCGAGCCGAGGTCGTCCTCGGTGATCGTGTTGTAGGTGTAGCCGTCGTTCTCGGCGGCGGGGGTGGGCGCGGGGGGCGGCGGGGTGGTGCTCGTCGTGACGGCCTCCTCGACCGGGGTCGGCTCGGAGGTGGCGTCGGGGGTGGTCTCGGACATCAGTTGGTTGGCCTTTGGGTTGTCACGTCGGCGCCGCGTGGAACGCATTCGTCGGCGGCGCGGTGGGTGGATGGGTTGGCCGGCCACCCCGCCGGAGGGCGGGAAACCGGTGGTGTCCCCGGCGTGAAGTCGCCGGGCGGCACGTGCTCGCAATGTTACACATCGATTTCGGCATTATTTCGCTGCGGCCCAGGTCTTGCCCCACGACAGGTGCACGGCGAGCGGGACGCGGAGCGGATAGGCGTGCTCCATCGACTCGCGCACGATCGCCTCGGCGACGTCGTGCTCGGAATCGGGAACCTCGACGAGCACCTCGTCGTGGACCTGGAGGACGAGACGGGAGGCGTGGCCGCCGGACTCGAGCGCCGCGTCGAGCCGCACGAGGGCGAGCTTGAAGATGTCGGCGGCGAGCCCCTGGATGCCGGCGTTCATCGCCTGGCGCTCGGCGGCCTGACGGATCCGGTGGTTGTCCGAGACGAGCTCCGGGATGTAGCGGCGCCGCCCGAGCTCGGTGACCGTGTAGCCCCGGGCCCGGGCCTCGGCGACGGAGCGCTCCATGTAGGCCCGGACGGCCGGGAAGGCGATGAAGTACTGGCCGAGGATCTCCGCGGCCTCGTCGAGCCCGACGCCGAGCCGCTGGGAGAGCCCGTAGGCCTCCATGCCGTAGGCGAGTCCGTAGGAGACCATCTTCGCCTTCGACCGCTGGGCGGTCGTCACCTCGCCCGGCTCGACGCCGTAGATGCGCGACGCCGTCGCGGCGTGGATGTCGTGGCCCGCGGCGAACTCCTCGACGAGGCCGGGGTCGCCCGTCAGGTGGGCGATCACCCGCAGCTCGATCTGGTTGTAGTCCGCAATCAGGAACCGGGTCCCGGCCGCGGGCACGAAGGCCTCGCGGATTCTCCGGCCGTCCTCGGTGCGGACCGGGATGTTGTGGAGGTTCGGGCGGTCCGAGGAGAGCCGCCCGGTGCGGGCGACGGTCTGGTTGAACGAGGCGTGGATCCGCCCGTCGGCGGCGACCTCGGCGAGGAGGCCCTCGCCGTAGGTGGAGCGAAGCTTCTCGACCTCCCGGTAGCGCAGCAGGGTTGCGACGATCGGGTGGGCGTCGCGCAGCTTCTCGAGCGTCGCCGCGTCGGTCGAGTAGCCGGTCTTCGTCTTGCGCTGCGGGGTGAGCTTCAGCTTGTCGTAGAGGATCGTGCGCAGCTGCGTCGACGAGTTCACATTGAACTCCTCGCCGGCGAGCCCGTGGAGCTGGGCCTCCAGCTTCGCCGCCTCCTCGGTGAGCTCGGCGTTGATCCCGCGCAGCCGGGCCACGTCGACGGCGATCCCGGCGACCTCCATCCTGGCGAGGACGCGGATGAGCGGGAGCTCGATCTCCTCGTAGAGCGCCCGCCCCCCGATCCCGTCGAGCTCGGCGAGGAGCCGCGCCCCGAGGCCCGCAACGAGCTCGGCCCGCAGGGCCGTCGCCTCGACGAGGCCCGTCGCCTTCTCCTCGGCGGCCCCAAGGTCGAAGCCGAGCTGCCCGACCCCGGCCGGTGGCGCGCCCGTCATCCCCCGCCGCTCGGCGAGCTCGTCGAGGGTCGCGGCCCCGTCGGCGGGGTCGAGCACGTAGGCGATGACCGCGGTGTCGAGCTCGAGCGCCGTCGTGTCGATCCCCCGCGGCAGCAGCACCCGCATCAGCTCCTTCACCCGGTGCCCGACGAGCCGGCGGCGCGGGGCCGCGCCGGCGGGGCCGCCGAGGACCGCGGAGAGCGGCGCGGCGAGCTCGTCCGAGCCGACGAGACCGCCCGCCACGACGACGACGTCCCCGTCCCCGGGCGGGCAGAAGGCGAGCGCCTCGACCGCCGTCCTCCCGGGCACCCCCGCCCAGGCCGGCTCCAGGCCGATCCAGCCCTCGTCCCGGGCCGACCCGTCGACCACCGCGAGTGCCTCGGCAGCGGCCGTGGAGGTGTCGGGCGAACAGACCTTCCGCGTCGACGGGGCCGCGGGCTCCGGGGTCAAGGTGGGGGTCGCGGCGCCGAGACCGGCGGCGTCGAGGACCGCGAAGAGCCGGTCGCGGGGCGTGCGCATCTCGAGAAAGTTGAAGAGCCGCTCGAGGGCGTCGCGGTCGGGGGCGGCGAGTCTGAGGGCCGCAAGGTCGAGGCCCAACGGCACGTCGCGCACAAGCGGCGTCATCCGCAGGTTCGACCGCACCTGTGCCTCGTTGGCGGCGAGTGACTCCCGCAGCTTCGGGGTGCACTCGTCGAGGTGGGCGTAGAGCCCGTCGACGTCGTGGTAGGACGTGACGAGCTTCGCCGCCGTCTTCTCGCCGACCCCGGGAACGCCGGGCAGATTGTCCGACGGGTCGCCGCGCAGCGAGGCGAGGAGAGGGTAGTCGGCGGGCCTGACCCCGGTGCGCTCCACGATCCCCGCCTCGTCGTAGAGGGCGTAGTCGGACATGCCGCGCCGGTTGTAGAGCACTCGGACGTGCGGGTCCTCGACGAGCTGGAACGAGTCGCGGTCCCCCGTCACGATCACGACGTCGGACCCAGCGTCGCGCAGCTGCGTCGCGAGCGTCGCCAGGATGTCATCCGCCTCGTAGCCGACGGCGTCGACGGCCGGGACGCCGAGGGCCGTCACGAAGCGCCGGATGAGCTCAACCTGCGAGATGAGCGGCTCCGGCGTCGGCGGACGGCCCGCCTTGTAGTCGGCGACGAGGGCGTCGCGGAACGTCGGCTCATGGCGGTCGAAGGCGACCGCCATGCCGTCGGGGTGGAAGTCAGCGACCATCTTCGTCGTCATGGCGACGAATCCGTAGACGGCCTGCGTCTCCTGGCCCGAGGAGGTCGCCATGCCCGCGTCCTGGAGCGCGAACCAGGCGCGGAACGCGAGGCTGTGCCCGTCGAGCAGCAGATAGGTCGCCACACGTCGATGGTAGGCGTCGTGCCGAAATATCGCCGCGGCCGGCCAGGAACGTCCCAGGCCGGCGACCGGTACGATCGTGCGGCGTGCCAGAAGGTTTCCATCCTCCGCTCGAGGAGTACCTCGAGACCATCTACGCCCTCGAGGAAGAACACGTCCCGGTGATCCAGGCGCGCCTCGTCGAGCGGCTCGGCCACACCCCGCAGGCGGTCTCGGAGATGATTCGCCGGCTCTCCGACGAGGGCTACGTCGGCCGTGCCGGCCGGGGCCTCGAGCTCACCGACAAGGGCCGCCACCGCGCCGAGAGCGTCGTGCGCAAGCACCGCATCGCCGAGCGGTTCCTGGTCGACGTCGTCGGGCTGCCCTGGTACGAGGCGCACCACGAGGCGGGCCGCTGGGAGCACGTCATCTCCGAGGAGGTCGAGGCCCGCTTCGTCGCGATTCTCAACAACCCGACGACCTGCCCGCACGGCAACCCGATCCCCGGAACGGCCCGCGACCCCGTGCCGCAGCACCCCCTCACCGAGATCGCCGCGGGGACGCCGATCACGCTCGCCCGCATCACCGAGCTAGTCGAGTTCGACCGCGACGCCCTCGTCTATCTGAGCGATCACGGGCTCGTGCCCGGACGCAAGGGACGGATCCGCAGTCGCGCCCCCGACGGCACCCTCACCTTGGAGCTCGACGACACCGACACGGCCACGCCGCGCACCGTCGCGATCGGGCCCGCGCTTGGCGGTCAGCTCTTCGTCACGACCGCCTGACGAAATCCCGCGCCGAGAGCTGCCGGGCGCGGAGCGCGGAGTGCCGCGGGTGGTCGCGGCCGCGCATCCGCCGCGACCAGCCGGGTCGGCCCCGCGACCACAATGGGCCGATGCGGACGCGCCTTGCCACGGTCGCGATCGCCTGCGCGGCGGCTACTGCGGCCCTGTTTGGGGCCCAAGTCGGTGCCGCCACGATCGCCGCGGGATCGGCGGGCCACCGTGGCGCGTCCGGTTTCGATCCGCTCTACACCCTGCGGATCGGATCGTCGTCCGACGTCATCGTCGTCGGGACGCGATCGTGCGCGAGGGAGCCCTGCCTCGAGGTCCTCCTGACGGCGAACGACGGCAAGACCTTCACGAGACTCGGATCTCCCCCCATCACGCGCGCGAACAACGGCTCCATCGGCCCGGGTTCACTCGACGGCCTCGTGTTCGCCAACGCCCAAGACGGGTACGCGATCGAACAGCGCACGGGCCTTTCGGCGACGACGCTGTACGCGACCTTCGACGGCGGTCGGACGTGGCACCCCGAACCCCTCGACCCGCAGATGTCCGTCGAGGCCGAGGCGGCCACCGCGCACCGCTTCTACTTCGTCCTCGCCGCGTGCACGGGAAAGGATCAATCGCCGTGCACGTGGAGCCTCGCGGTCTCACGGGCCGGAACGTCCGCCTGGACGACGCTGCCGTTCCCGGACGCCACAGAGATCACACAAAACGGGTTTGCCCAGATCGGTCGCGGTCTCGGTGTCTGGGGACGTGACGTCTGGATCTCCCTCCAGGCGCCCCGCCAGGTCCTCGCCATCTCGCACGACGAGGGGAGCACGTTCACCCTGCAAAGCGACGAGACGCTCGGCAGCGTCGCCGGTTGCTCGCTCACGGCGGAGTCGGCCGACCAGATCTGGGCCGAGTGCCCGACCGGAATGCTGGTGAGCTTCGCCCGTTCGGGCGACGGGGGCGCGCACTTCGGGGTCCTGCGGATACCGGGCGTCTTCTACGGCACGGGGGGCGGCGACTTCATGCCGGTGACGGGCTCGGTCGCCTACCTCTACAACCGCGCCACGTACCTGCGGGGGGAGGTGGTCAACCCGTTCGAGCTCTACCGCACGACCGACGGCGGGAGGAGCTTCACGCCCGTCGGCAGGCTCCCCCTGCCGTCGGGCTGGCTCGTCTTTACGAGCCGCGACGACGGCCTCGCCGTCGGCTACCCGCCGAGCGGGTCCCGCGTCCTGCTGCGGACGACCGACGGCGGGCGGCACTGGCAGACCGCCTCGACCTGACCGCCGACGATCAGTCCCCCGGTACCCTCTCCGGGCTGCCCCGGTGCCTCGGGATCGGCGGCGGGTCGCGCGTGGGCGCCTTTTTCACCGCGTCGAGAGCGGTCGCCGCATGCACGCGATTCGTCACGCCCTGGCTGAACGACTTGATGATCCCCACGCCGACGCTGCCGGTGAGCCCGAGCGCGCTCAGCGCCGACAGGGGTGCTTGGTAACTCGTTCCGGAGGAGACGAGGAAGTACAGGCAGACCCCGAGAGCACCGGATGCGACCGCGCCGACGACGATCTCCGGCAGGTAGAAAGCGAAGATATGTCGGCTGCTCCGCGACGCGTCCGCGATTGTCTCGAGATCACCGAAATCCGTGAAATCGGCCGCCATCAGCAGCAGGTCTTTCCATTTCTTGACTTGGATCTTCAGGTCCTTGCCGGCTTCTGCCCGGAAGTCCTGGGAGCCGTCCTTTTCGACGGCCTCCCAGGAATCCAACAGGTCCTTCGCGAATTGCTCCCATTTCCCGAGCGCGAATTCGATCGCGGACGCTGACACCGACGGGAGAACGGTCAACGACAAGCGGTCGAGGAGCAATCTGAGGGCCGTAGCTCGTTCGTCGCCAAGCAGCTTCTCCCATGACTCCGGACCGGACCTGGCGTCGGGGTCGAGAGCCCAATAAATCTCCGCAAGCCCGCGGCCGAGCTGATAGGAGCTGGAAGTCCCGTACTCCTGCGCCGCGAGCTCGTCCTGGATGGCCTCGTCCCAGGCCCAGAGGAAGCCTTCGAGTTGCTCTTTGGTCTCCTCGGCCCCGAGGTGCATCGAGTCGTTCGCCTCATCCGCGGCGAAGCCGAGGGTGGGGCCGAGATCTTTCCAGTCGAGGGCCCGCAGGCGCCGCCAGGTGAGTAGGCGCAACAGGCCGGAGGTCGTCGCCTCGCCTGTCTCCGGCAGTTTCGTCGGCTTCGTCAGCGTCGAAACCTCAAGGTCGAGCCCCGCCTCGATTGCCAGGTTCGCCAGAACCTTCACCGCTTCGACCGTTTGTTCGCAGCTCGTCCGTTCACCTGCCGCGTCGAGCGGCAACGCCGGGAATCCTTGGGGCAGGCCGCCGGGGGCCTTGCCCAGCCTCAGCAGGTTCCCCCTCGCCTCCGCCATCATCCAGCCGACGCGGAGGGCCGCGTGCTTGGAGGAGTTGTCCGCTTTGCCATCCTGCGCGGCTCCGCCACCGACCGCCTTCGATCCGGCCGATCCGCCTTTGCCCGAAGTTCCGGTAGCGTCAGGCGGGGCGTGGCTGGAACCCGCCGATCCCGCCGTGGATCCCGGAGTGCTTCCCTGTCCGCTCATGATCCGTCCTCCCCGACGCGAACAGGGCGTGAGCGACGGCCCGGGCAGCTGATCGGTTCGCGCTCGTCACCATCAGCTGATCCGGAGAGGCGAGTCCTCGCAGCTGCCACCGGCTGGCTCCTCGCGCGTCATCGCAACCATAGGCCGCGCCGTCGAGCGGGATCGGGTGACGTCGCGACCTCCGCCGCCCGGTCCGGCCGCCGTCAGGTGCCGCGCGGCCCGGCCGGGCCATCGGGCCGGTCGCTCACGAGGCGGATCATCTCCCGGCGCCAGGCCGACCGTGTCCGGGCCGCCTCGACGCTGTCGGGGTGTACGAGCCGGGTGAAGGTGGGTTGCCCGGGACCGCGGTGGTAGGCGGAAGCCCGGTCCTCGATCGCCATGTCGCCCTTGGTGTAGTGGGCCCGCTGGAGCAGGTATCCGTGCCACGACGCGACGAGGAAGGTCTCCAGGAACTTGCCGTGCTCGGTCGAGTCCTCGAACACCCCCCAGCGCGTCCCGCCGAGCCGTCGTCGCACGATGCGCAGGTCGGCCATCGCGGCGAGGAAGTCGTCGACGTCGTCCTCGTCGATGCGGTACTCGACGAGGACGAGGACCGGTCCGTCGTCGGGGTGGACGTGCTCGCCAACGGTGAGCGCCGAGTGCGCGACGAGCTCGAGGGACCCCCGCTCGACGACCGGCAATCCGAAGCGCGGGATCACGAAGATCCCCGGCAGCAGGGCGACCGCCGCGATGGCGAGCGTCGTGCGCAAGGGCAGGAAGGTGGCGACGACGCCGAAGGCGATACCGCCCAGCACGAACGGTCCCTGCAGCACGATGTAGTAGATCGACAGGGCGCGGGTCTGGACCCACTGCGGGACGACCTGGCGGGCTGCGATGGTCAGCGTCGTCGTCGACCAGACCCAGCTCGCCCCCGTGACGACGAGCACGGGGCCCGCGACCCAGCGGTTCGGCCAGACGATCAAGACGGCGAGGGCGGCCCCGTTGGCGAGGGCCGCCCCCGCGACGAGGGCGTCGAGGTGCAGATAACCCCGCAGGCTCGGCAGCGCGACCGCGGCGGCCATCGCGCCCGCCCCGCTCAAAGCGAGAAAGAGCCCGTACCCCAAAGCCGACGTGTGCAGGTAGTGGTCGGCGAACAGCGGGAGCAACGCCCCGAGCGCCGCCGCCGGCGTGACGTAGAGGGCGGTGCGGACCGCCACGGCCCGCAGTCCCGGCGTGTTGACGAAGAACCGCCACCCCGACGAAACCGAACCGAGGATGCTCTCGACCGCCGTCCCCCCGGGGGTCGAGAGCCGGAGGTTCGATCTCCCGCGCCAGACGTAGAGGAAGCCGACGAGCGGCAGCATGACCGCGCCGCACACCGCGAAGAACGCCGTGCTCCCCGCGTCGTGGACGATCACGCCACCGACGACCGGCCCGACCAACTGGCCGATGTTCCACTCGAAGCTGTCGACGCTCATCGCGACGGGGATGAGCTCGGGCCGCACGAGGTTGGAGACCGTCGCCCACCACGACGGCGAGGACGTCCCGTTGGCGACGCCCATACCCGCCACCCCGATGAGCAGCGTGGCCGGGTTGAGGACGTGGGCGGCGGAGACGAGGACAAGGAAAGAGACCGAGGTGACGAGGAGGATCTTCGAGACGAAAAGCACGCCGCGCCGGTCGCGGGAGTCGGCCACGGCGCCGGAGAGCATCACGACGAGGATGCCGGCGAGCGGGCTCATATCCGTGGCGAGCGCGACGAGCACCGGCGAGCGCGTCAGGCGCTCCATGATGAAGCCGCCGAGGAGGGCGACCATCCAGACGCCGACGTTGGAGAACATGCCGGTGCCCTCGAGCCAGCGGAAGGAACGGCTTCTCAGGGGTTCGAGAAAGGCCGGCACCGCCGCCAACTCTAGGGACGCCCACCGGACCCGTGGAGGACCGTTCGTGACGGCGTCTTATTCAGTCCAAAATCACCTACCCGGCTCGAACTACTCGCTCGCGGCGTGAGGTCTTTGCTGTGCGAAATCCCGCCAGCAGCGGGGAGACGGAGGAAATGATGGGCAAGTCAACTCGTGATCGCAGGCGTCACCCGCTGGCGACGTTGGTTCTCGTCGGGACGATCAGCCTTGGCGGGGCCGTGACGTTCGCCACAGCGACCGGCGCCTCGTCTTCGTCATCGTCCCGCATCACGAAGGTCGTTCCCGCCGTGAGCCACATCACCCGCAACGGGCCGCGCGACCCGATCACGATCGACTGGGCGGGCGCCGCGACGTTCCCGATCACCGCCCACTACGCACCGGCACCGGGCTGCGCCGGTGCCAACGACTACTGCGCCTCCGAGACGGACACCTTCACGACCGGGACGCACGCGCTCGTCTGGAAGCAGGCGGCCTGGTGCACGGGGTCGGCGAATGGGGGAAGCAGCTACGGGACGTGGTACGTGTGGCTCACCGACGCGCACGGACACCGGACGCCGAAGGTGATGTGGTCCCTTAGCGGCTCGGGTTAGGTACCACCTCCGTGTAGCGGTTCCAACCGGGGGCTACCCCGCAGACGGACCGGAGTCGATGGCCCGACCCTCTCCTCGTCCGGGTCCTGACCGACGGCGCGGCGCCCAGGGGACCTCCGGGTGAGGGACTCGCGACGAGCGACCGGGTCTGAGGCGGCGCTCCGTCCCGGGCCGGGCGCGGACGCTCCGGGAGCTCGCGGCGCCGCGGCGCGCCAATCCCCGACGAGCCCTCACGCGTCGCGGGTCATCATGCGCCAGGCGCCGAGGACCGACCAGACGACGATCCAGCCGACAATGACGACGACCATCGCCCACGTCGGCATGGCCGGAATCCCGAGCACCGCCCGGCCGCCAAAGGCGGCATGGACACCAGGGCCGCGACCGGCGACGTTGCCGGCCAGTCCGGCGGGTCGGAGCTGGTCCATCGCCACGCCGACGATGAGGCGCTGGCCGTTGAGGAAATACGGGATCTCCACCGTCGCGAGGATCGGCGTGATGATGATCTCGAGCACGATCATGAGGACGGTGGAGAGCGTTCGCTGGCCGGTGAGCGCGCCGAGGCCCAGGCCGACCAGGAACCCGATCACCACGTCGAGCGTGAACCACAACCCGATCTTCACCATCTCGTTTATGGGCGGATTGAGGACCGTGGGCTCGACGCTGAGGTAGCCCTCGTAGATCGCCGGCATGTTCTGGTCAACGAGGCTCCTCGCCTGGGCGGTGGAAACGGGGCCCTTCCCGAGGGCCATCTCGACCTGCTGCGGGTGATCGAGGAGCCAGGTATTGAGCTGGTTCTCGCTGAGGTGGACCGGGATGGTCATGCCGTTGTCGTTGATCGAGGTCGCCTGGGGGGAGCCCTCGTAGGCGGTCACCAGGCAGACCATCGCGAACGCCACGGCGATCAGCGGCAAAAGGATGGAAAGGCCGGCCGGGATGCGCGCGACGAACAGTGAAAGCCGCGACCGGCCGGTGATCACGAGGTGGCGGAAGACCCCGTCGACGAGGTCGGTCGTCCCCGCCGAGGCGCCGAGCGTCGCGGCGATGATGAACCCGAAATCGGCCATCGCGTTCGAGAGGGCCGAGAAGACACTCGGGCTTCCCGCCGGGCCGTAGCTGTTCGGGTCGACCGCGTGAAACAGCAGCCGGAGGCCGAGGACGAGGACCGGCAGGCCGAGCGTGAGAAGCACCGTGACCACCATGAGGCCCCGGCGCTTGCGCATCTCGAGCCGCTTCGTCCGAATGAGGTCCCACGTCGGGATCCACGATCCGGCGCCGCGACCCCGTGGAGCCACGATGACGGACGCCGGGACCGCGGCGGCGGTCTGGTCGGTCACGCCTGCTCTCCGAATCGGCTCGTCACCGACAAGAACCAGTCCTCGAGCGACGTGCGCACCTCCTGAAGGCCGTAGACGGAGATCCCGACCTCGACCAGTCGGCGGTTCAGCTCGGCGACGGCCTCCCGGTTCGCCCCGGCGCGCAGCGTCACCGTCAGCGACGTCGTGCCCGCGGCGACGTCGGTCGCGAGGTTCGCCGCACCGATGACGCCGGCGGCCTTCGCCGGGTCGTCGCAGTCCACCTGCACGACGACGCTCGTCGTGCCGTGCAGTAGCTCCTCGATCGGGCCCTGACGGATGACGCGGCCGCGATCGACGATCGCTACCGCGTTGCACGTGCGCTCGACCTCGTCGAGGAGGTGCGACGACAGCATCACGGTCCGGCCCTCGGCGACGAGGCCCTGGATCATCATCCGCATGCTTTGGATTCCGGCCGGGTCGAGCCCGTTCATCGGCTCGTCCAGTATGAGCAGCTCCGGGTCGCCGAGCAGGCACGCCGCGACCCCGAGACGCTGGCGCATGCCCATCGAGTACGAAGCGACCTTGTCGTCCGCCCGATCGGTCAGCCCCACGCGGTCAAGGCCCGGCCCGATCCGGTCTTCGGCGCCGGCGCCGCGTGCCGCAGCGAGCAACAAGAGGTTCTGCCGCCCGGTGAGGTGATCGTGGAAACGGGGCTCGTCGACGATGGCTCCCACACGGGCGAGCGCCCGGCTGCGCTCGCGGGGCACGGGGACGCCGAGGAGCGACATCGTCCCGCCGTCCGCCCGGGTCAGCCCGAGCAGGGTCCGGATGAGCGTCGTCTTGCCGGCGCCGTTCGGCCCGAGGCAGCCGAAGGCGCTCCCCCGCGGCACAAGCAGTTCCACGTCGTTGACGGCGACGGTCGTGCCGAAGCGCTTCGTGAGCCCGTGGGTCTCGACGGCCCAGCCTTGGCCTGCGTCCGGAGGACGCCAGGCGGCCGGCGTCGCTGCCGGTTCGAAGGAAGCTCCAGGCCCGCTCGGCGCGGCGGGTCTTCCGCCGACGGGCTCGGCCGGGTCAGCCCGGCTCGGCTCCGGCGGGGGTGGTCCGCCCGGGGAGGCCACGTCGGCGACCCCGGGGGCGGGGGGCGCGACCGCCGTACCCGGCGGTCCGGCGTCCGGGCGGCCCGGGTGCCGACCCCAGTCGTCGTCCTTGTGCCTGGCCTTCCGTCCGCCGCCCCGGCGGAGGGCGACGACGACGATGACGATGATGATGACAAGGAGGATGAGCAGGAAGAACCCGCCGTGGCGCCCGTGCGCCGCCGTCGTCGCCGCGAGGGTCAGCACCGGGGGTCGCGATGCTCAGACACGTTCGGGCGAGCTGGTTCTGTCAAGGCGCGAGGGACCCGTCCGCGACCGCCTGGGCCGTCCCCTTGATCGTCTGGCCCCGCTCCTTGGCGGATTTCTCGATGAAGGCGAACGCCTCGGGCTCGGTCATGCTGTGGTCGTCCATCAACAGGCCCTTCGCCCGGTCGACGGCGAGGCGCGTCTCCCGCCGCTGGGCAAGACCGATCTCGTCGTCGCTCAGCGCGGCGAATTCCGCCTCGAGCGCCTGGGCCTCGGCGAAACGGCCGAGGGCGACCTCGATCGCGGGCAGGAGCTCCTCACGCTGGAACGGCTTCACGAGGTAGGCCTGCGCGCCCGCGTCACGGGCCCGCTCGATGAAGTTGCGCTCGCTGAACGCGGTCAAGATGACGACGGCCGTGCGCACCGAGGAGTGGATCGCGGCCGCGGCCTGGAGTCCGTCCATCCCCGGCATCTTGATGTCCAAGATGACGAGGTCGGGATGCAGGTCGCGAACGAGCTCGACGGCCTCGTCGCCCCGGCCAGTCGAGCCGACGACTTCGAAGCCCTCCTCCGCGAGGATCTCGCACAGGTCGAGCCGCACGACGGCCTCATCCTCGGCGATCACGACGGTTCTTGCCACTTGTCACCCCGTTCCCGTGCTTCCGTTACTTGGCGGAATCGACCAACACCCAACTGCTTCGACCCGATCGCAAAACTCCGGACCGGACGTTAGACGAGGAGGTCGCCGATCAGCTCATCCTGGGCGCGCTCGAGCTCGGCGATCGACTGGCGCGCCGCGTCGCGGGTGTGCGCCATCTGGTCGGCGTGGCGTTGCGCCTCGGCGAAGACCTGCATCGCGAGAGGGGTCTCGGCGACGATCGCCCGCACCTTCGCCTCGTCGGCCTGCTCGACGAGCGCGTCGAGCTGCGCCTCGATCACCTCGAGCTCGGCTCGCGCCCGGTCGAGGCGCGCCGACACGTCGAACAGCCGCCGCTCTGCGCGTTGGCGGCGATCGGTGAGACCCGGTCGCATGGCGGCCAGTCTACGACGGCCCGAAGACCCGGCACCTCGCGGTCGCCGCCTCGACGACCGCTGCGTCGAGCGCGACACCGAGGCCTGGCGACGCCGGGACGCGGAGCCCGCCGTCGACGAGCTCGTGCGGCGCGGTGATGTCGGGACGGAAGTAGCGGCTGGAGGCGCCGAGATCGCCCGGCAGGTCGAATCCGTCCAGGGCGCCGACCGCGATCGTGGCGGCCCGGGCGAGGCCCGCCTCGAGCATCCCCCCGATCGACAGGTGCATCCCCGCCGCGACGCAGGCGTCGTGGACTCGCACCGCGGCGGCGATCCCCCCGAGACGGGCGGGCTTCACGACGACACCCGCGCAAGCCCGCGCCCGTAACGCCGCCTCCAGCGCGGCCAGCGAGTCGATCGCTTCGTCGAGGACGACCGGGGTCGCGCACTCGGCGACGAGGCGCGCCGAACCGGCGAGGTCGCGGCGATCGAGCGGCTGCTCGATCGCTGCGAGGCCGAGCGCGTCGATCGCGCGCAGCGCGGCGCGGTGACCCGTGTCCGAAAGGTCGTAGGAACAGTTGGCATCGGCGACGAGGATCACATCCGGGAACTCGCTGCGCAATGCGGCGAGCGGGACGACGTCGCGCCCGGGGGCGACCTTCAGCTTCAACCGTCGGTAACCGGCCGCGACGGTGGAGCGGGCGGCCGCGATAACCGATGAGGTCGCGCCCATCCCGAGCGTCGCCCCCGCGGGGATCGTCGGTCGGGTGGCGCCGAGTGACGCGGCGAGCGACTGCCCGGCCGAACGCAGCTCGGCGTCGAGCAACGCCATCTCGAGGGCGGCCTTGGCCATCGGGTTGCCGGGGACCGCGTCGAGGAGCGCGATGGCGTCTTCCGCCGAGCCGAATTCGGCGGGGCGTCCATCGCCGAGGAGCAGAGGGATGAGATGCTCGGCGAGCACGGCCTCCGCCCCGTCGGCGCACTCGTCGGTGTAGTTCGGTTCCGCCAGCGCGTCGCACTCGCCGTCTCCGCCGCCGCGCTCCGTCTCGACGTGCACGAGGACGACGGGGCGGCGCTCGTGGGTCCCGTTCGCGGTCGCCAGCGGCGACACGAGTTCAAGCTCGAGCCGACGGAGCTCGACCGTCCGGATCCTCATCGCGCCAGGTTCGCGCCCAGCCCGCGGTGCCGGCGCGCGGCCCGGTTATCGCTGGGCGTGCGCGAGCACCTCGCCGACCTCGACGACGCCGGCCGTCACGGAGCCATGGGGCATTCCGTGGACGATGCCGACGAGTTCCTGGGCGGACGGCTCGTTCTCGAATAAGACCAGCGCGGTGCCTTTGTCGTGCGACGTCGCGAGCCAGTAGCCGGCGACGAACCCCGGCATGGCGCGGATCTGGTCCACCAGACCGCCGAGCTCCTGGTCGGCGGCAGCCCGGTCGTTGAACGTCGCCGGGATGACGACTCCGTGCATGATGCCCCCCTCGTCAGTGCCCACCTTCACCTGCGGAGAGGCTAACGGCGCAAGCACGGAACGCTGTCCGCGGCCGGTCGCAGAAGGAGGGCACGCCGGTCGGTAACCTTGATTCATCGACAGCCGTCAGGCCTGGATGGCGGAATGGTAGACGCGGCGGCCTCAAAAGCCGCTGTCCGCAAGGGCGTGCGGGTTCGAATCCCGCTCCGGGCACGGAGTCTTCCCTGGTAAGAGTGCTAAAGATCGCACCGGAATCGCCGTTTGGTCACAACTTGGTCACAACACCTCGTAACTACGAGTGCAACCCAACAGACGACGAGCCCCGAGACGCCGATCTTCCTCGCCTTTGCGGCGCTGGTCGCGATTGCCGAAGCGAACCCGCTCGACGAGGACGAGGATGACGATGGCTGAGGCCGCGTGTCTGAGCGTCGGAGGGCCCTCCGCTTCGGAAAGCTGGATGAGACTTTCAAAAAGGAGCTAGAGGCGCTTCCCGGTTGGCGTTGGTGAATGTCGCGGGTCATTCGATCATTCTCTGGGTCAGCACGACACACCGAAATGCGTCGGTGACGGCAGACACGGTCGCCTCCTTCGACATCCCGGCTACCACGAGCTTGATGCCAGCCACCGCGTACAGAGCCAGGCGCTTCGGCGCGTACTCGAAGTATTCGAAGCTCCGCTGATTGCCACCGTGATGAGGGTTGCGGACACACACCTCGCTGGGGTCAGCATTGAGGCTTATCACGCGTGACGATCGCTCGCTCAGCCAGTACCGGAGTCCGCCATCGCCGCTGCGACGCTCCATATCCTGACTCCCGGCGCCAATGTCCACGAAGACAGGGAGAGTGGCTTTCATCGTTTCAAGTCCAGCGAACAGTGGTGCGATCGGCGGCCAGTCGTAAGACAGGGGGCTCGTGTGTTGCACCACCCAGGCGTCGAGATCAAGACGGGTCGCCTCCGAGCGTCGGTGTCAGTCATTCATTGATCCGGTAGCCACTACTCGGGTCGGCTGGCCAGGCGACGACCGTGCCGTTCTGTACCATCTTCGAACCTTGCGACGGGGAAGCGTTCACACCGTTGAC
>Ga0187875_10000320_pt1 | contig 42708 bp, 30 predicted proteins | sample June2016WEW_17_1_2_FD_132978 | JGI IMG/M metagenome (GOLD analysis project Ga0187875, IMG submission 132978) | Peatland microbial communities from SPRUCE experiment site at the Marcell Experimental Forest, Minnesota, USA - June2016WEW_17_10 | ecosystem: Environmental > Terrestrial > Soil >...
GCACATGCTCTGCTGCGGCACGTCCGAATCGGATTGGCAGGCGGTGGCAACCCTCGCTCGTCGTCATCCTCAAATAATTCCGGCCTTTGGTCTGCATCCCTGGTTCATCGATAAACGTTCGCCCGATTGGCTCGCAGAACTCGAACGGATGCTTCGCCTGTTTCCGTCCGCATCGGTGGGGGAGATCGGCCTTGATCATACCGTTGGCGAAAAGAACGATGCGGCCCAGGCCGACATCTTCCTTGCGCAGCTTGATCTTGCCCGAACGTTGGAACGGCCGGTATCGATCCACTGTCGCACGGCGTGGGGGGACATGCTGCGCATTCTTTCAGCCCGGTGCGGCCTGCCTCATGGCGGGGCCATCCATTCTTTTTCGGGATCGCCCGATCTCATTCCGCAACTTACCGGATTGAAGGCGTCCCTTTCATTTTCCGGATCGATTATCGACGATCGCAACCGGCGGGGCCGCGCCTGCGCCGCGGCGGCGGATGAGCAGTATCTCCTCATCGAAACCGACTCGCCGGACATCCCTCCGCCGGGCGTCGAGCTGGGGGCGAACGAGCCTGCAAACGTGCGCGAGGTAGCCCGTGCGCTTGCGGAAGTGCGCGGGTGCGCTCTCGACAGCATTGCAGAGCGAACCTCCGGCAATGCGCTGCGCCTGTTTGCTATCAATAATTAGCGCCGGCGTCACAGTTCGTTCAACTGCTTCTCGAATTCCATTTCGTAAATATCGAGCACCGCGATAAACATCGCCGCGATAACCGGTCCCACGATGAATCCCATGACGCCGAACAGTATAATGCCTCCGAGCGAAGAGAAGAAGATAACGAGGTCGTGAAGTTTCGCTCCTCGGCCGACAAGCTGCGGCCGCAGGAGATTATCGATATTTGCGATAACGATGAGCCCCATAAGGATCATGATCAACCCCTGCCAGGTATTGCCCATGAACATCTGAATAATGCCCGCCGGAACCAGCACGATCCACGTGCCGATAAACGGCATGGTCGCGAGAATGATCATGACGAAACCCCACAGGAGCCATGCCTTGACACCGAACACGAGGAGCGTAATGGCGCCGAGGGTGCCCTCGACGAGGCCCAGAATCAAGGTGCCCGTGACGGTGGCGCGGGAGATGAGGAGGAACCGGGCGATAATCATGTCCTCATAATCCCTGCGGATCGGTACGAGATATTTGAGTCGTTTTACGAGATGTTCGCCATCGCGGAAAAAGTAGAACATGGTAAAGAACATCACGAAAATGTTGACAACAAGCGAGAGCGCTCCCGACGATGTTTTGGAGAGCGCTCGTGAACCCGTGGAGAGGAAGGTCTTTATCGCCTCCTGAATGGGAAAGGCGAGATCAACATTGTCAAGGCCAAATTTGTGGTAGGCCGGCAGGTTCCGCATGTTCGAGAAAACGGCGCTGTCGCTTCCTCTTCCGATGATGTCGGTAATCACGGGTCCGACAGAGTGGTACAGGTCAAATGATTGTTTCAGGACAAGATAGACGACGAAGTAGGCGGGAGCGAGGAGGCACAGAAAGATAATAAGGCAGCACAGGATCGAGCCGAGACCGGCATGGTTGCCGACGATTTTCCGGATGCGCCGGTAGAGCGGGGCAAAAAGAGTCGACAGGGTCGCAGCGACCACCACCGGAACGAAAAATATTTTCACAATGGGAAGAATCGCCGCCGTTACCAGGATAAGAAGTCCGATAGTGGCCAGTTGATTGATCCCTCTGTTAGGCAGGTTGAAGATGCTCCCGCCCCCCCTTTGTTCGGGATCCCTTGTCGAGTCTGCGGCATTCGGCGGTTTATCCATGATTATTTCCCTGGTCCGGGCGATGGCTCGGGATTACATTCAGTAAATCGATGATCCTGATGGTCCCTTACGAGTGAAGGTCGGTTTTTCAACGCGGCGAGCCGCCATTTGCCGCGCTGTCCGCACCGGTTTTGGGAGACGCTTCCTGCGGCGTGAGGAACAGGTCGGGCCAGCGGTCGTTGGCGGTATTGAATGTCAAGCGAACGGCTGTTTTCGCGTCGGCGCCGATTTTCCAGACATAGACTTCGTAGTCGGCGATGTCATGCTCATGACCGTACTGGGTTGCGCACCAGACAAGCCAGGTCCCGGAGGGATCGACCTTCGGGAAATACTCGTGCGACCGTCTCCCCGGCAGGTCCATGAAATGCATCTCCTTCGGTATGGACCACCCTCCGATTTTCCTGAGCGGTTTTCCATCGTTATCGAGGTCGATCTGCAGCACCTCGGTGCCGCCGTTGCCGGTCCCTTCGTTCATACGATATACTTTATTACCGGAAGGGAACCATGCCATTTCGCACCCGCCGCCGGTTTCGTAGAACTCATTTTTCTCAAAGTTCCAGATGCCGGTTTTGCGGACCGTTCCACGCAGCGTAACGGCCAGGCATTTCCCGTTCGGCGACATCTCCGGCTGCTGGGCGTACGCGCCTTTTTTGAAATGGGTCTCGGCGTCAAATAGTTCCTTTTCATCGCTCCCGTCCAGTCGCTTTATGAATACCTTCGAGCCGCGCGCGAAAAGGATCGAATCGCCGCTTGGCCTCCAGGTTCCCCATACCGCGTCGGACGCCACCTTCTTCTCGCCGATTCCATCGGTGGCGATCGTCCACAGGTCCCACTTCTCGTACATTTCGGCATCGGTTTCCGGAACCCAGCCAGATTTACTGCGGACAAAGAGCACCGTTCTGCCGTCGGGCGAAAAGCGCGGGAACCAGTCCACATTGTTCGGTTTCACCGTGAGCTGCTTCTGATCGGTGCCGTCGGCGTTCATGATCCAGATATCATGCTTGCTGTTAACGCGGGAGCTCGACCAGACGATCTTTCCGGAAATTTTTCCCTTGAGACCATCGAGCGCCTTCTTTTCATCGCCGCTCATGGGCGCAATCGACCCGAGCGGGGCTTCCTGGCCGAGAACAGTGACGACAAGGGAGAGGGCGACTGAAAGGGCAAGGAATATTTTATTGATTTTCATCGTGATGCAACTCCTTGATTTAAAAACGGTGTATTCTGAGTCATGCCATAGATAATAAAGAGGAACATTGAATGGTTTCCAAAGATGTATAACATAAATTTCCCTTTTATCAATATCGTGCGACATGCGAGTAACTATACTGAACTGCTATCAATACTGTGCATTAAAATAGTCCTATCCGCTGAGATAAATCCATAGGCTCGCACACTGCTTGCCATCCCTCGAAACCCGCTAATTTTCCTTCATCGGCTCCCAATGCTGGCTGTAATGATACAAATCCCGCGCCGTCATCAGATAGATGACGACCCGCTTTTTCGACAGCATATTTTTTCTCGCCCTGAGCATCTTGTCCCGCACGAGCGGCCCGCCCCCCCAGCTGGTGATGACATCGACCGGGAGTCCGGTTTCGGCCGCGATATGGGCGCCGATCCCCGCTCCCTTACAATCAACCAGTTCGAAAACCCCGGTGAAACTGTCGCCGATGAGCAGGATCGGGGCGTCGGGATTATTGGCCTTATACAGGGTGCCGTCGGGATTCAGCACCTGCTGTCCCGTGATCTCATCGGCAGGGTAAGCCGATTGCTCGGACTCGGGTAATTTGTCAACCAGATCCCCCTGCCGTAGAAAGGTCGTGTCCCGCATGCCGTAGCGGACGGAATTCCTGGATGCTTCGCCGTACCAGGCAAGGCTTCTGATGCGCCCGGCGATATGCTTTGCGGCGAGCGCCACTCCCCGTGAAGTCCAGTGCGTGTCGTGTTTCTGAAACAGCGACTCCTTGAATCGGGCGTCCTCGCGCTTTGCCGAAAGGAAAATGGGCAACAGGTCGATCACTCCGATGCCGGTCTGCTGCAGATCGCTCAGAAATTTTCGGGAGTACGGGTTGATGATCGTGGAATCGGCCGGCGCGCCGCCAGCCGGAAGCTTTTCAAAGTAAATATCGGATTTATTCGGGACGGGGCAGAAAAACAGGGTGATCCCCCGTCGTGCGAGGAGTTTATTGAATTCCCGCAGTTGCGGCAGGGGGTTGTCCGCCGGCGGCTGAAGGGCAAGGTCGCCGCCGTTCAGGTACTCGATCTCGTTGCGGAAGAAGAGCCAGCCGTCTTTGCCGCTGAAGGCCATCTGCTCCTTCGGCAGGTTTTTCAGGAAATCAAGATTGGCACGGCGAAACGGTTCCTCTTTTTTCGCCCATTCCCCATAGTCGCCATAGGATTTTGTTTCAAGCGCGAGGCGAACGCTGTCGTTGACGGTCATGCCTGAAAAAATGCCTCCCCCGGCAACTGTGGAAACCGAGTTGGTATTCGCGGCGGGCGTTGTTACCTGGGGCGCGACGACCGCCACGACCGGTGCGGCGTCGCTTGCAGGAAAATCGACGACAAAGACGTTATAGATCACTTTCCCATACGGGTTGCCCCGGATGACGACAAGCGGGTTCGCAATGGAAAGGCCCTTCATCTCACGGCGGATCTCTTTTTCCGTTTCCGGGGTCGGCCATGCGGATGCGCCGGCCAAGTCGACCACATCGGTATTGAACTTCGGGTACCAGTAAGAGGCGAGCGTATTTGCCCAGTCGATAACCTGCTCTTTTGTTAACAGTTTCTCCGCATAGTCGGACGTCATCCAGTCGATGGCTTTTATAAACAGTGCATGATCGATGGCGCTGCTCTCGATGCGGCCATAGCACTCCCTGAAGCCATCGCGGTCTTCATCGACGAGGCCGTCGATAAAGGTCACCCATGGCTTGAATTCTATTTTTACCCAGATCGATGCGGTATCGCCCGATCCGTGGATATACGCGCAAACGATCTCCTGGTAGGGCGTGTAGATCGAGGAGTCCGCCCATTTTTTCCCATTCACCGCACCGGTGATCCGTGCGAAAAGGTCGATTTTTGTCACTTGCCACAGCCGGTTCTGCAGTGGATCCCAGGCAAAGGGCTGCGATAGTTCGCTTTTGGTAAGGGGCGTCTGCGCCGGCGAAGTGCGGGGTGAAACAATCGCTCCGCCGAAAGTACAATCGGTGATGGTGATTTTTTTTGACGGTTTTTTGGGCCGGAAAGGCTGCGGATCGTACCGGACCGGGTTTCCTTTATAAGCTGCCAGGTCAAGGTTCGCCTCGGTCGGGCGATGGACGGTGCGGACCATTACCCGCGACGAACGCCGATTGAAATTTTTATTGAGCGTTTCGCAGGGCGCGGCTTGTAAACAGCACTGCATGACAAGAATGGTCACTATAAAGCAAAGACCCATGCGGAATTTCATGAGAATATTCTTTCCTGTTACCGGTATGAACGCCTATTGCATCGCAATCGCCACGTTTTTCCAACCATCCTCGCCGAACCGGAAATCGCGTTCGACGACCTCCCAGACGACGAGTTTTTTCCCTTTAAGCAGTTTTGGATTTCGCGCCAGCGATTGCCGCACGAGAGTCGATGCGCCGCCGTCATTGACAAGCGATGCAATCGGCTGCGATAACTCGAAAGCAAGGTGGGCGATCCATCCCGCGCTTCCCGGCTCGTCGGTCTGGTAGATGCGCGAAAAACTGTCTCCGAGGAGCAGTACCTGCGAATTGCGGTAATCATCCTTGTAGAGCGACCGCTCCGAAACGGTTCCGGAAGAGTCCCGCGTTATGCGGTACACCTGATAGCACTTGGTCTTTTCCGGGATGAATCCGCCATAGAATCGGCGCACCTTCTCCGCCGGCAGGGTCGTCATCACGGCCACATCGCCGATCCGGTCAACCGTAACCGAATCGATCGCGTATTCGGTCGAACCCGGCCGGTACCAGGGGTATTGTTTGATCCGTCCGGCGAGCAGGCGGGCGGCGAGGCGAACGGCGCGTCCTTTCCAGTGGGTATCCTCGCGGAGGTAGAGCGAGTCGCCGGCTTTCGCGTCGTGGCGCCGTTCATTTGCAAAGGGGCCGAAGAGGTCGAGCACCTCGACGCCCGCCTGACGCAGGTTGTTCATCATGCGCTGCGAATGGCTGAGCGCCCCTGCGGCAGAGACGGGGATGCTTTGCGAAAGGAGGTCGGGGTAGATGCTTGGTTTGCCCGGCATGATAACCATTAAAAGATCGATGCCCGCACTCTGCAATTGCGTTTTGAATCGGACAATGGCCCCGAGGGGATCCTCGCTGATCTTCTTGTCGTTGGGGTCGACCATGATCGAACGCGGATCGAGCACATCGGGCTTGACCAGAAAGTCGACGTCGGGCCGGTAAAAGAACCATCCTCGCGTACCGAGAACGCCCTTGTCGCCGAGGTCGCGGAATAAAACGTAGCGCAGGAACTGCATAACCGGTCTTCCCGCAATGGCGAACACCGAGGAATTTTCGAGTTCATTTTCATACGGCCGGAGGTAGCGGTCATTCCAGAGAATATAGCGCCACCCGCCGATTGCCAGGAGGGGGAGCGTAATGATTGATCGCTTCGGATACTCGTGCATCAGCATATCGGTGGCGGCTCGCATGACGGTAACGTCGGCGACAATTGCCGCGGGAGGCGCGCCGGCATGCAATTCCGCCGAGAGACGGGCAAGACGGGCGGCAAGAGTATCGAGCCGGAATACGGCGGGAATTAACGAATCGGTGGTGATATACCGGTTCCTGGTAATCACGGCTTTTTTAAGGTCTTCGACGTTTGCGATCGCGTCGTCAATCAGGAGGTCGTCTGATTCCCGCGACGAATCGGCCGATGCGTGCATTGCGGCGAGGCTGTCGGTGTAAAGAGATGCTCTGCAGGCCAGATCGTGCATCGCATTTGCATTACGAAAAGGCGTGATCATAAGATCTTCCAGCAGGTCGAGCGCTTGGACGCCCTTTCCCCTGTGGAGCTCAACTATGGCCTGGGTTATCGGCACGGCAAAGATGACCAGGATGAAGACGACGATGAGGGGGGCCGTAAGCAGACGTTTCAGGAAGTTCATGAGCCGCCCCGCGTTAAAACTGGAAGTAGAGGAAAGGGTTATAGGTCTGGGTGAACATGGTCACGATTGCCACTACCAGGACGACGGTACAGAGCAGCGCCTTTGGCATGGTGAGGGTGCGCACCCATTCATGCGCCTGCAGCGGTTGCCATACGAATACGCCGCAGAGAAGCATCTCGAAGAGATGGCGCGGCGTAAAGAGCTCGGCCGAGAGCATCGGGGCGGTGGCGGCTCCCTTGACTGTTCCGATCATGGCTCCCCAGTAGTGCATGGCTTGTCCTATGTCAGGCGCACGGAAAAGCACCCAGCCGAACATCACGACGATGAAGGTGATCGCTACCTGACCCCAATGAGGCAGCTCGTGATAGAGCGTTTTTTTCCCTGCAACCCGTTCAAGCACGAGGAACACGCCCTGATAGATGCCCCACAGCACGAAGGTCCATTTAGCGCCGTGCCACAAGCCGCTCAGGAAAAAGCAGAGGCAGAGGTTGAAATACATGCGGCCTTTGCCGACACGATTGCCGCCGAGCGGGATGTAAAGATAGTCCCGGATGAAATTTGTAAGAGAAATGTGCCACTTCTGCCAGAAAACGGTAATGCTGGGGGATTGGTACGGGCCATCGAAATTTTTAATAAACTCGATTCCCAGCATGCGCGCGAGCCCGACGGCCATGTCGGAGTAGCCGCAAAAATCGAAGTAGATCTGAAAGGCGTAGGCGATGACGCCCCACCAGGCATTGAAAAAACCCGGACCGTCGCTGCCGAAGGCTGCATCGGCGATGGCAGCTACCGAGTTGGCGAGAATGATCTTCTTGCCGAGTCCGAGGCTGAAGATCGCCACGCCGCTGGCGAATTTCGGGATCGAATGCACCCGGTTGTCGAGCTGATCGGCAACGGTGCGGTAACGAATGATCGGCCCGGCGATGAGGTGAGGAAAGAGTCCCACAAAACAGGAAAACACCGAGAAGTTGCGCGCCGGCTTTGCCGCGCCTTTGTAGACATCGATGGTATAACTCAAGCCGACAAAGGTATAAAAGGAGATGCCCGAAGGGAGCAGCACCGAGGCGATGGTGAACGCATGGGGGCCGCCGCCGAGGAAAAACGCCAGGCGGTTAACCACCTCGGACATGAAAAACATGTAATACTTGAAGTAGGCGAGGAGCGAGAGGTCGGTGACAATGGCGAAAATGAGCGCACTTTTACGCTTCCACTCCACCTGGCCGGGTTGACTGATTATCAGGCCGCAGAGGTAGTCGTTGATGGTGGTGATGAACATCAGGATCACGAACCAGGGGACGAGCCACCCGTAAAAGACATAGCTCATGATCGTGATGAATGCATTCTTTACATAGAGACCCTTCCACCTGAAGGGAAGGAGAAAGTACACCAGGAGGAAAAAAGGCAGAAAATAGAATATAAAGATATGCGAAGAAAAAACCATTCGTTACAACCCTCGCCGTAAAGGATGATCGGTGTTCCTATCCGGCAGGCAGCCGGACCGATGCTTGGATTACCGCGCGATCTCCGCTTTGAGGGCGTAATATTTATCGAGGTCGGAATCTGGATATTCGTCCTCCACTGCATCCTTCCAGACGCGTTCGATCGGCGTCACCAGTACGAGTCTCTGCCGCACCCCCTTCTCGAATTTGACGATATCTCCGGCTGCCAGCGCGCGCATGCGGTCTTTTATCTGACATCGGGGAATGAGCGGATTGTAGTGGCCAACCAGGATCTCCTGTTTTTTATAAGCGCCCTTGAGCACCTTTATTACGCGGTACTTCATGATATATACGTAGTTGTAAAGATCATTCGGCGGAAAGGCGCCCGGAATTTCGGTCAGCCGGGCGAGGATCACGAGCGTATCCATGCTTTTTTTTTGTACGACGTTGGCCGGGGTCTTTGGGGCCGGCTGGTTGGTCGGCGCTCCGGTTTGAGCCGAAAGCAGGGAGAAGGAGACCAGCAGGGAAACGATCACCGCTGCGATATTTTTAGTGCAATGCATGAAACCCCTTGATTAAGGCTAATAGGTGATCGTGAATAGGCTGGAGGAGTCTGGATAAGAACCGTAAGGTTCATAATTACAAATTCTAATATAACAATGAGCCGCAACGGCGGCGCTATCAATAATCCACGAATATGAAGCGGAGTCAGGAGGGAAAGAACCGTTTCCAAGGGTCGTTATGAGAGTATCATTGGGAAAACCATAGAGTTGGACGACCACGCTGCTGATATCGTTCGTATCGTTGACCTGCCATTTAACATGCATGGTATCCCCGACCTTGAACGATTGCCCGGCCGTGGGCTGGAGCACTACCAGAGCGTTGGGAGTCGTTTTAGGGCCCGTTGATTTATTGCAGGCCATTCCTGCGAACAGCATGCACATTATCGCGAGGACAACACTCTGACAGACGATATTTTTTTTCATGAATCCCTCCATGTTTTCTAAAAATTCAGAATGCTATAGTATAATTCATCGCTTGATTACTGAACAAGATTCAATACCCAGCGAATCCCGCAAATTTTCAAAATACCGCAGCGCTTCTCTCCGTACCGCCGGCGCGTCGCGCCACTGAGTGGCAATACTGTCTGCGATAGTCCGCATCGTTATACTATTCGATAAATCAATGCTCGTGGAACCCGGAACATCGCTCCTGAGGAAAAGAACCGAGGCACCATCCGTGAACGCCAGCCGCCAGTAAGCCGATGAATAGAGGCGCCGGATCAGTTTCATATGCAAGGAATAGAGAGCCGATGGCACAATCACCTGGGTTATGTTGAATTTCTCTGCAACCCTGTCGAATAATTCGGGATGATCGCTTATTGCCAGATACTCGGCGAAGAATTGCGGCGAGCGGATGATGAGGCGGGTATCGATGAAAACCTTTTTTTCCGGATAGAAGCGCCAGATCAGATAACCGCCGTAGCGCAAGTCGTTGAACATGTTGCCGGGAACGGGGTTTTGCTTGAGGTATCCGGAGATCTTTTCCGGAAACCGGAAAGGCGACAGCACGCAGTGCGGAGGATAGAGCGAGACAACCGACAGGTGGCGGAACGTGAGCGCGCTGACCGCCAGCATCCCTGTGGCAATCGCCTCCCAGCCAATGAATCGCACCCTTTTGCCTAAAAGTCTCGCTGCGAAATCCGATTGCAACAGGTCGGAAATGGAGTCGCCCATGATCGGAATGATGATGACAAAAAGGAGCGGCACGTTCCGCACCGCGCTGAAGGCAAGATAGCTGAATCCGACAAAGAGGAGGAGATGGCTGATCCGGCGCTTTCTGCCCTTGAGAATGAAGATCAGGAAAGCGATCAAGGTGACGGCTATCGTCACGGTACGATAGATTGAATCGTAGCCGTGCAGTGAGAAAAGGGGGATATTTTCTGAAATGGTAAGAGAGTATATATTGCGGGCTCCGGGAGCGATCCGCGCAAAAAGGCTGAATGGAAACGTGAGTCCGGCAACCCCGTAAGGATTGAGCATGCACGATGCAGCGCAAGCGCCAATGAGCGCTATTTCGAAAACCGGACGACCCTGCCTGCCGCGGAGCCACTGCACTATGTTTTCCACCCAATAGGAGCCGATGATGAACAGGCCGATCATGTAAAGACCCTGCGAGTTGGTCCAGAGTACTTGGAGCGGCACGCACAGCAGGAGCAGAGTTTTCTTCCCCGTGCGCTTGGCGCGCTCGAAAAGAAAAACATAGGCCGCCATGCAGATCAGCGTGATGAGTATCGGCCGGACGCAGAGCAGATACCGCATGGCAAATACCAGCGGGCAGGTGAGAAATGCCGCAATCAGGATATAGTGCTTTGACCGATGCGTGAGGCAGAGCAGCCCGGTCGTTGCGGCGACGGCAGCCAGTTTGAAGAACAGTAAAGCCTTCAGACCGCCGATTTTGTAGAGACCGTAGCAAAGGAGCTGGAAGAACCAGTGCAAATCGATCCAGCGGGGCGACGGCAACGTAAAGGCGAACGGATCGGTATAGAGGAGTCGTCCATGGGCGATCATCTCTCTTCCGGCGGCCAGGTGCCAGAAAATATCCGCGTCAGTGATGGGAAAGTAGACAAAAAAGGCCGAAATCGCCATGCAAAGGGAGATCGGCCAATATATGGCAGCGAGACGCGGGATACTCATTTCGCCATTGCTTTAATCGCGAGCAGCTTTTGCCCGAATATTTTCGCGGAGTCGTCATTGCCGAGTTTGCCGAAGGCATACACCGCTCGCCGGTAAAGAAGCGAATCCCCAGGGTTGCGTTCGAGGCCCGAGAGATAAATCGTCAATGCTTTATGGTACTGTTTTGCTGCTGCCGCGACCGTGCCGTAATTCGCCGCGAGGTTGACCATATCCGGATGTTCGGAGAAAAGCTTCGCAAACAGGTCCAAGGCGGTATCCCGACTCTCATTCTGCGCATAGGCGACCGCCAGATTGCCCTTTGCCTCGGCATAGCCGGGAATCAATCGCAGGCACTCCCTGAAATAAACGATAGCCGGTTTGAAAAGCTTTTTCCGGAGGCAGAGCGTTCCGCAGTCATAACAGAGTACGCCGATAACCTCTGGCCGGGAAAGGTTTTTAAGATTGTACCACGGCATTTTTGCGACCTGATACCGCTCGCGGTAGTAGGCGTCATCATGTGCGCATCCGTCCCTGTTCGGTTCGATGTTGATGCGCACTCTTCCGTCATCGTACCGGCAGAAAAAATGTCCTGGCAGCATTACTCCGTAGATCGGGCATCCGAGCCTTTCCGCGAGCATGAGGAGGATGAGGGACACGCCGAGACAGCCGCCCTTGCGCGTCCTGAAGACCTGGTCGGGCAGGAGTGTTTCGAGTGCGGTGTCAGTGGAATCGAATCCGATATGCCATGTTTGATAGACTAAATTGATGATGGCGGTACGCGTACTTCCCGCTTTCGGCTTGAAAAGAGGCGAAAGCCGGATTGCCTCGGCGGCGCTGTCAAGGAGCCGGTAGAAGGCGTTGGCCGAGTCGGCATCGGATGCACCGAATTCGACCGGCGGATGGCTTGCCATAATCTGGCATGCCCTTTCGAGCGAAAGCGTGTCGGCCTGCGGGATTGCTGTCGCTTCGCCGGTGATCGATTCGTTGTTTTTCTTTGTCGAACAAGAAAGAGCGGACAGTGTCAGCGCGGCAAAGAAGACGGTGGCGCGCACGGCATTGTGGTGTGCTGGAAATCGAAGGGGTTGGCTCATGGGAAGGGAGAAGGCCAATTCAGCGCGTCAGAACATCGTGGTCTTGATGCCGATGGCAAAGGTCCAGGTGTCAAGGAAATCCCTTCCTTCCGGCCAGAGGAATTTTCCTTCACTGCTGGCGCCGCTTTCAATCAGTTTGTTGACGGCGATGTAAATCGGGTACTCCGGCCTGGAGAATTCGAGACCGTAATGGAGCGTGAGACTCCAGGTTCTGTTATCCGGATCCGGGAATGGATCGTAGGTGTTCGCCGCAAAGGCCGGGATCCAGTCTACCCCCAGCGGAATCCAGAGTTTTGCGCCGAAGGAGTGCACATAATGCTCAACGCCGCGGTAGCCGTAATAGATATCCGCATTAATACTGGGTGGCGTGTACCCGCCGAGATCGTTTTCGCCGTAGGGCTTGAACCAGTACTGAAAACGGCTCTTGTCGGTGATCAGGTCCCACGAGTTATTGAGGTCGTTGTATTGATCCGGTTGCGAATTGATAAATTGGTTCTTGCCATAAAAGTTCAATTCAAAGGGATTTGAATAGTAGGCTTCGACGATCCACAGTCCCTTATCGACATCGATGGTCTTGTTGATGCCGATCGTTACGTTGTAGATACCGGCTCCGCATTGCAAGGTGGTGGGGAGGTATTGCATTTCTCCTTCCGGTCCCCGCTTGATGTCGTACTGGCCGGTCGGAAGGGTGAGATTGAACATGAGGCTGTACTCGCCCTCCATCCCGACGCTTTTAGAAAAGTCGAGCATGATGTCCGACAATCCGCCTGATACCTCGGTGTAATCCTGATACTCAGTGGCAGGCTGGAGGTCGCCGGTTTTCGAGACGATAGGAATAGTAAGGCCCAACGTCGAGGTCCAGGTCGGCTTGATGCTGAACCGCGTTCTTACCTCCTGATAGTCGTAATCCTGGCCTATCGAGTACATCCCCATCGCCTCGGCATCGATAAGTCCACCGGTGACGCCATTGCCGATCCACTTGACATCGACGCCGATGCCGCCCGATCCGCCCGCGCCGCAGCCGCCAACGCACTGCCACGGCGTGAGCGAAGTGATGGCGGCGTCATCGGGACGCGCAAAGTGGTTCGTAAAGAGAAAGAAAATCGCAACGATCAGGAAAGTCGCGCCGATGGCATAGGGCGACACTTTTTCCAGAGTCGGTATCCGGCGACGTTCGGCGCGCATTTTAGTTTCCGATCCAGAGGTCGGGCGTTGACTCGGTATTCATCTTGCCCGAACCTATAGTCATTATCAAAGGAATTTCCTTCCCCCTGCTGCCAACATTTTTGATGAGCACAAGGTCCCACGAGCTACTTTCATCATTCGAAGCAGCGAGCGCTGCGGCGAAATTCGGATTATTGGACCACTGCGGACACTGCCACGCGCTGTAGGTCCCGTAATTTGCCATGATGCTGATCGGAATAAAATTGATGACGGTATTCGAGGCATCGACGATAAACAGCACACTATGCATGGGAAGAACTCCCTGCGAATTTGCCGGATAGGCTGGATCAGATGAATAAGGGTTATTCAGGTTCTGAACGCTATTAAAGTTTAAAAACATCATCTGATCGGTAGTTTCGGAGTCTGGATCGATGGAGGGGTTGCAGATTTGAACACCTTGATTTATTGGAATTAATGTAGAGTCAGGGAGGTTGTAAAAACAGCCGGCCTCATAGCCGGAGCAAAGGTAGTTGCCGTCGCTGGAAAGACCGCCGATCATCGGATAGGGCGCAATCTGAACCGCGGAACCCACCCGCGAACCGCTACCGGCAAGTGAGACCTGCTGCTTATAGGTCACTGCAAAGCCGGGGGCGGGCATCGTCGGTGTTTGAATAAAAAATGCCGTTGAATAAATGATATAGAGCAATCCTGCGGAATCCTTGTACCAATGCGGCCTGGTGCCCTTTGCCGCGACCAAAACCGGTTCAGCAGTCGTACCAAGTTTCTGTATATAAGCGCCGTCGACAGTGTTGCTTTGGAGCAAGCCGTAGGCGACGAAGGTCCCGTCGGGCGAAATCATGGGTTTATCGGCATTGGCACTTGGATAGCCCGTCGGCCTTATCAGCATGATCGGGACAGGAGCGGAATCGTTGAAATCGACATAGTAAATGTTGCTTGATCCATTGTTGGTCAAGGCAAAGGCGATTTTGGCGTTGGCTGTGCCGAGAAATTTTGAAATTACACTTATATCAGGAAATTGGTATGGCTGCTGCGGCAGCACGAACGGGGTCGGCTTATAGCAGGAACAAAAGATGGTGGCAACTATCGCGGCAGCGAGAATTGGCTGCGTTATAGTGAAGCGTCGTTGCATAGCTCCTGATTTTCGGGAAACGAGGACGAAGTTTTGATACATAGATCACAAATATAATTCGACTGCACAGACCGGAAAATCATTTATTGGGGAAGGAGGACTTCCTCCTCAGCAACAAAGAGGTCCATAAATCCCAACTCTTAATCGCCGATTTTCCGATTGTTGAAAATGTATTTTGATTGCTTCCGGGGCTGCGACCCGCAACAATCGCCATCCGGCGCAGAAAGCGACATCTGTCGCACTATCCCTCATGAGTTCTGTTTCCGATCGCCAGAGGGGATTGCTCGCAGGAGCCGCCTTGGTAAGATTGCATTGCCCGGAAGAGTGATCTATAAATTATCTTCTATCAGACGCTATGGTTTGCCTCGGTTGAAGAGAGGTATTGGCACGCCATCGCGCGTTTCCATAAATTAAAGGAGCAGAAGCAATTCTGGCAGAGCGGGCGCAGCGAACGGCATTGAAAAATCGGACCCGACGTAAGGCCAAAGAGGCCGTTAAGGCACCCTATGGTCTTTTTTTTTATAAGGATTAAAGGCTGTCATAATAGTTCACGAGTGACGGTTCCAATGGCTTCGGCACTGAAGTGAGTGTAAGAATAATATTTACCGTTTGAAAGGAGATTATGGTTTCTCATAAAAAATTACAACAGTGGGTGGATGAGATGGTCGCACTCTGTCAGCCGGATTCGGTATATTGGTGCGACGGGTCGCAGACAGAGTACGATCGGTTGTGCGGAGAGATGGTCAAGGCCGGTATGGCAACAGCTCTCAATCCCCAAAAAAAACCGGGAAGCTTCCTTTTCCGCAGCCACCCTTCGGATGTTGCGCGCGTTGAAGATCGTACGTTTATTGCCGCGAAGAACAAAGAGGATGCGGGACCCACTAATCATTGGATGGATCCGGCAGAACTTAAAGCGAAAATGAAGGAACTGTATGCGGGCTGCATGAAAGGTCGCATTTTGTACGTGATTCCCTTTTCAATGGGGCCCATTGGCTCTCCGATATCAAAGATCGGCGTGGAGATCTCCGATTCTCCGTATGTAGTCATCAATATGCGCATTATGACCCGGATTGGCGTCAAGGTGCTCGAAACGTTAGGAGCTGACGGCGAATTCGTGCCATGCCTCCACTCGGTCGGCGCCCCGTTGAAGCCGGGGCAGAAGGACTCCTCTTGGCCATGCACGCCACAGATTGAAAATAAATACATCAGCCATTTTCCCGAGGAGCGGACTATCTGGTCTTTCGGGTCCGGCTACGGCGGCAATGCACTGCTCGGCAAAAAATGCTTTGCCCTGCGCATTGCGTCGGTTCAGGCAAGAGATGAAGGGTGGCTCGCCGAGCATATGCTCATTCTGGGAATCACGCCGCCCAAAGGAGAGAAGAAGTACATCGCGGCGGCGTTTCCCAGCGCCTGCGGGAAAACCAATCTTGCCATGATGGTGCCGACTCTTCAAGGTTGGAAGGTCGAATGTGTCGGGGATGATATCGCATGGATGAAATTCGGTTCCGACGGCCGTTTGTATGCCATCAATCCCGAAGCGGGTTTTTTCGGCGTGGCGCCGGGAACTTCCATGCAGTCTAATCCGAATGCGATGCGGACCGTTCAGAAGAACGCGATATTTACCAATGTCGTTCTCACCGAAGATAACGATGTCTGGTGGGAAGGCATTGGATACGAGCCGCCGTCCGGGAGGAAGATCGACTGGACCGGTAATGTCTGGGAGCAGTCGAACGGCAAAACTGGCGCCCATCCGAATGCGCGGTTTACCGCTCCGGCAATGCAATGCCCGGCCATCGATCCGGCATGGGAAGACCCCAAGGGGGTGCCTATCAGCGCCTTTCTTGTAGGCGGCAGGCGGCCGACCACCATCCCGCTGGTGCATGAGGCGTTTTCGTGGAATCACGGGGTTTTTCTCGGATCTATCGTGGGGTCGGAAACCACGAGCGCGAATATCGGCGCCGTGGGCCTTGTGCGCCGCGATCCCTTCGCCATGCTGCCGTTCTGTGGCTACCACATGGGCGATTACCTCGCGCACTGGCTCTCGATCGGTACGAAGACCACCCCGGACAAATTGCCAAAATTCTATTATGTTAATTGGTTCCGGAAATCGGCGGATGGCAAATGGCTCTGGCCGGGATATGGCGACAACAGCCGCGTTCTCAAATGGATCTATGAGCGAGTTTCGGGGGGCGGGAAGGCGCAGAAGACGCCGATCGGCTACCTGCCTGCGCCCGATGCGATCGACATGTCGGGTCTCTCCCTGGACCCGGACGACCTGAACGAGTTGTTGCGCGTTGATGCAAAAGAATGGCTTCAGGAAGTGGAAGGCATCAGGCGCCACTATGAGGGGTTCGGCGCGAAATTGCCCCTTTCGCTCAAGGATGAGGCATCGGCTCTCGAATCGCGGCTCAAACAGCGCCTCTCTCACTAGCAGGAGGTACTTGCATGGCATGGTTCAATAAATCCGAAGTAAAGCGCGATACGCGAAAAATTTTGACCGAGGAGATCTGGATACGGTGCCTCGGATGCCGCGCACATGTTTTCAAGCAGGACTACTATACCAATCTTCATGTCTGCCCCAAATGTTCATGGCACGGGAAATTGACCGCATCGGAGCGCATCGCCCTCACCGTCGATGCCGGTACTTGGAAAGAGATAGATTCCCTGATCTGCCCGTCCGATCCGCTCGGATTCGTGGACGGTAAGGGATCATATGCCGAGAAGGTAGAGCAGACAATAGCCAAAACCGGTCTTAACGAAGCGGTGATTACCGGCACCGGCGCCATCGGCGGGCTGCCGGTGGTTATCGGCGTGATGGACTTCCGGTTTCTCGGCGGCAGTCTTGGTTCCGGCACCGGTGAAAAAATCCTGCGGGCCGCGAATCATGCCTTCCAATATTCTCTGCCTTATATTCTTTTTTCTGCCTCGGGGGGGGCTCGCATGCATGAAGGCATTCTCTCCCTCATGCAGATGGCTAAAACCTGCGCCGGCATCGCCAGGCTTAACGACAAGAGAGTGCCGTATATCTCGGTCATGACCGATCCCACCACGGGCGGCGTGTCCGCGTCCTATGCCATGGTCGGCGATGTCAATCTGGCCGAGCCCGGCGCGCTGGTCGGGTTCGCAGGTCGCCGCGTCATCGAAGTAACGATCAAGCAGAAGTTGCCGGATAACTTCCAGACCGCCGAATTTTTTCTCGAACACGGCTTCATTGACCGGATCGTGCCGCGCAAGGAGATGAAGGAGACGCTGCGTACCATTATCTCTTATTACAACCGGTAAGGCAGCCATTCGGCGGTTCTTTCCCTCATGCCGGTTCATCGATATGACTTGTATCGCCTAAGGAGGCAGTGGAATGGAACGGGAACTTGATTTTGAAAAGACCATGATTGATATAGAAAAGACCCTTGACAAACTTCGCCATCGGGACAGCATCGGAAAAAAGGGACATCGGGAGCAGATCGAAACCTTTGAACGCAAGCTCGACGAGATGCGCAGGGATGTTTACTCGAACCTGACCCCCTGGCAGACCGTCCAGGTGGCGCGACATCCGAAGCGCCCGGTTCTGCGCGACTATATCGACATGATTTTTAAGGAGTTTGTCGAATTGCATGGCGACCGGGCGTTCGGCGACGACCGGGCGCTTATCGGCGGGTTTGCCCGTCTGGGCGATGCAAAAGTCATGCTTATCGGCCATAACAAGGGTAAAAACGTCGACGAAAATATTCATCGGAACTTCGGCATGTCACGACCCGAGGGATATCGCAAGGCGCTGCGGCTCATGCGGCTGGCCGAAAAATACAATTTGCCGATTGTCACCTTTATTGACACGGTCGGCGCATTTCCCGGCCTCGATGCCGAGGAACGAGGGCAACACGAGGCGATTGCGCGCAACCTTACCGAAATGGCAAGGATCGAGGTTCCCGTCATCGTCGTGGTTACCGGTGAAGGCGGCAGCGGCGGCGCTCTCGGCATAGGCGTCGGCGACGCCGTGCTTATGCTTCAGAACGCCATCTATTCCGTGATCTCTCCGGAGGGGTGTGCGGGGATTCTCTGGCGCGACGGCTCCTTTGCAGCTCAGGCGGCCGAGGCTATGAAGATCACGGCGAAGTCGCTCATGGAACTCGGTGTCATCGATGAAATCATCCATGAACCTCCGGGCGGTGCGCACCGTTTTCCGCTGGAAACCGGCGACCGCATCAAGGTCACGGTGCTCGGTCACTTGGCGCAGCTCGCTTCGCTCTCTTCGGAAGCCCTTCTCGAACGGCGCTTCAAAAAATTTTCTGCGATGGGAAAATTCGACGAACAGAAATAGAGGACCATACTTCTATGAAGAAAGAAAAGAACCAGTCGGAAGATCAACTGCACAAGATTCCCCTCCGGGTGACCGATACCACGTTGCGCGATGCTCACCAGTCGCTCTGGGCTACGCGCATGCGGACCGACGATATCGTACGCATCATCGATGTGATCGATTCGGTAGGCTACTACTCGCTCGAGTGCTGGGGCGGGGCGACCTTCGATGTTTGTCTGCGGTTCCTGCGGGAGAACCCCTGGGAACGACTGCGCGCCATCAAGTCACGGGCCAGGAATACGCCGCTGCAGATGCTCCTGCGCGGCCAGAACCTGGTCGGATACCGGAATTATGCCGACGATGTGGTCGATCGATTTGTCGGGCTCGCCAGCGAAAACGGGATCGATATTTTTCGCGTCTTCGATGCGCTGAACGATACCCGCAACCTTGAAGCGGCCGTACGCGCTGTCAAGAAACACGGTGGCCATGTGCAGGGAACCCTCTGCTACACGCTCTCGCCGGTGCATACGGTTGAGAAGTTTGTCCAGTATGCGCGGGAACAGGTTGCAATCGGCGTCGACTCCATTTGTATCAAGGATATGGCCGGTATCCTGTCGCCGATCGCCGCCGAGCGGCTTGTCCGTGCGCTGATCCGCGAGCTTGACGATATTCCCATTCAGCTACATTGCCATCTATCAAGTGGCATGGCAATTGCCACCTATGTGGAGGGCGTGCGGGCCGGGGCGGGCGCCATCGATTGCGCCGTGTCGTCAATGGCGGGTTTTTCCTCCCAGCCGCCGGTGGAAACTCTCGCCACCATCTTTGAGGAGACCAACTATTCGGCGAATCTTGATATCGAGGCGATTGAACGGGTCGCGAAATTTTTTACCGAAATCTCGCCGATGCGTAAGCAGGGAAGCTCGGCACTTCCTTACATCGACCCGGAAATCCTGATTCACCAGATTCCGGGCGGCATGATCTCGAACTTCCGTTCGCAACTCGATATGCAGAATGCACTCGATAAGATGCCGCAGGTGCTCGAAGAGGTCGCCGCAGTGCGAGAGGACCTTGGGTTCCCGCCGCTGGTCACCCCTACCAGCCAAATTGTCGGTACGCAAGCGGTCATGAACGTTCTTGCGGGGGAACGCTATAAAATCGTTCCCAACGAGGTCAAGGATTACGTCCGCGGTCTTTACGGAAGGTCACCATCGCCCATCAGCCGGAAGATGATCAAAATCATTCTCGGAGACGAGCAGCCGATCACCGGTCGCCCGGCGGACCGCTTGACGGCAATGCTTCCGACCGCGACCGATAACGTCGATCCAAAGCTGATCGAACGCGAGGAGGACATTCTCTCGTATCTGCTTCTGCCGGAACCTGCGGTCGAGTATTTCAAATGGCGTGCGCTTCCCGTGGAGCAACGTCCAGAGACTCCGGCCGACCTGGAAGCGAAAGCGATGAAGCCCGCTGTCGTTATCCCGCCGCCCAAACCTGCGGCCACGACGCCCTTTGCTGCTGCGGTTGAGACGCTGGTCGGCGCGGCGCCGACGGTCGTGCAGGAACTGCTCCAGAAGATCGACGGTCTGTCGCTCGATGAAGTGGTATTCCGTAAGGGGGACCAGCAGATTGCAGTTCGCGCCGCCGGGGCGCCGGTTTTTGCCGCATCACCAGTTGCGCACCCCATTGGCGGGAATGTCGCTTCGGCTGCGGAAGAGAAACCCGCTCCCGCGGGCGCGCCCGCTTCCGAACACCCCTACTCCCGCACGGTCAATGCCCCTCTCGTGGGCAAGTTCTACCTCTCGCCCGGTCCGGGTAAGCCCGCTTTTATCAAAGAGGGCGATACCGTGAACGCCGGCGCCAAGTTGTGCATCGTTGAGGCCATGAAGCTTTTCAACGAGATCACGGCGCCCGTCAAATGCCGGATCGTCAAAATTCTCGCGGCAGACGGTGCTGCGGTGCAGAAGAATACGCCACTGGTGGCGATTGAGGAAATCGGATAATGATGTAGTGAGACATTCGTGGTAGGAGAATCTATGTGTTTATGGTAAACCGATCGCATAACGTAGTCACCTTGACTACCGTCAGGCAACGAGTGGATATCTGCCGGTTCACACCATCCTATCCATTTTAGTCTTCCAAGAGGTTGGGCCGTAACCTTCGTTTTCGTGTTGTTTCAAACTCGTAAACCGCTTTGCACAGGGCGGCAAAAAACGGCTTGCCGATCGAATCATATTCATAGATGTCATCATTGACGACGCCATTGGCGTTTACATAGATCACCGCTGAAAGAAAAAAATCGATTCCACGCACGGAATCGCTCAGGTAGGCAAGATCGCTCAGGAATCCATAGCCGCGTCCGGCTACATTGATTTCACGCAGGGTGGGTGACAACGGATGAGCCGTATCGCCGAACAGGAAAAACTTCCTGAAGTTGTCCGGATACGCGGCATAGCGCGGCATCCCTGATTCGCTGGGCAAAAGTCCCATTCCTGTCCGCAGGAGCCGGTAATCGTTACTTTGCAGACGTATCGATTGTTCCCAGGCGGCGGAATTGGGAAACATGATTGCGATGAGAAACCGATGCATTTCGCCGAGCGGCGCATAGTTAAGATAATCCGCCGTCAATGGCGTTGGCCGGCGTTCCCCGTTTACAATTGTTGCATTGCCGAATGAAACCGGAGCAAGCGGGTTTGCATCGGGAATTGAAGAAGCTGTCGGCTGCTGTTCATAAATCACCCGTCCGGAATCGTCGATAAAACGGACCATATTACTTATTCGGTTCTCCTTGAGGGTACAGCCCGAGGCAAGGCGGTGCAGAAGGCGGATATCGCCGAAACCGCATTCCGATAAGCGCTGATTCGCATAATCCCGCGTCAGGAACTCCCATAGCCGGTTATAGCCGCCATTGTCGCTTGCGACAAGCATCCTCCTGATGGAAGATGCCGGGGATACAGGATCCTCGGGTCGTTCGCCATCTTCGTGATCGTAGGGAATCCTGCAGGACAGGGTATTGACGACCTGCATCGGCGTTTGTGCACTCAGGCCGGCTATGGATAAAGTATTTATTTTTTCAAGGGCAAGCACCGCAAGGGGCAACTTAACCAGGCTTGCCGGATAAAAGTAGTGTTGCCGGTTGACGTGGTAACGATGATGACTGAATCGAGGCCGGTTTCGCGCATCACGGTCGATCTGGGTGTAGATAAATTGCAGGCGATAGTGGTCATGATTGTCAAGAATAGACCCCCATGCAGGCAATAATGTTCTTAATATCCTGTTAAGGAGGGGAGTGGGTTCCGAAGGGAATGCCATGAGATGCAACCGTCTTTTATTAATTAGGCACTCAAAAAATTTAATGGATAGAAAATGAATATAACTTTTAAACCGCCAAGTATAGACTGCTTCTCCCTAATATTTAATTTTTAGTAGACAGCTGTTCTGCATAGAGCATGGCGCAATATATTTTTTTCAATCTTTCAACCCTGAATAATTGAATTTCATCCAAAGACGCACCAGTACATGTTGCCATCGCAGCCGCTCTCCGAACCGGACCGGCATAAAAAGATCGGCTTTCTGATTGCCACCACGATGGTCATTGCCAATATGGTCGGCACCGGCGTCTTTACGAGCCTCGGTTTCCAGACGGTCGGCATCAAACAGCCTCTCACCTTGCTGCTTCTCTGGGTTATCGGCGGCCTGCTGGCGCTGTGCGGCGGTTTCTGCTACGCTGAACTCGGCTCTGCGCTTCCCCGTTCAGGGGGAGAGTACCACTACCTCACACGCCTTTTTCATCCGCAAGTGGGATTTCTTTCCGGATGGGTCTCGGTAACAATCGGATTTTCCGCTCCCATTGCGCTTGCCGCCATGGCTTTCAGCCAGTATTTTTATGGATCCCTTCATATATTTTCACCCGGCCTTCTTGCGACAGCGATAATTGTCTGTATAACCACGGTTCATCTTTTTGAATTGCAGTTCGGCGGAAAGTTCCAGTTTGCGATCACCCTCATCGAGCTGCTACTCATCGCATCTTTTATTCTGTGCGGCATTGTTATTACGCCCCATCCGGTTGCGCTCAGTCTGCTCCCATGCAGGGCAAACCTTTCCCTCCTCCTGAGCCCGGCTTTTGCGGTTTCTCTCATTTATGTTTCCTATGCCTATTCGGGGTGGAATTGCTCGACCTACCTTGCTAGTGAGATTGAAAATCCTTCGTCGAATATCCCGCGATCGATTCTCACCGGCACCGGCATCGTGCTCCTCCTCTACGTGCTGCTTAACTACATTTTTCTGCGAAGCACGTCGATCGGCGCTCTGGCGGGCCAATTGCAGGTAGGCCTCCTTGCAGCCGTCAATATTCTGGGGCCTGTCGGCGGCAGGGTAATGGGTCTGTTCGTCGCGCTGTGCCTTGTCTCCTCCATCAGCTCGATGGTGATCGCTGGTCCAAGGATCCTCAAGGTCATGGGAGAAGATTATCCTCGGCTATCGGTATTCTCGCGCGAGAACTCCCGCGGCATTCCATGGATTGCGATTCTCACGCAAAGTGCGATTGCGCTGCTGCTTCTTTGGACTTCGACATTCGAAAAAGTCCTGACCTTTGTCGGTTTTACTCTTGCGCTTTTCACCTGCCTGAGCGTCATCGGCGTTTTCATTCTGCGAGTCCGGAGAATCGCGCCGCCGGGCGCCTATAAAACCTCCGGTTTCCCGCTTACGCCGATTCTTTTCCTGGGTCTCAACTTCTGGATGATCTGGTATCTTCTCAAGGAACGCCCCATGGAATCGTTCGCCGGTCTTGGCCTTTTAGTCATCGGAATCATCGTTTATAATTTCATAAAAAGGAGTCCTGCAAAATGATGTCCGCTCTTCTGCGAGTATGCTGCACTCTGTTCATTTTTGCGACGACCGTCTCAGGCAGTATGGATACGTCGCAATCCGCGATGGCGGCAACTTCTACTTCTTCTGCGCCTGATTTCGGATCGGCAACGTTCGACTCCGGCCTTACGGACCAGGCGCGTATCTATGCCGGAATGATGCCGCTTAATCCGCTGCACTATAGCAACCTCACCTCGACAAAGGCGTGGCAGCAGCATAGCAGGATATTTCAAGAAAACTGGACAAAATTAAGCAAACGACTTCAGGCGATGTCGGTCTGGCGTGATTCCGCCCTGGCGGGTATTTCAATGGATGGCGCTACGCTCTTCTACCCGTTCAGCGGGCCGGACTTCCTGAATGCCGATATATTCTTTCCCGAGTGCGAAAAATCCGTCTACCTGAGCCTTGAAGGGACCGGATCTATCCCCTCAACGACTATGAGCGAAGCGCACCTCAACAACTTCCTCGACGACATTCGTGCAGCCATGGCTGAAATCTTCGAGAGGAATTATTTCATAACCTCATATATGAGCAAGGATTTCTATACCCCGTATCTGAAAGGAAACCTTGCGGTTTTCATGATATTCCTGGCACGCAGAAATTGCGCCATTGTCTCGATCGAAAAGATTCATATTGACTCTGCGGGCAACCTGGTCAGTGCTCCCGCCGATACGGGAATTGCTGGTAGAAAGGACATAGCCGGAATTGAAATTCAGTATATAACAGGGAACGGCGGAACCACTCATTCACTCCTTTACTTTCCGGTAGACATCTCCGATAAATCCCTGAAACTCAAGCCTCAGTTCCTGACTTTCCTTGGCACGATGACCGATATGATCACCTTCATCAAAGCGGCCTCCTACTGCATGCATGGCAGCGATTTTTCGATCATCAGGAGCATCTGCCTGAAGGCAAAAGCGGTTCTTGAAGATGATACCGGAATTCCATATCGATTTTTCAAGCAGAATGAATGGGAGGTGTCGCTTTATGGTCGCTATACCAAGCCGGTAAAGGACTTCCATTACGGTTTTCAGGCGGACCTCGATTCCGCTTACCGGTTCGGTAAGAATATCCAGCCGCTGCCCTACAGCATCGGCTATCACTGGCGGGACGGCTTTTCGAGTTTTATCCTGGCAATACGAAAGGGCGTTCATTGATAATTCATCTCTCTTTGGGGAAACCATTGGGGAATATTTTTTACAAAATCACCGTCTGAGAATGGCCGCTTCATGGTTTTTCCCGGCACTTTAGCCGGCGCCGCCCAAAATAGTACTTTCTTGTTTTTTTAAGATGATCATTTGCAGGAAAAAAAGCCCGACCATCCAAGCATTGGCCGCGCCAATGGCAAAAATGAAAAAAATAGCGGGACGATCGGTTGCCGCGGCAAGAATGACAAAGGTGATATGGGTGGAAGGGCCGATGAGATTCCATAGCATCGCTTGCAGGGGGGTAACCGCCTGACGCCGCTCCGAAGAAGGCGATGGCGAGACGCGAGAACTCTCGCTTTTTTGAATGGCGAGATATCGCAGATAAATGGAAATTAATAGTTTATCAACGACGTGACCTTTTTCCGTCTTCAATCGCGCCAGTTCATCGGCCATAAGGCGGAATTCGTCCTCATCGATGCCTCCCGGCCTTGCCTGACGGATGAAGGCATTACGGTAGTAGTCGCTTGAAATGGAGTGGAGAATCGTGCTGGCGACTGCCGCAAGCATGAGTATCCATGGGTTGAAGGGCAGGTGGAGGGTGCCGTATCTGACCGCTCTGGTCATGCCGATTGCAAAACCGATGTAGACCGCCCCGCTCGCAATGTAGTCCACCATGCCGTCAACGATCCTGCCGGTTTTTGTGCCGTTTTTCTTCAGACGCGCGATCATCCCGTCGCTGCAATCGAAGATATTCGAGAGTCCGAACAAAATCGCCCCGAGAGCGAAGGCCGCAGCCGTTCCGCCGGCCATCACGATACCCGCACCGATGCCGACGACCATGGCAAGCAGGCTTACGAAATTGGGCGTCAACGGCAGCGGCTCCGTCACTTTTACAAAAAGAAAAGCAAGCGGGCGAAAAAATGCCAGATCGATCAATTCTTCGGCAAAGGGATTTTTCAGGGAGCTTTTATATTGAGCGATGAGCGACGGTTTCGTTGCCACGGGTGGTTTCTCGCGATAGAGATTCAGTATGAATCGTTAACGACAGGGATGCGCCCTGAATGTGCGCATCGGGAAGCGGCGTTGTATATCGTTAAATATACTATCAGCAACGAAGGCGACTTTCATGATCCCTACCGTTGCCAAAGAGGCAGGCAATGACCGATTTTATATCCGATGAAAACAACGTGGATATGAGGGGGGAAAAGCATGGGGAAAAAATCACTGTTAAGCCCCTTTATTATTATCGGGGTTGGCTTTCTTATGCTCCTTGGCGGTGGCATCGCCGCGATCTACCTGCTATTCCCGCCGGAAAAAATTGTGGCGATCATTCTTCCGCAGGTGGAAAAAACAATAGGCCGGAGGATAACGTTTGAAAAAGCGAGTTTCAGCTTCCTTCCACGGCTCGGCCTTACGCTTTCCGGCCTGACAGTCGGGAACACTGGTCGCGAAGGGTTTTCCCTCGCCCCCTTTCTTACCATGGAGAACTTCACCGCGTGCATTTCAGTGGCGTCCCTCTTCAAGGGGTATCCGGAGATTACCCAAATCGTCCTGAAAAAGCCAACAATCAGAATTGAGGTCAGTGAACAGGGCGCATTTAATTTCGATGACTTCGCGCCGAAAGATAGCGCCGCAAAAGCGCTCCTGCCGCCTGGAATCCCGGTACTGCCCATACCCCTCACTCTTGAGAAACTGGTGATCACGAGCGGAACGCTCATCTATGACGATCGCAAAATGGGACTTATGGTGACGGTGGGAACAATCAAGCAGGAAGCGCGGATCGCAATCGACCGCAACCTCGCCAATATCGTTTTGGATGGAACGCTCCGTTTAAGCGACATTTCGGTGAAAATCAGGGATGTCGAGACGCCGCTTAAGGGCCTCGAAATCACGGTGGCGCACGATATCGGCGCCGATCTTCCCTCCGGAATCATCACGGTCAACCGGATCGATGCTTCATGCGGAAAAATCGCGTGCGTCGTGACCGGAACGATGAAGGATGTATTGACAAAAGCGCCAATGTTCGATCTTACACTCAGTGCACAGCGGATAAATGTTCAGAATATCCTCAGCCTTCTGCCCGCGAAAGTTATGCCGTTCGCTGCAAAACTTTCAGTCGCCGGAACCCTCGCCACCGCAGTCCAATTGCGGGGACGCCTGCTCCCCGGCACGTTGCCGGTTTTGACCGGTTCGGCTAAGGTTACGGATGTTACGATACATTATGATGATGCCGCTCTCTCCCGATCGATCGATACGTTAAACGCTGCGGTAGAATTGACCGATAAGAGCGTTACCGTTGATCCGCTGACCATGCGGTTCGGGAGGGGTACGGGCGCGGCTCCCGGTCGGATGGCCAACAGCCTCGCTGGCACGTTGACAATACACATGGCTGATGGAAAGTTCGAAAACACACCCTTCCAGAAAACCGTCACCGAGACAATCCGCGCGTTCCTGCACTCCGATCAACTCGAAGGCATCAACCCTATTAACTTTAGTGAGCTCAGCGCCTCGATTCGGATCGCAAACCGCCGGGTATTCATCGACGAAATGAAAATTCTGTCGGATCTCGGAGACTGGAAGGCCAGGGGCAGTATCGGGTTTGATGCCGGCGTGGGCATGGCGGTATCGATACGGCTGAGCAAACAGGTGTCCGGGAAGGTTCTCGACGTGGAAGGAGCGGCAAAGGAGGCGGCAAAGAGGTTGCTGGCGGGAACGCAGCTCTCGGCCGCCGCCGGGTTTTTCGATAACCTGAGCCTGATTCCGCATGATAAAGAAGGGCGGATATCCCTGAAGTTTGCCCTTTCCGGGACGGTAAGCGCGCCGCAGGTCGGCTCCCTTACATTCGGAGATATCGGCCAGGGCAATGGAACGGGAGGGCAGGCGGGTTCCGGGAGTGATGAAAAATGGAAAAACGGTTCACAGGAGGAGATGATAAAAAAAGCGGGAGAACAGATTAAGAATGCGTTGCGGGGATTATTGTAATAGGAGGAGTAAAGGTTGAAGGATGAATATTTTCTTCAGGCTCCTGTCTCCCGTTTCCGGCGCAAATCCCCGGTCCTGAGGTATTTTCCTTCACACCTCGCTGAAATGGATTGTACGAGCAGAGGTTATTTCTGCAATCTCACCCATCGAAAGGATGTATCATGCGCCAACTTCTTCTGCGTTTTTTAATCGGACTCACCCCGGTCATGCTTTTGGCAACCCCGCTCTTTGCGCAAGCCGGCGGGAGATCAGGGCTGGGCGGCCTGGGCGGTATGTTGCCGATGCTCCTTGTGATGTTCGTGGTTATCTTTTTTTTCATGATCCGTCCGGAGCAGAAGAAGTCGAAAGAACGTCAGCGTTTGCTTGCAAGCATAAAGAGGGGCGACCGAGTGATGACCTCTTCAGGTATATTCGGAACCGTTGGTAACGTCAAAGACACGACGGTCATGGTAAAGATCGCTGAAAACACGGTCGTTGAATTCTCCAAGAGCGCCGTTACCGCCATCTTGAATTCAGATGGGTCGGAGAAAACCCCGGAAAAGGAAGAAAAGGCAGGTTAGTAGTGCTTGCAATGCATTACTATGGAGACTCAATTCTCCGCACCACGGCGACGCCGATTACCTGCATTGACGGCGATCTCAAGACGTTGGCCGATGAGATGGTCGTCACCATGCGCCATGAGAATGGCGTGGGACTGGCAGCGACCCAGATCGGCCGTACGCAGAAGATAGCCGTCATCGATCCGACCGGTGGCGAAGCGAAACCGTACATTCTCATTAATCCGGAAATCGTTTATGCCTCTCCGGATACGGTTATCGAGGACGAGGGGTGCCTCAGCGTCCCGACGATCTGGCATCCGATCAAGCGCCATAAACGCGTCTCGGTAAAGGCGCTCGATCTCGATGGAAAAGAGTATATGATCGAAGATGCCGATGGCCGGCTTGCCCGTGCGATTCAGCATGAGGTCGACCACCTGAACGGCATTCTCTTTATCGATCATCTCTCGCCGATGCAGCGTCGGCTTATAAGCAGCAAGCTTAAAAAACTGGCAAAAACCGGTGGAGAACAGGACTAGGTCGCTTCGAAGTCCCTTTTTTGCGTTTTTCATTGGCGCCGTGGTTTTCTGCGCTCCGATCCTTGTTCCCAATTCTCCTGTCACGCAGAAAAACCTGACGTCAACGCCGCAACTTCAGGCGCAACCGGCTGATGCACGGTCCGGCGCCAATGCAAAGGAGATTGCCTCCAAACCATCGCTTTCCGGCGACGTCTCGGTTATCGGCGATACGCTTTCGCCGTCCCATGCCGTGTCCCGGCTTTCGTCTTCCCTTGGATCAGGAGAGATAATTCGAATCGCTCTCGCTCGATCGGCGAGTCAATCGGTTTTCTATGTGCAAGATACGGTAACGCTGCATTCGGCCTCTCCCGGAAAGCTTCAATGGCTCTCCGGGAGGATCGCTATTGCGATGCAGGAGAATGGGCAGGTTGTGGTCCGGTTCGGGGATTCCAATGAGTTTCAGGCGTCGCTTCCATGCACATTGATGACGTTGTGCGAAACCTCCTCCATCTCCTTCGATGCGCGACATTATCGCGGCTCCATGGTTCTGGAAGGAACCGGGAACTATGCGATTCTCAACTGCCTTGACATCGAAGACTATCTTCGCGGCGTGGTGCCGCTTGAAATGGGGAAACGATCCTGGCAGGAGCTGGAGGCGTTGAAGGCGCAGGCGGTCGCATCAAGAACCTATGCTTACCGGCGTATCCAGAGGAGCAGGGGAGAGTCTTTCGATCTGCTCAGCACTATTGCAGACCAGGTCTATGGCGGCGCCGATGTCGAAACCGCGGAGGCCGATTCCGCGGTCCGCTCGACCCGGGGCCTGGTTGTTCGTTGGGGAGACTCTCTTGCCGATATCTACTTTCATTCCACCTGCGGCGGCTATACGGCGGGCTTCGACGAGGCCTGGAACAAACCACCCTGTCCCTATCTGCAATCGCAAAGCGACCTCGATCCGGATGGAAAACCCTATTGCGCCTTTTCTCCGCTCTTCGAATGGGAAGAGACGTGGAGCGCTGACCAGCTATCCGCAATAATTCGTAAAAATAGCGGAAAAATGAAGGGTCAGGAACCATTCGCCGGCAAACTGCGGAAGATAAGGGTGCTCGATCGTTTCTCTTCCGGCAGGGTAAAGGCGTGCAGGTTCGAGGGGAAGGGTGGAATCATGGAAAGTGGCGGCGACCGGCTTCGGTCCATTCTACGGCGCAACTCCGGCTCAGGAGGCTTGCTGCGAAGCTCGAATTTTACCATTGTTGAGAACGGACCCCATAGGTTTACCCTGCATGGCAAAGGGTATGGTCACGGCGTGGGGATGTGTCAGATGGGCGCCGTCGGGCGGGCACGCCATGGAGAGCGCTTCGACCAGATTCTCAAGGCATATTTCACCGGTACGGAGATAGCACAGATGGACGCGGAGTGGTTCAGTGGCCGATGACTCGAAACGCAGTTGCTCTGCTCTTCGTTGTCTACAAACTCGATTGTTGTATCGTGGATAAAATATAACAAGTGTTTTTCGTGCATGAATTCAGTAGATTATATATAACTGAACAAGGAATTGCATGAAAGTACCAATATATCTGCATATGTCGATCAATGGTAATAAAGAAAGACGGAGGAATCGATTGAGCGTGTTGAATTTGAGAAGCGTGATGCGCATTCGATCGGCCGCAAGGCTGTTCTTTTTTTCAACGCTCTGCTTTTATGCCGGCGCACAGACATTCCCGCGACAGGATATTCGGTATTCCGCCAACTGGAAATTTTACCGGGGCTACATGAACGGTGCGCAGGCTACCTCTTTCAACGACGGATCATGGAGCACGGTGTGCCTGCCGCATACGGTAAATGTGGAATCGGCCATAAGCAATCCTGACTATGATTACTATCAGGGCTACTGCGAGTACCGCAAATCATTCGTTCCGGACTCCACCTGGAGGGGGAAAAAAGTATTTCTGGAGTTCGAGGCGGCAATGCAGACGGATACGATCTGGATTAACGGCAACCTTAAACTCGTGTACCTTGGCGGCTATAACCCCTTTACCATCGATATTACGGGCGATCTTCAGTACGGCGTAACGAACGTGATTGCAATATGCCTCAACAACAGCGTCAATACCGATGTATCGCCCGGCGAGCAGCCGGATTTCTTCTTTTACGGCGGTTTATACCGTGATGTCAATATTCATGTCATGGACTCTCTGCATATCACCGATGCCGTCTATGCGGATAAAATCGCCGGCGGCGGCGTTTTCGTGACCGATTCCGCTGTGTCGAAGACGTCCGCGATTGTAAGGGTCAAAACCGATGTGCTCAACGAAGGTGTCAGCTCCAAGGGTTGCGTGCTGACGACCACGCTCATTGATTCGCTCGGCGTAATACAAGGGACCGTTACCTCACCCGCGACGACGATTGCCCCGGGCAGAGATTCCGCCTTCAGCCAGAGTTTTACAGTTTCAAGTCCTCGCCTGTGGAGCCCCTCCAGCCCATACCTGTACAAGGTTGTCTCCCGGGTGTACGACGGCTCGACGCCAGCCGATTCGACGATTACGATAATCGGGATCAAGACTGTTTCTTTTACGCGCTCAGGAGGTTTCATGCTTAACGATTCAAGTTTCCTCCCGCGCGGCGCAAACCATCATCAGGATTACGGCGGGATCGGCAATGCTGTCCCGGCCTCCGGCCAGTATCGCGATGCATTGCGACTTAAGGAGGCCGGCTTCAACTGGGTCCGTTGCTCGCATTACCTTCAGAACCATGCATTTATAGACGCATGCGATAAGCTCGGCATCATGGTTGAACCGGCCCTCGTTGGCTGGCAGTACACCGCAGGTTATTCCAACGCCACTTTTACGGCAAATCTGAAACGCGATCTCCATACCCTGATTCATTACTATCGTAACCATCCCTCGGTTGTCGTCTGGGAGAGCGCGATGAACGAAAGCGATCCACCGGCTTCATGGCTGGATACGGCGCAGACGATCGTGCATGCGGAAATTCCCGGCACGGGGCAGGCGTACACGGTAGGTCAGCAGGCCGGCAGCTGCGGAACGTCGCTGAATATTCTGAATATCTATCAGGCAGCGGTACAGCAGTGCGGAAGAACTCCTGTGATAAGCGCCACGAGTCCGTATGGCATATCGGAATACGGCCACTGGGAGTTCGGCGGATTCACCAGTACAAGCATGCAGACACGAGCGAACCTCGATACCGGCATGTTGATTGAAGCGGCAAACCACTCCTCTTCGCTGAGCGCCGACCGGGGTCTTGCCGGGCTTTCGTTCGACGCCCTGTGGGTATACAACGATTACTTCGGTATGTCGAATTATGCCAATGGCTTTTGTTCGGGCGGCATTGTCGACCCGTACCGTTTCCCGAAATACTCCTACTACATGTTCCAGAGCCAGCGGGATCCGGGGATCATCATGCCGGGCGTCAGTTCCGGTCCCATGGTGTTCATTGCAAACCAGTGGCGGTCCGGTTCGCCGATCTCGGTCAAGGTTTTCAGCAACTGTACCCAGGTTTCCCTCTATCTCAACGGCGCGCTGGTTGGAACGCAATCACCCGACGTTGGCGGCGCCACGGGCAATCTTGAACACCCGCCCTTTACTTTCACAATTTCGTCCTACAAGGCTGGCACATTGGTGGCACAGGGCCTGATAGGCGGCGTTGTCGAGACTTCGGATACGGTGAGAACTCCCGTTACGGCAACCAAGGTTGCTGTCAAGCTCGATACCGCCGACATGCAACTGCAGGCCGACGGATCGGACCTGGCGATTGCCTATGCCTCGATAGTCGACACCAATGGCACGGTGATGCCGACCGCGACCAATGCCGTTACTTTTTCGGTATCAGGACCGGCCTCGATCATCGCTCCCGACGGCAATCCGGTCGCGGCAATCGGGGGAATCGCGGCCGCCTACATTCAAACACGGTACAATACTGCCGGTATCATCACCGTTTCAGCCTCCGTCACCGGGCTCGCTTCGGGCAGCGCAACAATGAACTCAGTCATGCCGCCCGCGACCGGCCCGGTGAGCGTCGAGCATGGCGCCGCTTACGTCGCGGTCTCTCCGGCAGCCATCCGCATGGTGCAACGCGGCGACCGAATGGTACTCATCGTTCCCGATGAGGTGATGCGCGGGTCCACGGGCGCGCGGTTCATGCTGTATAACCTGCAGGGAAGATGTGTAAAAGAATGGAATTTCGATCCGGGAGCGGAACTCTCGGTTTCGACGAGATCATGCCCGCAGGGTCTCTACTATGGTAAACTGGATGTCGGATCGCACGAGTATATCCGACAGGTGGTGAAGATAGGGCAGTAAAGACCGCCGAAGAGATTGATGGGCGCTTCAAAAATATATTCTTTCGTCAATGCTCCGGCAGTAGAGAGGGAGGAGTCCGCAGTGAGCAGTATCGAATTTGCCCGTCAGACGCTTAAGAAAGAAATAGTTGCTCTTGAAGAGTTGATGCAGGGACTTGGGCCCGCTTTCGACACCGCGGTCGATTTGCTCTGTGCGGCAACGGGGAAAGTCATTACCTCCGGGCTCGGGAAGTCGGGCATCGTTGCCGGCAAGGCGGCGGCGACTTTTTCAAGCACCGGAACGCCCGCAGTCTTTCTTCATCCGGTCGAGGCGATGCACGGCGATATCGGGCTCGCGCAGAAAAACGACATCGGCCTGCTTTTTTCCAACAGCGGAGAGACAAAAGAGGTGCTGGAAGTGCTCCAGGCGTTCAAGCGGCTTGGGCTGAAAACTATTGCCGTGGTCGGGCGAAAACGCTGTTCGCTCGGCGAATTTGCCGACTGCTCGCTTGATGCGGGCGTCAGGGAGGAGGCCTGCCCGCTCAACCTCTCTCCGACCTCAAGCGTCATCGTAGCTCTTGCGCTTGGTGACGCCCTTGCCGCTTGCCTCATGCGACGCCGGGGATTCACGGAGGAGGATTACAGCCGCCTGCATCCATCCGGTTCTCTGGGGAAAAAGCTGCTGCTGCGCGTAAAGGAAATCATGCATGGCGGCGATGATTTACCGCAAGTCATTACGGGGACGCCGATGTCCGAAACCCTTTATATTCTGACCTCAAAGGCCATGGGGGCGGTGATCGTCACCGATGCCTCACGAACGCTCTGCGGCGTTTATACCGACGGCGATCTCAAGCGGACGATCCAGCAGAGTAAAGATTTTCTCGACGTAAAGGTTAATGAGGTCATGACCGCCGACCCTGTCGCCATTCGCGAAGATCGACTGGCGGTGGAAGCGCTCGCTCTCATGGAAAACCGTCTCTCGCAGATCTCCGTTCTGCCCGTGGTCGATAAGGAAAACAGGGTGGTCGGCATCGTCCGGTTGCACGATCTGGTTCGTGCGGGGCTTTAATACATTCCAATCGGATTCACGGTGTTTAAAAACCATAATGGTCAGTTTCCTGCGTTCCGATATGCCAGCGTAACTCTTTGCAAAACAGTAATGCCCGCGAGAGCCGAAAGGCTTCCGAGAATCCACACCATGACCGTGGGTCCGAAGAGAAGGCCCAGGCCGAGCAAAATGAGCCGTTCAGGGCGTTGCAGCAGGCCCCCCGAACAGGTGATTCCCATGCCTTCGCACCGCGCCTTGACATAACTTACCATGAGCGACAGCGTAATCGCGGTGTAGCAGAAAAGGATCCCCTTGCCATGCAGCGGGGCCGGGCTGCGGGCAAGATAAAAACCGAGCAGGCCGAACAGCAGGACGATTTCGGTGAAGCGGTCGCAGACTGAATCGAGAATAGCGCCGAAGAGAGTCTTTTTATTGCTCAGACGCGCAAGGAGGCCATCGAGACCGTCAGCGGTTGAGCCGATAACAACAACGCCTGCGGCGAAAGCCCAGTGGCCTCGAAAAACGAACCATCCGGAGATGCTGAACAGAATGACGCCCGTCAGGGTCAGATAGTTCGGCTGGAGACCCAATTTGACGCACTGCCGGGCTATCGGCAAGAGAAGCCGGTTATAGGCAGGTTTGAGTCTTTCTACCATTTGACCTTTCCTTATGCACACAATAACGATAATGTAAATATATTTTTTTGCGAAACTGCGAATCACCGTATCGATAGGGGAAAATTTATCCATGACCGATCGCAGCGCTTCCCTGATTGCCTATCTCAATGCGTGCATCGAAAATCGCCTCTTTCCCGGCTGCGCTCTCGGTATTATCGCCCATGGAGAGAGGCGGATCATCGCCGCCGGACGATTGACCTACGATCAATCATCGTCTCCGGTGACCGAAGAGACCGTCTATGACGTTGCCTCGATCACCAAGGCTATCCCGACCTCGTGTCTTGCCCTTGCGCTCTGCGATGATGGGGTGCTGTCGCTCACTTCGCGGATCATCGATGTCGTCCCCGAGTTTACAGGGGACTTTCACGAAAACATCACCATACGGCACCTTCTCACGCACACGCTCGATTTCGATTTCCAGCTCTCGGCAAAGAAACACCTGCCGCCCGATGCGATCATCGAGGCGATTCTGGGCGCATCGCTTCGCACCCCGCCAGGAAGCCGCTTCGCCTATGCAAATGCCACGAGCGTCCTCCTCGGTCTCGCCGTGGAGCGCGCCAGCGGCATGCGACTCGACGAAGCGGCGCAGTACCGTTTTTTCACCCCGCTTGCGATGACTCGAACTTCTTTTTTTCCGGCGTCGCTCTTCGGCGCATCCATTGCGCCCAGCGAAGACGATCCCTGGCGCGGTCGCATCATCTGCGGCGAGGTGCATGACGAAAGTGCATGGGCCCTGCGCCCTTCGGTGGTGGCAGGCTCGGCCGGTTTGTTCTCGACCGCGCCGGATCTCCTGAAGTTCATCGGAATGCTCCTTGAATGCGGAGAACTGAATGGTCGCCGTTTTTTCGCAAGAGAGACAGTCGCTCTCATGCATGCCAATGCGCTCCCGCCCGCCTTAGGCGCGGACGCCGCTCTCGGGTGGGAGCTCAATCAGCCAGTTTTCATGGGAACGAGCGCTACGCCCGCCACTTTCGGCAAAACCGGGTTTACCGGCTGCGCAATTGTAGCAGATCCGGGGCGGGAGACGGGAATGGTGTTTTTGGCCAACCATACTTTTCCCAAAAGAAGAGACGACCGAAGCGCGATTAATGCGGTGAGAAGTACGCTGGCGGATATGGTTTTTGAAAAATTTTCAAAATAAATTAAGATCTAAGGGAGAAACCGCGAAACGCTATTCCCCCGCAACAAGGTTAATGGAGCCGACCGTCCAAAGCGTTCTATTAATCCTTAAAAAAGGTAATCAAAATCCCGATAAAAAACTTATTATCTTTCTTGACCTTGCCTACCATATATAGTATTTTCATAACCATTATACATCAAATGGTAGTATATTCATTTTCCCTTCCTGGAGTGAGGAAACCTCATGATTCTGCGCAGGCTTTCCCTATTTGGGTTTAAATCGTTCGCGGAAAAAACCGAGCTCGAATTTGGCGCCGGCATGACTGCCGTCATCGGGCCGAACGGGTGCGGCAAGAGCAACGTCGTCGATGCCATTCGCTGGGTTCTGGGGGAGCAGAAGGTGACCGTGCTTCGCAGCGCCAGCATGTCGGATGTGATTTTCTCCGGCACCCAGAACCGTCAGCCGCTCAACATGGCCGAAGTGACATTGACAATAGAAAACGACAAGGGGATCCTGCCGGTCGAATATGGTGAAGTCGCCATCTCCCGGCGTATCTTCCGCAGCGGCGAGTGCGAATATCGCATTAATAAGGTGCCCTGTCGGTTGCGCGATATCCACGATCTCTTCATCGATACCGGCGTGGGAAGCAGCGTTTATACAACGATTGAGCGCGGCATGATCGACTCGATTCTGAGCGACAAGGCCGAAGAACGCCGCGTTCTATTCGAGGAGGCGTCCGGCATCGGGAAATACAAGCATCGCCGAAAGGAAAGTCTGCGGCAGCTCGATAAAACCCGGCAGGATCTGCTCCGTATCAACGATAAGGTGCAGGAGGCCGACAGGCAAGTGCGCATGCTTGCCCGCCATGTCGAAAAGGCCCAGCGATTCAAAACCTACCGCGAAGACCTCAAACGGCTCGAAATCGGTCACTGGAACCGGTCGTTTGTCGCGCTCACCGAAGCCCTTGCGCTACGCGCTCAAAAAATCGAGGAATCGGTCGCCGGGCGTGAAGCGCTCAGGGCGCGTATCAGCGCCATGGAGTCGCAGATCGAAAAAATGCGGCTTTTTGCACTCGAAAAAGAGAAGGATCTTGAAATCGCCTCGCGTCATGTCAGCGAAGCGAACGAACGGATCATCCGTCTCGACCGCGATCTCTCGGTCGCCGCGGAGCGGGCGAAGAGCCTTAGCGAAACCGTGGCCGTGGTGGAACGGGACATGCAGGTTATCGACACCCAGATGGAGGAGAACAGCGCCCTGCGCACACAGGTGGAAACCTGCATTGTCGGGCGGGAGAGCGATCACCGGAGATGCGCCGAACGTATGGTGTCGATGAAAAATGAGATCGAGGCGTTCGATAGCCGCCTGTGCATCCGCCGCGATGAGACCGATGCGCTGGCGCGCAATCAGATTGACATTATCAACGTGATCGGTAATTCCAAGGATGGTATAAGCGCCTGCAAGTCTACCCTGGCGGCCGGTCTGGCCCAGCAGGAGCGTAACCGCCAGGAACTGCAAAGTCTCCATGCGCGTGAAGACGAGTGCCGCGAAGCGGTGGAAACCTGTCAAAAGCAACTCACGGCGGCAGATGAGGAAAACCGCACTCTGGTGCAGTCGCGCCAGACCTTGGTTGCGCGCATAAACAAAGAGGATGAACGGTATCAGGGACTCATCGAGCGGGAGAAACGACTCGAAGCGCAAGGGGAATCCTCAACGTCGCAACTGCGGTTCCTCGAAGGGCTCGATGCGGCGTTTGAAGGATATGAGGGCGGCATCAAGATGCTTCTCAAAGCCATGCCCGAAGGGCTGCGCGGCAGCGTCGCCGATCTTATCCGCGTCAGCGATGAGGCGAACGTTGCCCTTATTGAAAAGACCCTCGGAGGTGCGGTGCAAACCGCGGTTTTCGATACAGAGGAGCATCTTCGCGCGGCCATGCTCCATTTGCAAGGAGAGAAATCCGGCGCCGCCCGCATGGTGGCGCTCGATCGCATCGCCCATGACGCCGCGCCGGCGGTTCCCGCGGCGGCCCTCGGAACTCCGATGCAATCGATGGTGACTACCGCCGCGGATTGTGAAGCGCTGGCGGACTATCTGCTCTCGGGCGTCATGGTAACAGAGAGTGGCGAGGAAGCATTGGCGTTTTCCCGGACTCACGATGCATTGCAAACGTTTGTCGGCCGCGACGGTGTTATTTGCAAAGGTGATGGTACCGTCATCGCCGGGCAGCCGCAAAAGGAGCAGCCGGGCATTCTGGCACGGAAGATTGAGATGGAAAAGCTGACCGCCTTTCTTGATCGTTGCGCAAAAGAGCACGCCGCGACGATCCAGGAGAAGGAGATTTGCATCATCAACCGGGACGAGGCTAAGAAGGCGCTCGTGGAGGTGGATGAGCGACTTAACAAGGGACAGCGATTCTCGCAGGAGCAGCAGGCTGCAATTCGGCACTACGGCAACGAACTCGAAGTGATCGGCGAGAAGGTCAATACGCTCCTGGTTGAGGGGGGCGATCTTGAAGTGAAGATAACCCGGGCCGAAGCGGACATTGCGGTGCAGGAAGCCGGGGTTGCGGCGCAGCAGGGTCGCCTCGCAGAGCTCGAAGCACGGCTGGAAGAAACGAGGAAAACCGTTCGCGCCATGGAAGACGAGCGCCGCGTGCTCGCCGACCGGCTTAAAAACCATGAACTCGAAGTGCAGGGACTGCATAACCGGCTCCAGCAGGACCGGCAGGATGTCGAGAGGTTGATAAAAGAAAATATCCTGGCTTTTGAGCGGAAACAGCGGAAACTTGCCGAAAAGCAAAAGGCCGAGGCCGAGGCAATCGCCCTTGCCGACAAGGCTGATGCCTGCCGGCAGGAACAGACCGCGCTTGTCTCGCGTCGCACATCGCTGGAAGCGGCTCGCGACGGCATCCGCGAGGAGTACAGCGGCCGACTGATCGAAATCGATGAACTCCGGAAAGTCGCTAAGATTGAGCAATCGAACTTCGAGGAGATCAGCAACCAGATCCATGCAAACGAGATCGAGCAGACGCGCGATGAGCAGGAACAGCGCCGCATCCGCGAACGTATCTGGGAGGCGTGGGAGGTCGACCTCACCGCTCCGGTCGAAGAGCTTCCGGTGATAAGCGAAGCCGAGGCCGAGGTTCTGCAACAGATAGACATGCTGCGTGAACGGCTGCGTCGGGTTGGCGAGGTCAACATGGCCGCCTATGAAGACTACGAGACCGAAAGTAAACGGTTCAACGAACTTTCCGCCCAGCGCGACGACCTGCAGAAGGCGGTCGACGATCTTGAACATGCCATCCGGAAGCTCGACAAGGAGGCGCGCGCGCAGTTCCTCGCCACCTTCGAACTCGTGCAGAAACATTTTACCGACATGTTCACCTCGCTTTTCGAAGGCGGTGAGGCGAATGTCAGCCTTGAAGAAAATGTGGATCCGCTCGAAGCCGCCATCCATATCAACGTCCGCCCTGCGGGCAAGAAAATGCGCGGCGTGCAGATGCTTTCGGCTGGCGAGCGGGCCCTCACGGCTATCTCGCTGCTCTTTGCACTTTACCTTGTCAAACCCTCCGCCTACTGCATCCTCGACGAACTCGACGCCCCGCTCGACGAAGCCAACACCGTGCGATTTATCAATGTCGTACGGAAATTCGCGGCCAACACGCAGTTCATCGTGATCACGCACAATAAACGCACGATGGAAGCGAGTGACATGCTCTATGGAGTGACGCAGTGCGAATCGGGCGTCTCGACCATCGTCTCGGTCAAATTCGATGATGCGGAGCGACAGGCGGCGTAAGATAAAGCGAATATTATGTAAATTGAGTTTTGCTCCGGTCCGGACGCGTGGATTATAGTTCTAAAAGCAGTGGAGATTATCGTGCGGATTGGAAACGTAACCAGATGCGTCTGATACCTTTATTTCGGGTTTTTTTTTCGCGGTATGCCGTCGAAACAACCGTTTTTGCCGGTGCATTTCTTCTTCTTTTGCCGGGCCTCTTCTGGGGTATGCCATCGGAATTCCCCTCCGAAATCGACTCAATCCTGCCGATGGGGCCGATCCATTTTTTTCTTAACTACACCGGCTCTCACGATCAGCTCGCCTATCCGGCGTTGCACTATCTGATACTCGGCGGCGTGTACGCGGTCTGTTTTGTGCTGTTCAAGGTCGGCGGCATTCTCGGCATTCCCACCGCCGCCTACCCCTTTGGGCTTCATGACCCGGTCGCGGCGATGACCATTCTCATGGTTGCGGGCAGGGCCGTTACCGCAATCATGGGAGCGACGATCTGCGCCGTGTTATTCCGCACGATCAGGATGATGACCGATTCGACGACGGCGCTCTTCATGACGCTTTCCCTCATGACATCGGCTGTCTTCGCCTATTACTCTCGTGTTACGAATCTCGATATCCCTGAGTGCTTCTGGTGGGCGCTCTCCTACGCCATTTTCCTGCGATCGGTGTACGGTGCGCCGGTTGCGCCCCGGCGTGCACTGTTGTTAAGCGGCATCTTCGGCGGTTTCGCCGTCGCGACCAAGGACGAAGCGATGATGTTCATCATCCCGCAGTGCCTTCTGCTCCTGTTTGACGGGACAGGTCGATTCGCGACCCGGCTGCGCAAAGCCATGGCCTACACCGCTATTGTCCTATGCGCCTATGTTCTGGCCGCCATTCTGCCGCAGCCGGTGCGCTGGGCAAACCATTTCCGTTGTATTGTCACCCTCTCGGACCAGGGCCCGTTGCGGACTTTCGGGTGCACGCTGCACGATCAGGGGGCTCTGCTCATCAGCACTCTGCGGTGTTTCTCCGCCGCCGCTTCGCCTCTCGTTGCCCTGCTCGGGTTGGCAGGGGTGATATCTCTTCTGGTCAAAAGGAGATGGGCCGTTGCCGTGCCGATTATCGTACCGGTGATTTTCTTCTATTGTGTCATGATCGTGCCGCTCGGTTTCGTGTATGAACGCTATACGCTCAACGCCGCCATAGTCGCCCTGATCCCTGCGGGGTATGTCTTTTACGGGATCCGGCGGAGATGTATCGGAAAGAAACGCGGCCTCTTTTTTCTGCTCGCGGCATGCATGGTGGTTGCCGTCGAATGCTGCTCGGGTTATGTACCGTTGACAATAGCAATGACCGGCGATGCCAAGAGAAAATTGACGGGAGTCCTTACCCGCATCGTGCCGGCGGGAAGCCGGATACTGACGCATGCATCCTATTTTTCCATGGCGAATGCCGACGCCTACCGGGCCTTCACCTTCTGCTCGCAGGACCACTGGGCATCGGGCAACGAATCACACCGCATGGCAACGCTGATCGACCATGACTCCACATGCACGAACTTCGTGCTGGCCGACCACGATCTTCGCCATCGTTCCACGTGGAAAAAGGGGGAGAATATCGATACCGCATCGCTTGACCTCATCGCGACGGTGCGGTTCCCGCCCTGGATCGAGCGAGGCAGCCGGGTCTTCCGCGCATCTCACGCGGCAGGAATATTCTTTGTCGCGCAGTCCTACTACGTGTATGACAAATTAAAATGAGGCTCAGTTCTTCGCCTCATCCTCCTGCTTCTGCATGTACTTTTCCGTCCTCCGCACGATCTTCAAATTCAGTTCCACGAGATTTTTTTTCTTGACGCTTGTGGGAATAAGCATGCGGAAGGTTTCGAGATTGAGGACTTTTGCCGCGAAAAAATAAGCCGTGAGCATGGCGCTGTTGGTGCCGGGGATGAACCCTTCTTCTTTGGCAATGTCGGAGACGGGAACGTAGAGCGCCCGCACGTCGGTGCGTCGCACTTTCCGGCCAACAATCGAGGAGTTGACGATAACAAGTCCTCCCGGTTGGACCGTGTCTTCGAACGCGTCGAGCGACGGGCCGTTGAGGGCCAGAAGAACGTTCGGCCGGTCAACGGCCGGCGAGCCGATCTCGGATGCGGACAGGATGATGCTCGTATTCGCCGTGCCGCCGCGCATCTCGGCGCCGTAGGAGGGGAGCCATGTGGCGTTGAGACCCTCGGCGATGGCGCATTTCGCCAGCATGCTTCCGGCGGAGAGCACTCCCTGACCGCCGAATCCGCCGATCTTTACCAGCTGATCCGGGAAGGTTTCCGCACGGCGCGACCGATGCGGCAATGCCGACTCGCTTCCGAGAAGGGAGAGCAACGCTTCGTCGGAAAGGACGGGATGGGATGCCGAAAAGGAGGGGAGGGTTTCAGCGGTTGCGCCGTTGTCGCGGAAGACCTTTGCCGGGAAAACCGGTTCCATGTTTTTCGCAAGCCATTCGCGCGCCTCGGCCGGGTCCATTTTCCAGTTGACCGGGCAGGGCGAGAGGATCTCGACAAAAGAGAAACCTTTCTTTTCGACCTGGTTCGTCATGGCTTTTTTCACCGCCCGGCGCGCTTTGGCGATGCCCGCCGGCGTGGCGAGCGAGACCCGTTCGATGTAGACCGGGAGCGCAAGGCTGTTTATCACCTCCGCCATGGCGATGGGAGCGCCATCGAAGCCGGAGCGGCCAAGTGGCGTGGTGGCCGTCTTCTGGCCCAGGAGCGTGGTGGGGGCCATCTGGCCGCCGGTCATCCCGTAAATCGCGTTATTGACAAAAAATACCGAAAGGTTTTCGCCGCGGTTCGCGGCGTGGACGATCTCGGTCGTGCCGATGGCCGCCAGGTCGCCGTCGCCCTGGTAGCAGACGACAATCGCATCGTCGAGGGTGCGGCGCAGGCCGGTGGCCACGGCGGGCGAGCGGCCATGGGAGCACTGCACGTTGCCGGTGTCGAAGTAGTAGTAGAGAA